>Ga0105245_10002288_pt1 | contig 17336 bp, 14 predicted proteins | sample KBSM54metaG_FD_81523 | JGI IMG/M metagenome (GOLD analysis project Ga0105245, IMG submission 81523) | Miscanthus rhizosphere microbial communities from Kellogg Biological Station, Michigan, USA - KBS M5-4 metaG | ecosystem: Host-associated > Plants > Roots > Rhizosphere > Soil | place...
GCTTCCTCAAGAACATGCTGGCCGGGGTGGGGGCGGTGGAGGCGTGCCTGTTCGTGGTCGCCGCCACCGAGGGGTGGAAGCCCCAGTCGGAGGAGCACCTGCGCATCCTCGAGCTGCTGGGAGTCGGCCACGGGCTGGTGGCCCTGACCAAGGTGGGGCTGGTCGACGACGAGACCCGTCAGTTGGCCCGGATGGAGCTGGCCGACATGGTGGCGGGCACGTTCCTCGAGGGGGCCGAGGTGGTGGAGGTCGACGTGCCCGCGGGGGAGGGCGTCGGCGAGCTGCGGGCAGCCCTCGACCGGCTCGTCGACGCGACCCCGGCCGCCGCCGACCGGGGCCGGCCCCGGCTGTGGGTCGACCGGGTGTTCGCGGCCAAGGGGTCGGGGACCGTGGTGACGGGCACCCTCGCCGGAGGTTCGCTGGCGGTCGACGACGAGCTGGTGACGTCGCCCGGCGGGCGCAAGGTCCGGGTCCGCGGTCTGCAGGCCTTGCAGCAGGCCCAGGCCCGGGTCGAGCCCGGCAGCCGGGTGGCGGTGAACCTGTCCGGGGTGGCCAAGGACGAGCTGGCCCGTGGTGACGCCCTCGTCCGGCCCGGCCAGTGGCGGCCCACCCGCACCGTCGACGCGTCCCTGCGCACGCTGGCCGCCCTGAGCCACGACGTCGGGCGCAAGGGCGCCTACCAGCTCTACGTCGGGTCGGGCGAGCACCCGGTGCAGCTGCGGTTGCTGGGCGGGGTCGACGGCATCGCGCCCGGCGAAGACGGGCTGGTCCGGCTGCGGCTGGCGGTGGCCGTCCCCGTCCTGCCCGGGGACCGCTTCGTCCTGCGGGAGAGCGGGCGGGACGAAACGGTCGGCGGCGGCGAGGTGCTCGACGTGGCGCCGGTGCTGCCCGCCCGCCGGGCCCGGCCGTCACGGTCGGTCGACCGGGTGGTGGCCGAGCGGGGCTGGGTCGTGGCCGACGAGCTCGAGCGGCTCACCGGCGAGCGGCGTGCGCCCCAGGTCGGACGGTGGGTCGTCGCGCCCGCCACCCTCGCCGCGGCCGAGGCCGACGTGCAGGCTGCGGTCGACGGCGCCGGCCCCCTCGGCCTCGACGTCGCCGGCCTCGACGAGCGCCGACGGGCGGTGCTGGCCCGTCTCGACGGGGTGGTCGTCGACGGCGGGCGGGCCCGGGCCGCGGCGGCCGCCGATCCCCTGGCCGACCACCCCTACGTGGCCGCCCTGGAGGGCGCCCCCTTCTCCCCCCCCGACCCCGACGGTGTCGACCGGGCCGAGCTGTCGGAGCTCGTCCGGCGGGGACTGGTGGTCGAGCGGGACGGGACCTACTTCGCCCCGTCAGCCGTGGACGCGGCCGCCCGCCGCCTGGCCGCGGCCCTGCGCCGCTCGCCCGGCGGCCTCACCGTGGCCCAGGTGCGCGACGCCCTGGGCACCACCCGCCGCCACGCCCTCCCCCTGCTCGCCCACCTCGACGCCACGGGCGTCACCCGCCGGCGGGGCGACGTCCGGATAGGAGGACCGAGGCTGCCGCAGGCGTGACGGTCCGCCGCGCATCACAATCACCACGACGCTTTCGGCCCACCAAACGATTCAGGCGCCAGAAGCGTCGTGATCAGAGCGGAAATCGCATCCTCTACGACACATTCTCGGCACGGAACGATCCGTGCGGAGAACCTGTCGTGCTCAGCCGGCGCGCGAGCTACTGGTCAGCAGCTGCTTGCGCTCGACCTCGTTGAGGCCGCCCCAGATGCCGTGGGGCTCGTGGATGGACAAGGCGTAGTCGAGGCACGCCGCCCGCACCGGGCAGATGGCGCAGATCGACTTCGCCCGTTGCTCGCGGGCCTCGCGCTCGTCCTTGCGCTCGACATGTGACGGCGGGAAGAACACCACCGATTGAGGGCCTTTGCAGGCCGCCCGTTGCTGCCACAGTTCGCCAATCCGTTGCGGCTTCACCTGCCTCCCCTTCTCCCCCGGTCTGCTACCGTACCGCCGCCTTCCGGCGATCCACAAGGGGCAAAACGCAAAAAGCGCAGGTCGGAGCCTGTGGATATCTAGTGACCGGCGTCCTTGGCCCCGCCCTCCTCGGGTTCGACCTCGAGCAGCAACCCGTCGATGGCCACCACCCGGACGGGGTCGCCCTCCCCGATCGGCGTGGCCCGGTTGGTGCGGGCCCGCCACAGTCCGCCCCGCAGGGCCACCGTCCCCTCGGGATCGACCGCGGTGCGGGCCTCCCCCATGGCCCCGATCATCGATTCCCGGCCGATGGTCGGCGTGGAGAAACGGGACCGCACCATGGAGGGCAGCCCCGACACCATGAGCAACACCACCCCCACCACCAACACGAGCATGGTCAGCCAGGGGATGCCGATCCCGTCGCCGAACAGGCGCCACGAGCCCACCAGCAGGCTGACGGTGCCGATCCCGGTCCACGCCCGGGGCGCGCCGGCCTGGACGTCGACGGCGAAGCCGAACATACCGAGCCCGACCAGGCCCAGCCCCAGGGGCCGAGTCGGCAGCGCGGCCAGCCCGTAGGCGGACAGCGCCAGCAGCACCGCCCCCGTCGCCCCGGCCAGGCCGATCCCGACACTGAAGAACTCGAACACGATCATGGCCAGGCCCACGATCAGCAGCAGGTAGGCCACCGACGGGCTGGCGGTGGCGTGGAGCAGCCGCTCCGTCAGCGGCAGCTTGCCGAACTGCACCTCGCCCGCGGCATGGGTCTGGGTCTTGCCGTCGGGCGTGGTGACGACGCGGGCCGTGTCGAGCTCCCGGCCACCGACCTGCTTGCCGTCGAGCTCGGCCAGGAACTCCCCGATGGTGGGCGCGACGGTGTCGACCAGCCCCCGTTGGCGGGCCTCGTCGGGGCCCAGCGTGCCGGGGACGCCCGCCACCCGGCCGGTCCGGGTCTTGGGCGCCATCCCCGAGTAGGCGGCCGCCTCCACCAGCCGGGCCGCGCCCCCGAAGGCGCGGGCGCCGGTAGGGCCGATCCACACCGTCACCGGCACCGACGAGTGGGCGACCCGGAAGACCAGCTCGTCCACGCGCTGGCGGTCGATCAGCGCCCCCGGGCTGTCGAGCTGGACGACGACCACCTCGGCGTCGGCTGCCTGGGCTGCCCCCAACGAGCGGGCCACGAAGTTGGCCACGATGGCATCGATGCGGCCCTTGACCTCGATGATGTGGACGGGCCGGGCGCCGGCCTCGTCCGCCCGGGCGCCGGCGCCGGGGGCCGCGCCGATCAGACCGGCGGAGGCCAGCATCGACAGCAAGAAGGCGGCAAGTAGTCTGCGGATGGGTTGGATCCTCGCGAGTTCTGCACTCAGTCGCGAGTCGTCATCGTCGCCGGGAAGGGGGGCGTCGGCAAGACGACGGTATCGGCCGCGCTGGCCCGGATGGCCGCGTCCGCAGGTCTGTCGGTCCTGGTCGTCGAGCTGGAGGGCAAGAGCGGCCTCGCCGCCGCCTTCGGATCACTCGAGCTGCTGGGCTACACCGAGCGCATGCTGGCACCCGGGATCAAGGCCCGCTCGGTCACCGCCGACGAGGCCCTCCTCGAGTACCTCGACGAGCACGCCCTGTCGAAGATGGCCCGCAAGCTGGCCACCAGCGGGCTCATCGACGTGGTGTCGACCGCCGCCCCCGGCATCAAGGACATCCTCATCCTGGGCAAGGTGAAGCAGCTGGAGCAGTCCCGGGCGGCCGACCTCGTCATCCTCGACGCCCCCGCCGCCGGCCACGCCCTCAGCTTCCTGCAGAGCGCCAAGGCCCTGGTCGACGTGGTCCGCAGCGGGGTGGTCCGGGCCCAGGCCCAAGGGGTGCTGGAGATGCTGACCGACCCGTCGCGGTGCCAGGTTCTGCTGGTCACCATCCCCGAGGAGACGCCGGTCAACGAGGTGGTCGAGACGGCCGACGCCCTGCGCACCAAGGTGGGCGTCGCCCTGGCCGGCGTCGTCGTCAACGGCCTGTACGAGGTGCTCGACGGGCTCGACGCCGACCCGGAGAAGGTCGCCCTGGCCCAGAGCGTGGGCCTGTTCGAGGGCGAGGCCGACGTGCTCCGGACCGCGGCCACCTTCCGCCAGCGCCGCCAGGAGCTGCAGCAGGAGCAGATGACCCGCCTCACCGACGCCTTGGCCCTGCCCCAGATGGTGCTGCCCGCCATCTTCGCCGTCGACCTCGGACTGGCCGACGTCGACACCCTGGCCGAGGCCCTGGCCCGGGGCGTGGCCGAGTTGCCCGCGCCGCCGCCTCGGCCGCAGTCGTCGGCGTCGGGGTCGTCGTCGGCGCCGAAGTTCGTGACCCGATGGTGACCGGCGGCGGGCTCGGCGACCTCGTCCGGTCCCGCTCGGTGCTGGTGTGCTGCGGCCCGGGCGGGGTGGGCAAGACGACCGTCGCCGGCGTGCTCGCCCTGGAGGCGGCCCGTCAGGGACGGCGGGCGGTGGTGATGACCGTCGACCCCGCCAAACGCCTGGCCGACGCCCTCGGCCTGCAGAACCTGCCCAACTGGCCGCACCGGGTGAACGGTCCGTGGCCGGGGGAGCTGTGGGCCCTCATGCTCGACACCCGGGCGACGTTCGACAACCTGATCACCAAGTACTCCCGGCGCCCGTCCCAGGCCCAGGCCATCCTCGACAACCGGTTCTACAGGAACTTGGCCGAGGGCCTGTCGGGCATCCAGGAGTACATGGCCATCGAGAAGCTGTTCGAGCTCAACGACGAGAAGCGCTTCGACCTGATCGTGATCGACACCCCGCCCACCCGCAACGCCCTCGACTTCCTCGACGCCCCCCGCCGCCTCACCGGGTTCATCGACAACAAGTTCTACAAGTTCCTCATGGCGCCGACCCGGCCCGGGCTGCGGGCCATCAACATCGCCACCGCCGCCATCCTGCGCACGATCTCCAAGGTGGTGGGGTCGGAGGTGGTGTCGGACGCGGTGACGTTCTTCCAGGCCTTCGAGGGCATGGAGGAGGGCTTCCGCGACCGGTCGCACCGCATGCGGGGGCTGCTGGCCGACTCGGGCACCGCCTTCGTGCTGGTCGCGTCGCCCCGGCGGGACGCGGTGCGGGAGGTCGGGTTCTTCGCCGACCGGCTGCGGCAGTCGGGGATCCTCGTCAAGGGCCTGGTCGTGAACCGCACCCACCCCCGGTTCGGGACGGGCCTGGCCGAGGCCGACCGGGAGCGGGCGTTGACGCTGGCGGGGACGCCGCTGGGTCCGCTGTACGAGAACCTGGCCGACTTCTCCCAGATGGCGGCGGCCGAGGGCAGCCACATCGACTCGCTGGTGGCCAAGGTGCGGGCCCAGTCGACGGCGGTGGTGCCGGAGCTGTCGTCCGACGTCCACGACCTCGACGGGATGGCGCAGGTGGCCCGCTACCTGTTCGCCGACGGCGCTGCCGGTGAGGTCGAGGCCGCCGCCGCGGTTTGAATCACTGGTAGGGGCGTGATCCGCGCCTCAGGCCGCGATTTCACGTCCCTCCGGGTGCAGGAAACGGGTGCTACCGCCGGTGGTCGTCGGCTCCCGTCGGCTCTTTCTCCTCGGTGAGCGACCGGGCCGCCTCGGCCAGGGTGTCGGTGACGGTGACGATGCGGTCGAAGCCGGTGGTGTGCAGGAGGCGGACGAGGGTGGGCCGGTTGCAGCACACGGCCACGTCGCCCCCGACCTCCCGTGCCCGGCGGATGCCACCGATGAGGGCGCCCAGCCCGGCGGAGTCGACGAACGGCACGTCGGACATGTCGATGAGGAGCTTGGGCCTCGACGCCAGCTCGCCCAGGGCTTCCCTGAACTGGCCGACGGTGTAGGCGTCCAACTCCCCGACGGGACGACAGATCGTGTAGTCGTCGCGCTCCTCGAGGTCGATCCGGAGCACAAGCCCTCCTGGTGTTGCCGGGTGAGACACAGGGGATGCTACCCAAGCACTGCTCCCGCTACGCTGCGGCCCCATGCCCGAGGTGCTCGTCGTCAGCGACTCGGCGAAGGTCCGCAACGAGGTGGTCAGCACCATCTTCGACCCCGCCACCAACGTCCGGGAGCTCACCCGGGGCAAGGAAGTGCGGGGGGCCGTCGGCGACGTCACGCCCGACCTCGTCGTCCTCGACCAGCAGATCGGCAAGATGGGCGGCATGGCCACCTGCATGGACCTCCGTCTGGAGGAGAGCGGCGGCCGGTTGCCGCATGTGCCGGTGCTGTTGCTCCTCGACCGCCGGGCCGACGTGTTCCTCGCCCGCCGGGCGGGCGCCGACGGTTGGGTGGTGAAGCCGCTGGACTCGGTCCGCCTGGCCCGGGCGGTGCAGACGCTGCTCGGCGGGGGCATCTACCAGGACGAGGCCTACCGCCCGCTGACGGTGTCGCCCGTTCCCAGTCGGGCGGCCGACGCCGTCGGGTAACATGGCTGCGCAACGGGAAGTGGCGCAGCTTGGTAGCGCGCAGCGTTCGGGACGCTGAGGCCGCGGGTTCAAGTCCCGCCTTCCCGACCAGGAAAGGTGCAGGTCAGGGCCTATACGGCCCTGATTGATCGGTGGGTCAGCGGGGGCCCAGGCCGCGAGCAGGCCGCGGGAATTCCATGAACCGCGTCCCGAGGCGCTCGGCAGCGGCCTTGTCGGCTGCCGTCGTGGCCTGCGCGTAGACCGCGATCGTGAGTCGCGGATCGCTGTGGCCGAGCCGGGTCTGGGCGGTCTTGAGGTCGACCCCGTCGAGCACCATGCCGGTCGCGTTGGCCCGCCGGAGGTCGTGGAAGGCGAGGCCCGGGAGCTGGGCGGCGACGGTGGCCGGGTTCCAGACGCGCTGCCGGAAGTGGCCGTAGTCGAGCGGCCCGCCCTTGGGCGCCGAGAAGACGAACTGGTCGGCGTCGGCGCCCGTGAGTCCCCGCGTGGCCAGATGGTCGCTCAGGAGGGCCATGAGGGCCGTTGGGACGGCCATGGTGCGTCGCCCGGCCTGTGACTTCGGCGGTCCGAGGACTGTGGCGCCCTTGGGGCCGCGGGTGACTTGCTCTGCCACTTCGAGTGTCGAGCGGAGGAAGTCCAGCCGCCCGACCCGAAGGCCCGCACACTCGCCCCAACGCATGCCGAGAACGGCACCGAGGTACGCCATGGGCCCGTAGTCGCCCATTGCGTCGGCGAGGCCGGCCAGCTCCTCGGCCGTGACGACGTGACGGGTGGTCTGGGTAACCGCCGGTAGGCGGATGCCACGGCACGGCGAGCGGGCGATGTGGTCGTCTGCGACGGCGGCATTGAGGATGGCCCGGAGGACGTCGTACTGCCGCCGGACGGTGCGTGGCGCCGCATGGGCGGTCCATTCGGTCACGAGGGCCTGGACGTCCCCGGGCTTGATCGTGCCCAGGCTGCGGGACTTGAGCGTGGGGAGCAGGTGGTTCTTGAGGATGGACTCGTCGCGGGCCCAGGCACTCGGCCGCTTACCGGGCGTGGCCAGCCACTCTTCGGCCCAGGTGCCGAATGTGACCCGGGCCAACGCCGGGTCGATGTAGCCGCCGGAGAGCTTGGCGTGCTCAACCGAGGTCAGCCATCGGTCGGCATCGACTCGCCGGGCAAAGGTCCTCGATCGCTCCCGCCCGTCGGGGTCCCGATACCGAGCCCGCCACCGCCCTGCCCCTCGCTTCTCCACGTGCGCCATACCAAACGCCCCCACTTCCCGGTGCGTCGAACCGATCCACCTGCTCGACCCGCTCACATTAACGAGCGTCACTCAGTCCCGCTCGTCCACCAGCGGGGAGCGATGCCGACCCCGGCGATCATCGAGGCCCTGCATCCCGGGCAAGCCACGCTGCAGCCGTAAGTGCGGGGCGTCGAGTCGGGGGCCTGCCGATGACTTGTGGCCGGACTAGCGACGACAGCCGCTCACCCAAGGCATCACCGCAAATTGTCCCACTCGCATTCCAGTTGCGCGATTATCGGGGGGTGAACTCGAGCCCAGCGCCGGAGGCTCTCCGACAGGCTCACGAGGCGTTGGCCGAAGCCCACCACTTCTGGCACGAGTGCCAAACTCATTACCACGACCCGCAGACATTTCGTTACTCGCTGAATGCACTGATTCAAGGTCTTCGAAATGTCACGTTTCGGCTGCAAGCCCATAAGGGCACAGTGCCGGGGTTTGATGATTGGTACCCCGCGTGGCAGGATGCCTTTAGGGCCGACCCGATCATGAACTGGGTTCACGAAGCGCGCAACAAGGTGGTAAAGAAAGGTGGATTGGCGTCATCGAGTTTCGCTCGTGTCAGGCTTGTCAGCTCCTATTTTAGGGCCGACGAGCGGACATTTGAGTTCCCGCCCGACATTGCGACAGGCGCTCTAATCGCTACTGCCGTCCGTGGAGTCCCGCAGGAGAAGCTGGGCTTCTCGCTTCTCGAGATTGAGCGCCACTGGGAGGCAGCCGACTTGCAAGGTGAGATTTTGGGCCGCCTGGCTGAGGCGATCGGCAAATGCTCCGTGTTGCTTGAGGATTTGGCTCGTCGCCTAAACGGACATCCATCTTTGGGCAAGCCCGACGATCTGATCAAGAACGCGACACGCCCAGAGTGTGCGGATGGCTGGGAGCCCGAGACGGTTCGTCTGAATCCGCTTGATGGCTCTGAATACCAAGTGCAGAGTGTCGTAAGTCCATTGAACGAGGACACAGTCAGCGCAAGCGCCAAGCGTTACGGCTTGGAGAAGTTGGCCCTTCGACCCCCCTATGGTGCTCGCGATGATCCAATCGAATTTGCTACGGTAATTCTACCGATCGCCCGAAGGCTAATGGAGAAAGACGGCCATCATCTTCCGATGGTCTTCCTACACCATCCAACAGACGGATGGTCACCGCCGAGGATTGTCGACGCGCAGGACAAGCTCGACAAGTATCTCTTATGGCGTGAGATTGGCAAAGAGGTCGAGGTTAATGGCTATGATGGCCTAGTAGCGATCGCTGAGGTTTGGATGGCTCAGTTGCCCGACGAGATTGTCACACCCTACCTCGACCTGAGTAAGCAACCTGGTCGCCAAGAAGCGCTTGTGGTTTACGGAGCGTCCGAGGATGGCCGAATCAGTGTTATGTCGAGCATGATTTGGCGGCGTCTTGGCAAAGTCCGCCTGAGCGAGCCAAGGGCACTGGACTACAGTACGGTCGGCTTCATGCAGCCGGTATTTCGTGCATGGGCCTGGCCTGCGATCGACGGGCCGCTTGTGGGACCGCCGCCACCCAGGATGGACGTTTGAGAAGGATTAAATTTACCGTCCCGGCCGTCGTGCGTGTGGTGTCGATCAGGGTTCGGCCTATTGGGAACGGGGACAACAGGGATCTGGTGCCTCGCCTACGGCCACCCGCGACGCGCCGTCCATGATGCCGTATCGGCGCGCGGTGGTCCACCTGCCTTACAGAGTCTGCGAATGTAGACAGCGGACCGTACACTCGATTCACGAATGGTGATGGTATCCATCCAGGAGTGCCCAGAGTCAGGACCGTTATTCGAGTCGGTAATCCGGCTCTCGAAATTGGCCAAGTCCACGGTCGGATTCATGACCAACTCAGCGTTTCGCGATCGCGCTGAACGCGGGACACTCCTGGTTGCTCTCACCGACCATGAGGTCCTGGGCTATGTCATGTACGACTTGCCGCGAGATGAGGTGCGAATTCGCCAGCTTGTCGTCGACACGCCAGCCCGCGGGCGCGGTACAGCGCGCGCGTTGGTCGATCAGCTCGCTGAGCGCCATCAGAGTCGCCGGGGTATCGTCGTCGAGTGCCGTCGCGATTTTGGTGTGAACGCGATATGGCCCCGGCTTCATTTCGTTCCGGTGGAGGAACGCCGGGGACGCAACAACGAGGGATTGCCTCTGACGATATGGCTCCGGGACTTCGGTCATCCAACCTTGTTCAGCATCTTGCCCGACCAGACCGCCAGGCCGATTGCAGCCCTAGACGTAAACATCGTGATTGATCTTGCAGCCGGCGCATCTACGACCTCCGACAGGCTAACTGCAGAGTGGATGCGGAACGCCGTTTTGTTGGCAGTTACGGATGAGGTCCTCCTTGAGATCGATACACAGCAGGATGTCCTACTTCGTAAACGCCATCGGCGGTACGCCTCGGGATTGAGCAAGCTTCACGCGGACACCATCCGGTGGGAGAATCTCTTTCGCGAGATGCAGCAGCAGATTCCCAACGCCGACAAGTTCCAGGCAGACCTTCGGCACGCAGCAAGAGCAGCAGCGGGCGGGGCTCGTTGGTTTGTGACTCGTGACGGCCGCTTCGAGCGGGCGTGTGCCAAGATTGTTAAGGCTGTTGCTGATGTCGAGGTAGTTTCACCCGGCGAGTTCCTCGTAGCTGTTGACGCTCTCGTTCGAGGTGACATGTATCGGCCGACTGATCTTCACGGTTCGTCACTCCAGCTTCGAAACCTTGAGCCAGGAGAGTTCGAGGCGGCCGTCCAAGCTTTCGTCAACCCACGCGAGGGTGAACGCTTCTTCCGCCTACGACAGATGCTTGACCGAGCCGCACCCGCGGGAGCGCCCTCTCAGAACTTACGGGTCTTGGTGGATGGTGAGCATCTGTTGGGTCTAATCGCATCCACGGGAACTTCGGTGGTCGAAGTTCCGATCTGTCGGGTGCACCGTGGCCGGGCGCAGTCAACAATCGCACGGCAGCTGGTTGCTATTGCGCGAGCAGAAGCGGCTGATTCTGGGGCCTTGGCCGTCCGCCTAGCGGACGCCCATTGCGGCGAATGGGTTCGGCGGGCGGCTTCCGCCGAAGGCTACGTGCCGGCTGGAGCGGGGTTCATCGCCATCCCAATCGCCGGGATGGGCAACCGTGCGGACCTTATCGCTCGCGCCGAGGCCGCCATCGAAGCGATCTCCGGCGAAGTCGTTCCTAGTGAGGTTATGCAGGTAGCTCGCAGCGAGTCGTCAACCGTGGCGGCCGAGGAGCTGTTCCACCCGTGGAGGATGACGAGCACCAAACTCCCCACCTTCGTGCTTTCGATCGAACCCGTCTGGGCGGCAGAGCTCTTCGATATCGAGATCGCGCGCGGCACCCTTTTCCCGCGGCAACGCGGCCTCACACTCCAACGTGAGCACGTGTACTACCGCAACCCGGCTGCCACAGGAGGTTTGACGGCGCCTGCCCGGATCCTTTGGTACGTCAAGGGCGGCCCCGCACACGACCGCGGCGTTCGCGCAGTGTCGACCCTGAGAGACGTCGTCGTTGGTGACCCGAGGCGGTTGTATCGACGCTTTGCGCACCTTGGTGTCTTTGACGAAGCGCAGGTCCTTGCGAGGTCAGACGGGACGCGCGTGATGGCTCTATGCTTTTCGCATACATCGATGCTCCCTCGGTCAATCCCCCTCGACGAGTACCGTGCAGCGATGCGTGTGCAAGGTGTGGGGTTGTCGCAACACGGTCCGCAGCGGCTGCCCGAACATGTGTTCGATCACCTTGCTACGCTGGCCAGATGAGTCAGGTCGATGTCGTCCTGTTGTCCGTGCAGTCGCCGCACGTCGAACGCATCTTGGCCGGGACAAAGACGGTGGAACTCCGGCGTCGGCCCATGAACCTGCGACCAGGCACCGTGGTCCTCCTGTACGCCGCTGGTGTTCGAAGAGCACTCGTGGGTTCGTTCGTCTCCGGGGGGTCCGTGGACAGCGGTACGCCCGCGTCGTTGTGGCGGCGGCATTGTGACGCCTCAGGGTTAAGCCGGGCCGAGTACGACCGGTACTTCATTGGCGCCACTGTCGGTTATGCAGTCCGGGCAACGGCCGTGCGTTCGTTGCGCGAACCGATCCCCCTACAGGAGCTTCGTCGCCGCTGGCCTCGGTTCTCGACACCCCAGACTCATCGGCGCGTGGAGTCGCATGAGCTGGGTTGCATCCTGAATGGCGAGCGCAGTCTCCTGATACCTCCATCATCTGAGGCTTAACGCGCTCCCCGACGGCCAGACGCAGTGTGCGTGCCCGGGGCCCGGACCCGGGGCCCCCGGACTCGGAGGCGCTGGAGGTGCCAGAGGCACTAGAGCGCAGCGAGCGCACTGGCGGCTACAAGCCACGACTTCGGAAGTCGAAGAGCTCCAGGAGCACTGCAGCAAGCTCGGTCGTAACAAAGCAGCCGGTACCGCGTTACCTACAGATCATGAGACTTCACCCGTGTATACGCAGCTCGCAACGTCGATCCGGTGCCGACGACGGCGCTGTGCCGGAGCTGGACTCGGCTACGCCCCCCGAGGGTGGCCTCCCCGCCCTCTCGGACCAACGCGTCGACGAGCCCGACCGCTCACGGCCTTCAATTTCGGCCCTGCTCCTTCTTATCGGCATCCTCGCCGGGGCAAGTATGGTCCCGTGGAACCTAGACGCGGACCTCCTGAATGCGATCTCGGGGGTCGTCGTCGCGGCGACGAGCTTGATGCACCTTCTGTGCTCAACGCCACGGGGCAATGATGAGTAGAGTGCGACCCCTGCCGGTCGATAGCCCGCGTGGCAGAACACGGCCTCTAGTCGACGGTATACAGTCGTCGACGTGCCCTAATGACGACTCGATCGTACGGGACTATCTTCCGCTTGTTCGGTCAGTCGCCCGCCGCTACGTGACATCCCGGATTGAAATAGAGGATTTGGTACAACAAGGCATTCTCGGCCTTGTGGAAGCGGCGAGGCATTATGATGGTTCATCCTCGTTTGGTACCTACGCCGCATATTGGGTTCGTAGCTCGATTCACCGGTACTGCGCCAAGAACTGCAACGCCGCCCTCTCCATTTCGGAACGAACCTGGAACCTAGCCAACAAAGCTAAGGCGGGCATCGAATGTAGTGATTACGCTCCCAATTCAATATCTGGGTCGTCCGTTGCTGACATCTCGACAATGAATTCGCTGATAGCATTGACGAGCGACGCGCTTTCGCTACAGCAGCCAATCGGAGACACCGGCCTCGTGCTAGGCGACACGATCGAATCCCCGCTCAAGGATCATGAGACAGTGATGAATGACGCTGAGCGCGAGCAAATCCTGGTGCTAATGAGTAAGTTCTCTAGGCGCGACCAGGAGCTATTTCGGATGCGCTTTGGTGTAGACGATGGAACGCCTCGGACACACAAGGAACTCGCGCTCGAGTTTGACATATCAGAGGGTCGGGTGCGCCATATCGTCAGCCGCATGCGATCGGAGATCTCTTGGCGACTCGGGGACTGGCCATCGCGCAAAGAAGGGGCATACCCATGGTCTTAAGCGGTCCATGCCGGCGAATGATGCGTTTCGGATCTTGACCGCTCGTGCTGTCGGGCGATCGCGAGTGGCCTCGGCGTGACGGCTTCGGACACCGCTCCACCAGCTGTCAGCTCACCTTGAGGTAGCGGCGTAGGGCCTCGCGGACCACATCCGAGGCGGTCGTGTGCTCGGCGGCGGCTCGGTCGTCGAGCGCTTTGCGTAGTTCGGGATCGAGGCGCACGGGGAGGGCATCGGCGGGGCCTGAGCCCATCGCGGGTCGGCCGGGCCGGCGACGCAGCTTGGTGACGTCCAGACCGGCCTCGGCGTCTCTGGCCATCTGCTCCAGCACGTCGTCGGTGAGCAGTACGCCCGCCTTGGACCGGCCATGGGTCTTGTCGTCACTCATCAGCCTCTCCCATCCCCCGCAGGTAGGACTCGTAGATCCGCCTCATGCGCATGGCGTGAATCACGATCTCCGTTTCGTCGTCTCGCAGCACTGACACGATCTCCAGCAAGTTCCCGGCCCGGTCCGGACCCAGGTAGAGCACCTTCCCGTCGTCGGCTTCGCCAGCGACCAGTGCGTGCTCGACCGCGTGCTCGATGTCCACGATGGCGACGCCGTGCTTCAGAGCGGACGAGTAGATCTCACGCAATGGAATATCGTAACGCGAAACTAACCCGAGACGCCCTCTACCCGGGACCTCGCGAAACCCGCACGAATGACTTGAACCGACTCGCTGCGACTGACCAGTCCGTCGTGCTCAAGTCTCGAATGAGGACAGCCTTCGGCCCTGTTTCGCCGCTTCGCGCCGCCCCAGGACCTCGGCACGCACTTGCACCAAGGGTGCGGCGTTGGTTTCAGCCCGCGGCCTGGCGGTCCTCGGGCCGCGGCCAGGCCGCGGCCAGGCCGCGGGAGCACGTAGAACAGGGCGCAACAGCGCGCAACAGGTAGCAACAAAACCCCTGGTCAGAAGCTATATCTGAACGAAAATGCCCATAAGCAAAATGCCCGGAATGGCGTTCGGGACGCTGAGGCCGCGGGTTCAAGTCCCGCCTTCCCGACGGGGTAAAGGTGCAGGTCACGGCGTTTTCGGGGTTGGTGTGGTCGGGCCGGCGGAGCCCACAGACCACAACAGACCACAGTCGTTGTGGGCAGTGGTGGTCTCCCAGAGGTCGCGTAAGGAACCAGTGGCCACGCCTTGGACGCCCAGAGTGCCAACAAGGAGCGCCTCCAGGCCACCGAGTTGAGTGCCGCCAACCCGCGAACCATCTCGTCCCCATCGTGTCCGGTGACGCCGCCCACTTGCCGGCACCTTGCGGTCACGCTGCCCGTTCTGGGCCGTCGTCATGGCGCCAGTCGGCCTGCGCCCGATATCGCTCACCTCCGCCGAGCCGGGGCGCTCCGAGCGTCGATGGCGGCGGGCATCCTGGTGGCGGCCGAGAGCCTTTGTGCAAGGTACTGGGCCGGGTCTCGTTGCTCGGGCGGGAGGTGCTCGCCTCCGTTGCTGTCGGCCATGACGAACACCCGATTCCGGAGCCGGCCCCTCGTCAGGGCGGTGTAGCCGGACTCGGCACGCAACCGTCCGACCAGTAAGGACGGCACCAGAACCTTCGTACACCGGAGTGGCCAAGGCGCGTCGACGTCGCCGCTATGGCCCCGCCCCCTGGTCCGGCAGCGCCATCGACATGTGGGAGCGCAGGCTCGATCCCGGCTTCAGGAACGCGCCGATGCCCTTGCCCCGGTCGTAGCTGTGACTGGCCATGAACTGGCTCAATACGAAGGGATCGATCACGGAGTAGGTCACCCGGGTCACGGGAGGATTGCCGCAGTCGCTGGACGACACCGCGGTGAAATCGTCGGTGACGGTATGCGGCACGCCCTGCTGGGCGAGGACGCCCGGCGGGTACGGGAAGGTGTGGGTGCCGATGTCACCGTTGCAGTTCGGGTTGGTGTGCTCGAGTATCCAGCCGAACAACTCGCCCAGGCCGGCCATGACGATCCCCACCGCCGCCCCGACGCCACCACCGACGGCTGCGACGATGGCCCCGAGCGCGGCCGATTCGACACGGACCGCCTCCGCTCGTTGCTGGTTGATGTCCGTCAGGTGGCTGTGGTTGGTGAGGATGACGGTGACAGTGACGTTGTCGGTGGGGGCGATCTCGATTGGCCCGATCCACCAGGGCCCGATGAAAGAGTCCCCGTGATGGATGTTCGTCCCGATGTTGAACGGGCCGACCTTCTGCACGGCATCGTTGACGGTGAGGACGATCGAGACCCAGTCGGCATCGTTGTGCTCGCCCTTGCTCCTGCAGTTCACGATCTCGATCTTGTCGAGGCTGAACACGTACACGGCCATGCTCCACCCGGCCCTGGCTCAGCCGGCGACTGCCGGCGACGTCACTGGAGCCCGACCAGGATCGGCACCAGGCCGGTGCCGGCCGGAAGGGGTCGCAGGGCCTTGCCCAGCACCGCCCCGAAGGCCCGGGCCGGCTCGGCCACCCGCATGGCGTGTCCCGGCCGCCGGGCGGTCGTGAGGAGGTCGCCGACCGCGACGGGGCCGTCGGTGGCATCGACCTTGCAGAAGACCCTGCCCACCAGGGCGACGGCGAGCCGCGCCGGGCCTCCCGGGACTCGCCCCAGGACGACACCGGGATGGAGGTCTCCGGCGCCGGAGACCACTCCCGCCACCCGGCTGTCGTAGGGCCGCTCGCTCCGGGCCAGAAGACCGTCGTCGTCGATCACCAGGACCGTGCCGGCGTCGACCGATGCCGTGTCCCGCACCGCGAACTCCTCGGCGCAGTCGCCGCCGCTGAGGACGACGTCGTGGGCGGTCACGTTCCCGGTGACGTCGACGTTGCCGTCGAAGTGACCGGCCGGGTTGCCACGTGCCTCGATGCCTCGGCCGCTGTCGCTCTCGGCGTGGACGCCGGGGCCGCTCTTGCTGTGGCCCCACACGCCCGTGCCGGTGTCGGCGTCGCCCACCGTCGCCATGAAGCTTTCCGTGCGGCCCCACACACCTCGGCCCGACTTCGATTGGCCGACGACACCGGAGCCGCTGGTCGTCGAACCGTGGACGCCGATGCCATCGTCGGACGAGGCCACGACCGCCCTCCCGGCGGGGTCGGGATCGACCGCCGCCTGCACCGCGGTCGGGCCCTTTCCGTGGGCTCTGGCGACGAGGGCCACGGCGCCGGCGAAGTTGGCCTCCGCGTACAGGCCGATGATGTCGCCCGTGGACACCGCACCCGGGCCCGAGCCGGAGTCGGACATCAACGATTGGTCCGTCCACTTGGTCTGGGTGACCAGGACGTAGGAGATGCCGTCCGCCGGTTTCTCGTGTCCGCCGCCGGCAGGACACACCGATCCGGGGTTGCCTGCGTAGAACAGGCCTTGACACTTGTGACACCACCACCAGTCGGCCTGTGCCATGGTCCCTCCCAGCTCCGAGGTGTCCCCGATCCTACGGGGACCCTCGCCGGAAGTCAGCGCGGCCGCCAAGCCGGTCAGGAAGCGGACGTCTGCGGTTCGCGCCCGAGGGCCGCGCCTGTTCGCCGGCGGCGCCACCGCAGGCGAAGGCCTGGCTCGCATGCTGGCGGTCAGGCAGGTCGAGGCGAAGCGGACGCGACTCGACTGACCCCCCTCGACTTACCACCAGGCGGAGAAAGGTCAGGCGGCGTTGGCGCAGACGACCGATGCTCTGGCGAACTGGCTGACCGCGGCGGGGTTGTCGCCCCGGAAGCCCCATGAGCCGCCGCTCGGGACCGATCCGATCAGGTCGACCGCCGACTGACCGCCGAGGATCCCCCAGCCGGCGGAGATCGCCGTCTTGCCGCTCGGGCAGGTGACGAAGAAGTCCTTGGTCTCGAAAGCCTCGAAGACGATGTCCCCGCTGTACGCGACCTCGTAGCCGGAGACGCCTGCCGGGCCCGCGGGACCGGCCGGTCCGACGCAGGCGGGGTTGCTGGGAAGGCACGCCGCCCCGGCCGGACCCGCCGGCCCCCGAGCGCCCGCCGCACCGGTGGCACCCGTGGCGCCCGTCGCACCCGTGGCGCCCGTCGCACCCGTGGCGCCCGTCGCACCGGTGGCGCCCGTCGCCCCCTTCGCCCCCGCCGGACCCGTCGGGCCGGCGGGGCCGGCGGGTCCGGTGGCACCCGTGGCACCCGTGGCGCC
>Ga0105245_10002289_pt1 | contig 17333 bp, 11 predicted proteins | sample KBSM54metaG_FD_81523 | JGI IMG/M metagenome (GOLD analysis project Ga0105245, IMG submission 81523) | Miscanthus rhizosphere microbial communities from Kellogg Biological Station, Michigan, USA - KBS M5-4 metaG | ecosystem: Host-associated > Plants > Roots > Rhizosphere > Soil | place...
CCGGCCAACGCGGCACCCGATGCCGCCAAAAATCCGGCACCCCGCAGCACCCAGAAACGGATCTTGTCGCGACGATTGCGCGTCAAATTCGCTTCCGCCCAGCGTTCCAAGTCACCGATCTGTTCGTCGATCGCCGTCTCTGGTGCAAACGCGCCGGTGCGAAAACCCTCCGCGGCGGGCGGCGGCTCGGAGTCTTGGCGCGCGCTCGTGTCTGCGGGAGCAAACCCACTCAGCGGTCGAGCATGTTCGCTGTTCGAGCGGCGCGCCTCGAGCGCTGCCACGTCGATGTTCGCATAGCTGCCCGATGAGGGCCGCGGCGGAGGCGGCGTGAGCGGAGGCAACGTGCGGCCCGTTTCGGAGGAAGCCATGGTGCCCCTTGGCTACGCTGGCAAACCAACGGCTGCAACGCGCGATAGCCCAAAAACCTAGTCATTTTCCCAGTTCAAGGGATCATTCCGACGCGGCTGCAGCCTACGCCTGAGCGTGGATTCAGTGTGGAGACGAACGAGCGCTCACCAATATTGGTGAACGGAGCTGCGCACGCGCGCGTCGTACAGCTCGCGCACGCGTCGCATCACGTCACTCGAGAGTGGAGGCAATTGCGCCGCTGCCGCGTTCTCCGCGACTTGCTCGGCGCGTTTCGCGCCCGGGATCGAACAGGTGACGGCGTCGTGCATCTCGATCCAACGGAGCGCAAATTGCGGCAGACTCACGTTGTGCGGCAGCAATTGTCGGAGTGCTTCCACCACTTCCAACCCTAAGTCGTAGTCGACGCCCGAAAACGTCTCGCCGCGATCGAACGCCGCTCCCGCGCGATTGAACGCGCGATGATCGTCCGACGCAAATGCTTGCCCGGGCTTCAGTTTGCCCCCGAGTAACCCCGACGCCAAGGGCAGCCGCGCCAGGATCCCCACTTTACGTCGCTGCGCCTCGGCAAAAAACAACTCCGCCGGTCGCTGACGAAACACGTTGAACACGATTTGCACCGACTGCACGCCCGGATATTCGAGCGCCTTCAAGCCCTCCTCCACGCGCTCCACGCTCACGCCATAGTGCTTGATTTTGCCCGCTTGCTTGAGCTCATCCAGCACGCCGAACACGTCCGGCTGGTAGTACACGTCACTCGGCGGGCAATGCAGCTGCAGTAGATCGATCGCCTCGACCTCCAGATTCCGCGCGCTTCGCTCGACGTAAGAAGTCAGGTTTTCTCGCGTGTAGCTACTGGCGGTGTGGGGGTTCGCGCGCCGCCCCGCCTTCGTCGCCACGTGAAAGATCGGGCCGCGCTCGCGCTTGAGCCGCGCGAGCAGACGCTCGCTATGGCCATCGCCGTACACGTCGGCCGTGTCGAAGAAATTGACGCCCAGATCGAGCGCGCGGTGCAACGCTTTCAACGACTCTTCGTCGTCCACCGGTCCCCAAGTGCCGCCGATGGCCCAAGCACCAAAGCTGACCGCGGAGATATTCAGACCGGTGCGGCCGAGCGGGCGATATTGCATGCCGCGCAGTGTAGGGGTTACTCGCCGCTTTTGGCGCTAAAAAAGCCGCTCTAGCGTGCTACATGCAGGCAGCCCATGGATGATGCGCGCTTCAAGCAGGCGATCGAAGCCTTCGATCGAGCCAACTCCGAAGATCCCCAGCTCGAGCTCTCGGGCGGCGTGCCTCGGCCGCGTGAGCTGGTCGCTGCCGAGCGCTTGTCGGCTTGGGTGCTACGTCTCGAGCCCGCGCCCTCGGAGGCTCTGCAGCTGGCCGCACGCTGTCAGCACATTCGGCGCTGGGTCGTGCCGCGCAGTCAGTTCCCCTCGGGGCGCGTCGGCTACTTGCAATGGCGCACCCAGCTCGGGCGCTTCCACGCGGACACCGCCACGCACATCTTGGAAGAGGTGGGCTACGACCGGCCGACCATCGATGCCGTACGCCGCATCAATTTGAAGCAGGGCCTGCACTCGAACCCGGACTCACAGACCATGGAAGATGCGCTGTGTCTCGAATTCTTGGAGTTCGAATTCGATGAATTCCTCGCCAAGTACAGCGAAGACAAAATCATCGAGATTTTGCGCAAAACCTGGAAGAAAATGTCCGAACGCGGGCACCAAGCCGCGCTTGGTCTGACGTTCAGCCCCGCTGCTCAGGCGTTGATCGCGTTGGCCCTAAACCCGAGCTGAGCGCCGCTGCCGCAGCTTGTCGATGCTCATCGCGAGCACGATGATGAAGCCCGTAAAGATCTCCTGCACCCAATTGGGAAAACCGAGGTGAGTGCAGCCGGCTTTGATGACGGTGAGCAACATCGCTCCCACGACCGTTCCAGCGGCTGAGCCCTGCCCGCCAGAGAGCGAACCGCCACCGATCACGACCGCGGCAATCACCTCGAGCTCGAGCCCTACCGAATCAGTGGGGTCACCCACGGTGAGCGTCGCAAACTCGAGGACCCCCGCGACCCCCACCAAGAGCCCTGCCAGCGTGTACACCGCGAGCGTGGTTTTGGGGATGGAAATGCCGCATAAACGCGCGGTTTCCGGGTTCGAACCGACGGCCACGATCTGCCGACCGAGCCGCGTATAGCCGAGTAGCCCAGCGCCGAGCAACGCGATCAACAACAAAAGCCAGACAGCGGGCGGCAACCCCAAGAAGCCCGATGAACTCTGCATCAGCGCATCGAGCCCACGCGCATCGACGTCGATCTTTTGCTCATTGGCTAGGCCCTTGGCCACGCCCCGCAAAATACTCATCGTGCCGAGCGTGACGATGAACGGCGTGATGCGCAGCACCGAGACGAGCGTGCCATTGCACAAACCGAGCGCCGCAGCCGCAGCGATGCCCAGCGCTGCAGCGGGTACGGCACTCATGCCGCCGCGCAAGCACTGCGCCACCACCACGGTGGTCAGCGCGACCGCCGAACCCACCGACAAATCGATGCCGCCGAGCACGATGGTGAACGTCATGCCCACCGCAGCAATGCCCACTACCGCGGTTTGGCGCAGCATGGTCACGCTGTTGGCGCTACGCGCGAAGGTGTCCGGCGAGAGCGCGCAAAACAACGCGTATAGCGCAAACAGCGCCAAAAGAGGCCCAAACCAAGGCAAACGCAACAGTCGCGTCAGGTGTTTCATCCGGTCGCCTCGAGCAACAAACGGTGCTCTTCCAGTTCACGCGCAGGCCGCGCGGGGCCGAGCTTGCCGCGCACCATCACCGCGACGCGATCACAAATGCCGAGCAGTTCCGGCAAATAGCTGGAAACCATCAGCACGGCTTTGCCCTGCGCCGCCAGCTCGTCGATGATGCGATACAAATCCGCGCGACTGCCGACATCGATGCCGCGCGTGGGTTCATCCAACAAAAGCACGTCTGCGCCTTCCAAGAGTAGCCGCGCAAAGCACAGCTTCTGCTGATTGCCGCCGGAAAGATTACCCGCTAGCTGTTCCGGCTCGCGCGCGCGGATCCCCAAACGCTCGATGTACGTCCGAGTCACGGCTGCCGCTCGTTTCGGCGACACGAGCCCATACGGCCCGAGCCCCTTCAACGTCGAGAGCGTCAGATTGTCGGCAAGCGTCAACGCTTCGGCCAAACCTTCGCGTTTGCGGTCTTCACTCAGAAAGCCCACGCCGCTCGCGATGCGCTCCACAGGCGTTGCCGCCCCGCGCACCGCCTTCACCGTCACCGTGCCGCGCTTCACCGGATCGAGCCCAAAAACCGCGCGCAATAGCTCGCTGCGCCCCGAACCGAGCAACCCGGCGACGCCCAGCACTTCACCGCGCCGCAAGGTGAGCGAAGCCGAAATCGGCAATCGTTCACCGCCCAGCTCACTCAGGTCCAATACGACTTCGCCCGCGTTGCGCGCCGAGTGCGGAAATAGCTCCTCCACATCACGCCCCGCCATCGAACGCACCAGCGCATCGCGCGTGGTGCCGGCGATCGCGCCACTCGTGACGAACTTTCCGTCCCGCAGCACCGTATAGCGATCCGCCAGTCGCTGCACCTCTTCCAAAAAGTGCGACACGTACAACACCGCGAGCCCACTCTTCGCGAGCTCGCGCACCACTTGGAACAGGCGCGCCGCTTCGCCGCCGCTCAGCGTGCTGGTCGGCTCGTCCAAAATCAAAATCTCGACTTTCGGTTGAGCAAGCGCGCGCGCCAAACACACGAGTTGCCGATCACCCTGACCGAGCCCCGCCACTTTCGTCTCGAGCGCCGGAAACGCGGCTCCCTCCGGCACCACGCGCGCCAGTGCCCGCGCTGCGCGCTCGTGCATCGCCTTTCGCGACACCGCGCCGAAGCGCGTCGGCAAATGGGTGAGCATCACGTTTTCGGCGATGTTCAGATCGCCGCACAGCTGCGGCTCTTGCGGCACGAATGCCACGCCCAAGCGTTGCGCTTCCAGGGGATTTTGTGGGGCAAACCGGGCTCCCGCGAGCACTAGCTCGCCGGCGTCGGGTGCTAGCGAGCCGGCTAGGATTTTGAGTAGCGTGCTCTTGCCCGCGCCGTTTTCGCCGAGCAACGCGTGCACTTCGCCCGAGTTCAGCGATAGCTCCACTTGGCGGAGGGCTTGGGTGCCGCCGAAGCTCTTGCTGATGCCGCGCGCCTCCAGGCGGGGCGCGCCTTGGGTCGAGGGCGCGCTCGAATCGATCATTGAGCGCCGAGCCACTCCGCGAGCGGTGGCTTCACGAGCGCCGCCACCTCCGGCTGCGCCAAGTTCGATTTATCGACCAGTGTCGCGCCGGTATCGATGCGCGCTTCGACTGCTTGCTTGCGTAAATGTGCGGCCACCGTTTTCACCGCCAAGTAGCCCATCTTCATCGGATCTTGCAGCACCAGCGCGTCGATTTGGCCTGCGTTCACGGCCGTGATCAACTTCTCCGAGGCGTCGAAGCCGATGAAGTGCAATTTCCCGGCGAGCTCGGCTTTTTGCAACGCGAGCAACATGCCGAACGTGGTCGACTCATTGGGAGTGAACACGCCGTTGACCGCGCCTTTTTGCGCGTTCAACGCCAGCAGCAAATTCTCGCTCGCGGCGTGCGCGCTCTCGGTCGTCGCCCCGCCGAAGCGATTGTCGCTCACGATCTTGATGCCCGGAAATTCGCGAATGCCGTCCAAAAAGCCTTCTTCGCGATTGGTCGTGCTGGCCGAACCTTCCACATAACGAAGCACGAGCACGTTGCCCTGACCATTGAGCAGCTTGCCCATCCGCTCGCCTGCGAGCTTGCCCGCCGCGCGATTGTCCGTCGCGACGAAGCTCACGTACGATTTGTCCTTCAGATCCGAGTCGAAGATCACCACCGGAATGTTGGCTGCTTGTGCGGCCTTCACCGGCGCGCCGAGCGCGCTGTCGTTCAGCGGCGCGAGCACGATGCCGGCCACGGCTTGCGCGGTGAAGCTCTCCACCAAGTCCACTTGCGACTTCAAGTCGTCTTCCTTGAGTGGGCCTTTCCAAACGACGTCGACATCGACCTCACGCGCGGCCTTCAGCGCGCCGGCATGCACGGCCTTCCAGAACTCGTGTGTGGTGCCTTTTGGGATCACCGCGATACGCAGCTTCGCGGGAGCTCCCGGCACAGCGCCCGGCTCGGCCTTCTTGTGACAGCCGCTCACCGCCAACAGCAGCGCGGACAACGTGCAAAAGGCCCCAACCAAAAAAATTCGCCGCTTCACGATCCCGGATACTACTCACAAAAAAAGACCGCGTGGCTCTTTTCAGGGCCACGCGGTCGCGTCGGTTCGGTCGGAGATTTTACGGCAAATTCAGCGAGCCAAGTTCGAGGGCGGGGGAGCCGCGAATCCACCCGGGAACGCGTTTGCGGATTCACGCCGCTCGAGCTCGGGCCCGAGCCAACGCCAGTCGCTGCCCTCTTCGTGGAAGAAGGCCACGCCGATCACGCCCACGTTACGAGCACTGCCTTTGCGCGCGGCGTAAGAATCTTTCACCGATCCGAAGCGGAACGCAGCGACGGCCGCCTGGCTCTGACGAAAGCCGTCGATTTCGAGCGTCGACCGCGGGTTGATCAAGTAGCCACGCTTAGAGAGCGAACCGCCCTTGCCGTCGATCACATCGAGGCCATCGACTGTGGCCACCGCTTCGAAGCGAAAGCCGGTGTGATTTTCGATTTGAATCACGTAACGCTCCCCGTCCGAGCCAACGATGTAATCACGTCCACCGAGGTGGGCACTGGCGAACGCGGAGCCCCCTTCACCGAGCACGCGCACGCTGATCCCGCCGTCATCCGCATCGACTCCACCGTAACCGATGTCCACGTCCCTGACGCCCGCGCGCTGCGCCGCGGCTCGCACGCCGGCTTCGTCGTTGTAGTTGAGCGAGACGAGCGCGAACGGATGATACGCATCCGCACGATTGAACGGCGCGCTCGACACATAGCTGGTCCGCGTTTCACCCCACGTGGTGCCGAGCCCCGGGCGATCGTCGGCTTTCTTTTGGGGTGCGGGCTCGTAGGCACGTTCGCTGCGCGCCGAAATCGGAGCGGATGCGGGCGCGGGCGCTGCGGCGCCCTCTGCATCGGCGCGTGCGGCGCCGTCCGCTGGAGGAGCGGGGCTAGGCTCTGTCGAGGCGCTCTCGGGAGCCGCGTAGCCGTTCGGTGGCGCGGAAAAGCGCCCCGTGTTCGAGGCGGGCGAGGGCTCCGCGGGCCCGCTCATCCGTGCACAGGCAACACTGAGGGGTAACAGGCACAGACACGCTGACAATCTGGAAAGGTTCATGGCTTCGTTGCTCCGTTCTTGACCGACGCCAAAACAACGAACCCCGACTTCGAACCTTACACTCGCGCTCGCGTCCCCCGCGATTGGCCGAGAAATATGCCGTTTTTGGTCAATTGCGCGATCGAGGGAAGGAGCGGGATCGGCCGCGCGTACGGTGCTACGCGGGCCTGCCCGCCGGCGCTCGAAATTCGTTCACGCGCGGCGTTTATCGGTTGCACGCAACCGCTCGAGCGCCGCGCCCGGAGCCGGCGCGTGCCGCTACTTCGAGGCTAGCCGTGCCCGGGCTGCCGGACTACGCTTCGGCACGTATCCGCACATCCGGCCATGCGCAGCAGCAATACCGTCGGTCAGTGGTGGTTTTTTCGAGGAGGAGTCTGATGCAACGCCTGATTACGCTCGTGAGTTCGCTCGTCGCCGTGTCTCTGATTGCGGTTGGCTGTGGCAGTGACGGAAATAGTGGCACCCCCAACGCGGGCGGCTCAGGCGGTTCGGCCGGCAGCAACTCGGTCACGCAGTGCGTCGGCCACTACTCTGACTTGACGGAAACCGTGTTCGCAGCCAACGCGACGGCCGGTGGCATGTGCGTGAACCCGGGCGATCTCGGCAGCATCTGCATCAATGATCTCACCACGATCGCCGGCACCTGCGGCATCGCCTGCTTGACCAGCGTGGCCCAGGACGCAGCGACTCAGAACGCCTGTGTGAGCTCTTGTTTGGATAGCAAAGTTGCTCCCGCGCTCGGTGGCGATTGCCGAGATTGCTACGTGACTGACGTGCAGTGCGCGCGCGACAAGTGCCAGCTCGACTGCCTCTCGCCCAGCAGCGCGAAATGTGACGCTTGCCGTCAGGCGAAAGGTTGTGCTCCCGCGTTCTATTCGTGCACGGGCTTGCCGGTGCCCGGCAGCGTCGTCGGTAGTGGCGCTGGCGGGGCCGACACGGGCGCGGGCGGTATTTGAGCGTGCGTTCTCGAACTTCTGCGGTCGCTCGTCGTTTGCTGGCGGTGGGCGCCGTCGCTGGCGCGCTTTCGGTGCCGACGCTGGCGCACGCCGGCGGCTACGACACGCCCATGCTGTACAGCGCTCGTCACATGGGCATGGGCGGCGCCGCCATCGGCTACGTGAACGATCCGTCCGCGCTGTTTCACAATCCGGCGGGTCTCGGCCAAGTCGCCCACGGCGAAGTGATCGGGGATTTTTCGCTCTTAGTGGGCGGGCTACACTCGGGCCCGAGCTTCCTTGCGACCGATGTGGATTCGGATCGCACGGTGGCGCCGTTCTTTCTCGTGGGCGGCGCGTATCGCGTGCACGACCTGATCACGCTCGGCTTGGGCGTGTATCCGGTCGCCTCCGCAGGCGCGACCTACCACTACGGCACGCCGGTCAATACGGACCGCACCGAGCTGTTCTTCCTCGAGACGTCACCGGCGATCGCGCTCAATTTGGCGCGAAATTTCCGGGTCGGCGTCGGTTATCGCGTCACCTACGTGCGCGTGAATCGCTATCAGTCGCCCGCGGGCTCCCCCGCCACGACTGACTTCACGCTCGGCGGCGCGTCGTTCGCCGGCTTTCGCATCGGCGCTCAATACACGGCGCTGCCCTGGTGGCAGTTCGGTGTGGTTTACCGCAATCCGACCACCACTAAAGTCAGCAACTCGCACGGCGTCGCTATCGGCAAGACGTTCAGCGACGTTTCGACGAAGTTCACCTTGCCGTCCAAACTCGGCGCGGGCACCCGCGCGGATTTGGACGACGTGGTGAACGTCCCGCTCTCGCTGGCGTTCGACTTCGAGTACGACTTCAACAAGCAGAACAAGGGCGATCCGCTCGTGGGCACCGATGTAGCGACTGGCGCGCCTGCCTCGGTGCCCAACTTGTTCGAGTGGAAGAACTCGTACACGCTCCGCTTCGGCACCGAGCTGCGCTTTTTGCACGATACCGAGGCTGACCTCGATCGCGTTGCCGCTCGAATCGGCTACGTGTACGACAGCACTACCGCTAATCCGAACTACCCCACACCGTTCGGAACGCCGCCCGCTCCTACGCATGTGCTCACCGCGGGTACCGGCTACAACGGCGGCAATTGGCAGGCGAATTTGGCGTACGCCTACCGTTTTGGGCACGGTCCGGTGAGCCCCAGCGCTCAAACTCCCTCCGAGTGCCCCTTCTGTGGCTATGCCGGCAAGAAGGATTACGCGATCTACCTGAGCGGCTTCTACGCCGACGTCAGTTACAAGTTCTAACGCCGTCCGCGCCCGCGCGAGACGAAGGTAGTCAGAGGGAAGATTCTTCCGTACCTCGCGTAGCACTCGAATGCGGCGTCGGTCGCGGCTGGGGTCAACGCTGAAGGCTGAGGGCTGACGACTGACGCAAGGGGGGGCGCTATCTACTGACTTGGACGTTGCGGCGGGCGAGCGCGGTCGCGTAGCCTTTCACGTTGATCTGACTCAGCGAGGAGCTGGCGCATGCGATATTGGCCGATAGCAGTGATGGGGTTCGCCTCCTTGAGCCTGGTAGCGTGCTCCGGCTCGGATTCGAACACGCAGCATCCGGCGAGCGGCGGCGGCGCAGGGGCGAGTGGCTCGAGCGGCTCCGGTGGCGCGATTGCGTCCGGTGGCTCTGGCGGCGTTGCAGCGGGCGGCTCGAATTCAGGCGGTGCTGGTCACGGCGGAACCGCCAGCATGAGCCGCGGTTGGCTGTACACCGTCGGCAACAAGATCATGGTCTCGAACGGCACGAGCGGCACGCAGTGGATGGGGCGCGGCGTCAACATCGACGACATCTACTTTTGCGGCTGGAATTACACCCTTTCCCAGCCGTCACCCGAAAAGAAGTTGGAGACCGAGAGCGCTTCCTTGATCGCCAACTGGAAGCCGAATTTCATCCGCATTTCGCTGGGCATGGCCAGCAGCACCACCGTCTCGAGCTGGCTCACCGATGACGCCAAGTACAAGACGCCGATGATCGCCGTCATCAACTCGCTGACGGCGAATCCGAACGTGTACGTCTTGGTGACGCTGCGCAGCGACGCATCGATGATCGGCCAAGACATGGGCGACGGCGATCCGGAAGCGACCGGCATTCCGTCCGACAGCTCCACGACACCCGACAAAATGAAATTCCCCAACGGGACGGACCCCGTGTACACGGGCCTCGTCGATGCGTTCGCGCAAAACGGCTCGGTGCTGTTCGGCATCACCAACGAGCCCGGCGGCAAAACCGCCACCGACGACACCATCGCGGCTGCGATGAGCCACGCCGTGAGCGTGATCCGCGCGGAAGAAGACAAGCTCGGCGTGCCGCACCATCTCGTCTCCGTGCAAGGCAATGGCTGGACGAGCCAAATCGGCTTCTACGACAAGAAGCCGCTCACCCAAGACAACGTCGTGTACGAGGTCCACGGCTATCCGCCCATGTCGAGCGGTTACACGTTCGCCAACATTCCGGTCATCATCGGCGAATACGGCACGCTCGATGCCACCAGTGCGCCGCCATTCTTCGCCGATCTCGAAACCAAGCAGATCTCGAATTTGGCCTGGGACTTCGACGCGTTCAGCGATTGCGCGCCGGATCTCGTGAGCGTGACTCACGACGAAACCAAGCTCAACGCTACCGATTGGGGCAAGCTAGTGCAGGCGTACCTCACTAAACACGCTCAATAACGGTAGCTCTGCCATCTGTAACTGATCAAGTAGTACTAAGAAAAGCGAGCCAGCAACTTACGGCTCGGCAGGTCGAGCGCGCCCGGCTCCGGCACCAAGTAGCGCATGCCATGCGAGTCGCTGATCAGGTGCCGGCCGTCATCCAACAAGCGCACATGATCTTCCTGATCGACGAGGAATTCCGTCGTTCCGCGATCGGTGTCCACTTGCCAGCTCGAGGTCGTCGCGTCTTGGGTGATGCCCAAGATGCGGAGCACCACGGGTAAAAATTCCGTGTCGGCCAACGCTTGCCGTAAGGCATCGCGGCTGGCTTCGGGCAACTCGTCGAGGGTAGTCATGCACGCGCGCTCGTGGCCGCGCGCGTCGACCACGCACACGAAGCCGTCGGGTCGCGTGAGTGGAAACGCTCGCCGCGCCGAGACGGCGATGGGCGCATCGCCCGGCCGCTCGATCGCCCAGAGTTGACCCTGCTCATCCAAACTGAACGTGAGCTGACTTTGGTCGAGCTGGGGTAGCTCGGGGCCAGCGGGAATGACCGCCTCGCCGGCGGCTTCGAGCGCGGCTTCGCTCGCCTCGGTCGCGTTGCCCTCTGCCAAGAGCGGAGCTTTTTGCTCTTGTTCGTGGGCGCTCTGGGCGCGGAACAATTTGGCGTATTCGCCGTCTTTTGCCAGCAATTCTGCCGGGCTTCCCTGTTCGACGACTTTGCCGTCGCGTAGCACCACGAGCAGGTCGGCCTTGCGCAGCGTGCTCAGCCGGTGCGCGATCGCGACCGTCGTCCGCCCAGCGACCACGTTATCGAGCGCGGCTTGGATTTCACGTTCCGTCTGCACGTCGACGGCGGAGGTCGCTTCATCCAAGATCAAAATCTGAGGATCGACCAAGATGGCGCGGGCGATGGCGATGCGCTGCCGCTCGCCGCCGGAGAGTGATTGCCCGCGCTCGCCAACCAATGAGTCGTAAGCTTCGGGCAGCTTGAGCACGAAATCGTGGGCGCGTGCCGAGCGCGCCGCCGCCAAAATGCGCGCGGGCCCTGCATTCGGAGCGCCGTAGCAAACGTTGTCACCGATCGTTCCGAAAAACAAAAACGGATCTTGCAGCACGATGCCGATGTGCGCTCGGTAATCTTCGATCGTCAGCCGGCGCACATCCACGCCGTCGAGCCGCACTTGACCGGACGACACGTCGTAAAAGCGGCAGAGCAAGTTGGAGACCGTGCTCTTGCCCGACCCCGTGTGGCCGACGATGCCCACCATCTGCCCCGGCTTCACCACGAAATTCACGTCATCGAGCACGAGCCGGCTGCCATAACGAAATGACACGTGTTCGAAGCGAATTTCGCCCGTCACGTTCGACAATTTCACGGGATCTTTGGGCTCGAGTACGCTCGGTACGCGGTCCAAAATCTCGAACAAACGCTGCGCCGCGGCGGAGGCGCGCTGCGTCAGCGTGAGCACGCGGCTCATGCTTTCGACCCGCGTGTAGAAGCGGCCGATGTAGGCGATGAATGCCGTCAACACGCCGATCGTGATGCGGTGATGCAACACTTCCCACGCGCCCACCGCCCAAACCACGAGCAGGCCGAGTTGATTGAGCAGCGCCACCAGCGGCCAGAACGAAGTCCACAAGCGATTGACGCGATTGTTGACCTCGACGATGCGCTCGTTGGCCTTCTCGAAACGCGCGATCTCTCGTCGCTCTTGGGAGAACGCTTTGACCACGCGAATGCCGGGGATGGTGTCGGCGAGGATGTTGGTCATCAGCGCCCAGGCACGTCCGCCGCGCAAGAAGCCGTGTGTGAGCGCGCCGCGCACGCGCATCATGAACCAGGCGATGGGCGGAAATGATGCGAGCGCTGCCAACGCGAGCAGCGGGTCGAGCACGAACAGCACGACGGCGGTGCCCAAGATCATCAGCACGTCGGTTAGAAAATCGATCACCGTGTCCGAGAGGAACGAACACAAGCGATCGGTCTCGGCGCTGATGCGGCTGATCAAATCGCCCGTGCGCTTACCGCCGAAGTATTGCAGGCTGAGGTGCTGCAAGTGCGAAAATACGCGGTTTCTCAGGTCCGCGCTGATGAGCTCACTGACCCACGCCAGCACCGCACCTTGCGCCCAAGCCAGTAGCCACGCGATGAACGCGGCCAGGCCCAAGCCGCCGAGATACAGCCACATCTTCCCGTACGCCGCGGTCAGGTCGACCCCATGTGCGGCTTGCCAGGGGACGAGCACATTGTCGACCAGCGGCATGGTCAGATATGGCGGAATCAAGCCGACGATCGTCGTCCCGAGTGTCAGGCTCAGGCCGAGCGCAATTTTGCCGAAGCGCGGACGCGCGAAACCGAGCAGGCGCCACAAAGGGTGACCTTCGGTCGCAGCCTCCGGCAAGGCGAAGTCTTCGAGGGGGTTCGGGATGTCGGCATGCGAGTGCAAGCTCTGTCGGCCCTGCGCGCTTTCGAAGCTGGCGACGAAGGCCGCCGCCGCGGGCGCGACCGCCAGCGTGTAGAACCAGCGGAGCAGCCGCGTGTCACCATCGGCCAGGATGAGTTCGGTGACCCCGCCATGTTCACGTCGCCGGAGTTCGAGGCTCGGGCGGAGCGCGATCGATTGCCAGCCCCCGGCGCGCTCGGCGTGTAGGTGGCGATTGGTCAGCACCACTTGTGACGCCGCAAACGCGCGGGCCTCATTGAGGTCGGGGCGCAAGCCGGTGATGACGCTCTCGCCTTCGGCCAGCGCCAATCCGGGGTAGCCGGCAGGGAGCGCAGGGCTGACTGTTGCGATGGTCATGGGGAGGATTCAGTTTCTAGTGCAGGCGGAATCGAGGTCAGGGGCGAACGGGCGGCGCAACACTGCCCGATCGCAAATCCACGTCAACTGCGGCGTTTTAGCGGCAAGCTGGCGCGAAATCCCGAGCCCCGCTAAAGGTGGCGCCGCCACGCAGGCATTTCACCCGGGTTTCCGGGTCGAGGCGAGCTCCCCGATGCAGATCCGCAAACTGAACCGCCTACTCGGCCCGAACATCTGGGCGAACTACCCGGTGATCGAGGCCTGGGTCGACCTCGGCAGCTACGAGGACTTCCCGTCGAACACGCTGCCCGGCTTCAACGACAAGCTCATGGCCTGGCTGCCGACGATGATCGAGCACCGCTGTGGAGTCGGTGAGCGCGGCGGCTTTTTCCAACGCCTGCGCGGGGGAACCTGGCTGGGCCACGTGCTCGAACACGTCACGCTCGAAATCCAATCGCTCGCCCATGCGCCCGTTGGCTACGGCCGCGCGCGCGAAACCAACGAGCGAGGCGTGTACAAAGTCGTGATCGAGGTGCAGGATTTTCGCTTCGGCGAGGCCTGCATCGGCGTCGCACACGAGCTCATCATGGCCGCAGCCGAGGGGCGCGACTACGACTTGCCGGTCGCGCTGCGCCGCCTGCGTGTGCTCGCCGACGACTTTTGCTACGGCCCGAGCACGCAGGCCATCGTGGCCGCGGCCACCGCGCGCAGCATCCCGACGCTGCGCATGACCGACGGCAACTTGGTCCAGCTCGGTTACGGCAAAGCGCAGCGCCGCATTTGGACCGCCGAAACCGACAGCACCAGCGCGGTCGGCGAAAGCATCGCGCACGACAAGGAATTGACCCGAAATCTGCTGACTTCAGTGGGCGTCCCCGTGCCCGAGGGGCGCGCCGCGGAGAGCCCGGCGGATGCTTGGGCGGCGGCGAATGAGCTCGGCTTGCCGGTCGTGGTCAAGCCGCAGAACGGCAACAAGGGCCGCGGCGTTTCGATTCGTCTGGAAGATCGGGCTTCGATCGAGGCCGCCTATGCGATCGCGGAAAAACAAGACGACGCCTCGGGCGTGGTCGTGGAGCGCTTTATTCCGGGGCGGCCGTTTCGCGTGTTGGTCGTGGGGGACAAAGCCGTGGCCGCGAGCGGCGGTAATCCGCACCAGCTGATCGGCGATGGAGTGCGCACGATCGAGCAATTGGCCGAACGGGCTAACCTCGATCCGCAGCGCGGCGACGACTCTGCGCAGCCGCTGATGCCGTTCGTGATCGACGACATCGCGCGCGAGGAATTTCGCCGTCAGGGTCTCGAGCCCAAGTCGATCCCAGAAGCGGGCCGCGCCGTCGTGTTCCGGCACAACGGCGATCTCACCGTCGACGAAACCGATCGCATGCACCCCGAGGTCGCCGCGCATTGCGTGCTCGCCGTGCGCACCGTCGGGCTCGACGTTGCGGGCATCGATCTCATCGCCGAGGACATCGGTAAGCCCCTCGATCGCCAGGGCGGCGCCATTATCGAGGTCAATTCCAGCCCCGGCTTGATCATGCATTTGAAGCCGCAGGTCGGCTCGCCGCGCCCGGTGGGTGAGGCGATCGTCGGGCAGCTGTTTGCGACGGGCGTGACCGGCCGAGTGCCGCTCGTCGCCGTGTCCGGCACCAACGGCAAAACACTCGTGACCGAGCTGCTCTCCGAGATGCTGCGCGCCGCGGGGCGCATCGTCGGTCAAACCAGTTCCGAGGGGTTACGCGTGGGCGATCGCAACTTGGCCATCGGCGATCGCACGGCCGCCGAGAGCACGCGCCGCGCGCTCATGAATCCGTACGCCGACGCGTTCGTGTTCGAGATCTCCGAACCGCACGTGATCAACGAAGGCGTGCTCTTCGATCGCTGTGAAGTGGCGGTGGTGACCAACCTCGGTTCGGGCGATCACCTCGGCCAAAAATACGTCGATGATCTGCTGACGATCGGCAAAGCGGTGCGCGCCCCGGTGGACATCGTGCTGCCGAGCGGCGTGGCAGTACTCAACGCCGACGACCCGGGCGTGCTGGAGATGGCGCAGAAGACCAAAGGCCAAGTCTTGCTGTTCGCACGCTCCGCGCACAGCCCCGCCATCCTCGAGCACCTGCGAGCCGACGGGCGCGCCGTGGTTCGCGACGGGGCGAGCTTGGTGCTCCTTCAGGGCAGCCGCCGCGAGACGTTGCTCTCGCTCGCGGGGCTCAGTTGTCCGCTGCTCGGCTTGCCCGAGTTCTTGGTCGATGACCTCACGGCCGCCGTCGCGGGCGCGATCGCGCTCGGCCTCACTCCTTCACAGATCCAAAAGGGCCTCGAGGCCGCGCGTGACACGGGGGGCGTCGCGGTGTTCGAGCTGCCGCCCGCCGCTGGCCAAACCCGGGGCCGGCTCGTCTTGGTCACGCCGAGCCGGAATGCCGACGCGTTTGCGGCCTGGGGCTGGCACCTTCGTCAGCAATTTCCCGATCGCCGCTGCCACGTCCTGGTCGAACCCTCGGCCGATTGGGGAAACGCCGCGATCCCCGCTATCGCGGAAGCACTTAGCCAATGTTTCTCGGAGGTTACGGTGCCCTTGAATGCGGACGGAGGGAGCCTCGTCGAAGCACTGAATACGTTGAAGCCCGAGTCGAATGGTCGGCCCACTGGCCGTCCCACCCAACTGATGGAAGCGCTGGATCAATTGCTCGAAGGTCGCGGGACGGCGGATCTGCTATGCGTCTGCCCCTCGACCGGACCCGGTTACTCCAAAGTGTTGGGTCGTCTCGACTCCATCGGCGTGAGCCGGGGAAGAGTCGGTGGCCTCGCCTCCGTAAGACATTGCCGATGAACATCGAGTCAATCCGCGCTTTGCGCGGCGCCAACCTCTGGTCGGACGAAACCGTCCTCGAAGCCATCCTCGTTCTCGAAACGGGGCTTGGCGCGGACACCTTCACGCGCCTTTGTGCCGCTTTGCCGGCCTCCTTGGCCGCTACGCTGTCTGCCGGCCGTACGGTCGCGGATTCGCCGGCGTTCTGGGCTCAAGTGATGAGCCGGCTCACGGTCGGCCTGCAAGCTGCCGCTGGTTGTGCCGTCGAGTTCAGCGCCTCGCGCGAACTCAAAGCCCGCCGCGAGTACCGCGTGGTCGCCCAGTACGCCGAAGAGTCGACGGGTCGTCGCGCGCTTGCGCTGGCGACGGAACTGCTCGTGGCTGCCCGCGATGGCGTCTCGATGGATGTGGCCGCGGAACTGCTCGCACTCCGAAAACTGAACGAAGACGTTCGCTTGGGCCCGAGCACCGGTTGCATCGTGCGCGCTGCCGAAGCTCGCAAGATCCCGGTTCGTCGTCTGACCGAGGGCAGCCTGGTGCAGTTCGGGCAAGGCTCGCGCATGCGCCGCATCTGGGCGGCCGAGACTGACCGCACCAGCGCCATTGCGGAGTCGATCGCGCAGGACAAAGAGCTGACCAAGTCTTTGCTCGATGCCATCGGCATTCCGGTGCCCAAGGGCATTCCAGCCTCAACGGCCGAGGCCGCTTGGGCCGCCGCCGAAGAGATCGGCCTGCCGGTCGTGGTGAAGCCGCGCCGAGGCAATCAAGGTCGCGGCGTCTCCGTACGCCTGACCAGCCGTGAGGCGGTCGTGGCTGCTTTCGAGATCGCGTTCGCCGGCGACGGTGAAGTCATCGTCGAGCGCCACATCGAAGGTCAGGATTTCCGCTTGTTGGTCATCGGTGGCCGCCTGATTGCCGCCGCGCGCCGCGAGCCGCCGCAAGTCGTCGGCGATGGCGTCCGCACCATCACGCAGCTAGTGGCGCACGAAAATCTCGATCCGCGTCGCGGCGACGATCACTCGACGTCGCTCAGCAAAATGCGCTTGGACGAGATCGGTCGCGAAATCCTGGCCGAGCAAGGCCTCACGGTCGATAGCGTTCCGGCCCGCGGCCAAAACGTCGTGCTCCGCCGCAACGCGAACTTGAGCACTGGTGGCACCGCCGCTGACATCACGGACACCGTGCACCCGGACGTGGCGCGCGCCGCGATCGAAGCCGCCCAAATGGTCGGCCTCGACGTGGCCGGCGTGGACGTGGTCGCGCTGAACGTCGAACAACCGCTCGAAAAGACTGGCGGCGCGATCGTCGAAGTCAACGCGGCGCCCGGCCTCCGCATGCACGTCGAACCGTCGAGCGGCAAAGGTCGCCCCGTCGGCAGCGC
>Ga0105245_10002293_pt1 | contig 17319 bp, 20 predicted proteins | sample KBSM54metaG_FD_81523 | JGI IMG/M metagenome (GOLD analysis project Ga0105245, IMG submission 81523) | Miscanthus rhizosphere microbial communities from Kellogg Biological Station, Michigan, USA - KBS M5-4 metaG | ecosystem: Host-associated > Plants > Roots > Rhizosphere > Soil | place...
GAACCCGCCCCAATTGACCGCACCGGTGCCGCCCTCGATCAGGGCGGCACCGACGAGGCCTCCCACCAGCGCGTTTCCCGAGCTCGAGGGCAACCCCCGGTACCAGGTGATGAGGTTCCACCCGACGGCTGCGGCCAGGCCGGCGCCGATGACCGCGGTGGCGTCCTCCGGCGGCACAGTGACGATCCCGGCGATGGTGTCGGCGACCGCGGCGCCGATGACGAACGGCCCGAGGAGGTTGAAGACGGCCGCCAGCACGATCGCCTGCGACGGCTTGGCGGCTCGCGTGGCGACGAGCGTGGCGATCGCGTTGGAGGCATCGTGCAGCCCGTTGGTCGTCGCGAAGGCGATCGCCAGCAGGACCGCGAGTACGAGCCCCGTGTCCACGCACCGACTCTATGCGGACGCGGCTACTGAGCCGAATGCAGATCGGCGCGGAGGTCCTGCGCCTCGCCGAGGTACGAGTGGGCCGGGGTGTGGTCGTCGGCGGCGTAGTAATGGACCATGACCCGGATCACCCCGCGCATCGCGCCGGGAACGTCCAGCTCGCGAGCGCACAGCAATGGCACCGCATCGAGCCCGACGCGCCGTGCAGCGACGGCGGGAAATTCGGCGTTCAGGTCGGCGGTCGCGGTGAACAGGCAGCTCACGATGCGGTCCGGCTCGAGGTCGTTGCGGGAGAGCAGCTCTCGCATCAGCTCCTCGGTCGCGTCCAGGATCGCCGTGACGTCGTTGCTCGACACCTTCGTGGCCCCGCGGACGGCATACAGACGCTCGCTCATCCCTCCGCATCCTTCCAGAGGCGCCTGACCTCGGGGGTTCGCAGCCTTCGCGCCTTGCCCTCGGGGAGAGTCCCAAGTGCCAGCGGGCCGAATCGAATGCGGGCCAGCGCCACCACCTGGTTCCCCACCGACTCGATCATCCGGCGGACCTGGCGGTTGCGCCCCTCCGCGATCGTCATCTCGATCACCCGGGGCGACGTGCGACGGACCTTCGCTGGGCTGGTCGGGCCGTCGTCCAGGTCGACGCCGCCACGCAGCCGCCGCAGCTGCGACTCCGTGACCCGGTGGCGCAACCTGACTCTGTAGGTGCGCTCCACGCCATAGCGCGGGTGGGTAAGCCGGTTGGCGAGCTCGCCGTCATTGGTGAGCAGGATGAGGCCGGTCGAGTCGGCGTCGAGGCGCCCGACCGGGTAGAGCCGCCGCTCAGAGTCCACGAGCTCGACGACCGCGCGCCGCCGCCCCGGCTCTTTGGCGGTGGAAACGACGCCCGCCGGCTTGTTGAGCATCCAGATCTCGTGCGGCTCCGGGCGAACCGGTCGGCCGCCGATGGCGACGCCGCTCGAGTGGTCGACGTCCCGGGCCGGATCGGTGACCTTCTCCCCGGCCACCGTCACCCGGCCGGCGGCGATCAGCTCCTCGGCGCGGCGTCGCGAAGCGACGCCGCAGTGGGCCAGGTACTTCGCGAGGCGCATCGACTGAACCTAGCGGCGCCCGGCTCCAGCTGCGAGAGGTGCGTAAGCGCCGATGTGCGATTATCGCCGCGGCGGCCCGCGTGCCGGGCAACCTGATCCGGAAGGAACAACATGGAGGCCCCAACAAGAGGCGTACGGCCGCGGGCGCTCGCGGCGATCGCACTCCTGGCAACAATCGCACTCGTCGCTGCGGGCGCTTCGCCGGCGGAGGCGGTCCCGATCAAACGGGGGCACACAAAGTTGATCCTCGACCAGGACACCTCCTCCGGGCTGGACGCCCTGGGCATCGGCATCCTCCCGACTCCGCCAGCGGAGGCAGTCAGTGGCGGCGAGCAGTTCCCGATCACTGGCGGCAGGGTCAGCCGTAACGCGGACACGGCACGGATCAACCATGACGGCGGGCTGGCGCTCGTCGGTGATAACGCGCAGGTCAAGGTGAAGCGGCTCAAGGTCCACCTCTGTTGTCGTGACACGGACGATTCCGAGCTGGTCGCGTCGGTCGATGGTCAGCGCATGTCGGTCCTGTCCCTCGAGGGCGGGCGCCAAACATCCCACGGACGCGACCTCACCTTCCGCAGGATCCACGCGTCTCTGACCCGGAAGGCGGCGAACGCGCTGGACCAGGCATTCGCGACCGACTTCTTCCAAAAGGGCACGCCGCTCGGCAAGCTGCGCATCGACATGACGCTGGTCCGATAGAGCGAGCCGTAACGCGAGTTCTGCTTTCGCGTGAAGCAGAAGCCGGACCTGTGGCGGAATAGCGCTATCGCGCGACGGGGGGTCGCTAGCTCGCCCGCTGCTCGCCCGCCTTCAGCAGGCGCTCGCGGAGCTCCCGCTCGTCCTCGGGGGTCGGGTCGAACCGCGACGGGTCCGGCAGCTGGTCGAGGCCGGAGAGGCCGAAGAGCTTCTCGAACAGCTGCGTCGTCCGGTACACCATCGCCCCGAAGCGCGACCGGCCCGACTCCTCGATCAGGCCGCGCTCGGTGAGCGTCGCCACGGCCGACTCGGACGCTACGCCGCGGATGCGGGCGATCTCGGGCCGCGAGACCGGCTGCAGGTAGGAGACGATGGCCAGCGTCTCTGCCTGCGCCTGGGTGAGCGGGGGCGTGCGAGGCGTCGACAGCAGGCGGCGCGCCGCGTCCTCGGCCACGGGGTCGGCGGCGAGCGTGTAGCCCCCGGCGACCTGGCGCAGCACGATTCCTCGCGAGCCCTCCAGGAGGTGGCCCTCGAGCGCGTCCAGCGCGCGATCGACCTCCGCCTCGCTCGCGTCGCACGCCTGCGCGAGCTCCGCGGTTGACACCGGTTGCGGCGACAGGAACAGCAGCGCCTCCACCGTGCGCTCGAGAACAGTCATTGCACCTCCACCTCGATGGGTCCGAACAGGTCCTTTTGCGTCCACGTGGCCTCGCCTCGCTTGTGCATCTCGAGCAGGGCGAAGAGGGTCACCGCCTGCGTCAGACGGTCCTCGTCGGCGAACACCTCGTCGAAGTCGAAGCGGCCGCGGCGCGTGAGCAGCTCACGAAGCACCTCCAGCCGGCGCTCGAGGGAGACCGTCGGCCGGATGTGGCTGGTGTCCGGCTCGGGCGGGACGCGCAGCAGGTCGCCGAGGGCCTCGCCCAGCCGGGTCGGGTCGTAGACGTGGCTCGCCGCCTCGAGCGAGGCGCGTCGCAGCGCGGGCGGGAGTGGCGCCGCCCGGTAGAGGTAGCGGCGGCCGTCGGCGAACAGGCCGGAGAGGTGGGCGGCCGCCTCGCGGTAGCGGCGGTACTCGAGCATCCGGGCCAGCAGCTCGTCGGCGGCCTCCTCCGGTCCGAGCTCGATCTGCTCCTCGTCCTCGGTTGGCAGCAGCAGGCGCGATTTGAGCTCGAGGAGCGAGGCGATCAGGACCAGAAACTCGGTCGCCGAGTCGAGGTCGAGCTCACCCGTGGCCTCGAGGTGCTCGAGGTAGGCGACGACGATGTCGCCGAGCGACACCTCGGACAGTGGGATCTCCTCGCGAAGGACGACCGCCATCAGGAGGTCGAAGGGCCCAGCGAAGACGTCGAGATCGAGGTCGAGCTCGGCGGCTCTCATGTGTGCGAAGCCGGTGCCGTACGGCGCCGGCAGCAGCAGGTGCCGTTCATGGGTTTGGAATCTAGTTGGTGGCTCGGTTGGCTCAGGCGCGCGGGGGGCCGATGCCCATGGCGTCGCGGACGTCGGCGACGATCACGGAGGAGATCGCCCTTGCCTTCTCCGCGCCCGCGCCCAGGATCGACTCGAGAGCAGCCTCGTCCGGCCGCAACTCGGCGTAGCGCTCGCGCACGGGCGCCAGGTAATCCACCACCGCATCGGCGACGGCGCCCTTGAAGTCCCCGTATCCCGAGCCCTCGAACTCGCGCTCGATGTCCTCGGGCGCCACGTCGCGAATGACCGAGAGGATGTCGATCAGGTTGCTGATCCCCTCCTTGTCCGGCCCCCGGCGCACATCGGCGCCGGAGTCGGTGACGGCGCTGCGCACCTTCTTCCGCACGGCGTCGGCCTCGTCCAGGATGTAGACGGTCCCCTGCTCGGACCCGTAAGTCGTCGACATCCGCGACGTCGGATCCTGGAGGTTCATGATCCGCGCCCCGACCTCGGGGTAGCGGCCCTTGGGGACCTCGAGGATCTCGCCGTAGCGCGCGTTGAAGCGCTCAGCGACGTCGCGCATGAGCTCGACGTGCTGGCGCTGGTCGTCGCCCACGGGCACCTCGGTGGCGCGGTACGCGAGCACGTCCGCGGCCATCAGCACCGGGTAGAAGAAGAGCCCAGCGGAGACCAGCTCGCGCTGCTGCTCGGACTTCTCCTTGAACTGATGCATCCGGTTGAGGTCGCCCCATGCCGTCACCGAGCCGAGGAGCCAGCAGAGCTCGGTGTGCTCCTTGACGTCGGACTGCCGGAACAGGATGCAGCGCTCGGGGTCGAGCCCGGCGGCGATCAGGATCGCCGTCGTGTCGTAGAGCCGCTCCCGCAGCTCCGCGGGATCGTGGGGAACGGTGATCGCATGCAGGTCGACGATGCAGTAGATGCCCTCGCCACGGTCCTGGCCCTCCACGTACTGGCGAATGGCGCCGATGTAGTTGCCGAGGTGCTTACGCCCCGTCGGCTGGATGCCGCTGAAGATCCGCTCGGGGTCGGTCATGACGGGCGCGGACTATAGGGTGCCTGTATGGCGAGGGCGAAGAAGGATTTGGCGCGCGCGGTCGTCCGCGAGTACTTCAACGCGCTCCTGGCGAAGGACCTGGATCGAGCGGTGGCAACCTGGAAGCCGGGAAGCCAGGACCGCCTCTACGGCTTCGCCGACATAGTCGCCCCGCACGGCATCCGCGACTACTTCGCGGGCCTCTTCGGCGCGGTCCCGGACTTCACGATCGAGGTGGATTCGATGGTCGCCGAGGGCGACCAGGTCGCGGTGCACTGGCACGCAGCCGGCACCTTCGACGGATCGCAGAAGTTCCAGGGCCTCGTGCCCAACGGGCGGCGAGTGGAGCTCGAGGGACTCGACCTGCTCACGGTCGAAGAGGGCAAGATCGTCTCCAACCACGCGTACACGAACGGCATGGAGTTCGCCCGCCAGGTCGGCGCGCTGCCCCCTCAGGACTCCGGTCCCGAGCGGGCCATGGCCGCGGCCTTCAACGCGAAGACGACGATCGAGAAGAAGATTCGCAACCGCTGATCGCCTACGGCTCCGGCTGCTCGCGCAGCTGGTGGGCCGGCGTGAAGAAGTTCCGGTAGGCCAGCGTCACCGCGATCAGCCCGGCAAGCGCGACGCTTCCGAGGAGCGTCCACAGCAGGATGAGCTGGAGGCGCACCGCGTCCGTGGGGCTCGCGCCGGCGAGCAGCATCCCCACCATCGTCCCGGGGAAGAAGATCAGCCCCGTGGTCTTGGTCGAGTCGATCAGCGTGATCATCCCCGAGCGCAGGCTCCGCCGGACGATCGGCGCCGCCGCCTGGGTTGACGTCGCACCGAGCGCCAGTGTGGCCTCCACCTCACGCGCGTGGTCGGTCATGTCCTCGCCGAGCCGGTTCAGGGTGACCGCCGCGGCCGTCATCGCGTTCCCGATGACCATGCCGCCGACCGGAACCAGATATCGGGGCTGGGCCTTGAAGATCCCCAGCGCGACCACGAGGCCCAGGGTCGTCGCGCCCGCGATCGCGAGGGCGACCAGCAGCGGCCAGAACGCGTGCGGCACCAGCTTCGCCCGCTGCTGCGCGGTGAACGCGCCGAACACCACCATGATCCCGATCAACAGGAAGACGAACCAGAGGCTGTCCTGGTCGAAGATGAACTTGATGACGTAGCCGATCGCGGTCAGCTGGATCGCCGACCGCACGACCGCGATCCCGATGTCCTTCTCGAGGTCGGCCTTGCGCCAGAACGACACCGCGACCGCGAGCCCCACGAGGACGAGCGTCGCGGCGACCTCGCCGAGGGTGACGTGGATGGACGTGCTCATCGCGGATGGATTATCGACCCCGATCGGCGACGCGGTACACCAGCCGCAGCCCCGACCAGGTGTCGTCGATCGCGCAGACCTTGTTGTCGACCAGCCCCCGCTCCAGCGCGAGGTCTCGGACGACGTCCTCGGTCAAGTCCGTCTCGAGGCCCGAGGCGCGCTTCGGCCAGGCGATCCACAGGCCGCCGTCCGGGAAGATCGCCCGGGCGAGCGGGTCGAATCGGCGGGCCAGGGCCGCGCGTGAGGTCGCGAAGAACACGGCCACGTCCAGCCGGCCACGAGCGCTGGTCCGCGTCTCGACTCCGTCGGGGAGCTCGCCGAGGGCGCGATCGAAGCCGCCGGGCGCATCCAGGAGGCCGATGCGGTGCCCCTCCTTGATCCCGAGCTTGCGGGGCAGCGGCGTTCCCGAGTAGCCGGCCATGCCGGCAGGCTAAGGGTCAGACCGGGAGGTGCTCCTGGACGCGCCCCTCCCCCACCATCCGGCCCTCGTCGAGCCTCACGACCCAGTCGGCCATCCGCCGAGCCTGCGCAAGGTCGTGGGTCACCAGGACGGTCGACGCGTTCACGCGCTCCCGGAGGTGGAGCAGAGTCGCCTCCACGGCTCGCCGCGCTTCCGCGTCCAGCGCCGACGTCGGCTCGTCGAGCAGCAGCACGCGTGGCTCCAGCGCCAGCGACCGCGCCAGCATCACCCGCTGCTGCTCTCCAACCGAGAGCCGGCTCGCCGGCCGCTCGGCGAACGTCGAGTTGAGGCCGGCAAGGTCGAGGAGCCGCGAGACGTCGGGATCACGGCCCGCGAGATCCCCCGCGAAGCGGATGTTGTCCTCGACCGTCCCCTCGAGCGGCGCGGGCAGCTGCGGCACCAGGCACACCTCGCGCCGGAGCTCGAGCGGGTCTCGCTCGCGAACGTCGGCGCCCTCGTATCGAACGGTCCCCGATGCCGGATCGGCCAGCCGGTTGAGGAGCCGCAGCAGCGTCGACTTCCCGCTCCCCGACGGCCCGGCGATGCAGCTGGCGCCCTTGGGCAGCGAAGCGCTGACGTCCTGCAGCACCGTCTTGCCGCCGCGCTCCAGCGTCACTCGGTCGAGCTCGAAGAGCACGCGGCGGATTATCGCGGGACCTCTGGCTGTGGCGTGGGCGTATACCGGCTACACGACCTCGGGAGGAACTCGTGAAACGCCGAATAAGCCTCGTCACAGCACTGGCAGCCATCGCAACTCCGCTTCTCACCGCCGCCCCGGCCCTGGCCAAGGGTGGCTCGAGGGACGGCGGCTATCTGGACGCGAAGGGCGTCGTGGCGGCAAGCGGCCTGCAGACGCCGCCTCGCGCGATCGTGGGACCGCCCGGGTCGGGCTTGCTCTATATCGCACAGCCGAGTGATGAGGGCGTCAATCTCGCGCGGGTGGACACTGCCGGCGGTGGGACCGTCACTGCCCACTCGAACTACGGCGGCTTCACCATCCCGACGGTCGCGCTCGACAAATCGACGAGCGGGCTGTCCGCGGATGGGAACACGCTGGTCCTCGCCGAGCCGTTGGCGGGCCTCGGGGCGGCATCGAGCCGGTTCGACGTTTTGAAGGCGAGGTCGTTGCGGGTTCGGGAGAGCGTCAGCCTGCGTGGCAGCTACAGCTTCGACGCGATCTCGCCGGACGGGAACCTCATCTATCTGATCCAGTACACGAACCCCGCGAACCCGAGTCAGTACCTGGTTCGGGCGTACGACGTTCAGGCAGGGCACTTGCTGCGGAAGCCGGTGATCGATCCGAGCGAGGCGGGCCAGCCGATGACGGGCAAACCTGTGACCCGCGCCATGAGCCCGAACGGGCAGTGGGCCTACACCCTGTACCAGGGGTCCGACGAGGGACCGTTCGTGCACGCACTCGACACCTCAGGACGCAGCGCCAAATGCATCGACCTCGATGGGCTCAACCTCCCAACAAACCTCTCGGGATCGCGACTCGTGGTGAGCGGCGATGGAGACCGGCTGACGATCCTCCGCCACGGCAGCGAGCTCGGAGCCATCGACACGGACACGTTCGCCGTCAGCCCGCCCTCGACGCCCTCCAATGGCCACGGGTTTCCCTGGGTCCTGATCGCAATCCTGGCCCTTGTCGCAGCCGCCGGGGCGGGAATCACGTCTCGCGTCGTGCGCCGCCGGCGGAGGGTCGCATCGGGTTAGCGACCAGCCTCGTGGTGGGCCTGCTCGCGGCTGGCGCCCTCGGGGCGCCGGCCGGCCGAGCAGCCGATCCGGTCCACGTCCGGGACCCCGTCACGGTTGGGCACTCGAGCGAAGGGCGGCCGATCCAGCTCCGCGAGTACGGGCCGGCGCGTACGCAGCGGCGCGTGCTGGCCTTCGGATGCATCCACGGAACCGAATGCGCTGCCTCGGACATCCCGAAATTCGGGCTACGAGCTGGGGCACTGACGGCCGGCAGCGTCTTCTATGTCCCAAACCTGAATCCAGACGGCCTGGCTGAGGGGACCCGCCTGAACGGGCGGGGAGTCGATCTCAACCGGAACTTTCCGGTCGCGTGGGAGCCCATCGGCGTGCCTTGGGACCTCCAGTACGCGGGACCACATCCGTTCTCCGAGCCCGAGACGCGCATCGCCGCGAGACTGATCCGCAGCATTCGTCCGAACGTGACCATCTGGTTCCACCAGGAGGCGGAGCCGATGGTCCGGGCTTGGGGTCCGAGCGTGCCGGCGGCGCGACGGTTCGCCCGTTACCTGCGGCCGGTGCGCTATACGCCCGTCCCGTTCCGCCGCCTGCCCTGGCTGCCGGGGACCGCGCCGAACTGGCAGAACCATCGATTTCCCGGGACTGCCTCGTTCGTCGTCGAGCTGCCACCCGGCCCCCTGCCCCACGATGACGCACTCCTGATCGGCGCGGCCGTCGCGCGGCTCGCCGATCGAGGCTGAGATGGACCTTTCGGCACCCGCGATACGTATTGGATGAATGTGGCGATCGGCGGCCGTTAGAGGGAAGATGGCCGTGCCCGGCGCGCGGTTGGCCGCCGCAGGCCCCGGGGAGGAGATCCAACTGGCAACCGACGGGAGCACGGAGAGCGTCGCGGTACCCCTGCGGGCGACGCGCACCAAATCCCCGTCGAAGGCGCTCGACCGGCGCCGGGAGAGGCGCTGGATCAGGGCCGCGCAGGGAGGATCGGACGAGGCGCTCGAGCAGCTCTACAGGCACCACTGGCCGTGGGCTCACCGTGCCGCGTATCTGGTCGTCCACGACGCTGCCGCCGCTGAGGACATCGCCCAGGAGGCGTTTCTCGCCGCGATCAGGTCGCTCGAGCGGTTCGATCGCCGACGACCCTTCGGGCCGTGGTTGAACCGGATCGTTGTCAATCGCGCGATCGACTGGGCTCGGGCACGATCGCTGCGCAGCGAGACGGCGGCCAATCCGGAAGTGGACTCGCCGACTTCCGGTCAGCCCGACCTCCCCGAGCTCAGCTCCGCCGTCTACTCCGACGACACCGTGGCGGCCCTGCGGACACTCTCTCCGGAGCAGCGCGCGCTCATCGTCCTTCGTTATCTCCTCGAGTACACGCCGGGTGAGATCGCCGACGTGCTCGAGCTGCCGAGGGGCACGGTGAACTCGAGGCTGCGACGCGGCCTCGACCGGCTTGCGACGGAGATGGAGGCCCGCTGATGGCGCGCGACCTTCAGGAGCGGCTCCACGACGCTCCGATTCCCGACGAGGACGGGGCATGCGAGCGCGGCTGGCAGGTCGTCAGCGCCGCGTACGCCGACCGCCGTCCCGTGACGCAGCCCGCCCGGATTCCGATGCGCGTCGCGGTCGCCGCCGGATTGGCCGCACTCATCCTGGCGCTCGTCTTGACTCCGGCGGGAGCGAAGGTCGTCGACTTCGTTCGTGACGTCGTCAAGCCGAGCGCCAAGGAGGCGGCGCCACTCACCGCCCTGCCGGCCCCCGGAGACCTTCTGGTCGAGTCCTCGCAGGGGCCTTGGGTCGTGCACCGCGACGGATCACAGCGGCTCTTGGGCGACTACAGGCAGGCGAGCTGGTCCCCGCACGGCTACTTCGCGGCGGTGACGAGCGAGCATCAACTGCGCGCCGTAGAGCCGGACGGCACCTTGAGATGGTCGCTCAATCGAGACCGGCCCCGTGACCCTCGATGGCTGCCGGATACCGGGGTCCGAATCGCCTACCGCACCGGGTCGTCGATGCGGGTCGTCGGTGGGGACGGCGTCGGCGATCACCTCGTCGACCGAGACGTGGCTCCGACCGCCCCAGCGTGGGCGGCACCGCTGCCGCAGGCCAAGCTGGGAAGCGGCACGGGCCAGTACGTGCTCGCCCTCGCGAAGCCCGACGGCACGGTGGAGGAGGTCGACGCCGACTCGGGCACGATGTTCTGGCGCTCTGGCTCCGGCCCCGTGCCGGAGGTGCTGGACTGGTCCGCCGACGGCTCGCGGCTCGCAGCGTTGTCGGCGACCGAGCTTCGGGTCTTCACCGCTCAGGGGGACCTGACACAGACGGTGCATCTCCCGAGCGGGCTGCGGGGCGCCGACGGCGAGTTCGCGCCATCGGGGAAGTCGTTCGCGGTGACAGCCACGAAACGCACGGCACATGGCCGGCGGAGCGAGGCGCTGATCATCAGGCTAGGCACCGCGATGCCCAAGCCGCGGGCCCTGCTCGCCGACCCGGGAACGTTCAGCAAGGTGTCCTGGTCGCCGGACGGCCGTTGGCTGTTATTCGCGTGGCCGGACGCGGACGCCTGGCTCTTCGTTCGACCTGAGCATCCCGGTCATGTCGAGACCGTCGGGGACATCAACCGGCAATTCAGCCCGGGCGCGAGTTCCAGCGGCGCCGGTGGGTTCCCGCGCCCGGCCGGCTGGTGTTGCACCGTGGCGGGCACCGGTTAGCGCTCTGGGCCACGCGCAAGATTCGTTCCGGCGCACCCCCGGCACCGAGGAAGTCGCGCTAACTTGCGAAACTGAAGGGAGCGATGAGTTTCGCCATGTATTGCAGTCTGAATGGTTGACGACGATGCCTAGAGCTATTTGGAGTGGATCGATCAGCTTCGGGCTCCTCAATGTGCCCGTGAAGCTGTACAGCGCCGTCTCACGCAAGAACGTGAGCTTCCGCGAGCTGCGCGAGAAGGACGGCTCGCGTATCCGCCACAAGCGCGTGGCCGAGGCCGACGGTGAGGAGGTGTCCTACGAGGACATCGTCAAGGGATACGAGGTGGCGCCAGAGCAGTACGTGGTGATCACGCGGGACGAGCTCGAGGAGATCGACCCGAAGAAGACCCGGGCGATCGAGATCCAGGACTTCGTCGACCTCGACGACATCGATCCCATCTACTTCGACCATCCCTATTACCTCGGCCCCGATAAGGGCGCCGAGAAGGCCTACGCGCTGCTGGTAAAGGCGATGGGCGACGCGAAGAAGGTCGCTGTCGCGCGCTTCGTGCTGCGAAACCGCGAGCACCTCGCCGCGATCCGCCCGGCCGACAACGTCCTCACCATGGCCACGATGCGCTTCGCCGACGAGGTCGTTGCCCCCGGCGAGCTCGGCGAGGACGTCGTCCCCGAGGACGGCCGCAAGCTCGACAAGCGCGAGGTCGACATGGCCAAGCAGCTGATCGACTCGCTCACGGCGGACTTCGATCCGAGCAAGTACCACGACGAGTACCGCGAGGAGCTTTTGTCCCTGATCGACCGCAAGGCGCAGGGGAAGTCCGTGGTCGAGGCGGTCTCCGAGGAGCCCACGCCGACCAAGGCGCCCGACCTGATGGCCGCCCTCGAGGAGAGCCTCGCGGCCGTCCGCGGCGAGCCGCTGTCCGGCGGCGATGGTGACGGTGCGGCCAAGAAGCCCAAGCGCTCGACGGCGAAGAAGTCGCCCTCCCGCTCGAAGTCCTCCCAGTCCAAGTCGCGATCGCGAAGCAAGGCCAAAGCAGCCAAGTAGACGTCGACGGGCACCAGCTCGAGCTGACGAATCTCGACAAGGTGCTCTGGCCCGAGGTCGGCTTCACCAAGGGCGAGATGATCGACTATTACGCGCGGATCGCCGACGCGATCCTGCCCCACATCCGCGCGCGCCCGATGACACTCAAGCGCTACCCCAACGGAGTCGCGGAGAAGCACTTCTACGAGAAGCGCTGCCCGAAGCACCGCCCCGACTGGGTTGAGACGGCGCCGATCTGGAGCGGACGCAACGAGGGTGAGATCGACTACTGCGTGTGCGACGACCGCGCGACGCTCATCTGGATGGCCCAGCTGGCGTCGCTCGAGCTCCATCCGTCGCTCTCGCGCTCGAAGGAGATCGAGCGGCCCACGGTCCTGGCATTCGACCTCGACCCCGGCGCGCCGGCGACCATCATGGAGTGCTGCACGATCGCGCTGCGGCTACGAGAGCTGTTCGGCGACCTCGGTCTCGAGAGCTTCCCCAAGACCTCCGGGTCCAAGGGCATCCAGGTCTATGTCCCGCTGAACACGAAGATCGCCTACGAGCAGACGAAGCCGTTCGCACGCGCCGTCGCGCAGCTGCTCGAGCGCCAGGACCCGGACCTCGTCGTCTCGCGGATGGCGAAGAACCTGCGCAAGGGCAAGGTGCTCGTGGACTGGAGCCAGAACGACGAGCACAAGACGACGGTCTCCGTCTACTCCCTACGGGCCAGAGAGCGCCCCACGGTCTCGACGCCCGTCGAGTGGAAGGAGGTCGAGCGAGCGCTCAAGCGCGAGGACCCCGATCTCCTCAGCTTCGAGGCGGGCGAAGTGCTGAAGCGCGTGAAGAAGTCCGGCGACCTGTTCGCACCGGTGGCCGAGCTGAAGCAGAAGCTGCCCGACCTCGAGCAGGCCGTCAGGTGACGGGTGCTGATGGCGGAGGTCGACGGTAGCGCGGTCGCGGCGATCTCGGTCGTGTCCGGTGAGTCGTTTGCCGACCCCTTCGCCACCACCCTGGAGCTGCGGCGCCTGCTCGAACTGCGGGCGTCGCAGCTCCACCTCTCCTCCGACGAGGCGCAGCGAGGCGGCCTGACGACGCCCGGCTACAGGGCCTGGCGCACGACGGGGTGCCGGCTTGCGCTCGCCTCGTCCAGCCGCCGCACCGGCGTCGTATAGGGCGCCTTCCGGGCGATCTCCGGATCGCTCTCCGCCTCGGCGAGGATCTCGTCGAAGGCTTCGGCGAGAGCGTCGAGGGCCTCTCGCGTCTCCGTCTCGGTGGGCTCGACCATCAGCGCTTCGTCGACGAGGAGTGGGAAGTAAATCGTCGGCGGGTGGAAGCCGAAGTCCAGCAGGCGCTTGGCGACGTCCAGGGTCTTGACGCCCAGCTCCCGCTTCGCGGACGCGCCGGAGAGGACGAACTCGTGCATGCAGGTGCGGTCGAAGGCGACCGGCAGGTAGCGCCCCGCGCGGCCCTCCCGAAGCTTCGCCAGCAGGTAGTTGGCGTTCAGCACCGCCGTCTCGGAGGCCTCGGTGAGCCCGTCGCCGCCGAGGCTCCGGATGTACGCGTAGGAGCGCACGAAGACGCCAAAGTTGCCCGCGAAGCCGCGCAGGCGGCCGATCGACTTGGGCTGCGCGTAGTCGAAGTCGTACGCCGGCGAGGCGCCATTGCCGCCCTCCGAGCGGACGATGCGCGGCACCGGCAGGTAGGGCTCGATTCGATCCGAGACGGCGATCGGGCCCGCGCCGGGGCCACCGCCGCCGTGCGGCTGCGAGAACGACTTGTGGAGGTTCACGTGGACGATGTCGAACCCCATGTCGCCCGGGCGGCTGCGGCCCATGATCGCGTTCAGGTTTGCGCCGTCGTAGTAGAGGGTCGCCCCGCTGGCGTGGACCACCCGGGCGATCTCGGTGATGTTCTCGTCGAAGACGCCGAGCGTGTTCGGGTTGGTGAGCATCAGGCAGGCGACGCTCTCGTCGATCTTCGAGCGCAGGTCGTCCAGGTCCACCCCACCCCGCTCGTCGGTCGCAACCTTCACCACCTCGTAGCCGGCCATCGTCACCGACGCGGGGTTCGTCCCGTGTGACGTGTCCGGCGTCAGCACGCGGGTGCGCTCCTCGCCGCGGTCCTCGTGGTAGGCGCGGGTGAGGAGCAGCCCGGCGAGCTCGCCATGTGAGCCGGCCGAAGGCTGAAGGCTCACGTGCGGCAGGCCGCAGATCTCCGAGAGCGAGCGCTCCAAGCGCCACATGAGGTCGAGAGCCCCCTGCGCCCGCTTCGGCGACTGGGCGGGGTGCAGGCGCGCGTGGCCGGGCAGGGCCGCGACCCGCTCGTTGAGGCGCGGGTTGTGCTTCATCGTGCACGAGCCGAGCGGGTACGGCCCGGTGTCGAGGTCGAAGTTGCGGCGCGAGAGGCGGTTGTAGTGGCGGACGATCTCCGGCTCGGAGACCTCCGGAAGCTGCGGGGGGCGCTCGCGGCGCAGGTTGGCCGGGATCAGGTCGGCGAGGGAGCGCTCGGGGACGTCCGTCTTCGGCACCGAGCCGGCCCGGCGGCCCGCCACGGAGCGCTCGAAGATCGTGGTCGCGCGCTCGCGCTGGTGCGCCGTGGGGGTATCGGCATTGGAAGGTGGTGAGAGGGCGGTGCCTGAGGTCACGAGGCGACCTCTTCCGGTATTGGCGCTTTTTGAACCGTATGGGTTCGTAAAGCGCCAATTGCGGCGCCGAGCGAGTCCGCCAGGCGGTCGATGTCCTCCTTCGAGCGGCGCTCCGTGATCGCCACGAGCAGGCCGTCCTCGTACTCCGGGTACTCGCGGGCGAGCGGATAGCCGGCGGCGATCCCGTCCTCTGCGACCCGGTCGAGTACCTCGTCAACCGGAGCGTCCAGCCGGACGGCGAACTCCCGGACAACCGGCGCCTCGTGGAGTAGCTCGACTCCCTCGACGCCCGCGAGGCGCTCGCGCGCGTACGCGGTGCGCCTGGCCATCAGCTCGCCGAGCTCGACGATCCCCTGCCGGCCGAGCCAGGCGAGGTAGATCACGCCACCCAGCGCGTTCAGCGCCTGCGACGTGCAGATGTTGTGGGTCGCCTTCTCACGGCGGATGTGCTGCTCGCGAGTCTGCAGCGCGAGCACGAACCCGCGGCGCCCGTCCGCGTCGGTCGTCTCGCCCGCGATCCGGCCGGGCATCCGGCGCAGGTGCTCCTCAGTGGCGGCGAAGAACCCGAACGACGGGCCACCGAAGTCGAGCCGCCCGCCCATCGACTGCCCCTCGCCCAGTGCGATGTCGACGCCGGACTCGCCGGGGGGCCGCAGAACGCCGAGGGTGAGCGGGTCGACGGCGGCGACGGTGAGCGCGCCGGCTTCCTTCGCGACCGCTGCCAGCGCCTCCAGGTCCTCGACCGCGCCGAGGAAGTTCGGGTTCTGGACGAACACGGCGGCCGTGTCCGTGTCGACGGCCTCGGCTAGCTCGGCCGCGTCGGTGACACCACCGTCCAGCCCGACTTCGACCACGTCGGCGCCGAACCCTTTGGCGTAGGTGCGGAGCGTCTCGCGGCTGTGCGGGTGAACGCCTCGCGAGACAACGAGCTTCCGCCGTCCCTTGGTCGCGCCGATCGCCAGGTAGGCGGCCGAGGCCACGGAGGACGGCCCCTCGTAGAGCGACGCATTGGACACCGGGAGCGCGGTGAGCTCGGAGATCGCGGTCTGGAACTCGAACATCACCTGCAGGCCGCCCTGGGAGACCTCCGGCTGGTACGGCGTGTACGGGGTGAGGAACTCGGAGCGCTGGGTGATCGCGTCGACGATCGCCGGCACGTAGTGGTCGTACATCCCGGCGCCGAGGAAGCAGACCTCGGCGTCAGCGTGGGCGTTGCGCGCCGCGAGGCCCGCCAGGTGGTCGAAGCACTCGGTCTCCGTTAGACCGTCCGGCAGGTCGAGCGCGCGATCCAGGCGGACTTCGGCCGGGACCTGGTCGAACAGCTCCTCTATGGAGCCGGCGCCGATGGCGTCCAGCATCGCCTGGCGGTCCGAATCGGTGGCTGACGTATACCTCGTCATGCCCGACTGAGCTTAGAGAGGGCCTCCGACTCCTACTCGTCCTCGAGCAGCTTGCGGTAGGCAGCCACGTCGAGCAGCTCGTCGACCTCCGAGGGGTTCGTGAGCTTCACGCGGACCAGCCATCCCTCGCCGTACGGGTCCTCGTTCACCACCTCGGGGCTGTCGGAGACCGCGTCGTTGACGGCCGTTATCTCGCCGGAGAGCGGCGCGTAGACGTCGGAGACGGCCTTGACCGACTCCACCTCGGCATACGCCTGGTCCTTGGTCGTCTCCGAGCCCACCTCGGGCGGCTCATAGAAGACGACCTCGCCGAGCGCGTCCTGGGCGTACCAGGTGACGCCGAACGTTGCCTCGTCGCCGTCGATCCGGGCCCAGTCGTGCTCGGGGTGGTACCGGAGGCCCTCCGGGTAGCTCTCGTCGGCCATCTGTTACTCGCTCTCCTTTCTGTACAGGGGTTTCGATTCGATGCGGGCGGGGCGGCGCTTGCCGCGGACGTCGATCTCCAGCTCCGTTCCCGGCTCGGACAGCTCCGCGGCGACGTAGCCCATGCCGATCCCGACGTCCATGCACGGCGACAGGGTCCCGCTCGTGACCACGCCGACCTCCCGGTCGTCGCTGACCACCGCGTTCCCCTCGCGGGGGATGCCGGCGGCCGTGAGGACGAACGGCGCAAGCTTCTGCTCGGTGCCGCTGTCACGAGCGGCGGCGACGGCCTCCGAGCCGATGAATCCCGTCGCCTCCTTGCAGCACCACCCGAGGCCCGCCTCGATGGCGTTCCGGCTCTCGTCCATGTCGTTGCCGTACAAGTGAAAACAGACCTCGAGCCGAAGTGTGTCCCGCGCGCCGAGGCCGGTCGGCTTCGCACGCGCGGCGAGCAGCGCGTCCCAGACATCCGTCGCTGCGTCGGCCGGCGGCAGGAGCTCGACCCCGTCCTCGCCCGTGTAGCCGGTTCCGCATACGAGCGTCTCCGCGCCGGCGACGTCCATGACGGCGGTGTGCATGCGAGCGGGCAGCTCCGCCGAGGCGAGGCCCGCCACGATGCGGCGCGCGTCGGGCCCCTGGACGGCCAGCATCGCGTAGCGGTCGATCGCGTCGCTCACGTCCGCGTCGAACTCGCCCGCGTGATCGGCGAACCAGGCGAAGTCCTTGTCGTGGTTGGCGGCGTTGGTGACGGTCAGGTAGCGGTCGTCGGCGAGCCGGTAGGTGAAGAGGTCGTCGAGGATCCCGCCGTCCTCGCGGCAGAGGACCGAGTACTGAGCGCCGCCCACCTCGAGCTTCGAGACGTCGTTGGACAGCAGGCGCTGGAGCAGGTCCTGCGCCCCGGGACCGGAGGTCTCGATCTCGCCCATGTGCGATACGTCGAACACGCCGCAGGAGGTGCGCACGGCAACGTGCTCCTGCCGCACTCCCTCATAGGA
>Ga0105245_10002300_pt1 | contig 17288 bp, 13 predicted proteins | sample KBSM54metaG_FD_81523 | JGI IMG/M metagenome (GOLD analysis project Ga0105245, IMG submission 81523) | Miscanthus rhizosphere microbial communities from Kellogg Biological Station, Michigan, USA - KBS M5-4 metaG | ecosystem: Host-associated > Plants > Roots > Rhizosphere > Soil | place...
CCGTTCGACTTCCACCCCGATGCGATCAAGGTGCCGTATCACCACTCCAACGTCGACTCCGACGAGTTGCTCTACTACTCCGACGGCGACTTCATGAGTCGCGCCGGGTCCGGCATCGGCGTGGGGTCGATCAGTTACCATCCCGCGGGCTTCGTGCACGGACCTCAACCGGGAAGCGTCGAACGATCGATGGATCAAGACCACACGAGCGAGGTCGCCGTGATGATCGACACGTTCCGCCCGCTGAAGCTCACTGACGCGGCGCGATCGATCTCGGCGGACGACTACGCGTGGTCGTGGGCACGCCCGCTCCCGTAACGCCCGGCGGCAGCCGTCGCCGCAGTGCCGCCAAAGCGCGTCGTCTCGTGCGCACGATGACGTGGCTGCTCATCTGGGCGGTCAGCGTGATCGTGGTCGATGCCGCGGTGATCGTGCGGCACGACGATCGTCACGCGAGCGCGTCTCGATCGACGTCGTCGCAGTCGACATCGTCTGGATCGTCGACCTCGACGGGCGCGAGTGGATCAGCCGACGACACCACGACGACCACGTCCGCGCCCGCGACGAGCAGCACCGGCGGCGACGGGGGCGCGACGACGACCAGCCCACCGTCGGTCGAAACGACACCGAACGGCGACGTCGTGGTCGCCCACTTGCAGGGTGATGGCGAGACGTTGAACAGCGTCGGCTTCCACGTCGACGGGCACTGGCAGCTGCGGTGGCACGTCGACCCGGGGAACGGTGTGGCGGCGACCGTCGACAACGACGACGTGCCGGCCAACGACCCGCACCACTCGGTGTTGTTCGCCGGACTGAAATCACAGGACTCGAGTCCGGCAGAAGGAACGATCGACCTCGGCGTCACTTGCAACTGCACGTTGCACCTGACGCCCGACGGGTCGAGCTACGACGTGCTGGTCGTCGACGTCGTCGACTGAACGACGTCGTCGGTGCTCGTGAGGCCGCGCAGCGCTTCTTGTTCCTCGCGTCGGCTGCGCAGCCACCGGGTGATCTGCGCGCCCGTGCCGCTGGCCCGCAGGTAGAAGCCTTGGGCCTGGTCGCAGCCGGCGGCCGCGAGCAGTTGCCAGGTCTGACCGTCTTCGACGCCCTCGGCCGTCACTTGCAGGCCGAGGTTGTGCCCCAGGTCGATCGTCGAACGCACGATCACCGAATCGCTCTCGTCGGCGGTCATGCGCTGCACGAACGACTTGTCGATCTTGATCTCGTCGACTGGCAGCCGATGCAGATACGACAGCGACGAGTAGCCGGTGCCGAAGTCGTCGATGGCGAGCGCGATGCCCATGTCGCTCAGCCGGTTGAGCGTCCCGACGGTGCGCGCCGGGTCGGCGATGATCGTGCTCTCGGTGATCTCGAGCGTGAGTGACGACGCGGGCACACTGTGACGAGCGAGTGCGGCCTCGACCATCGGCGGTAGGGCTTCGTCGAGCAGATTGCGGGTGGAGATGTTGACCGCGACGTCGAGGTGGAACCCTTCGGCGCGCCACTGCTCGGCCTGGCCGAGCGCGATGTCGAGCACGCACTCGGTGAGCGGGCGAATGAGACCGCTGCGCTCCGCGATGTCGATGAACACCTCAGGAGGGATGAACCCGTGTTGCGGATGGTGCCAGCGGGCGAGCGCTTCGACGCCGACGATGTCGCCCGAGGGCAGCGCCGCTTTGGGCTGGTACTCGACGAGGAGCGCGCGTCGGGCGATGTCGCGTCGCAACTCGGCGGCGAGCGCCAACTGGCGTGGGCTCGCGTGATCGAGCTCGGCGTCGTAGAACTCGGTGCTCGACGAACCCCGCTTCGCCGCGTACATCGCGACATCGGCCCGTTGCAGCAGCGTCGACGGATCGTCGCCGTCGGCCGGGGCGAGCGCGATACCGATGCTCGATCCGACCTCGAAGACGAGCCCTGACAGTTCGAACGGCTCGAGCAACCGCTGCTCGATCGCGGTGGCGCGGGCTTGGATCTCGGGTCGATCGTCGGTCGTCGTGAACACGACTGCGAACTCGTCGCCGCCGAGGCGAGCCACCAGGGTTCCGTCGTCGACCACGCCCTTGATGCGCTCGGCAATTCGGCGCAGCAGCACGTCGCCTTGATGATGCCCGAGCGTGTCGTTCACTTCTTTGAAGCGATCGAGATCGATGAGCATCACGCAGACCGACTCGTGGGCCTGTCGCAGGATGAGGGCCTTGCGCAGCTCGTCGTCGAGCCGCGCCCGGTTCGGCAACCCCGTCAGGCTGTCGTGCAGCGCTTGGTGGTGCCGCTCGTCGGCTTCCCGTCGCAGCCACTCGAGTAGCCGGAAGTTGCGCAGCGCGACGCTGCCGTGTGCTGCGAGCGTCTCGAAGAGATGCAGGTCGGCCTCGCCGAAGCGATCGACCTCGCCCAATCGCCCGCTCACGAGCAGGGTGCCGATCGGTTGGTCGCCGGTACGCAACGTCGTCACCATCAGATCGCCCGCCAGCGCGATGTCGCGTCCTCGCAACAACCCGCGATGTCGTTCAGCGGCTTCGCTCGCGGGCTTGCCGTTGAGCACCGACAACGTTCCGTCGTGCAAGGTGATGAAGGAGGCGGAATCCTCGTCGGTGAGCACGAGCTCGGAGCGGTCGGCGCGTAGGAGGTCGCTCGTGTACTCGAGCAGCGCGAAGTCGACCGCGCCTTGCGTGAGCTTCGAGGCGATCGTGCGGCTGAAGTCGTAGAGATTTTCGAGGTGATTCGCGCTCTGGCGCACCTTCGAATGCGCGCCGTAGGCCGCGAAGATCAGCACCGCGGCACCGGCGTACAACCACGGTGAGGTTCGTATGGGTGCGAGCGCGTTGACTGCGACGACACCGAGGTACGTGCTGAGGAACGTCGTCAGCGCGCCCAAACCGGCGAGGCTCTCGAGCGGCGATCGCATCCAGCGCCCCTCCATCGCCGCGATGACCATCGAGACCGCGATCGAGCCGACGACAAGTGAGGTGCTGGTCGCGGCCACGGCCGCCAGGAACCCGCGAGCGCCGAACGGCGATGTGCCATCGAGCACGGCGCGGTACACGATCACGGCGAGACCCGTGTCGAGCAGGAAGTAACTCAGGTTGAACGCGAGCTTCAGGCCGAGTTGCCGGCGCACGATGGCAAGCGCGATCAGCGAGCCGAGCAGTCGCCCGCCCACGAGCCCCATCGGGCTCACGTAGGCAAGCCCCAGGAGCAACGGAATCTCGCTCAACGAGAAGGTGCGCGCCTGGCGGTCGATGTACACATGGACGACGCAACTCTCGGCAATGGCGAACAGCACAACGATCGCGGTCCACGAGATGCCGACCTGCGTCGACACCGGATGGAGGTGGCGCAGCGCGGTGAGCAATGCCGCACCGCTCGTCGCCAGCGCGGCGATCACGGCCCAGATGACGGATCGACGAGGTGCTCCGAGCGGCTTCATGGGTTCGTCCCTGACCAGGATTGGCCGGACCACGACACGCCCGACCAGCTCTGTCCGGACCAGCTCTGACCGGACCACGACTGTCCGGACCAGCTCTGTCCCGACCACGATTGACCGGACCACGACTGTCCGGACCAGCTCTGCCCAGACCAGCTCTGGCCGGACCAGCTCTGCCCCGACCACGACTGACCGAGCCACAGCCCGCCCGACCAGCTCTGCCCCGACCACGACTGCCCTGACCAGGATTGGCCCGACCAGGCGTTGCCGAAGATGTCGTACTCGCCGACGAGCGGGACGCCGCCCATCTCGACATGGACCGAACCGCGGGCAGCCTCGAGTGACCCCGTGCCTGTACCTGGCGTGAACGTTTGCGCCGTGTCGCGCGGCACCGCTCGACCGGAACGTTGCAGGTCGATCTCGCCCATGCCTTGCGACGCCGGATCGCTCAACGGCAGCGAGCGGGCGCCACGGCGCAGGACCGACTTCACTTGATCAGGCGTGAGGCCGGGGCGGTTTTGCAGCACCAAGGCCACGGCGCCGGCGACCACCGCCGTGGCCTGTGAGGTCCCGCTGCCCCGGAAGAGGCCGTCGGGTTCGCGGCCCTCCGGATGGGTGACGTCGATGTACGAGCCGGGGACCCGCAGGCTCACGAGCGAACGACCCGGCGCGACGACGTCGACGCCGCGTGTGCTGTTCCCCCACGCCGAGAAGGGTGCGACGATGTCGTCGCCGGTGGTGAACGTGCCCTCGGCCTGGCTGGCACCGACAGCGATCACGAACGGGTCGATCGCCGGATCGTCGAGTGACGGCGCAGTCGAGCCGGTGTTGCCCGCCGCGGCAACCACGACGATCCCGTGGCGCCACGCGACCTCGGCGGCGTACGCCAGAGGGTCGAGTGCGTACGGCTGTTGGCTGTCGGTGCCGTAGGCAAGTGCGATCACACGGACGTTCATGCCGTTGTCGTGCTGATGTTGCACGACCCAATCGATCGCAGCGATCACTTGCACGACGTCGGTGGCGCCGTTGGCCGCACCGACCTTCACGTTGAGCACGCGTGCTCCGGGGGCCACACCGTTCACGCCGTTTCCACTGCCGTTGATGATCCCGGCGAGGAAGGTGCCGTGACCGTACGCGTCGAGGTGCTCGAATCCCGGCACTTGCGAGTCGAATGACAGGTCGGGACCGTTGATCGTCGTGCCGACGCCGGGCACGGGTGCGACGCCGGTGTCGATCAGTGCGATGTCGACGCCGGCGCCCGTGAGGCCGTGCTTGTGGGCGTCGTCGGCACCGATGATCCGATTGACGGCGTCGACATCGAGGCGATTGAACGACGAGCCGTGCACCACACGAGCAAAGTCGCTGGCGACGAATCCCGAGACAGCGCTGCCTCGCGCCTGATTCGTCGTCGGCGCATCGGGCGTGACGACGTTCAGCGATGCGTCATCGCTCACCTCGAGCACTCCAGGAGTCGCGCCCAGCGCGTCGAGTTGATCGACGGGGACGTACGCACTGAATCCGTTGATGATCGGCAGCGAGCGGTCGACCTGGCCACTGAACGGTGCGAGCACCAACGCCGGGTCTGCATTGACCCCTCGAAGCATGCGCACGATCACGTGTGCACGTGCGACGCCCGGTGCCGTAGCGGTGTCGTCGGCGCGACCGGGTCCCGCGAGCATCAGCAGCGCGACCACGGTGGCCACGAGGCTCACGCCGCGGCGACGCGTCAGTCGCTTTTCAAACCGCCCAGCTCGCCCCATGCCCAGGAATCCCCCTGCCCGGTCAGATGCCTGTGCCGAGTCTGACGATGTACCGGTTCGCCCACAATGGCCGGGGCGTGTCATTCCACATGCACCGATCGGGCCATGCACGTACATAGCCCTCGACTTGAAGGCCCGGAATTGGTGTGATCGTGCAGGCCAGCGGAGACAATGGCGCGATGGCCTCCGAGGTTCGCGACAACCCAGCACGGTCGCGCTACGAACTGTTCGTCGACGACCACCTGGTCGGCTTCGCCGACTACCGCCTACGCGGTGATGTGGTCGTGATCCCCCATACGGAGATCGAGCGCTCGCGTCGGGGGCACGGTCTCGGGGCAGCCTTGGTGCGCGGTGCACTCGACGACGTGCGACGCACGGGCCGCACGGTCGTCGCCGAGTGCTGGTTCGTCGCCGAGTTCATCGACGACAACCCCGAGTATCAGGCGTTGCTCAAAACGGCGTGATGTCGGCGATGGCCGCCACGATCAAACCGAGCACGAGCAACGCGCCGGCACGGCGTGTGTGGAGGAACGCGAACGCCGCGAACCACAGTGGCCAGATCGGAAAGTCCGCGGGCGGCGTGTCGGGCTTCGGTTGCCCGAGCGCGCGCCAGGCCTGTCGAGCCGCAGGGATGGCGGCAACCGCGACCAGCGACGGCCAGGGGAGCGCACCGACCGCGACGTCGATGACGACCGTGGCGTAGAACGCAGCCATCAGCCATTGCGTGGCTCGCCGTGCCCGCACCTCACCGAGGATCACCGGCAACGTCCGGATGCCTTCGGTCTCGTCCCAGGGCAGCTTGTCGACGTGCTTGCCCATGAGCACGGCCGTGCACAGCAGTCCGTAGGGCAGTGACGCCGCGATGACTTGCCACGGGAGATGTCCGACCGCCGAGTAGTACGTGCCGCCGACCATCAGCGGCCCCCACACGACCAACACGTCGGGCTCGCCCAGCCCCCGCTTCTTCAGTCGAAGTGGTGGCGCCGTGTAGGCGGCCGACAACAAGAACCCCGACACGGCAAACGCGATCACGGGCCAACCGCGTGCCGCGGTCAGCGCCACCAGGATGCCGAGATCGGCGATGTTCACGACGAGCGCAGCAACGCCCAACCCTTTGCGGCTGATCATCCCGGACAGCACCGGGTGAGGTGCGTACAAGCCCCGCGGGTACTCCACGGTGTCGAGACCGACCTCGAGGTCGAACAGATCGTTCATGAGGTTGTTCGCGGCGTGAGCGAGAACGATGCCGAGGAGCGCGAGCAGGTACCAACCCCACTCGAAGCCGCGCTGGTGCACCGCCAGCAAGCCGGCGATGGCGCCCGCGGTGATCGTCATCGGCAACACCGCTGCTCGGGTGAGCACGAGCCACTTCGAGACGACGTCGACCTTGCCTGCGGGGGGGTTCGTCGTGCGCAAGACGTAGCGCCAGCGGGCCAGCAATCCCAGCTCCTCGACCGGTTGGTTCGTGACGTCGACCATGCGACCGATCCTAGATTCGGCGACCACGAGCGGCCCTGTCCGCATTCGTCACGAATTCTTCACTTCGTTGGAGCGTGGTCTTCACATCAGAAGTGCAGAGTCACCCCCATGTGGCATCGGCGGCAACGGGGCACGACATCAGCTGAGCGCGCGGGCTCGGATCCTCAGGCGTCGACCATCTGGGAGACCGGACACCTGACCGGCGCGGGCAGCGAGCCCCCGGTCATCAAGGCGCCTCGAGCGGCCGACCTGGCCGCCTCCGACGCCGCCTGAAGTTCACCCGCCATTTGCCCCGCTCACACAGGAATCGCCGCTCGAGCGCGAGAACTGGAGGGGATGGGTCTCACACGTCGGCAGTTCATCGCGGGAGCAGGCATAGGAGCGGCCGGTCTCGCCACGGGCGGCTTCGGCACGTTCACCGACGCTGCGTTCGCCAAGCCGAGGGCACCCAAGCTTCCTGATCCGAAGGCGAGCGGCATCGAGCACATCGTCGTGCTCTGCATGGAGAACCGATCGTTCGATCACTTCTTGGGTTGGGTGCCGAAGGCCGACGGCCGCCAGCGCGGGCTCACCTATCTCGACAACGACGGCGCGCCGCACACGACCCATCACCTGACCGAGTGGCAGGGCTGCGGTTTCAACGACCCTGACCACGGGTACGGCGGCGGCCGCATCCAACTCAACGGGGGCAAGTGCGACGGGTTCCGGCGCGGCGACAACGACGACTTCGCGCTCGGGTACTACACGCGCGACGACCTGCCCACCACGGCCGCGCTCGTCGACAACTTCACGATCTTCGACGGCTGGTTCTGCAGCATCCTCGGGCCGACCTATCCGAACCGCTTCTACACGCACGCCGCGGCGACGGATCGCATCTCGAACACGATGGACATGTCGACGTTGCCGACGATCTGGGATCGGCTGTCGGCGGCGGGAGTGCCGGCGAACTACTACTTCAGCGACCTCCCGTTCATCGGCTTGTTCGGGCCGCGCATGTTGCCCTTCTGCCGGCGTATCGAGCAGTTCTACGCCGACGCCGCGGCCGGCACGCTTCCGTCGTACAGCTATCTCGACCCGTTCTTCCTCGGTGAGGACCAAGGTGGCTCCAACGACGACCACCCGCACGCCGACATCCGCCGCGGCCAAGCGTTCGTGAGCGAGGTCGTGCGCGCGGTGACGCAGAGCCCACTGTGGGACCGCACCGTGCTCATGATCACGTACGACGAGTGGGGCGGGTTCTTCGACCACGTGAGGCCGCCGACCTTGCCCGACCTGTTCTCGCCCACCGACAAGGAAGAACACAACACCGCCGGCTTTCGCGTGCCGTCGTATCTCATCTCCCCGTTCGCGCCGAAGGGGCGCGTGGCGCACGGACAGTTCGACCACACCTCGATGCTCAAGCTCGCCGAATGGCGCTGGGGCCTGCAACCGCTGACGCCGCGCGACAGCGCCGCTCGCAATCCGGCGACGGCATTCGACTTCAGCCGGCCGAACCTCGAGGCACCGAACATTCCGTTGGTGCTCGACCCGGGCCCCCACGTCTGTGGCTCCCCGGACGTCGGAATGGCGGCCGAGGACTCCATGTGGCGCGAGCTCGCCGACCTGCCGGTCATGCGCAGCTTCGAAGCGGTGGCCTGAACCGACCGCTGATCGCGAGAGCTGAAAGCGCCAGCTACGCCGTGACGAGCTGCGAGAACGCGGTCTTCGCCTGCGGCGCGCCGAAGTAATACCCCTGCGCGTGGTGGCAGCTGAGGTTGCGCAAGAAGTCGGCCTGCACGCGTGTCTCCACGTGCTCAGCGACCGCGACCAGTTCGAGGTTGTGTGCCAACTTGACGATCGCGCGGGCGAGCGCGGCCGCCTCGGGCCCGTCTTCGATGGCACGGATGAACGAGCCGTCGATCTTCAAGATGTCGATCGGGAACCGTCGCAGATACGAGAGCGACGAATAGCCGGTCCCGAAGTCGTCGATCGCGAGGCGCACACCGAGGTTCTTCAGCCCGTGCAGGTTGCCGACAACGATGGGCCCGTCGGCCATCAACGCACTCTCGGTGATCTCGATCACGAGGTCTTCGGGGGCCACGCCTGAGTTCTCGATGGCCTCCGACACGTCGCGCACGATCCATGGCCGCACGAGCTCGTGCGCCGAAAGGTTGACCGTGACCGACAGCAGCCCCGGGGTCGTGGCCGCTTCTTGCCACTCGCGAAGTGCGTTGCACGCTTCGTTCATCACGAAGCGGCCGATGTCGTCGATGTGGCCCGTCTCTTCCGCGAGGCGAATGAACGCGGTCGGAGGCAGCAGCCCGCGGGTCGGATGTTGCCAGCGCACGAGGGCTTCCGCGCCGATCGTCGCCCCCGAGTGCAACTCGATGATCGGTTGGTAGTAGACGACGAGTTCACCGTTCCGTGACGCGCGGCGCAGATCGGCCTCGATCTCGAGGCGCTCGACGGCCGCCACATGCATCTCGGGTTCGTACAGCGCGTGGCGCGATCGACCGGCCGCCTTCGCCTGGTACATCGCAAGGTCTGCGTTGCGCAGCACGTGATCGACGTCAGCTTCCGGGGCGTCGAACGCGATGCCCACGCTCGCCGAGATCGTGAGGTCCATCTCCGCCAGCCGGAACGGGCGCGTGAGGGTGGTGATGATCCGGTCGGCCGCGACTTCCGCGTCGGCCGTCGTGCTGATGTCCTCGAGCAGCACGGCGAACTCGTCGCCGCCGAGGCGCGCCGCCGTGTCCGACGAGCGGAGGCACTTGCGGATGCGATCAGCCACCGCCGCCAGGAGCTGGTCGCCACGGTTGTGGCCGAGGCTGTCATTGACCGTCTTGAAGTTGTCGAGGTCGACGAACAACACGCCGACGCGGCCACCGGTGCGTTGCCGCCGCGCGAGCGCATGCTCCACGCGATCGCGGAACAGCGCCTTGTTGGCCAGCCCCGTGAGCGAGTCGTGGAACGCCTGGTGCGCGAGTTCCGCCTCGAGCCGCTTGCGGTCGGTGACGTCGCTGAAGCTCCACACGCGTCCGACGATGTGACCGTCGACGCGCTGTGGCTTCGAGGTGCGCTCGAAGACTCGACCGTCCTTGAACTCCACCGTGTCCGAGCTCTCGGCCTCGAGGTCGGCGTACAGCTCCTTCACTTTCTCCAGGAACGCCTCCGGTTCGGCGACCTGGTCGAGGACCGATTGGAGCGCGACGGCGTCGTCGCGCGTGTCGAGGATCGACTCCGGTACACGCCACATCTCGGTGAAGCTGCGATTGAACGAGGTGATGCGACCCGAGTTGTCGACGACGAGGATTCCGTCGGCGGTCGAGTCGAGCGTCGCGTTCAGCAGCGACAGCGTGTTCCGGAGCTCGGACTCGATCGCGGCGCGATCGCTGAGGTCGTGGGCCGAGATCACGAGACCCTCGACCGTGGGGTCTTCGAGGAGGTTCACGATCGTCAACGCGAACGGAACGGTCGTGCCGTCTCGCCGATTCCGAAGCCGAACCTCGACGACGAGGGGAACTTCGTCGCGCCTCGTCCCGCGGTCTGTTGCATCGGCCAGCGCGGCCGACAACGCTTCGTGGTCGGCCTCGTCGACGATGTTCGCGAGGGGAGCGCCGGCGACGAGTTCGGGGTCGTGACCGAGCAGTCGGGTCAGCGCCGCGGAGGTGGCAGCGACCGTTCCGTCGCTCGACACGAGCATGGTGACGGCCGCTGCGTTCTGCATCAGCGAGCGGAACTTCGCCTCCTCATCGGCGGCGACCTCCCAACGGCGGCGCTCGGTGAGGTCGCGCAGGCACATGACGATGGCGTCGCCGACTTCGGGGAGCGGAGCACCGATGACCTCGACGAGGCGCCAGCCGGTCGCGGTCTGCACGCGGACCTCGATCGCGGTCCCGACGGCCTTCTGTTGCACGCTGTCGAGCGACAGGACCGCCAACTCGACGTCGTCCGGATGCACGAGCTCGATGGCCGAGCGACCGATCCATTCCGCGATCGACCAGCCGAACATCCGCTCCGCCGCGTGGTTCGCCCAGCGCACGGCGCCGACGCTGTCGAGCACGAACACTGCCTCGGGTAGCCCCAGGAACATGGAAATGAGGTCGCGCTCCGTCAGCGCTCCCTCGCTCGCAGCCGCGCGCGTCCACGTCACAGTGATTCCATCGGCAATTCGGCCCGTCTCATGAATGGCGCGTTCGCGCTCACGGATCGTGCATTTCGTGCTAAAGGTGGCGCTACGCGCCGATCAGGACACGGGCAATCCGGGCAACTGGACGGTTCGGTTGCGACCTCGCTCCTTGGCGGCGTACAGCGCGAGGTCCGCGCGTTCGACGAGTTCGGCATCCGTGCCGGTCGCACAGCCGATGCTGACCGTCACGGTGATGACGTCGTTGTCGTCGGTGAGCATCGGCCTCGAAGCGATGGCCTCTCGGAAGCGCTCGCTGATCTGCATCGACGCATCGGCGTCGGAGAAGGGGAGGATCACGAGGAACTCCTCGCCGCCCCACCGCCCGACGATGTCTTCGGTCCGCGCCACGGAGCGCAGTCGCCGCGCGACCTCGCACAGGACGTCGTCACCGCTGCCGTGCCCGAAGGTGTCGTTGATCACCTTGAAGTGGTCCACGTCGATCAGTGCGATCGACACTTCGTGGTCGTGCCGCAGCGCCGACGCGATGTGGGCCGCGAGCTGTTCGTCGAGGTGCCGCCGGTTGGCCAGACCGGTGAGCGGATCCGAACGCGATATGCGGTCGAGCTCCGCGTTGCGCTGGCGCAACTCGTCCTGCAACCGCTTCATCCGCGCAGCGGCGCGAACGCGCGCGATCACCTCCGCTGGTTCGCACGGCTTGCGCAGATAGTCATGGGCTCCGAGTTGGAGGCCTTCGACGAGATCGCTGGTATCGGTGTGTCCGGTGATGAACAGCACCGGGGTGTCGGCGAGGGACGGGTCTGCCTTCAATCGAGCCAACGCCTCGAAGCCGCCGATGCCGTCGAGTTCGACGCCGAGCAGGATGACCGACGGCTGGTGCACCGCCGCCAGCCGAACCGCTTCCACACCGTCAGACGATTCGACGATGTCGAAGCCGTGCTGCTCGAGATGAAAGCGGAGGACTTGGCGCACGACGTGCGAGTCCTCGCTGATGAGCACGAGCGGTCGATCGGCTCTCATCGTCCGCCGTCCATCGTCGTGAGCTTGCGCTCGAGCACGGAGCGGAGCTCGCGTGTCGACCAGCCCTCGAACACCTCGACCGTGGCATCGGCTCCCGACATGGTTTCGAGCGCACGCCGGAACCAGGGGCGGGCGCCGTCGACGTCGCCGAGCGACTCGAGTGCGAACGCGAGGTGCAGCGCGATGCCGGCGTCGTCGGGGCGGAGGTACGCGGCCTTGCGGAACGCAACGACGGCGCCTTGCAGGTCGCGCGCGGCCGTCGCAGTCTGGCCCCGCTCGAGGTAGTGGTCGGCGTCGGGTAGTGGGGCCTGCTCGAGCGGCGTGCGACGCGGATGGGGAGGGCGCACGGGTGTCACCACGCGAGCGACAGGCGCTGGCGCGGGTTTCGCTGGTGGCGCGACCGCCACTGGAGTGCGACTCGCAACTTGGTACACGAACGTGTCGCCGAGGCGACGCAACGCGAACCGGCTCGGAAGGCGCCAGAGCGACTCGGAGTACCCGAGGAAGAGGTGACCGCCCGGCCCGACGGCAGTGGCGACGCGATCGAGGACGCCCTTGATCTCCTCGTCGGTGAGGTAGATGAGCACGTTGCGGCAGAACGCAACGACACACGCGCCTGCTGTCACCGGGGCGGCATCAGCAGCGAGGTTGTGGTGCTCGAAGTTGACCAGACGCCGCAGCGAGGGCACGACTTCGAAGCCGCCATCGCTGGGACGGAAGTACCGCTCGCGACGCTCGGGTGACAGCCCGCGCAGCTCGCGCTCCGCGTACCAGCCGCGGCGCGCTCGCGCGAGGGCGGTGGTCGAGATGTCCGACGCAAGGATCCGGCAGTCGGTCCGCTCGTTCTCGTCGAGCGCGATCGCGAGGCTCCATGGTTCTTGTCCGTTCGCGCACCCTGCGCTCCAGAGCGTGGTGGCCGGCAGCCGGGGGAGCAGGTGCGACGTGAACGCGATGAACTGCGCTTCGTCGCGGAAGAACGAGCTCTCCTGGATCGTCACGCGATCCACGAGGCGCTGCAGGGCGTGATCGTCGGCCGCGAGGTTGTCGACGTAGTCGTTGATCTCGCGTCCGTCCGCGTCGGCGGCATCGCTCAAGCAGCGGTTGAGGCGACCTTGCAGCGCGGGGTCGCGGCGGAAGCCGGCGCGTTCGCGCAACAGGTCCGCCGCCTTCGCTACGGGAGTGCGATCGGTCATGTCCGCACTCCGAGCGCGGCCCACACGGCTTCTGGGATGTCGTCGAGCGCGGCCACGCGTCCCGCGGCCCCGAGCTCTCGGGCCGCGCGGGGCATGCCGTCGATGGCACTCGTTGCTTCGTCTTGGACGATCGTCGTGCCGCCCGCACGGTGCAGCGCGAGCAGTCCTGACGCGCCATCGTCGCCCATGCCCGTCAGCAACACGCCGACCGCAGAGCGACCCAACGACTCCGCCATCGACTGGAAGAGCTCGTTGGCCGAGGGGCGGTGCAGGCTGGGCGGGTCGGGATCGAGCACGAGCCTGCGGTCGGCCCCGACCTTGAGATGGGCGCCGGCCGGAGCGACGTGGAACACCCCTGCGGCCGGGGTCATGCCGTCTTCCGCGATCGTCACCGGCACGCCCGTGGCGCGTGCGATCCAGTCCACGAAGCCGTTGACGAACTCGGGATGGATGTGCTGCACGATCAGCACGGGCACCGTGATGCCGGTCAACTTCTTGACCACCTGCACGAGGGTGTGAGGGCCACCAGTGGAGGCCGCCATGCCGACCATGCGTCGGTGCGGCGCGGGCGTCCGGTCGACGGGCGTTCGGGCGGAGGACCCTGGGCGCAACCGAGCGCGCGGATGGCGCACCACGACGGAGTTGCGCACGACCCGCACTCGTTCGCGCAGACGTTGATCGTCGCCGGGAGCGGGCGGCCAACACACCACGCCGACGGCGCCGGCTTCGAGGTCGCGCTGTTGTGCGGTGGGCGTGAGCTCTTCGCGGGAGTGCAACACGAGGATCGGTGTCGGAGCGAACGCCATGATCGATTCGATTGCGGCCACCGAGCGTCCGCCCGCGGTACTCGCGATCGCAACCACATCGGGCTGCAGGGCGCGCACGGCGTCGAGCGCACCGCCGCAGTCGCACCGACCGACAACCTCTACATCGCCGTCAGCCACGAGCGCACGCGCGATCTCGGCGCGCGCCGGCGGATGGTCGTTCACCACGAGCACGCGCACCGTCGTGGTGGTCGTCGTCACGATGCGCGGCCGAGCAACTGTTCGACGGTGGACAGCAACGCAGCCTCGCCGAACGCTTCTTTCACGATGTACACGTCGGCGCCGGCGTCGAGCCCGGCCTGCTGATCGGTGGCCGCGCCTCGCGAGCTCACGATCACGACCGGGAGGTTCGCCAGCTGAGGATCAGAGCGAATGGCTCGCGTGAGCTCGAACCCGTTCATGCGAGGCATCTCGACATCGGTCAGCACCAGATCGACGCGATCGCGTCCCAGGGTGGCGAGCGCCTCCGCTCCGTCTTCCGCCACGACCACGCGGTAGCCGGCGTTCTCGAGGATCGAGCGCTGCAACTCGCGCACCGGAAGCGCGTCGTCGGCGACCAATACGCTCGCGGTGCGAACCGGTTCATCTGGTTCGTCGTTCGGCGTCGACGTCGACGTCGACGTCCCGGTCGACGCGGTGTGCACCGACCGAGCGAGCATCGATCCGTCGAGCACCATGAGGATCGAGCCGTCGGCCTCGACCGAGGCGCCGGCGACGATCGGCAGTTGGGGAACGAACGGTCCGAGGCTCGTCACCATCACGTCGCGTTGACCCACGAGTGCGCCGACTTGGTACGCCGCGATGCGGTCGCCGCTTGCAAGAACGACGACGGGACCGTCGTCCTGCCCCTTGAGACCAACGCGCTCAGCGAGCGACGCCAATGGAACCACTGCGCCGCCGACCCAGATGCGTCGCATTCCTTGCGCGCGGGTGATCGTCGACGCGTCGGGTGCCTGCGTCGAGACGATCGACGTCATAGGAAGTGCGAAGCGTTGTCCGCTCACATCGACGAGCAGGCAGGGCACAACGGCCGCGGTGATCGGGACCACGATGCGGAACTCGGTGCCGGATCCGGGCGTCGACGCGAGGTCGACGCGCCCGCGAAGGCGCTCGACGCTCGCGCGCACGACGTCGAGGCCCACACCGCGTCCAGAGGTCTGGGACACCTCGGCGGCCGTCGACACGCCGCTGCGGAAGATGAGGTCGAGCACCTCACCGTCGTCGAGCGCATCGGCGTCGAGACCTTGGCGAGAGGCTTCGTCGCGGAGTTTGTCGAGGCTGATCCCGCGTCCGTCGTCGACGATGCTGATCACGACGTCGGAGCCGAGTTGCTCGGCGGTGAATCGCACCGTCGCCTGCTCCGGCTTCCCCGCGGCGCGCCGTTCGTCGGGGGACTCGATGCCGTGGTCGACCGCGTTGCGCACGATGTGCAGCAACGGGTCGACGAGTTGTTGCAGCACCGAGCGGTCGAGCTCGGTCTCGTCGCCGGCCACCTGCCAGTCGACCTGCTTCTCGCGGGAGCGAGCGACGTCGCGGACCGCGCGATGGAGTCGACCGGTGATGCTGCTGATCGGCACCATCCGGGCGCGCACGGCCTTCTCGTGCAGATGTCGAATGCTGCGCGACAGATCGCGGTACTCCGAGATCGTCTCCGGATCTCTCCCGAGGCGCTCGCCGAGCAAGCGCCCGAGCCGGAGGTTCGTCGCGGCCGATACACCGACGGAGCGCACGATCTCGTCGACCCGCGAGGCCGGCAGCTCGATCATGTCGTTGGCGGGGTTCGTCACGGGTGCAGGAGGCGCAGGGCGCGGGGGAGCCGGGGGCGCAGGCGTCGACGGTGCCGGTGCGGTCGCTGCCGGCGTGACCGCGGGTTCGGCCGGCGGGTCGAGATGCTCGAGCAGTGCCGCGGTGATGGACTTCGTGTCGTTGCCAGCGCGGATCGACGGCAAGAGGTCGTGGAGGCCATCGACGACGTGCAGCCAGCGGTCGACGAGCGCCGACGTCGGCGCCTGCGTGCCATCGCGGAACGGCTCCAGCAGGTCTTCCAGCCGGTGCGCGACCGTGCTCACCTCGGCCAGCCCGACGACGGCGGCGGAGCCCTTCAACGAATGGGCGTCGCGCAGGATCGCCGCGACGAGATCGGCCGACGTGTTCGACTCCATGTCGAGCACGTGCTCGCTCATTCGCCGAAGCCGTGTCTCGGCCTCGTCGACGAAGAGTTCGACGAACTGATCGCGGGGTGGCGCGCTCATGCTGCGGCCGGCACGAGGAGCGATCGAATGTCGAGCAGTGTGGCCACGCCGGTGGGAACCGCGAAGGTCCCGACGGTGCCCGGAAGATCGGCCGGCGCGACCTTGTCGCCCAGCTGGACGGTCACGGGGCGCCCTTCGGCGGCGAGCGCCACCGCCCCGAACGGGTGGTCGACAACGGCGACGAACGCGACGGTGGTCAAGCGGCCGATGCCGAGCAGATCGGCGGTGTCGAGTACGGCGACGATCTCGCCGCGAAGGTTGATCGCGCCGAGTACGCCACGCGGCGCCGTGGGCACCGCGAACAACCGCGGGTCACCGACGACCGCGTGGAGGTCGCTGAGCTCGATCGCGTACAACTCGTCCGCGACGGGCAAGAGGAGAGCGCGCACGTTTCTCGCCTGGGTCCCGGTCGGTCTATCCGGCGCTGACGGACTGTGCGGCGCCGTCGAGATCGGCGGCCAAACCGACGAGCGACGCGGCCGCGGTCGCGATCTGGTGCGCGGTACCCGACACTTGACGGCTTGCTTCGGTGAGCTGTTCCATCGTCTCGACCACTTGTGCGGTGGCGGAACGCTGTTGCTGCGTCGTGATCCTGACTTGCTCCGTCGCATCGGCGACGCGATCGAGGAGCGCGAGACCGGCGCGCATCTGGCTGGCGCCCTTCTCCATCGCCATCACGGTCGCGTTGGTCTCGGTCTGCACGCCTTCGACGATCGTCGCGATGTCGGCGGCGGACTCCTTCGAACGCTCGGCCAGGCGGCGGACCTCGTCGGCGACCACGGCGAACCCGAGGCCGTCCTCGCCGGCGCGGGCCGCTTCGATGGCGGCGTTGACCGCCAACAAGTTGGTCTGATCGGCGATGTCGTTGATGAGGCCGAGGATGCCGCCGATCTCGCGCACCTTCACCGCGAGGGCAACCGTGCGCTCGCTCGAGGAGATCACGTCGGTCTCGGCGTCGGCCAGGTTCTCGCGGGTCGCCGCGGCTTGGGCGGCGACGTCGTCGACGGTGTCGGCGATCGACGACGAGGCACGGGCTAGTTCTTCGGTCGTGGCGGTCGTCTCGGTGACAGCGGCGCTCTGCTGCGTCGTAGTGGCGGCCAGTTCCTCAGCGGAGCTGGACAGTTGTGCCGCCGCGGCAGACACGTCGACGCTCGCGCCTTGCACGCCAGCGACGAGCCGTTGCAAGCCACCAGCCATCGAGTTGAACGCGTCG
>Ga0105245_10002302_pt1 | contig 17280 bp, 15 predicted proteins | sample KBSM54metaG_FD_81523 | JGI IMG/M metagenome (GOLD analysis project Ga0105245, IMG submission 81523) | Miscanthus rhizosphere microbial communities from Kellogg Biological Station, Michigan, USA - KBS M5-4 metaG | ecosystem: Host-associated > Plants > Roots > Rhizosphere > Soil | place...
CCGCGCTGGAATGGCGAGGGCGTGTGGTTTTTGTTGATAACGATGACGAGCGCGGAAGCGAGATAGTTTCTATCGGTTTAAGTCACCAAATTAGGTTCGTCCACGGAGACAGGCAAACATTAACCGCCTGCTGGAACGACTGCTACAAGGCCTGCTCTGGAGACATTGTAATGTTCGCCGCCGACGACCTGGTATTCCGAACCAAGTACTGGGATGTCATGGTAGCCAAGGCCTTCCGTGAGCAGGACGACAAGATCCTGTTCGTCCACGGCGACGACGGACACTGGGGTAAGGAATTTGGAACGCATGGATTCCTGCACAGAAACTGGATTGATACGGTGGGTTACGTATTGCCTCCATACTTCTCATCCGACTACGGGGATACATGGGTCAATGAAGTGGCTGACGCGCTCGGACGGAGAAAGTATCTGCCCTTCGTTACCGAGCACATGCATTTTCTGTGGGGAAAATCTCAAATGGACGCTACATACGAGGATCGTCTCGCACGGCATAAGAGAGACAACGTGGAACAGCTTTACAGTGACCTAGCCCACAAACGGACAGAAGATATTGAAAAACTTCGCGCAGCGATGCTGGAGACCGCAAATGTCGCAGTCTGATCCTGATCTGAAGAAAGAACTGGGATGGATTCGCCAACTACTTTACACAATACTAATCAACCAGGAGAACACAATGGCAGCAATTGACGACGCAAGAACGAACCTTTCAACCCTTTCCACCGATGTCGAAGCCCTTCTAGCCCGTCCCGCTGGTGGAGTTCCTGAGGCCGACGTGCAAGCTATCGCCGACGCAATTGCTCAACTCGACGCGACGGTAAAGACCGCACTGGGTGGTTAATCGTGGGCAACCCTCACGACGAAAAGCATCTAACACATGCCTTCATGCACAGTTCGCTCACTGCATTGCAGGTAATCCTAAACAAACTGGAGAAAATCATGGCATCACTCGATGAAACCCTCGCAGCCGTACAACAGGAATCCACTGTTGATGATTCAATCATTGCCCTACTGAATGGCCTCGCGGCCCAAATCGCTGCTGGCGGACTGAGCCCAGCAGATCAGGCGAAGATGGACGCAATCTTCGCGGCAGCACAACAGAACAGCACCAAGGTATCGGCGGCTGTCACGGCCAACACTCCGGCGGCTCCGTAATTGGCTAAAGTATGCCTGCTCGATTCTCCGAGCTGGCTGCTGTTCAATCCTCGGCAATTCCTGCACTTGGGAATCTTGTATCTCGCCGGGGCGCTTCGTAAGGCAGGACATGACGTAACAGTTGTGGACTGCCACGAAGTAACGGAATGGAATCCCGAGAGCCGACAGCTTCTCATCCACCAAAAAGAACTGGAAGCCTGCGACGTTCTCGGGATTTCTGCAACTACAGCAAACGTTCACTGGGGTAAACAACTCGCTAAAGCATGGCCAGCCAAAGTCAAAGTCTTGGGAGGGTCACATGCGACTTACATTCTTCGCGGTCCTCACGATCAGTTTAAGCGCCCTTGGTATTTTGATGGCTTCGACTTTGCCATTATCGAAGAAGCGGAAGAATCGTTCACTCAGTTCTGCGATGGATTCGACCACGGAGACGTTTCCCGAGTCCCCAACCTTTGCTGGTTCAATGAGCTTGGCATGCTACAGCGCAACCCTGCTGGGCCGCTCCCGGACGTTACTCGACTTTCGCCGCCCGCCTTTGACATATGGCCCGGTAACTTCGCCGGGGGAGGATTATCCAGCAACGCCCATCTAGACAAGAATGAGGCCATGACCGCGAGTCTCTACACGGCTCGGGGATGTCCCTATGGGTGCCGCTTCTGCGCTGATGCTCGAACGAAAGTCAGGGAAGAGTCATTGGGGCAGATAGAGGCAGAACTGCGGATGCTGGCTGACCTGGGGGTTACTTGCATCCGCATTCAAGATGACGTGCTGACCATCAAGGAGGAACGTTGCAAGCAATTGGCGAATTTGCTTCACGAGTACGGGATGACTTGGAGAGGCAATACGAGAGTGAACCTAACCAATCCATCGTTGTTCACATATATGCAGGCGCACGGCTGTGTGGAATTAGGATTTGGCGTAGAGCACGGCTCGGAGAAGATGCTGAAATTGATGGCCAAGGGAACGACGCCGGACAAGAACACGGCGGGGATTCAGATGTGCCAGGATGCTGGAATGATAGCCAAAGCATTCCTCATGCTTGGATTTCCCGGAGAGACAAATGAGACTGTGGAGGAAATGAAGCAATGGATTCTGAATACTCGACCGACGGCGTGCTCATGGTGCCTCTTCCAGCCATTTCCGGGCTCGGACGTTTGGAACAATCCACAGGCTTACGGTGTTTCATTGCCCGAGAATGCATTCGACAGGTTCTGGCAACAAGGGTTAGAGGGCTCAGAGGACGAATTAGTTTTGAGCCTGCCGACAATCTCGAAGCCCGATTTGTTGAGGGCGCGGATTGAAGTAGGACAGTTGATTGATTCAGAAATCGGCCATCGGGACAGACGACGTGTGGACAATTACTTTGGAGAGGCATTGATGGCATGAAAGTCTTTGTCACTGGTATCACAGGATTCATCGGCTCGTATCTGGCGCAAGCACTCCTGAAAGAAGGCCATGAAGTAGCGGGCCTGATGCGCCAGACCAATCGACTCAATTACCCGTCCGTGGCCAAACTGCGCGGGCAGGTGGAGTTTCACTATGGCAGTCTTACTGATCTTTCAGCCGTCTCGCAAGCACTTAGGGAATTTCGCCCAGATGCTATCTGCCACTTGGGAGCAATTACGCCAGTCGCATACAGCTTCGATCATCCCCATGAAGTCACCGAAACCAACTACCTCGGAACCATCAACCTTGCCGAATCCGCCCTCAAGCACTGCCCGAATCTGAAGCGGTTTATATTCGCTTCCTCAATGGAGACTTATGGCTTCCAGAGTAAACGAGAGCCTTTCATCGAGACTGACGAGTCAAGACCGGCGTGCCCTTATGCGGTTGCAAAGGTTGCTGGCGAAAAGTACCTCCAATACCTGCACTATGCTCATCAGTTTCCTGCTGTCGCCTTCCGCCAGACTAACGCATACGGGCGCAAGGAGAACGACTATTTCGTGGTTGAAGCAATAATCACGCAGATGCTGAAGGGCGGAGACGTAAACCTCGGCGACCCGCGCCCAGTGAGGAATTTCATCTATATCGATGATCTGGTGAAGTTATACGTAGATACTTTAACGACCAACAACAATGTTAACGGCGAGGTATTCAACACCGGACCCGATAATGGAGTGACTATCGCAAAGTTGGCCGACATCTGTAAGCAAATCATCGGTTGGAGCGGGAACATAAACTGGAACACTAGACCACGCAGGCCGGGAGAAATCTTCTATCTCAATTCGTCAAATGATAAAGTTACAGATTTTGTCGGATGGGAACCGGAGACCAAGCTCGTAGATGGCCTCGCCCGAACCGTAGAAATCTGGGCCGACAATCTGGGCATGACCAAAGCAGTGCAAGCCTTCTACGCAGGCGCAACTGAATGACACGCCAAGAACTGTTTGATCTGGTTCATGTCAATACCGAGCGCAAGTGGGAGAAACTAAACCTGCTGCCAGTATTTATTGACGTGGTGCAGGACTTCTGCGGGCAGAACCGTTTCTGGTGGAGACAGATCCTTGCGCAGTTGAACACGATTCCAGGGCAAGGCACTTACGATCTGACGGCAACTGGCGTAATCACCAACGTCGATATGGGCGAATTGAAGGTGGAAGAGATTGTAACCGTCCAAGGTGTGAACCTGCATCCCAACTGCTCACGGACAGAACTGCCGCCGATCTTCGACAGCGCCGGTCAACTGGACATGATCCTAAATGCTGTGAACGCCGTGCCGTCGCGCTACTTTCTCGGCTACAACGACGATCACACCTTGGTCATTGACCCACCGGACTCGGCTTACAGCCTGTGGATAGACATGTGGGCCATGCCGGACATCAAGAACGACAGCACGTCGTCAGCAATTCCTCTGATCCCTAACCAGTTCCACAGGGTTATACGTTCAGGCATGGAAGCCTATGTCTGGGAGCATGTGTACGGAGCGTCCAATCCCAAGTACGTCATCGCCAAGAATAAATACGATGAAGGCATTCTTGATGCCCAAGCGCGGCCAAGGTTCTCTACCAATTACGCGCAGACTCTCGTGTCTTCTGAAAGCGCAATTCGCTCAACTTAATGCCAATCAAGCCGTTTGAGATAGTGGATTTTGGCGGAGTAGACAGCCGATCAAATCCCCTAAACATGCCCAGGAATCGGTGCCTGAGAGCACTGAACTGGTGTCCCAAGCCTGACGGTCATCTGGAGTTGAGATGGGGCTATCAGGCAGAAGTGCAATCTAACGTAACGCCGATCACAATTCACAGTCTGATTCCATACCAGAACTGGCTGGGCAACAAGAACTATCTCATCGTAGGACAATCCAACCAGTTGGCAATTCACGACCTTCTGACATCCACTGATACGCCAGCAGTCATACGCGGCAATCCTTTGACTCCCATTGAGGTTCCGCTCAAGTGGGGATACTACTCAGCCAACAACCGCATCCACATGGGCAACGGAATAGACCAGAAATTCTTCGATGGAACGACTTTCCGCAATAATGGCTTGCGTGCTCCGACTGCGGCAGAAGTTTCAGGCATAGGTATTACTGAAGGAGTCCGCGAGTATACATCAATAGAAAATAGCAGCATTACCCTGACGGCGGCAGCGGGAGGAACTTTCCCCGCAACCACGGGCGCGGGGAGGAGTTTCTTTTCGTGCTTCTTCGATCCCACAGACAACGAACTTGGACCAGCAACCATTGCGGCGGGAGCGGGGCGCGTTACCATAGCACTCAATCAGAAAGTCACGTATACGAACCTCCCCGTATCGAGCAATCTAAGCTGGATACATTTGTTCGGATTTACCGAGGACGGCGGAAGCACCGGGTACTTCGCTACTACGGGTGTAAATAAACCCATTGCCAGTTGCACAAAGACGGTAGTATTCACAGCGGGAACTCCGCCTTCTATTCCGGCTACTACCAGCTATATCGTGACCGTGACCTGCCCGAATCATGGACTCAGCAGTCCAGACATGATCTATCAGTTCGGTAGCGGGTTCGATGGCGTGTACGTCATCCACACCATTGATGTAAACACCTATTACTTCACTCTTACGGTAAAGCCGGGAGGAGCAGACCTACCGATTCCGCCGCCGCAGATCATTACGGGCGGCACGATGTTTCAACTAGTCTGGACGCACCAGGGTGTAACAACTGTTGCAATCACCACTCCATCGAGCGTCAGTCCTATCAATTATCCCTCTATATTCACCAGCACAGGCCCGCTGCTCATAAACCGCAATGCCGGTTTGCCTGCCGTAGCTGCGGGGCTGGCCAATTCTGGATACCAGTTCTATATCGCCATCTACAACCCGACAACGCAGCATGTGGGCAACCGCATTGCCATCGGCTCACGACATGTGAACACGGCGCGGGTGAACATACTTATTTCCGGGCTTCCCGACTACTCACAGATTGATGACGAATGGCAGGTCCTCATTGGCAGAACGGGCGACGGGGCGCAAGTGCCTTACGTCATCGTGGACGATGCGGACAACTTCATCTCAGCAGCCAGCGGACAGACCCAGATAAACATCACCAACCAGATTGACGGCAACTTTGAGATGCCGACGCGGAACGGCGTTATTCATCCCGAGACTACCATGTTCGCCAGAGTGGGAACCAAGTCATACGCGGCAGATCCGGGCAGCGCATTCATAAGAATCAGCGGAGACGAATCAGATGACACAAATGGAATCTTTCTTGGGAGACCCGAGCAAAGTTGGGCTGACGACGATATCGAAACGTTTCCAACCTCCGCACCCATTAGGGGTATTGCCGAGAACGACTACGAGCTTGCAGTGGGAACTCTTCGAGATACAGCAATTCTTAGCGACCAGAACGGACAGCGAGTCTGGAAAGGCCCGTGGAATGTAGGCTGGGCAGGACCGAGGGCATGGTGCAAGGCTTCGCCCTATGGCTTCTTCTGGCTTACCGACCGCAAGGAACTGGCAACCTTCGTAAACGGCCTGCCGACTCCGATCTCGGAAGAATACGAAGCGGCGACGCTGGCCCAGATTGGCGATACGTTTCTGGGTGCAGTTGAATTGACTTACTTCAAGGACCCATCCAAAAACAAGGACGAAATCAGGATTGAAGGGCAGGACCAGAGCGGCGTCCCGATTACTATCATCCACGATTTCAAACTAAGGGACGAGCGCAGCCCGTTCGGGCAAGGCTACCTATCGCAGTATCAAGGACCGCTGGCCACAGCCTTTACCAGCGTGCAGTCTCGAGACTCATCGAACAAACTATCTATCTACGCCGGAGACAATCAAGGATTTATCTACAAGCTCTATCAAGGCGCTGACGACGTTGGAAATCAGTACGATGCGGACGCTATCTTTCTGGCCAATACCGGGCCGAACCGTCCCGATGTGCCTTACATCGACTTCTTTGGAGATGGTCAGATTAAGGTCTCAGTCGGCAAAACGCTGGCCACGGCGCTCGACACGTTTGAGGAATTGAGTCCTGGTGAAGATGGGCCAATGTCAGTACCGGGAGAAGAAGATGATGCACTGTGGCGGGCGCACCTGCTCTCTCCAGAAATTCATAGCCATGTGTATCTCCGCTTTCAGCTTACTTCGCATTCCGCCGATGGCAACCTAGAACTGAACAATCCGCCACACTTGCCACTGGAGACTTATGGTCGGCTGTATGAAATCGTGCCCATCATGGGCGACCAGAGGGGCAAATGAGCGGCAGATTCTTGGGCAACTGGTACACTCCGCCCGCACATTCCCCCAGCGAGAGAATCAGGGCCGCCGACTATCTGGTTACGCGTGGCACAAGAAATCCTCCCGCCCCGCCACGGGACATTGTTGCCCAGTCCAGCCCACGCGGAATCTATCTCACATGGTCAAACCCTACCGTGTTCAATGACATTGCGGGCTGGCGGGTCTACAAGGACGACGAATTGACGCTTTACCACGGCGTGCATGACCGGGGAACGAAACAGGCCTTTGTAGAGGCCACGGCTGGGACGACGCCGCCCACGGTCAATATTTTCGTCTCGTCGGTAAATGTATTTGGAGCGGAGAGCGTAAAGGTGCAGGTACAAGGCTCGGCTTTGGCTGAGACTGGAGCGCCTGTAATGCCGCCCGCCCCTCCGGGATATACGGGAACCAAGGGCGGAGATACCAGCACGGGCAGAGGCTTCCAGCAGAAATGAGAATCCAGGTATTCCCGATTGACTTCATGGGGCAATGGCCGCTGCTGGAACCGAAAGACCAAGAACTACACGATCTGGCTATCAAGTATTGCGAAAAGGAACTGGCCGAGCCGATCAACTTCACGAAACTGGCGAAAGTATGGGTTACAGCCGTGGTCGATGCAGTCGGGAAACCGACCGAAGTGACTGGAATAACAGGCTACGTCCTCAAGGCTGATGTCCCCGTATTCCGCGTCAGCGGGGCGAATGCCATCCGATCAACCCAGATGCTGCAAGAGCGATTGCATGCCTTCTTCGCGGATCAGGGCATGATCGGGCAAGAGGTATTTCTTCATATCTCCAGCAAAGAGACGCCGGAGCAGCGGTGTCCCAACTGGGAGCAAAGTTTAATAGATGCTGGCGCAACTCCAGCCGACCGATTGTCGGTCATCGTGAGGTAGCATGGGCGGCGGGCCAAGCAGCGAACAGAAGCAGGCAGCAGCAAGCCAAACTAACCTGAATAACCAGTTAGGCGCGGCTGCGTCTCAAGCCCAGAAGTTCCAGCAGACCCAGCAGCAGGCCGCCAATCCGTTCTACATGTCACGGATGAATCAAGGGCTGCCGTACATGAGCGCCCTTACGGATGCCCAGTCAGGGACGAATGCACAGGCCTTCGCACCAGCAAGAGCCAATCTGTTACGGCAACTCGGCAATCAAAACCTGCCCAGCGGATTCCAGACTCAGGCATTGACAGACTTAGGTTCACAGCAGGCGCGGAGCTTCGACCAGAACCTGATGGGAGCCTTGGGAGCGAACGAGCAGGCTAAGCAGGCGGGCGCATCCGGCATCTTGGGGCAGGCGCAGATTGCCAATCCACAGAGCTACTTCGGACTGGCAACGCAGGGCAACAATGCAATCATGAATGCGCCTCTGCAAAGGCCTGGAATAGGCGGATTACTGGGAGGAATAGCGGGCGGCGCGGCAAGTGCCATCCCCTACTAACTTATGGGAAAAATGATGGGTCACATGTCAGACATTGCAGAAGCGAACCCCGCCGACCTGTCAGTCGGAGAGAAGATCCAGCGGGTAGGGCAAGGGGCAGCGCGAGGCGGCCTAATGAGTCTCGGTCAACGAAACGCTCAACAGTGGAACAACGGCGGCTATCAGCAATGGCAACAGGGAGATGCAGGGAGAGAGCAGCAGTTTCCTCCGGGTACGCCCGTCAATAATCCGGCCTTGCCGCCTGTACCGGGAGCCAAACCGCCAATCAATCCCTTTTGGGGCCAATAATGGGAAAACTCTCAGGAATGTTCGGAGACCTGACCAATACTCAACTAGCCACACCTGGAGGCCCGAATGTCTCTAGTCCCGATCCCGGCCAAGTGGCCCATGCCATGAGCCAAACGGCCCAGCCGTCCATGCAAGATCCTACCTCGGGAGGATTCACCGCTCCACCCCAAGGACCACAGCCGACCGTCTCTAAGCCATCATTCCTTCAGGCAATGAGTACAGGACCGGGAGGCACGCCGAATGCGCTCAGTCCGGGACTGACCAAGGGCGGGAAACTGCTCACGATTCTGATGGCTGCCGCGAAGGGCGGATTAGCGGGACAGGCAGCAGGAATGCAGGGAAATCCTCGTACTGGCTATGGAGGATTTGGAGCTGGGGCGGAAGCAGGAATGCAATTACCTTTCATCCAAGCCCAGCAGAAGCAGGCGCTTCAAGAAGGCCAGATGCAGCAGCAGTTGCAGCAGGCGCAGATACAGAACCTGCCCTTTGCTCGGCAAGCGCAACAGGCGGGATTAGCCAAGACTCAGGCTGAAACAAAGAAGGCGCAAGCTGAGACCGACCTACTTCCCAGCAAGGAAGATTTGAACGCTGCGCGAACTGCCGAGATTCAGAACAAGCAAGCAACAGGGCCAGACCTGCAACATCTCTATGCGCAAGCCGTTCAGTCAGGCGACACAGCAGGCGCACAGAAGTACGCCGATGCGATCCAGGCAGTCCAGAAAGAGGCTGCACCCAAGACACCTAATCGCGATGACCGCGCTATTGCGATTATGCAGAAGCCGGAAGGACAGCGCACACCAGAGGAGGCGTCTTACCTCAAGGCCTATCGAGCCTTCGTCAAGGAAAACAAAATTGACCCAAGTGTCATGCGGGCCGAGATATTCACTGGCAATAGAGCAGTCCCTGTGGCCGACGACCAAGGCAATGTGACATATAAGCGTGCCAAAGACGCAATCGCAGCTGGGGCGCAAACGCCAGCATCGGCAGGCCCAGCCGCAGCGAAGGCGGTCAAGAGAGATTTCACTTCGGGCACAAGTGCCAAGGCTCTTAACGCCTTCAATACTGCGACAAACCACTTGCAGCTTCTGGACAAATTAGGCGATGCTCTGGGCAATGGAGACATTACATCGCTGAACCAGTTAGCCCAAGTTTATAAAACCCAGACAGGTAATCCAGCGCCAACCAATTTCAACATGGCAAAGAATGCCGTTGCCGGAGAGATCGCCAAGACGTTCAAGGGGAATGCCACAGAGGGCGAGATTTCCGCCATCAATTCGACTATCAACAATGCAATGTCTCCAATGGCGTTAAAGGGAGCAATTCAAACGGCAACGGAACTGATGGCTTCAAAGAAGCAGGCATTGCAGGAGCAGTACAAGCAGGGACTACAGGGACAACCAGCATTCAATAACGCCGCTGCGCCTGCTCCAACGTCAGCCGATCCTTTGGGAATTAGATGAGTACAGTGCCCTTTACTCCAACCCCAGAGCAGATGACATTTGACGGGTCCATGAACCCGCTCACCGCCAAAGTCAGATCCGCTCATCCCGGGGCCTACGATGACCTAAATGACGCTGATCTGACTAAGAAAGTACTAGCCAAGTATCCGCAATACTCAGACTTGGCTGCTCCATCGCCAGCGGTAAGCGTGGCCAAGCCCGCTGCTCCTCAATCATCCATGCTCGACAAGATTATCGGATTCGCAGGCCAGTATCCAGGCCAGGGATTCCAAAATGAGTACGGGGCGAATGTGAATGTACCGGGTAAGTCTCTGGTACCTTCCACTCCAGAGGATCAAGCAAATCAAGCAAATCAAATGGTGAAGGCTGGTCAGATGGTGCTTGGCGGAGGAGGAATCAAGAACGTCGCCAGCGAAGCGGCCAATGTTCTTCCTGCTGCACTGAAGGCTAGGGCTGGGGCAAAACTAAACGCAGTGTCCAAAGTTGTGGGCAATGTCCCCGTTAATTCGCCCGATGCTGGAGACGCAGCGTTGAAGATACTAGAAAACTCGGAGGCTGGTGGATCACTGCCAAAGGTAATCAATAAATATCTGGCACGTACCACGAAGCCGGGTGCGGCTCCGCTCGACTTCGACACTGCGAGAAAGTTCTATCAAAACGCTGGAGACCTGAGTTTTGCAGAACGATCAAATTTGACACCCCGCGCCAAATATAGTCTCGATCAATTCAGAACGGCATTAGGTAACAGCATCAAGGATGTAGCAGAGCAGGCGGGACAAGGCGATACGTTTGCCGAGGGCATGAGCGGGTATCACCGCGCCATGCAGGTGCAGGATGCTGTTAACGTGGCCAAAAAGGGAGTAGTGCAAGGCGCAAAGTATGCTGTACCTACTGCGGTAGGTGGTACAGCAGCAGCATATGCAGTAAAGAAAATGCTGGGCCTGAAATGAATTACCAGATGCCGATGTCACGCTTGATTAGCTCAATGATGATTCCGGCGCACACTGCGACGATCACCAGCGCCAGTAGCACATCCATAGCGTTTAGAAGTATACCCCATGGGCCAAGTACCCGCTAAGTCCTTTCCCAGCCCTACATCTTTCGGACAAGCACCACTGAATGGCGTCTTGCAAGCCAAAACTACGCCGCAAGCTCCACAGATGAGTTTTCCCAGCCTTAACTATCAGCAGGGAGCCGTGACGCCTTCTTCCGGCCTGTCAGCTACAGGAACATTGAAAATGCCGAAGCCTCCACAGTTGAAACCTACAGGCGGCCTTAAAGGACTCGGATAAATGCGTAAACTATTGATTGCAATAGCCGTCCTAGCGATGGCAGGGATCAGTTCGGCTACGACCACGGTAAGCGGGAATCTGCGGAACCTTGGTACTGGCACTTCGGCAGGCTTCGTCCGCTTCTGGCTACGCGGTTGCGGCGGAAATCAGCCACGAGCCAACAACGTAGCCGTCATTGCTCCGACCCAAGGCGGGACGTACTACTTCGACATTCCAGCAGTGGCTGGAGTGGTTTCAGGAACGCTCTATTCGACGCGGGCGGCAGACGGCATTGCAGCGGGAGAACTGTCTTGTGGCGGCTCGTTCAATATCTGGTACGGAATGCAAGTCTCTACCAATGGCAAGTTTGGCCCAGAGATTCCGGTTGCAGCCAAGAACGGCGTTACCCTTGACCCTTCTACCGTAACCCCGATCAATGTCAATCCAGTAGTCACAGCCCCGACCGGCGACAACACTTACATGAGACTGGATGCGGGCAATTCTCCGGTCACGGGAAGGCCGCAGTTCAATCTTGGCATGGACTTTCCGCAGATAGCGGCTCCGGCTAACCCTTCCAGCGGCAGTTGCCGACTGTGGTTCGACTCGACTACCCACAAATTGAGCGCGGTTGATTCCTCCGGTACGCCCTGCTTCCCGCTAAGTTCTGGCGGCGGCGGAGGGTCTATCCCTGCCGGTAACACTTCTGCATTAGTCAGGTACACAGACGGGCCGAATGGCGTCGTAGGCACAGCGGGCGGTATTTCCGACAACGGGACTATAGTAACGACCAGCGAGAACTTCGTGCCTACCGTGATTGACGGGGCGAGGTACTATGCTTCGGTTCAAACGGGCGCGGACAATTCGGCCAAGATTCAGGCTGCGATTACGGCCTGCCCCGGTGTGACTTGCATCATTGACGCGCAGGGGCTTCCCTCAGAGACCTCCGGCGGCTCGGTAAACATCGATCCGGGCGGGACCAAGATAGTTACCCTGCTCCTACCGGCAGGAAAGACTTTCGTCAACCAAGTCGTCCTCCGTAACAGCATGAAGATTTTCGGCATGGGTTCTGGGGGATTTACCCAGCAAAGCATACTGCAATCATGCGCTACGTGTACCACTACGGATGTCTTTGTTCTTGGCGGCTCGACGGCAGTAACCAGCGTGGAATTGAGAGGGTTCAGAATCTATGGCTCGGGCGGATCTTCCGGCTCTAGTAACCAGAGCGCCATTTCACTGATTGCCCAAGTCAACGGCGGCGGCCTGTGGTGGAGTCAGTTTCGAGACTTGAACATTCTCGGCTTCTGCGGTTCGGGCGGCTCGAGCGGCGTCATCCGGCTCGATGGCTCGGCTGGTGGTTCCCCTCCTGCTATCAACCAGTTCAACAAGTTTGTAGCAATTGAAGCCTATCGGCCTACCGGATGTGGACCTGTAGTCCAGATTCATGGCTTTGCCGGGCAGAACACCTTCCGCGATTCTCACTTTGACTCAAACTCAGGAGTAACCACAGGTACAGACGTAGTGATTGACGACGTTTCGTCATCACTGTTCCCGTTTAACCAGATTTTCGACAATGTGACGACGCAGGCTGGCGCACTGGGCTACAGCATCAAGGGCTGCAACCAGTGCCTGCTTAACGGCGGCCACTACGAGGCTATGGCAGGTGCCTTTCTGGTAGCTACCAGCGCGGGCGCGACAAGCCAGTTGCAGATTACTAACAACCAGTTTAATGGCAACGTGGGCACCGGCGGCACCGGCTCTCTGGTCAATGTTACGGCCACAGCCCTTACCGCCTCGGTTCTATTTACCGGGAACAACTTCGGCGCTCCAGACAATGTTTTCTTTGGCAACGTGGCGGCCATAACGTCGCTCGGGAACACGGGTGGTTCCGTAGTCTCAGGCACGGAATGGTACAACAGCAACACCATTACGGGCGGGATTTACACTCCAGTCAACTCAACCATGCGGCCTGACGGCATCTTTGATGCCCGCCTGTCTACTCAATTCAGCCCGCGCCTGACTGCACAGGCTAATCCCAACTCGCCGCAAATCAATTGCGTTGTGGGCGAAGTCATGTTCTCTTCTGGCGTTACCAGTGGCCAGAACATGTTTTACTGCACTTCGGCCAATGTCTGGACGCAGCAATTGAACTCCGGCGCGGGCGGGATGTCTACCTCGGCTGGCAATGCGGCGGCTGTAGCTGTACCGACTGACTGGTCGCCGTCAACGGCAGGATCACAGAACCTTGGCGCAACAGCTAAACCGTGGGGAAACCTGTTCCTCGGCAATGCTGCTACGAACAACATAAAACTCACCGGCACGGCAACGGCGGCCCGTTCCGCTACTTTCCCGGACAATACGGGCAATGTTGCAGAGACGAACTTTGCCCAGTCATTTACCGCGACCCAGAACTTTACCAAACTGGTATCGAACAGTACGGGAGCCGCCACGACTGGCTTCTTGAATTTCGGCACCGGGGACACAGCAACCTACTTCAATTCTGGACTGTCGCAAACCCTAAACCTCATCGGCAGCGGAGGGACAGGTCCAGTCCCGGTAGGCGATACTCCCGGCATTTCAATAGGGCCTTTGCTCACCGGCCAAACTGCTGGAACGGGAATAACCATTCAGCCTCTGGTAGCTACGGGAAACAACAATGGCGGAGACTTGTCGCTCGTCTCGGGAAGCGAAACCGGGGCGGGCAGGCATGGCGATGTCATCCTGAACGCAGGTATTGACGGAGTGCTGCAAGCTCTGACCGGCTTCGGCTTCCCTGTCGTAAACAATCCCACGACCGCTCATCCGGTCATCAATGACCTAGCCAGTTACAGTTCCGGACAGGCCATTCTTACGACGCATGGTTCCACCCTTAATCTGGCTGGAGTCTGCATCAGGAACTGCACGACTTCAGGCTCAGGAATCTTCGTCCGTAATGGCTTGGCAAGTTTGAACCTGGACAATGCGGGAACGGCTGGAGATCTGGTCTACATTTCGCAGACCACGGACGGATTCGGAACTGATGTAGCAGTAGGTTCTGCGCCCATCTCGCAGTACATCGGGCGCGTGGTCACCAATATCAGCGGGACGCTTTATCAGGTCGATGTCTGTATCGGTTGCGAGTCATTCGCGTCGGCGGCGGCTGGTGCTGTCGCTCTCAGCCCTGGAGTCAGTCAGACCATTCAAGGCACAGGAGCAGCCGTCATCGGCCTATTAAACAAATGTCCCGCTGGTGCGGCTTCCACTGTGGCCTGTATGCAGGTAGTGGACAATACCGGAGCCAACATCTTCAAGCCTCAGCAGAACGGGCAAATCACTATCGGCAACGGTTCGGTCACAGGCACGATGCAACTGGGCGGCGTCTTGGGGCCTAATGCAACGCCAGCCTCAGCGGGATTAGTTCGCAACTCGGACACTGACATTGGATTAGCTTGGAGGAATCACGCCAATAGCGGCGACGTGGCATTCTCCAAAGATGTCAACGATGTTGTAACTCTGAGCGGTATTTTCCGCTCATTGCAGGGCCAGTTTACAAATGGCGTGCTGGATCTGACAGAAGCGACCGCGCCATCGGCAATTGCCGCGCACGATGTCTGCTATGCCGACTCTACTAGCCATTCCATCAAGTGCTCACTGAATAACGGCTCATTCCTGACGAACGCTTTCCTGACGGGTGATTTGAGTGGGACAGGCGCAGCAGCGATTGTTTCCAAAGTCAATGGAACCAGCGTCCCAACTAACTCAACTGCGGATCAGTTTCTTGGCACAACAGCGTCGGCTACAGCGGCATGGGCGGCAGTTCCAAACTGCGGCGACGCTTCGCACGGCTTGGCTTATAACACTTCGACGCATGCCTTCTCTTGCCAGTCAATTACAGGTTCTGCGGGCGGCGTGGCCGATCCGGGTGGCAATGGATTCATGTCCAGGACTGCCCTCAATACTTCCATCAACCGCACGCTGACAGGTACTGCCAATCAGATTTCCATTACCAACGGCACAGGCGTTTCTGGCGATCCGGTATTCTCAATCGACACGACGCATGTGGCCACGGACACCAATACCCTAACCTTCACTAACAAGACGGTCGATGCAGAGGGTACGGGCAACGTCTATACGCGCCCGTTCTATGTGGAGTTCACGCCCGGATGCAACAATGCGGCGGCCAGTAACGGGGCGTTTGATGTGCCGACTTCAAGTGCGGCGACATTCTCCTGCTTCGGCACTGGCACCACTCATGGAGCGGCTGACTTTGTTGATGGGTCCACAACTGGGATTTCGGGCCACTTCACTCTTCCGCAGGGTTGGGCGGGAAATATGGATGCCCGCATATACTGGTTTGGTGGAATATCATCCGCAAACGCGGTCAGGTTCTCAGTGCAGACAGGGTGCGTAGCGGATACCGAAGCTGTAAGCACTGGCCCGTCCTACAATACTGCCTCTGCTTCTAATACGGCCTACACCGGAACGGCCAATCAACGCAAGACAACTACCCTGTCAGCTATTGCAATGACGAACTGCTCCGCAGGGGAAGAAATGTATTTCGCTCTCCAACGCATCGGCGGGGATGCTGGCGATACCTACGCCGCTACCGCCGAAGTGCTGAGCATTCAATTTGAAGGAAGGTCTACGAAATAAATGAAGCGCATATTGCTGGCTCTCACAATTCTAGCCCTGGCGTCCGCTTCTTTTGGAATGAGCTTTGTGCAAATAGCTACGAATGCTGCCTGCACAAATGCGACGACATGCGTTGCCACGTTCTCAAGTCCGACCGGAGCGGGGCATTTGATAGTTTGTTATCAGCTAGGATTCGGCGCGAACAACCGGACGGTAGTTAGTTGTACAGGAGCTGGAACCAGCGCACTGTGCCCGACTTCGGAATGCCATGTGTTCGGTGCGACCAACTACAACATAGACGCCGCCTACGTGCTGAGTAGCACATCAGGCAATACAGCCATAACGGTGACCATCAATAGCGCGAATCCGTCTTGGGCTATCGCGGTATTGGAGTACGCTCCCTCAGGGACGGTGACTTACGACAAAGGCGGAGCGTCTGTTAATGCATCCTGTACAACTTCCTGCGTAGGCCAAGCGCTCACGCTTACAGGAACGAACGACACGATTGTCCAGGCGGCAGTTGGTGGGCCGAACGTGACAGCTATCTCAGGATGCTACACCAATCCGAATGGCATATTCAGCGGCATTGGCATGAATGGCTGTGTGAACACGTCAAGCGGAACGGCACCCACTTGGACGTTAAGTGCTGGCGGCGGGATCGCTCTGGGAGCGATTGCCTTCAAGGACGCTGGAGGAGGGAAGCTCCCGATTGTGTTTCAGTAGGATGCTAATGACCCATCCAAACACGGCTAGCATGAAGAGCAGCAAAAGTATCTGACTCATAAGGCCCACAACTCTAATCGTGAATACGTTTTCGGTCAATAGCACCTTCAGGCTACCACCAATCATAAAATGACAATCAGGATTTTCGCTCTCAGGCTGGCAGTTTTACTGGCGGCCCTGTTGGGCTGCGCCCACGCGGATAAATGGGTATCTCCTTCCGGCGCGGGAACCTGCGCCAGCTCCGCCTCTCCGTGTACTTGGGCGACGGCTAATAGTCAACATACCGCTGGCACGTCAGAGACTGTGCATTTTGCAAGCGGAACCTACAGCGGCGGGATTGACATCACAAAAGGCGGAGCGTCTGGGGCGAATGTTTACAAGCTCCTATGCGATGCGGGAGCGGCCAATTACCAAGCCGCCATTGGCAAATGTGTTTTTACTGGAACGGTGGCCTTTGCAAATATCTCGTTCTTCGTTGAAGCGGGGGTTTCAAACATAATTATTCAAGGCTTTGATATTGGCAACAACGCTGCGATGGGTTCAGGGATTGGAGTAAGCGGCGGTACTCCTGCATCTTCCCACATCTACGCAATCGGAAATTACGTCCACGATCTTGGCCAAA
>Ga0105245_10002304_pt1 | contig 17278 bp, 15 predicted proteins | sample KBSM54metaG_FD_81523 | JGI IMG/M metagenome (GOLD analysis project Ga0105245, IMG submission 81523) | Miscanthus rhizosphere microbial communities from Kellogg Biological Station, Michigan, USA - KBS M5-4 metaG | ecosystem: Host-associated > Plants > Roots > Rhizosphere > Soil | place...
CTTTTCCAGCCGTCGCGAGGGCTTGCCGCACTTCGGGCCGGTCACCGAGGCTCACCGGATCTTCTTTTACTCCGCGCGAATCACCGAGCAGCGTGCCATCCCGGCGGAGCAGAGCCACGTCTGCATTGGCGCGCTGGCCCAAGGTGCGGGAGAGAGCATGCCAACTGGCCGTATCCTGCCACAGCGCGTACGAAGAACCCGCGCCCAAGGCCACGAGCTCCGCGCGCACGATGAGCTCGGCGCGAATGCGATCCGTAAGCTCTCGCTCGAGCCGAGTGCTCGAGTAAGCGTAGGCGACCACGACGGACACGACAATCACGCCGAGCGACGTGAAGAACAGCTTACCGCGGATGCCTAGCTTCAAGTCGCCGCCTCATCGGGCGAGCCGACGAAGCGGTAACCGACGCCACGCACCGTCTCGACGTAGTCCCGCGCGGCTTCCAGCTTTTCGCGCAAGCGTTTGACGTGGGTGTCGACCGTGCGCGTGGTGATATCGGCTTGAATACCCCACACGTCATCGAGCAGCGTGCTGCGAGTTTGAACGCGATTTTTGCGGTCGTACAAGGTGACGAGCAGCTTGAATTCGAGCGCCGTGAGCTCGATTTCCAAGGTTTCGACCCAAACGCGGTGCGCGCCGCGGTCGATCTTCAATTTGCCGAATTCGACCGTCGCTTCGACGTCGGTCACTTCGGTGCGGCCGCGGCGCAGGATGGCTTGGATCCGGAGCAGCAGCTCGCGCACGCTGAAGGGCTTGGTCACGTAGTCATCCGCGCCGAGCTCGAAACCCACTACGCGATCGATCTCTTCGCCGCGCGCGGTGAGCATGATCACGTTCACCCCCTTGGTAGCGGGGGATTCTTTGAGCTGTTTGCACACCTCCGTGCCGGGTACGTCCGGCAACATGAGGTCGAGCAGCACCACGTCGGGCTTTTGCTCGCGCGCGATGCGCAAGCCATCCTTGCCCAGCTTGGTCACGAAAACTTCGTGACCGGCCTGCTTCAGGTTGTACTCCAGCACTGCCTGGAGATCGGGTTCGTCTTCAACGATCAGAATGCGGGACATCCGAGGATCCGGGTACCGAGATTGTGTGACAGCGGAGTGACAGTCCAGTAGCAGTCCTGGAGGAATGTTCATCGCCCGCGATGGGAGCGGAGGCCAGCTGGGAGCGCCTCGGCACGGATCCTAGCGCAAAATCGCGGAGTCGCGCGCCCGCGGCCGCGATCTCCAGGGTTTGTTCGCCAGGGTTTGTTCGCCAGGTTTGTCTAGGCCCGGGCGACCGCCGGCTCACGGCTTGCCGGCGTGGCCACCGGGTACAGGCGCGATCCCTCGCCGATGACCATCGTATGGCCTCGCCACAGCACGCGCCGACGCAGCGCGCCGACGAGCCAGATCGCCCACATGCCCACGTCCTTCACCAGCAGCAGCGGCAGCTCGCTACAGCGCGGGAACGCGCCGTTGAGGGTGCGGATCAGCCAGGCATCGGAGGCGTACTTCGCGCCCAAGGCCAGGAGCGCAAGCTCCAGGAGCGTGCGAGCGGCAACCCAGGGTGGCTGGGCGCCCGCCGCCAAGCAGGCGATGACCGTGAGCAGCAGCGGCCCCGGGTAAAGCAGCGGCTCGCCGAAGTAGAGCGGCGCCGAAATTCGTCGCCGCATTTGCCCCCAACGCACGTGCCGCGAAGCGAACTGACTCACACTACGCCGGACATTGATGGTCTCGAGCACATGCGAGGACAGGGCCACGCGAAAACCGGCCGCTTCGAAGCGTTGACCGAGCACGTAATCTTCCGCCAGAACGTCCCGCACGCAGCCGAATCCGCCCACCTTGTCCAAATCCGAAGCGCGAAACAACATCGATTTGCCGATCACGCACGGATGCGAAACGAGCACGTCGGCTCCGCACACGGCGCGCGCCACGAACGAGGCCAAGTGCAAGTTCTCGAGCCGAGCGCCCAGGCTCTTGCCCCCAGTACCGGACAACACGCTGGAGACGAGCCCCACGCGCGGATCCGCGAGCTCCGCGGCCATCGCGCGGAGATAGCTCTGCCCGGGACGCACGTTGGAATCGCTGATCAGCTGGACGTCGTACCGCGCGCGGCGACTGAGCGCGGTGAGATTGCTCACTTTGGGGTTCATGCCGATGCTCGGCATGCCAGCCATGACGACAATCGCCACGTCCGGAAAGTCGCGCTGTAGGGCGCGGGCGAGCGAGAGCGCGGGGTCACCCGGATCGGCGGCTCCCAGCACGAGTTCGAATTCGGGGTAATCCTGGCGAGCCAGCGAAACCAGATTTTCGTACAGCCCTTCGTCGACGCCGCACAGCGGTTTGAGCACGGAAATCGCGGGCATTGGCCCGGATTTCTCGGGTCGCGCGCGCACGCGCAACACCGAAACGTGCGTCACCACGGTGAGCAGCAACGAGAAGCTCGTCAGCACGAGCAGCACGAGCAGCAGGTGAGTCATGCCATGCCTCCGCTACCTGAGACTGCGCGAGCGCGATGGCGAACCGGCAAAGCACCGGAAACATTACAGCGACGTTACAGTTCAGGCCGGCGCGTCGCTCTGCAGTTCTTCGATGGCGAGCTCCGCGAAGCGGTAACCGACACCGCGGACGGTCTCGATGTAGTCACGCGCGGCGCCCATCTTCTCGCGCAAGCGTTTGACGTGCGCATCCACGGTGCGCGTCGAAATCTTGGTATCCATGCCCCACACGTGATCGAGGAGCGCGCCGCGCGATTGCACGCGATTGCGCCGTTCGTACAAGGTGACGAGCAGCTTGAACTCGAGAGCCGTGAGCTCCACCTCGGCCCCTTCGACCCAAACGCGGTGCGCCGCGCGGTCGATGCGCATATTGCCGAATTCGATGTTCGAAGCGTCGCCCGCTGGCACCTCACGGCGCCGGAGCAGCGCGCGGATGCGTAAAATCAGCTCCCGCACGCTAAAAGGCTTGGTCACGTAGTCGTCCGCGCCAATCTCGAAACCCACGACGCGGTCGATCTCTTCGTCGCGCGCGGTGAGCATCACCACCGGCAAGCTGCGCGTCGCCGGGTTGTCCTTGATCGTCCGACAGACCTCGGTGCCGAGCATGTCCGGCAGCATCAGATCGAGCAGCACCAAATCGGGCTCGCGCTCGCGAAGCAGGCGCAAGCCATCGAGCCCGCGGGCAGCCTCGATCACTTCGTGACCAGCGCTTTTGAGATTGTACTCGAGGACCTGCCGAATATCGGCCTCGTCCTCGATCACCAGAATTCGGGCCATCGGTGGTTCAGCGAGTTACCGGAGTCATGTGACCGTGGAGTGACGAGTCAGTAGCAGCTCGGCGCTGGCGTCGCGGTTTCGTCACGGAATCTCCGCTACTGCACGTCGAGGCGATAATTCTTCCAGGCCACGCCACCGCGGTCGTCGCGCAGCACGACCCACAGAAAGACGGGGCCCGTTTGCGAGGGCGCATCCCAATCGTTGTCGCTGGTCGTCTCGGCGAAATCCGCCTCACTCCGCCCGGTGTGGTCACTGCCGAACGAACCACCACTGGCGAACCACGACACGCGCATGGTTTCATGACGATCGACGAGCGTGCGCAGCACCGGATCGAGGTACGCGTACGGTTCCGAACCACCGCACCCAACCGGCTTCGTGCAGTCGTCCGGGCAGTCCTTGATGGTTTCGAGGGGGCTGCAGATGCCATCGCCACAGGCGGCGGTCGTGGGGCACGCAGGCCAACTCGCACGCAGACTCAATCTTTGGCCGGCACTCACCACGAGCGGGCTCTCCGCGGTGTCTTCCGTGAGCGGCGCGTCGCCCTGATTGACGATGGTCACTTGCGAAAGCACCGGATTTTCGTTGGTTTTCGTGCGGAGTTTGTAATCTTGAAATTGCTCACTGGTGCTACCAGCGAGGCCGCACGTAATGCGCGTTTCACCGAGCGTCGGTACGTCTTCCGAGTCGACGTCGACGTGCAAGATCACCGGCTGATAATAGCCACCCGTCGAATCCGGATCGGTGGGGCGGCCCTGCGGCGCGCCAGGCTTGGTCTGCGGCAAGTCCGGACCGAATTGACGACACGCGTTGACCGGAACCTTGCCCGTGGGCTCCCCACCCATACCGAACGGCTGCACCACGTCGGTGTCGCCGAAGCACAACGCAGACACGTCGTTGAGCTCGTTCACTGGCTTGGCCTGCGTGCAGTACGACCAACGCGCGGTCGGCGCTTGAATCGTCCCCGTCGCGTCCACCACGAGCAGTCGATAAGAAACTTTGTCCGACGGCGCGGCCTCGGCGGGGCTCGATTGCACCGCGAGCACTCGCCCCGCCGTCACCTCCGAAAAGCGATCGGAGAACTTTGGTTGGCAAGCGACCAAACCCGAAAGCGCCGCGAAAAGCAGCGCGAATTTTGCGCTATTTACCATTCTAACCTCCCGCCAACGACGGGCAAGGTGGGAAGCCCCGTGATGTAGGCGCGCTTGCTGTAGCGATAGTCGTACACGACCTCTTCGGGGTTATCGCGATCGGTCACGTTCTGCACGTCGAGGTAAATCTCGGCTTTGCCCCAGGTGCCTTGAAAGCGCTTGGCGAGCCGCGCATCGAGCTGCAGGAAGGCCGGGATGCGTAGCGAGTTTTGCGGACCGAAGAACGGTTCGTACAAGTCGCGGCGCGTGCTGTCGAACGCACCGACGACGGGCGTTCGCGGGAAGCCAGTGGCGTAGCGAAAGCGAGCACCGAGCTCGAACCCAGCGCCCAGATCGTACGAACCCACGACGGTCGCCACGTGCGTCTGGTCGTAGTCGAAGAGACGCCAATCGCTGCCCGGGTGATCGCGCCGTTCGCTGCGCATGAGCGTGTAGCTCACCCAACCGAAGAATCTGCCGGTCAGTTCATGACGCAGCAAGATTTGCGTTCCGAACGCGCGCCCTTCACCCTCTTGCACGAGCGCACGCGCGAGCAGCGGCGTGGTCGAGTCGCTGCGCGTGACCAAGTCCGAGGACTTGGAATAGAACACCACTTCTTCGAGCGAAATCTGATCGGTGAATTTGAACGTCGTCCCGCCGAGCGCGTTGTAACCATGCTCGATGTCGAGCAGTGGATTACCGAATACTGCCGACAAATCCGAGGCTTGGGGGGATTGATGGTAGTAGCCGAGCGCCGCCTTGAAGCTCAGGCGTGGCACCAATTGGAACGAAGCCGACAAGCGCGGGTCGAGCGCCGTGGTTTGTTTGGTGACACCGATCGAAGGCGTGTCGCCGACGCGCGGCGTTTGCCGGCTGGCGCCCGTCAGATACGGTTCGATGCGCAGCCCCGGCACGATGTGCAAGCGATCGCCCAGGAACGCGAAGTCGGTTTGCGCGTAGGGCGCGACCGAGAGCAACGTCGCGTCCCAATCGTCGGCGTTGTTTTGCCCTCCGGGAGGTTGACCGAACACCGAAAAATCGCCCTCGCGCGCGGGCAAGGTAACCGAACCGCGCCGGCTGAGCGAAGAGTGGCTGCCTTCGACGTCCAAGCCCACGGTCGTGACCACGTTGTCCGCCATGCGGCCGCGCCAAGCGGTGCGCAACCCGAACACCTTGCTCTTGGTGTCGAGCTCGGTCGGCGCGCCACCGAAAGCGGACACCGAGCGCGTGTGATCGATACCCACCCACGGCGAGAGCAACACGTTCGAGCCGTCACTCAGCTGCTTCTTGTAGGAGAAGCCGATGCGACTGAACGCCGTCAGCGTGTTGTCGCTCTTGTCTTGGGCTGGGTCGTTGTTCTTCAGCGTGCGCGTGAGATCGTCGCGCGAGGTGAGCGCGAGCAGGTCGATGGTCTCGTTTGCGCCCAAATCGTGGGTAATTTTGAATTGAGCGTCGTAGTAATCCGGGATCGGAACGAAGTCGCCCACGTCCTTGGACGTAAATAGCGAGAGCGAGCGATCGAGGTAACTCTTGCGACCGGCAATCGCGACGCGCGTGGAGTTGGAGAGCGGCGCCTCGACCATTGCCGAAGAATCGATCACGTCGGCGGCGACGAAGCCGTGCACACCGCTCGGCCGCAAGGCGCGCGTGTCGATGGTCACGAGCCCGCCGAGACCACGGCCGTACTCTGCGCCGTAGCCGCCCGGCGCGAGATTGATGGAGCGCACCAGATCGCCCGCGAACACCGAGCGCAAACCGCCCCCGTGATAGAGCAACGGGATGTGGATGCCGTCGACGTACACGCGCGTATCTTGCGGGGCCGCACCCCAGACCACGAGTTGACCCGAGCCGAACGAAGCGCGCGCCACACCGGGCAGGTTTTGCACCACCTTCAGCGTGTCGCCCTGCGTCCCGGGAACGCGGCGACCTTCTTCGGCCTTGATCTCGGTGGAGACGACCTCTTTGCGGATCTTCGGCGCCACGACCACGATCTCGAGATCGCTCTCTTCGCCTTCGGCGACGGCTTCCTTGGGCTCGAGCGAGTACTTGACCGAGAGCTTCTTGCCCTTTTCGAGCTCCTCGTCGGTGGTGACCGGCGTCAGGTTCGCGCCGCTGATGCTGATCGTGTGCTTGCCGAGCGGGACTTCCTTGAACTCGAAATGGCCAAATTCGTCGGTAATCGCCTCGCCTGCGCCGTCGACGGCAATTTTCACTCCGGCGATCGGCTGCTTGGTGAAGCGATTTTTGATCTCACCGTCGAAGTTGATCACCGGCGTTGGTGGTTCGACCGTGAACACGAAGTCGTAGCGGTAAGTGATTTTGACGGGCGCCGGCTTGTTGTCGATTTCAGCGGGCTCGAAGCGAAATTTCTTCACGGCCTCCAGCGCCGCGTCGTCGAACGCCTTGCCCGCAGACTGCTGAACCACCGCATCACCGACCGCGCCCTTGTCGTCGATCGCGAGTTGCAACACGACGGACGCGGTCTTGCCTGCCGCCTTTTCGGACTCGGGGTACGGCGCTTCCTCGAAGTGCGACAGCTTGGGCAGCTTCGTCAACTTCGGCTGGTGCCCAGGCGTTTCCGCCGAGTTTGCCTGCGCGAACACCTTTCCCGGTGCGCACAGGGAGGCGAGCAGAATCGTCGCCCCGAGTAACTTCTTCACGACCTTACTCTCCAAGTTCGAAGCGTATCGAGATGACGAACGTAGACTTCACGGCGACGCCGCCACGCGTGGCCGGGCTGAAACGCATGCGTTTGGCAGCCGCCACCGCGGATTCATCGAGGCCATGGCCGAGGCCGGAGAGCACTTTGGCGCTCACCACCGTGCCGTTCTCGTCGAGCGAGATTTCGACGCGGACACGACCTTCGATGCCAGCGGCGCGCGCATCATCGGTGTAAGTCGGGCGTGCAGTTTCGAGTGGTTTGGCTTTGACGAGCTCACCTTCGGGCTCGGCCGCAGCAGCCGCCGCGGGTTTCGCATCGCCGCCGAAGACTTTCTCTTTGCGAGCGCTCGGTTGCGCTGGCGCCGGAGCGCCGCCACCCATTGGGATGGCGATCCCACCGGGCCCACCCGGGCCACCGGATAGCGAAATACCGAAGTCTGGCATGGCCGCCATTTGTGGATGCGCGGCGGCAATCGGATCCGGAGGCGGGGCGGCAGCTGGCGGCGGAGGGGCCGCTTTGCGCGCCGCGAGCGGGTGTTGCAGCACTTCTTTCGGCGCCTCGATCGGCTTCGGCGGCTCCGGGGGCTTCGGCTTCTCCTTCTTCTTGGCCGAAGACATCATGACCGCGACGTTTTGCGTCTCCGGCTTCGGCGGCTTCATCACGTGCAAGCCGCCAAACGCCGCGACGTGCAGCGCCACTGTGCCCACGCCGCTCACCACGTAGCCGAACTTTGCCCAGGCCATGACTCAGTTCGCGAGCTCGACGTTGATCGCGAATTTTACGATCCCCTCGAGCTTGGCGAGATCGATGACGTGCACCACGCGACCGTGTTGCACCTCTTTGTCCGCGCTCACGATCAGATTGAGATCTTTGTTCGAGGCGAGCGCGCTGCGAAAGCGACTCGAGAGCTCGGTTTCGCTCACTGGCTGCTGGTTGTAGTAGAGCTTGCCGTCTTTGGTCAGCGTCACGGCCGCCACCGACGAGACCGATTCACTCGCGCTGGCCGCTTTCGGCAGCTCCACCTTGAGGCTCTGCGACACGATGTACGTCGCAGAAACCATCATGATCACGAGCAACACGAGGGTCACGTCCACCATGGGCGTGATGTTGATTCCGGCGATGGGCGCGCGGCGCCCACCTCCCGATTGCATGGTTCCGGCCATGGTGCAGCCCTCTCAGCCGAGCTCGGGTTGTTCGGTTGCGGAAACCAGGTCGCCCTCGCCATCGGCGAGTTCGGACACGTCTGATTCACGCTGCGGCGGATCTTCGGAGAGCGCTTGGAACTCGCGGATCAACTTGTCATCCGCCTTGAGCAGCGCGAGCAGTTGCTTGCCGATCACCGCCACGTTGTTTTCGACCTGGCTCACGCGTTTTTGGGCCAAGTTGAAGCCCACGACCGCCGGGATCGCGACGAGCAGACCGACGCCGGTTGCGATGAGCGCTTCGGAAATGCCGACCATGACGTTGCCCATTGCGGCTTGGTTCTGGCCACTGCCGGCGCCGCCGAGCATGTGGAAGGCCTGAATCACGCCGATCACGGTGCCGAACAAGCCGACGAAGGGCGCGTTGTTGCCCAGCGTGCCGAGAAAGGTGAGGCCGCGTTCGAGGTCCGCGCGCTTCTTCACGGTCGACGCTTCGAGCGCCTCCGCAACGGAGTCCGGCCCGCCGTCGAGCCAGCCCATCACCGGCAAGAGGATCTCGGCCTCGATCGATTTGCTGCGCAAGAGCAAGTCCTCGGCGCTACGACGGTCACCGGCCTTCAAGAGCTTGAGTAGCCCGTCAGCGAGGCCATCGACGTTCCCCGCGTGAGTTCGGAAGTAGATGAAGCGCTCGATCATGATGCCAATCGAGACGACAGACAGTGCGATCAGCAGGTAGAGCACCCACGACGCACCCATGAGAGCGAATTTTCCTAGAGCTGTTACGAGCATGTGCCTGTTCCTTCACAGTTGAATTCAGTGACGAAAAGCCCGGATCCGGGGCCTCCACCGTCTGCATCGATGTCCAAGAGCCGGCCGCTCTTCTCGAGCACTCGTTGTCCGTCGACGTAGAGCGAGAAGGTGAAATTGGCTGCTGGCTTGCTACACGCGCTGAACATATCGACGCGCACGACGTACGTGCCGACCTCGGGATTGCCGTCCCAAACCACGTTTTCCATGCGGCGTCCGTCGGGGACACAGCCGGCGTTCGAGTCGCGATCGAGCAGGCCGGAACCCGGCATCGGTTGCCCGGCATCTTCGCCGGCGTCGTACAGCTCGGCGCTGTTGGGGTGTTTGGGATCGAGCTCTTTGCCGCTCGGGCCGACGAGGTGCAGATCGAGATCGGCGTCGCTGCCCCAGGACAACGAAGCCACCACGTGCCCCGTCGGCAGGTACGGCAAGATGTTCAGCGTTTGCGTGAGCGCAGGGCCAAAGTGACCTCGCGAGTCAGCCGCCGCCAGGAGTAGGCCCTGCATGCCTGCGGGCAAGTCGCGAGCGAAGTCACAAGTGGCTGACCAAGTGAACGAACCCACCTCGAGCAAATCGGGCGCCCCCACCGGCACCACCCAATAGCCGCGCCCAAAGCCTTTGAGGGCGAGCGCTACCGATTGCGCATCGGACGTCGTCAAACCGGAAACCGCTTTGCCCACCGTTCCAGCGGAAAACTCACTGTTTTTCAGCATCACCTGAGACACCGATGGCGTGCTGTCAGCGGTGCCCGGGAACGCGCCGTCGAAGAACTGGCCATTTCTCACCAGAATCGGTTCCCCGATGCCGGAGTTGGCCGAGACCGAATTTCCGCACGCCGCCACCACCGCGGCCAGCGCGAACATCCCGCACACGAGCGACCTGCGCATCACAACTCCCCCTGCAGGCGGAGGGTGATGACGTTGTTCTTCTTGTCCACTGGAACGCCGGCGATGTCGCGGCCGAGCGAATCACGGACGATGTCGTACTGTGCGATCAGCCGAGCGTGGTGTGGCACCTGAAACCCGATCAACGGCGAGTAAGTGGTGACCGTCTCCGTGACGGGAATCAGCTTGCCCTTCTGCGAGTCGAGAAAGTCGGAGTTCGGGTTGTACTGATCGAAGCGGAAGCCGGCGATCGGTCCCGAGCTGAACTCGTGGTAAAGCGCGACGTAGTAACCGAATTCGCGCTCGTCGAGGCCAGTCGTCACCGGATCGGCGATGAACACGTTGCGGTCCATGTTCGAGCCCACGCTGAGCTCACCGAAGAGATGGGTGCTACCCAGACTCGAGCTCAATTCCAAGCCCAAATCCGCGCCCAAAAGCCAGCGATTGAAGTTCTGCGAAGGCGTCGCCGCGACGCCCGTCGAGCCCACCAATTCGGGGATTTGAATGGTGCCGTCTTCGGAAATGTTGTCTTTCCAGATCACGGTATTTTTCGTGGCGTCGGTGCCGGGATGAAAGCCCTTCCCGTCCAGCACGGACACGCCGCCCGTGAGGTGCAGCTGAGACGGCAAATCGACCGCAACACCCACGCGCCCGAGCACGTCCTTGTGTGAATTCGGATCTTGCAAGATGAAGCCAGTGCGATCACCGAGCGGCTGCCCGTTGACCACCGCTACCGCGTAGCGGAACCAAGCCACCTGCCCAGAGATCCTCACGCCGAGATCCGGCTCTGCCGGGAAGAACTCGCGAGAGGCGAAAGAACGCTCCATGAACGGGCGCTCGCGCGGTGACTCGACGACTTCGCGACCAAACGGATTATCGAACACGCCGAGCGTCACCTGAGCGAGCGGCGATTGATCCCGGTTGCGATAAGCGAGCGAAACCTCCGCGTGCTGCACGCCGATCGCGGGACCTTTTACGGTGTTCGCGTCGAGCTCGAGCATGACGCCGCCGTACTGCCAATCACGCGCGACCTTGAAGCGCGCCCGGCGAAGCACGAAGCGGTTCTGATTGAGCAGCGCGCCGCCTTGCTGCAACTGGTCTTCGGAGTCTTGGTGACCCTCGTATTGGGCCTGTAGGTAGCCCGATATTTTCAGGGGAAATTGCGCTTCGCCGGTCGTTTTGTCGACCGCGGCGGGCGCGGGCGGAACCGGCTGCGCCGAAGGCGCCGGCGCGCCGTTCTTGGCCAGCGCTTTCAGCTGTCGCTCGAGCTCGACGATGCGCGCGTCTTGCTCGTCGAGGTCGGCGCGCTGTAACGAGATTTGTTTCTCGAGCTCCGCCGAGTTGCCTGCAGGCGGAGGAGCCGGCGCAGTTTCCGGCGCGGCCACGGGAGCGGGCGTGGGAGCGGTTTGTGCCACGGCCGGCAGAGAAACTGCCACCGCGCTGGCCGCCACGAACATCGCCGAGATCTGCCTATTCACGAGTACTCCGAGTCACTGAATGCTGGGCGAGACGATGCCGGGGCACTTCCGCGCATTGCGCGCAAACACCCCGGCACTCTCGAACTAGGTTATCGAGGAAGGAACTAACCGAAACTCACGGCAACGGCGGCAACTTGCCGTTGACGATCGCAGTCAAAGTGCTGTTGTCGAACGTTGCCGGGCAGCCACCGGTGACACAATGATTCAAGAACTGATCATTGGTCTTCGGTGCGCACGAGTAGCAACCGTCGGTGCCAGCGCAGTCGCCGGTTTGACCCGCTGCGCTCGTGTCCCCAGCCGCGCCCGCATCACCGCCAACGTTGCCGCTGCCGCCGTTGCTGCTGCCGCCTTTGCTCGAGGAACCGCCCGTGGATCCGCCGGCTTTTCCGCCTGATCCGCCGTTGCTGCTGGAGCCGGCCGCGCCGCCCGAACCGCCCGTGGACGGGGTGGCCTGCGTCGCGTCGCTGCTGCAACCTTGAGTGAGTGCCAGAGCAGCGAGCGTGATGCCTGCCGCCAAAAGACCGAGTTTCTTAGACTTCAAGACAGACATCACTTCACCTCGCAGTAGCCGTAGTTGCACTTCGGAGTCGCGGCGTTGGTGCAGTCCTTGTCGACCTTGCACACGTCGCACTTGGTGCCAGCGCTGGCAGTCTTGCTATCGAAGTAGCAACCACACGAACCGGTCGGTTGAATCGAGCTCATCGGACCGATTTCCGAGTCACGCGTCACGTTCATGGCGCAGAGCGGGATGACGTGAGCCGCAATTTCGATGTCGACGATCGATTGATCTTGAGCCGCGAACAGGTCGATCACGGCCTTGGCTTTGTCGTTGGTCGGAACGCCCTTGTCGTCCACCTTGGCCAGCACGTGCAAGGGGCCCCACACCGGGTAATGGCCGTCGCGCACGTACTTCTTGTCTTTCTCACTCGCGCCCGAGTCGGCCCAAAACGCGCAGGTCTGGCCGTAGGCCTGGAAAGCGAGCTTCTTGATGGTGAGCGGATTCGCATCGGCTTCGCCCGAAGACAAGATGCCGATGGTCTTCTTCGCATCGCCCGGCGGGGTGCCGACGGTCGTCACGACGCCGCCGCTGCCACCTTGGTCTTTGCCAATCCACTTGCCGGCGTCGACGTTGATCGCCTTGCCGAGCATGACCTGGGTGCCAGAGGTGTTGTTGCGGATGTAGTGAAGATCCGTGTTGTCCCACTGCGTCTGGCCGTCGGCGCCGAGACCAAAGGTGAGGTACGCAGCTTCGGCGCTGATCGAGTTCTGATCGGAAGCGGCCGGCACCACGAATTCCATGACCTGCGCGAAGAAGGTGTCGAAGTCGCCGACGCCGGCAGCTTTCACCTGATCGGCGGTCACCGAAGGACAGCTGGTCGCAAACACGTCGGAAACACCGATATCGACCGCTTGAGCCGTGCTCAACGTGCAGGTCTGCACGTTGCCGTCCGCGCTCCAGTAGGTGCCGTTGGCCGGAACTTGCTTGGTGCCCAAAATGGCAGCAACGCCCGTGCAAGAGCCCTGTTTGAAGTAGATGACGGTCGACGGAGTGGCGGCGCCGGCGAGCGCCTTGCCAACACCCTGCATCGCCGGCTGAACCGCGCTCGAGCCGGACACGTAAACCGGATTCGGGAGCGACGAACACTCGGGGGGCGTGACCGCTTGTGCGGATGCCGAATTGCTGAACAGCCCGTGTGCAAGGAGGCCGACCGTGGCGACCGTCGTACACGAGATCAGCGCACGTCTCGTTAGTTTGATTAGTCTGCGCATTTTAACTCCACTCCTCGCATTGAGAATTGGTTCGAGGAACGGGGCGGAACCTATGGGCCGCATGTGGCGTGGCGATGACTGACTCGCAACGATTTGCGGCGAGCTCCGTGATGTTCTCGCTTGGATTCGATGGTGTTTCGATGGCCGACGCGTGTTTTCGAGCGCCACGTGACGACCGCGGGATGAATCGGCGTCGGTGCGTGCGTTATCGAAGTCGAATCGGTGACGGGGCGCACTCTCGCTAAGCAACGTGACGTTCCGATGACTCGCAGGGAAATTGAACGTGACTTGGCATCCACAGGTGGGACGCCAACCCTCCGCAAATCACGCGCATTTGGCGCGCATTTAGCGCGAACCGACGGCCACGCAATCGATCGGCAACGCGGCGCCGTCGCCGCACGAGCCGTCCGTCACGACCAACGTGACGACCGCGACGCCGACCGACTCGCAAGTGAAGCTGCTGTTCGGACCCGATGCCTCGCTCAGCGTGCCGTTCGCCGAGAACCACAGGAACGACAAGGCCGTGTCGGTTTTCGTCGCGCTCGCGTGCAGATCGACCGAGCTACCCACGCCAGTGATGCCGGGATTCGCAGTGTACGATTCGATGATCGGGCAGCGCTGCAGTGTCGCGAGCACACTCAGATCGCCAGCGCCGCTCGGCGATGTTCCATCTGCGGTGCCGCAAGCAACGAGCCCCCAGTTCGCGAGGAGCGCACACAGCAGAAACGGCGCGCGGCGCATGGGCCTCGGCTCAGTCCGACTTTGCTTTGACGAGCACGTCGTCGAAAAGCACGGTCACGGGGTCGACCTTGAACTCTTTCACTGCCACCAAGCGCACGAGCATCGAGCGAGCGTTGGAAAATGCCTGCGCTTCTGCGTGCAGAACGCTCCAGCTATCGGTCGCATCGGGCAGATTCGACGTTTTGCCGGTGAGCACGTCACCCGAGCAATCGGCAGCGGCGAAGAAGTTGATGTTGAACCCGCCGGCAGGAGCCCCCGCCTGACCACTGCTCACGAACGTCTTCGCGTACAGCTCGTAGGTCGTGCCGCCCGTGACTTTTACGCACTGCTTCGCGCCGGCCATGGTGAGCCCGTCGATGCTGACGACGTTGATGTTCTTCACCGCGAGTGAGCCGGACTTGGTGCGCGCGTCTGCATCGGTGTCTTGCCAAGCTTTGGTCGCGTTGGCTTCATTGGCCCAAGCCGCGATCGCCATCGAACCATCGCCGCCATCGCTGTCGAACGAGGGGTCTTGAACCAGGCTCTCTTGGCAATCCGGCACCGAGTTCTGATCGAGATCCGGGCAAGAGCCGAGCGGCAGCACACTGCCCCCCGTGCCGCCGTCGCTGCCCCCTGCGCTCGAGCCACCGTTTTGCGTCGGGCCTCCGGCGGCGCCGCTAGTTGTCCCCCCCTGCCCAGATCCGGATGATCCGGGTGTATCGATCGCCCCTGCCTCCCCTGCACTCCCGAGCTCGCTCGGCGTTCCACCTTCGCCCCCCACATTGGCACCACCGCCGAGCGAGCTGCTCGCGCGAAGCTCGAGCACGCGACTGTCCACCGGGCAGCCAGTGGCCAAGAGCGCACTCAGCAAAACCCACGGAGGCGCGGAAATACTTAGAGATTTCAGCATCAAAATCGCCCATCCAAGGCGGCGCCCCAACTGCCGTTGGTTGCGAACAGTGGCGACAAGTTCCAAGCGCGTTGTGTCGGCGCCGCTTGCGGCAGTGGGCCGAAAAACAAATACGCGGCGCCGGCCAGCGCGGCACCACCCGCCGCGAAACTCACCAGCGACCAAGTGCGGAACATCTGCGCGTTCTGCACTTTCGCGCCGTGCACTTCGATTTGATGTGCCGTGCAATCGAGGCTCGTCGGACAGATTTGCCCGGCGCGGTCGTTCTGCTTTTTGTAATCAAGCCCGAGCACGATGCCCGCTACCAAGCCGCCTGTGCCCGCCGCGGCGAGCGACAGCGCGAAGGCCTTGCGCCGCGTCGAGCGAACGGGTGCGGCCACAGGCGGCTCTTCGGGCGCGACGGCCGGCGCGGGAGGCGATTGCTCGGTGGCGTTCGCGGCGGGTTCGGGAGCAACCGGCTCGGACGCGACTTTCTCGAGCTCCGGCACCTTCACCTCGATCGGTTTGGTCGTCAGGGGGGGCACCTCCACTTCGACCGACCAGGGTTTTCTGCCGGGCGCGGCGGCTTCGATGCTGAATTTGCCGGGATCGACGGCCTCTTCCGCGCCGTAGTTCTCGCGCGGGATGGTTTGGTGATTGCGGCGCACGACGAGCCCGTCGGTATCGCCACTCACACTGATGAGCAGCCGTGACAAGCGAGGCTCGAGACCACTCGCCCGCTCACGCGCCAATTGCTCCCGCTCGGTTTGCCCCACCGCGTGTGCACTCGCTGCCACTCCCAAGAACAGCGAACGCGCCGTTGCCGTGCGCCCGATGTGTTCGTAGCAATCGGCTAGATTGAATTGAGCGCCGATGCCCACTTTGAGCTTCAGGCTGTCTTCGAATTTGGCACAAGCTTCGGCGTACTGCCCGGCTTGTGCCAGCTTCCGACCTTCGGCAAATAGCGCACGGGACGCGTCCGCGGGCTGGTCTCGGGTGGGAGCCTCCTCGGCGAAGGCTCGCGAAGAGAGCGTCAAGCTGGCTGCGAGCGCGATCCACGCCACTCGCGTGCAGGTCCGGGGCCGCGCGAACGACCGACGGTCGCGCAAGGCACGCAGAAATGAGGGCGTTGAAAGCGGCGTCATGGCTAATTCGCGTCGTCGAAGAGATCCTTCGCGGGCGCGTTTTTGGCGACGACCGGTTTGGGCTCGGGGCTCGGCTTCGGCTCGGGCGCGGAGTCATCGATCTCATAGGGCGTTGCGGCCACGCGTGGACGCGCGGGCGCGGCGGGGCGCGCGGGCGGTGGATGCGCACTGGGCGCAACCATCGGCTTCACTTCGGACGAAGCCGTGGGACTCGCGGTGCCGGCAGCGGCGGGTGCCACCCCTGCCGTCAGCGCGGGAGACAGCTCGGCAACGACCTGGCGCGGCGGATTCATGCCACCGAATGCGCGCTCCATACTGTGAATCGCGAGCCAAGCGCCGGCAGCGGCGGCACAACCGAACCCAATGCCAGTCAGCGCCAGCTCCGCCCAACGTCGACGCGGCGACTCGACCGGCGCCGTGGGCGGGACTTTCTTCGGCGTAGGCACGCGCACGATGGCCTTCGACGGCGCCCCCGGCAACGGCGGCGGCCGTGTGGAGCGTGTGCGCCGCGCAACGATGAGCTCGATCCGCTCGAGCGAACTCTGGCCCTCGGCGGATGCAAAAGCAGACAAAGCCAGCGCGAGTTCCAGAACGGTCGAGTAGCGCTCGCCTCGCTCCTTGGCCAAGCAGCGCAGTACCACTTGCTCGAGTTCTGCCGGCAATTCCGGGCGCAAATGCGTGATGGGCGTCGGCGCATCGGCGGCGATGGCGGCCAGTAGCGCCGGCATCGTCTCGGCTTCGTACAACACCGAGCCGGTCAACATCTCGTGCAGGAGCGCGCCCAGTGCCCAGATATCGGAGCGCGAGTCGACGCTATTCGGATCTCGAATCTGCTCGGGCGCGAGGTACGAAAGCGACTTGAGCGCTGGGTTGCCGACGCTGGGATTCGCAGCGGCGTCACCCAGTGGATCTTCCGAGAGCGCCAGATCCAGCACTTTCACCAGGACCGAACCACTCCGACGGGTCAAGAACACGTTGCTCGGCGTCAAGTTGCGATGGACGAGCCCGAGCGCGTGCGCTTCGGCGAGCGATTCACAAACCTGCAATGCGTAGTCGACCGCTTCGCTGACGAGCAGCGCGTCGCGCACGCGCAGCACGTGTCGCAAGTCCGAACCCGATAGGTGCTCGGTGACGACGTATGGCACGCCCCAAGGCAGCGTGCCGATGTCGAGCACGCGAACCGTGTGTTCGTTTTGCAAGTGACCCGCCCGGCGCGCCCCGCGCAAGAAGCGCTGCACCATCTCTGGATACGAACGCGGGTCGGCAGTGAGCAAGCGGAGCGCAACACGCTGACCGAGCTGCTCGTGTAACGCGTTGACGGTCACCCCGAGCGCGGTCGGACGATGCACGCGTTCGACGCGGTATTTCTCGACCAAGAGCTCACCGACTTGCACCGGTTC
>Ga0105245_10002306_pt1 | contig 17272 bp, 12 predicted proteins | sample KBSM54metaG_FD_81523 | JGI IMG/M metagenome (GOLD analysis project Ga0105245, IMG submission 81523) | Miscanthus rhizosphere microbial communities from Kellogg Biological Station, Michigan, USA - KBS M5-4 metaG | ecosystem: Host-associated > Plants > Roots > Rhizosphere > Soil | place...
CGCGGTCATCGACATCACCATGGAGACCCGCGGGCCGGAGCATGTCGCGGACTTGACCTCGGCGCTGGAAGCGTCAGGCTACAGCTTCGAGCGCGTACAATAGATTCTCTCGACGCTCGAGAAAATCCGCGGGTCTGAAGTCCGGGCTACAGCATCTGCGGCGCGTAACATTCTTGGAACCCGCGTCTTCAGAGGCGGGATTTTTACTTCACCATTACGAAAAACCCCTGTACCTTAAATAGTTGGGACGTAGAACTTCACACACAGGACCGGCATTCAATGGCCACCACACATCAAAATCCGCTGTCTTACCTGCACGATCAACTCGCCGAGCTCGAAGCCAAGGGTCAGCATTTTCGTCTGCGCGTCCTGGACGGTGAGCAAAAACCCTTCGCGCAATTCGACGGAAAAGACGTCATCAACCTCAGCTCCAATAATTATCTCGGGCTCACGACGCACAAAACGTTGCGGCGCGCCGCCATCGAAGCAATCCGCACGCATGGCGTGGGCGCCGGAGCCGTGCGCACCATCGCGGGCACGATGGATCTGCACATGGCTCTTGAACAGCAGATCGCCAAATTCAAGAAAACGGAAGCGTGCGTCGTTTTTCAGTCCGGCTTCACGGCCAACGCCGGGACCGTCGCCGCGATTCTCGGTAAAGATGATCTGATCCTCTCCGATGAACTGAACCACGCCTCTATCATTGACGGCTGCCGCCTTTCGCGCGCCACGATCAAAGTATTCAAGCACCGGGACGTCGCCGATTGCGAGCGCCTGTGCAAGGAAACCGAAAACTGGCCCGGCCACAAGCTGCTGATCACCGATGGCGTGTTTTCCATGGACGGCGACATTGCGCCGCTCCCCGAACTATGCAGCCTCGCCGAAAAATTCAACTGCATCATGATGGTCGATGACGCTCATTCATCCGGCGTGCTGGGCAGCGGCGGGCGCGGCACGGTGGACCATCTCGGTTGCCACGGCCGCGTGCACATTCAGGTAGGCACGCTCAGCAAGGCCATCGGCGCAATGGGCGGATACGTTTGCGGTTCACGCGACTTGATCGATTTTCTCTATCGTCGCGCGCGTCCGTTTCTTTATTCCACGGGACATCCGCCTTCGGTCGTGGCCACTTGCCAGGCTGCTTTCACGCTACTCGATTCTCCCGCGGGCGACAAACTCCTTGCCAAACTCTGGACCAATACGAAATTTTTCCAGCGCCGCCTGAAAAAATCAGGCTTCTCGATTGGCGCAACGCAAACACCCATCACTCCCATTCATGTGGGAGAGGGCGCCAAGGCATTTGAATTCTCGCGTCGTTTATACGAAGCGGGCGTGTACATTCCTGGCGTAGGATCCCCGACGGTTGCGGAAGGCAAGGCGCGGTTGCGTGCAATCGTCACGGCGACGCACAAACGCGCGGACCTGGAGCGCTCCTGCGAAATCATTGCTCATGTGGGACACAATTTAGGACTCGTATAACTTCTTTTCCTCTCTCCAGTTGAGCGGTTCACAGGAGGCAAAAGTGGTAGAAATTTTCCTCCGTAGAAATTGCGTACCTGTCCAGAAATGACCCCATCCAAGCCCTAGTTTCGCAGCCAGTAGAATAATAAATCCTTAAAAATGAAGCGGTTACTTCCTGGTCCGAGAATTGCACGTTAGAACGTCGCACTTTGTGCAGCTAAATCTGGGGCCATTAAAGAAAAGAAGTGAGTAGGTGGGGAAAACGGTCGACCTACAGCCAACAGGAGGATTGTGTTATGAAACAGTTGCTATCGCTTTTTGCTGTCGGAATGCTGGGTGTGGTGAGTGCATCGGCGCAAACAACGGCCTCGGGGCAAGCAGGAACCTCGGCGCAGGCCCAAACCTCTGTGCAGAAAAACAACGCCGGCGCGCAAGCCTCCGGTAGTGGCTCGGCATCTGCGGCGGGAGCGGCCAATGCGGGAGGTAATTCCGCGGGTATTTCCAATGGATCTAACGTCAATGCGACCCTGGCCTCGTCTCTGGACGCAAAAAGAAGCAAGCCGGGCGACGAAGTGGAAGCGCGCACCGATCAGGACGTCAAGCAGGATGGCAAGGTGGTGCTGAAAAAGGGAACTCGTCTTGTGGGCCATGTAACGCAGGCGCAAGCGCGATCCAAGGAACAGGCGCAGTCTGAACTTGGAGTTGTGTTCGATCATGCCGTACTGAAAAATGGCCAGAATGTGCCCTTCAACGCTTCGATTCAGGCTCTGGCAGCCGCGCAATCCGCGACGGCGGCCTCAGCGGGCGCTGACGATATGATGGCTTCGGGCAGCGGTATGGGGGCCATGCAGGGAACGGCGCGGAGTGGCGGCGGCCTGGTCGGCGGTGTGGCCTCCAATGCGGGCGCAGCGGCTGGCTCAGCAACCGGCGCAGCATCGGGTAGCGTCATGAATACGGCGGCTTCGGTTCCTTCGAACGCCGGAGGCACGCTGAATTCGGCCGCGCGCTCTACGGGTTCCGTAGGTGGGCTGACCTCGGCGGGCAGACTGGCGTCCAACAGCAGCGGCGTATTCGGCCTGGATGGCCTGGCCCTGAATTCCGCCGCATCCAGCGCGACGCAGGGAACCATGATCGTCTCTTCGACGAAGAATGTTCACCTGGACAGCGGAACGCAAATGCTGCTGCGTACCACCGCGCAAGCCCAGTAACGAATAAATAGGGGCAACAATTCAGACCGAAGCGGCGTCTCAATTTAACTGGGACGCCGTTTCATTTTTTATAATCGACTCCGGTAAACATAAGGTCAGGAAGGTCAGGTGGCGACTGTCCCTTTGGGACAGCAACTCTTTGCTCACCATGCTGGCCAATTTACGGGCTGCAAATATCGCGTTGTGCTAGGTTTAAAGGTGCATGAGGGCATTCGCCGGGGCCATGCTGGCATCGTTTGCCAGCAGTGTGCGGGGCGAATGGTGGTCACCGGGGTAATATGGTTCGCATTCAATCGATTTGGCATATTTCGTCTTTGATGTTTTTCCTGGCGCTGGCTGGTTGCGGTACCAACGCGCAATACGGGGGCACATCTGGTCAAAACGGCGGCGGTAACGCGTCGGTGGTCCTGGCGATGACGGACACCCCGCCGTCGAACGTCACGATTTTGTCCGCGCAAGTTACCCTGACGGGAGCCACGCTAGCCCCTGGAAATGTCGTTTTGTTTTCCGGGTCGGCCACCGTGGATCTGGTAAGGCTTCAGACGGATATCGCGTACCTCGCGACGGCTGCCAACATTCCCGCTGGAAATTACACGGGTGTAACGCTCACCTTCGCGAATCCATTGCTCACAATCGAAAATGATACGGCAGCGCCGATCATCTCCGGTTCAGTCACATGTAATGTGGGAACGATCTGTACCATTCCCCCGACGGCCACCACGAATCTGTCGACCTCCGTTCCCTTGACGACGTTTACGATCGCCTCCTCTGGCGCCACGGGGCTCCTGATCGACGTCAACCTCGACAATTTACTGTCAGCGACCATGGGCGCCGATTTCAACGCCGGGACTACCGTGACTTCGTTCACCCCAGGCGGCGTCGGAGCCCCTGCGGTCGGGGCCGAGGATGTCGTAGGCCAGGTCGGAAACCTGAACCCGGCCAACAAGACGTTTACTTTGACCAATGTAACGGGAACCTATTCCCTGAAAGTTGACAATACTTCCACATTTTTTGCGTTTCCCGCCAGCGGCACATGCTCGAATACAGCGCCCGGCATTGCCTGCCTGCAAAATAATCAAATCCTCAGCGTGGATATCGGAATCCAGTCGGACGGTTCAATTCTGGCCCGGAACATGGTGTTTGAGGACGCGGACAACTCCGACGCGGAAGTTGAGGGCATCATTACCAGCACGAACGTGGGCGCGCAGCAATTCAATATCGTGATCCAGGCCATGTCCGCGCCAGTCTCCGGACTGAACATCGGCCAGCCGATCACCGTTCAATATTCCAGTTCGCCGCAAACGGCCTTCGATATCGATCTTGTTCATGCGGATAACTTGCAGGTAAGCACTGCCGGTTTCTTGTTTGCGGCGCCCGCGGACCTGGTCGTCGGACAGCAGGTGTCCATACGCCGCAACACTACGCTCTCTCCGGCGCTGATCAAGGCCGATCGCGTGCGTTTGCGTTCGACTCGTGTGACCGCGACCGTACAACTCGGGTTGCCGAACATCCTTCTGGGCAACTTGCCGTCTCTGTTTTCGGGACACGGCGGCATTACCAACATCACGGCGCAAACTTCGTTGACTCCTCCCACGATTTATTTCGAAGTCGGAAAGTCGATCAACTCCTCGAATGTAGTGATTGGTGAGATCGTATCCGCGCGCGGACCGCTGTTCAATGCCAGCGGCCAACGAACCCTGATCACCACCAAAGTGGTTGTGAAACCCTAGCAGCTGCGGAAAAAATGATTTGTTCTGTCATTCTGGGCGAAGCGAAGAATCTCTCTTCGATTTAAGTATAAGAGAACAAACAAAGAGAGATTCTCCGCTCAGAATGACGGCATCTTGAGTTTTCCGCAGCCTGCTAGAGTTTCCGTCGCACTGCTCGCGCAAGCGTGAGTGCTGCACACTGCTGGAGTGAAAGCTATGCGGGGAGGGGTTGGACCGGCGCGCTCTCTGCGCTCTCGGCTCTCGTGATGCGATAGATGCCGAGCATTACCGCCCCCGTGCCCCAGAGCAAAACCGCCAGCCAGAGGAGACCTCCGAGTATGGGGATCAGTCCTGCCACGCGTAAAATCAGCAGGCCCACCGCCATTCGCCCGATGATGGCGCTCGTCGCTACGGGCGGCTCGCCCATTATTTTATTGCCGAGCCAGGCACCGACGAATACCTGCGCGACATACAGAATCGGGGCGTAGGCCAGCGCCCCCGCAACACCCGCGCCCACTCCGATAAACAGCAGGAGCACCCCAAGGATCGCCAGGAACATCCCGGTGACGAGGCCCAGAGCACCAATCGCGATGGGCAGACCGATGGTGCCAACCTCACGCAGAGTCGCGCGGAAAAATCCGGGGAAGACGACCAGGAGCAGAATTCCAACCAGAAGAGCGCCCGCATAGCCGAAAACTGTGCGAACGAACAATCGCGCTCTCATACGCCTGTTCCGCCGTCCCTCTTGCGTGATTTCGGATTGAATCGGACTGGCCAGCTTGGCTCCCGCGTCGACCGTTGGTTGTTCACGGCCTTCGAACCTGGCGGGTCCGCGAATTTCCGCCGTGGAAGCCACATTCAGACTTCGTCCGCGAATCCATGCTTGTCCGCCAACAAGGCCATCAAGATCGGTTCTGCCGATTATTCCCATCAAATCGCGTTGCACCTTGCCGTCGAGTTCAGCTTCGGCCGCGAATACGATCATGCCGCCGCCGACGGTTGATTTGGATCCCAGATTCACCGAGTTCGAGAATGCCGAGACATTTTTAGCGATAGCCCCCTGAAGGATCGCGCTGCGCGTAAAGAGCCGCACATTTCCGTCCACGATACCGTCGATCATGGATTGCTCGGCGAACGCGATCACGTCACCCGTAACATGACCGGTCACCGTAAGATTTCTGGTGAACGCGATCAGGTCCCCCTCGATCGTGCCGTCAACCGTTACCGACGGCCCCGCAACGATCAGATCGTTGTGAACCACATTGCCCGAGGGAATCAGAACGGCTCGCCCGCGCAGCACTTCCGCGGCCGAAGCATGCTGGGGCAGCGCGAGCGCGAACAGCAGCGCTGAGACCACCACGGCAAGCGCGGCCGGCCGGCGCAGCCGGCGCCTGAACCATGCAATCACGAGAATCGCCGCCAAAATCACTGCTCCGATCTGCATTGCGTCTATCATGTCGCTCCATCCTTCCCAAAAAGCCCCGCTGAATACGATCATGCTGAACATATCGGTCCCGCCGAACCCCGCATTGCTCAATTGAGCGAACCACGGCGCGATTCCATCGGCCCAAAGCCAGTAAGCGCCTGCCGCGAAAATTCCGAATGCCAGTGTCCACACCCAGGATGGCCATGCGCGGGCCGGCTGGCTGATGAGGCGCGCGGGGATTGCTTCATTGTCTTCGGTGAGAGCGCTGGAAAGCAAAATCGTTTCATGTTGCAGCGCCTGAAGCACGGCGCGGCAGGACGCGCATTGCTCGGTGTGGGCGGAAAGCTCTTGCGCGCGCACGGGATCGAGTTGCCCTTCGAGGTACAGCAGGCAGGCCATTTCGTCAAAGTGGATCATGCCGATTCTCCGGTGGCGAGGCCGGCGCCGGTTCCCTGCAAAATCTCCCGCAGCTGGTGCCGCGCTCGCAACAGCACGACGCCCACGAAGGTGCGTCGAACGCCCAGTGTCCCCGCGATGTCGTCATAGCTCATCTCCGCGTAATAGCGCAGGACCAGCGCCATTCGCGAGCGCGACGGCAATTGGTCGAGCGCGCGCCGAACTTCCTGGCTGCTACGGCTCTCGATGAGCCGGTCAAGCTGCCCGGGATCGGGATGCTCCAGCGGCATGGTTTCTACTTCGCCCGTTTCCAGATCTTGCCGCAGCTTTCTGCGGCGCAGCACATCCCAGCAGTGATTGGCGGCCACCGTGTACAGCCATGCGCTGAACGGACGGCTGGCGTCATACTGCGAAAGTTTTTGGCGGACCTTGATGAAAATATCCATGGTGGCGTCTTCGGCGTCCTCGCGAGTGGGCAGCGCCCTGCGGCAGAAACGGAAAATCGCGGGAGCGTACTGGCGATACAACTCGCCCCAGGCCTCCGCATTGCCGGCCTTGGCTTGGGCGATCCGCTCTGGGGCGATGGCCTGTTCCGCGGGGCTCATCCCTTCGGGATGTCTCCTCGCATCCACTTTCTACTACGCCGGAGTGGCTTGAAATGTTTCACAGGTGAAACCGTGCGGTCCGATCGCGCGTCGGAATGTGCGGCGTCTGGAGAGCACTTTATCAGACTCGAACTTGTGCGTGCAGAAGTGCTTCAGGTGTACACTTTCACCCCTAGAAGGCCTTGGGCGGCGACCACGATTCGAAATTTGAAGCGAGTTGCGCAATTTTTCGCGCACGCGCCGCAGGCTGCCGATTCGAAATGGGAGGAAACATGTTGGACATCGCTAGCGTGCGGATCAGAAGAGCCGGCATTTTGGTGCTGGGAATATTTCTTGCGGGCTACGCGGTTACGACCGCGTTCGCGCAGACCAAGCCCGAAAGCAAGAACATGGAACTCGTCGGATACAACGATTTACAGGGACGGGGCGCCTACCAGCCGGAGATCCACAAGCAGGGCAATCGTTGGATCGCGTACATTGGACATCATGGCGGCTCGTCGATGAACACGCTGACCGGGAAGCTGGAAGACAACGGCACTTCCATCGTGGATGTGACCGACCCTAAGAATCCCAAATATCTCGCGCACATTCCGGGCGATCCGCGCGTTCCCGGCCCGGGCGAAACGGGCGGCGCGCAGATGGCGCGAGTATGCGACGGCAGCACGTTGCCGCGCGCCGATAAGAAGAAAGTGTATTTGCTGCGCTCTCGCGGAACTGCTTCGCACGAGATGTGGGACGTGACCGATCCCGCGAAGCCCGCACTGATAAACGTCGTCGAAAGTGGTCTGCGCGACACGCATAAAAGCTGGTGGGAGTGCGACAGCGGGATGGCTTTCCTCGTGTCCGGCGCGCCCGGCTGGCGCGCGAAACGCATGGGCCAAGTTTACGATCTGGGCGATCCGTCGGAGCCGCAATTCGTGCGCAACTACGGACTGACCGGACAAGAACCCGGCTCGACCGGCCCGCAGCCTTCCGACATGCACGGCGTGATCTCCACCGGTCCAAAGGGCAACCGTATTTATGCGGGCTACGGAACGACCAGGAGCGGCGTAATCGAAATCCTCGACCGCGATAAGCTGATCCATGGACCGAAAGAACCGACCACCGCAAACCTTGAGTCTCCGATGATCGCGCGTCTCGATTTGCCGCCGGACGTCGGGGCGCACACGACGTTTCCGATGCTGGGTGTGGACGTGCCGAATCTCACGAAATACGGCCCGGCCATCAGCAAGCGGAACTTCCTCGTGGTGGTGGGCGAAACCACCGACAACGAGTGCCAGACCATCGAGCAAATGATGCATATCTTCGACATCACCGACGAATCGAAGATTTTCGGCATTTCCACGTATTACGTGCCCGAGCCCAGCGGCAATTTCTGCAGCCGCGGTGGGCGCTTTGGCACGCACTCAACGAACGAAACGATGACGCCGATCTTCAACAATCGCATTATTTTCGTTGCTTACTTCAATGCCGGCCTGCGAGCCGTCGACGTGCGCGATCCCTACAATCCCAAGGAAATCGCTTACTACATTCCCGCCATCACGGACAAGACCGACAAGCGCTGCGTCGGCACCGGCGCCGCCGAGAAATGCAAAATCGCGATCCAGACCAACAACGTGGAAGTGGACGACCGCGGCTACATTTACATCGTGGATCGCGCCAACACGGGGATGCACATCCTCCAGCTCACGGGCGACGCGCGCAAGATCGAGAATCTGCCGTAACGGCCGCGAAGAAATTTTGCAGCTGCACTAATTTGTCATTCTGAGCGAAGCGAAGAATCTCTCTTGGATTGAACCGAGTAAGAGGGATTCTTCGCTTCGCTCAGAATGACAAAAACCGCGTGTCCTACTAGGGCGACGCCAACCTGAAGGTTGGCGCTACATGATCTGAGTATTCTCGCGAACGCCTTATGCCTTCTGTTTCCGCACGCCGTGGGGTAGACTAAAAGCCTCCGAGCCGCTCATTTCAGGTTCGTTGTGTCCCCCAAGAGACAGGAACAATGACTGAAAAACTTCCTTCGGTGGTGATTGTTGGCCGGCCCAATGTCGGCAAATCCACGATTTTCAACCGGCTAACGTCCTCACGGCGCTCGATCGTCACGGATGAGCCGGGAATTACACGCGACCGAATCTACGGCACGGCGACCTGGCAGGGGCGTTCGTTCGAAGTGGTCGACACCGGCGGTATTGTGCCGGACGACAAGGCCGCCATTCCCCGCGAAATTCTGAGGCAGGCGCAAGTCGCAATTGAAGGCGCTGCACAGCTTCTTTTAGTCGTGGACGTACGTGCGGGATTGACGCCGCTGGATAGTGAGCTGGCGCGCCTGCTACGGCGCACAGGAAAGCCTCTGGCGATCGTTGCCAATAAAGTTGACACGCAAATGCAGGAATCGCTCGCTGCGCCGTTCTACGGGCTTTCGAACGATGTGTTTCCGGTTTCGGCGGAGCATGGGTACGGCTTTGACAATATGCTCGATGCGATCATGTCGCGAATCGGCGTTCCCGAGGCGGAGCAGCAGGGAGACGCGCCGGCTCCGGAGACGGAGACTGGACCGAAACAAATTAACGTGGCAATCATCGGGCGACCCAACGTCGGGAAGTCGACGATGCTCAATCGCCTGTCGGGCGTGGATCGAGCCATCGTTTCGGATATTCCGGGGACGACGCGCGATGCTGTGGACACGGTGGTGGAGCGCGGAGGGCGAACGTACCGCTTCGTGGATACGGCCGGGATTCGGCGCAAGGGCAAGACCAACCTGGTGGCCGAAAAAATGAGCGTGATGATGGCGCGGCGGCATCTGGAGCAGGCAGACGTTGCTCTGCTGATCGTTGATGCCAGCCTGGGCGTGACGGCGAACGACGCGAACATCGCGGGATATGCGGAGGAGTCTGGCCGCTCGGTGATCATCGTGATGAACAAGTGGGACCTGGCGCTGGAAGCGGCCGCGGAGAAAGCCGCGCGCGAACTGGAGCACCAGGAAACCAAGCCGCACGTGGCGCAGGCGCGTACAAGGAAGCACACTTCGGTGGTGCGCAAGAAAGCGGTGACCGGCAGGGTGGATCCTTCGCAGCTGGTCGAGGACTATGAACAGATTGTGCGCACGCGATTCAAATTTCTGGATTATGCGCCGATTGTGTTTGTCTCAGCGAAGACGGGCGAGCGCACCGAAAAATTATTCGATCTGATCGATCGCGTGGCCGATGCGCGGCGCCGGCGCATCTCGACCGGCGAGCTGAATCGCTGGGTCTCGGAAGTCGATCTGGACCGCGGAACTTCGCCTGCGGCGCGGCGGGTGAAAATTTACTACGTCACGCAGGCTGCCACTTCGCCGCCGACATTTATTTTGTTCACCAATCAATCCAAACGGCTGCATTTTAGCTATGAGCGTTTTCTGGAAAATCTGTTGCGCAAGAGTTTCGATTTCATCGGCACGCCGATTCGATTCCTGCAGCGCCTGAAGGAAAGACGCGAGCGGGGATCGCGGCCGTCCGGGCGCACGAGGACAGCGGTATAGGGTTGGCTCTTCCCGAGAAAAGAAGCTTCACGGGTGCGAAACCGGCGAGGCGCTGCAAAAACCGCACCGCCAGGAGTGGCTGTGCTACTTCGTGTTTCCTGCGGTTTTGCAGTCTGCTCGTTTTTGGTATGCGGCGCGATCACAAACCCAACAGACTGAAGTCTGTTCTACTGGGCCGTTGACACCTGCCGTAAACGGTTTAGGATTAGGTCGTGAGCCGGACGAGGATACGAGGCAAGGCATGGAAAACATCCAGGGCAACGGACATTTCGAATCGACCGTTTCGGACAAGAGCCTGTTCCGGATCGGCGAAGTCAGCCGCGTGACTGCTACGAAACCGTTCGTGCTGCGTTATTGGGAGACGGAATTCCCGATGCTTCAGCCGGTCAAGAGCCCGAAGGGGCACCGGCTGTATCGCCGCGAGGACATCGACACGGTTTTCACGATCAAGCGGCTGCTGTACAACGAAGGTTTTACGATTGCGGGGGCGCGGCGGCACCTTCGCGATCAGGCTCTGGGCGGCGGGAACGGTACGAACGGCGGCGAGGCCCCTGCGGATGTTCCGCTGCACAACGAACAAATTGCCGCTCCGCAGGCGATGTCGCCGGACATGGCCATGCTCAACCGGAAGACCTTGCTGGACCTGCGCGATTCGCTTCGCTCTTTGTTGACGGTCCTCGAAGCCGAATGATACGCTGAAGCGACGGTCGGGACGTAGCGCAGCCTGGTAGCGCGCACGCTTGGGGTGCGTGAGGTCGCTGGTTCAAATCCAGTCGTCCCGACCATTTTTTCCTCGATTCTTTCTTCCAATGTCAAAGAGTGTTCCGAACGCGTCGCATCGCTTCCCAGGAAACTAGCTTTGGCCTGAGGCTTGTTAGGCCTTAAGGAAGGCTGCTAATCTATTTAAGTGGGTTTGACGCAACCTGCTTTGGCGCTACCTTAGGGATTTGGTGAACCGGGTTCCTTTTCCTCGCACCCAGACAGGTTGCCGACGACAGTTTCAGGCCTGCAAGGTGGGCTGTCCCCGCATCTAACTAAATCTATGGCGCACATACTTATTACCAATGACGACGGGATTCAGGCGGAGGGATTGCGCGCGCTGGTCCAGGCCGTCAATGGGCTGGGGACGATTAGCGTGGTTGCGCCGAGCCACGAACGCAGCGCATCCGCGCAGTCGCTGACGCTGCGGCAGCCGATCTTCTGGGAGCAGGTGGCCGAGCGCGAATGGTCTGTGGAAGGGACTCCGGCGGACTCGGTGATCCTGGCGCTGAATAAATTGTTGCCCAACCGGCCGGACCTGGTGATTTCCGGCGTCAATCGCGGCGGGAACCTGGGCGAAAACATTTTTTATTCCGGGACGGTGGGCGCGGCCATGGAAGCGGCGATCAATCACATTCCGGCAATCGCGGTGTCTGTGGCGCACAAGGGCAGGGGATTTCGGTTTGAGCAGGCTGCAAAATTTGCGCGCGAGCTAGCGCAGTTGGTGCTGGCCGAAGGCATGCCGCACGAAGTTCTTCTGAATGTGAACGTTCCGCTGATGTGGAACGGCGCCGTACGCGCGACGCGGCAATCCAAAAAAGTTACGCGCAACGTGTTGCAAGAGGGAACCGACCCGCGCGGGCGCAGTTTCTACTGGCTCCTCGAACAGGAGCATATTGAAGGGATCGATCCCCACAGCGATTACGCGGCGGTGTTCGATGGAGCGGCTTCGATTACGCCGCTGCATTTGGATCGCACGCACGAAAATTCTCTTAAGCATTTGTCGGATTGGGCGGCTAAGCTGGAATCGGTATCGGAGAGCGCGGAGACCGTACCTGTTGCTCGCCAGAATACGAAGTAAGGCCGGTCTGTTGGAGGGAACGGCTGAGAAGGCTCCTCCCTTTTTGTCTGTGACTGACGAAAATCAAAACCAAGCAGGCTGAAGCCTGTTCTACTTATCTCCACTTTGAATGCCGCGTTCCGTCGCTCATTTCTGACTCAAGTCTTTATTCAGTTTGGTCGATCAATTGACCGGATGGTGTGTCACGTGTGTGACACGCGATCTGGTTCAGATGGGTCGAGCTCACCGGAATCACAAAGAGGAAACGGATGAAGCTACGGGTTCTTGTAGTGGATGATGATTCCCAATTTCGCGAACTGCTTAAGTACTGGCTCGAATCTGAAGGTCACCAAACGATCCTTGCGGAGACTCTGGAGGACGGCTTTGTCGCGATTGCGGCTATGCCCTTGCCGGATGTCGTGCTGCTGGATATTCATTTGGGAAGGAAGAACGGGCTGACGCTGGTTCACTGGGTTCGCAAGCAAAAATATCTGGCGGATATGCAGATCGCCGCTGTTACCGGATTAGCCTCCTTCAAGGATTTGAAGAGTATCGGGGAAGCCGGGTGCGATACCTGCTTCACGAAACCCATTGATTTCCGGGCATTGCGCGAATACCTGGCCGGTTTGGACGTCCGCACGTTGAGCAAGGTTTAGCAGGACAGGCTTCAGCCTTTAGGGATCAAATTTGAGCCTGCCACGAATCTAAACCTGACAGGCTGAACAGGCTGCGAAAAAACTCAAAACGCTGTCGTTCTCAGCGAAGCGAAGAATCTCTCTTCGATTCTTCTCGTACATTTGAATCGAAGAGAGATTCTTCGCTTCGCTCAGAATGACAGAACAAGATATTACTTCCGCAGCTTGTGAAGCCTGTCCTACTGGCAGCATCATTTTTCTCTGGCTCTGAACCACATGATGGCTCCATGATTTCCGTTGTGACGGGAGCATCCAATCGTTCCATGACGAATTTTCGTTCTGAAGTCGATTTCGACCGCGACATTTGCGGCGACCTCCATACCTCAGAGTCGCGCGAGTGGTTGGTGACCAACGGTATTGGGGGCTACGCGTTCGGAACGATTGCAGGGCTTCAGACGCGTTGCTACCACGGACTGTTGGTCGCCGCGCTTCATCCGCCTCTCGGCCGGACACTCCTCGTGGCAAAACTCGATGAAACGGCGAGATATGCGTCCGAGGATTTCGCGCTCTCCACGAATCGCTGGGCGGATGGCACCGTAGCTCCCGAAGGCTACCGCAACATCGAGCGATTCCATCTGGAGGGAACCACTCCGGTCTGGACTTTCGCTTTCTCCGATGCGCTGCTCGAAAAGAGAATCTTCATGCAGTCGGGGGCGAACACCGCTTATGTCGTGTACCGATTGTTGCGTGGAAGGGCCACAGTCAAGCTATCGATAAAGGCGCTGGTCGATTACCGCCAGGAGCACCGCGTAACCCTGGGCCAATCTCAGCCAATGGAGGTGAAGGGTGTGGAGCACGGCCTGCGGATAACCGCCTGCGATGAGGCCGTGCCGTTTTATTTGCTGAGCAACTCCGCGACAGCCCTCCCAGCGGCGGATTGGTATCGCAATTTTGACCTTGCTGTGGAACGCGTGCGCGGGCTTACGGACCGCACGGATTGTTTTTCTGCTGGAGAATTCAGCGCGACGCTCGCGCCGGGAGCATCGCTGACGATTGTTGCCAGCACGGACCCGCAGGCCTCGCTGGATGGAGAGGTCGCGCTTGCGACTCGCGAAAGAGAAGAGAGCGCGCTGCTCGACAAATTTTTCGCGGCCAACGATGACGCCTCGCCCGCGCCCTCCCCGGCAATTCAGCAACTGGCTCTGGCAGCGGACCAATTCATTGCGGCGCGCCCGCTCGATGGTGCGCCAGAGGGCAAGACAATTCTGGCCGGCTATCCGTGGTTTAACGACTGGGGGCGTGACGCGATGATTGCGCTGCCGGGATTGTGCCTGGCGACGGGACGGGCGGCTATAGCGCGTAATATTTTGAAAACGTTTTCGCGGTTCGTGAGCGAAGGCATGCTGCCCAATCAATTTCCTCGCGCCGCTGAGGCACCCCTTTACAACAGCGTCGACGCGGCGCTCTGGTACTTCGAGGCTCTGCGACAGTATTTCGACGAAACAGGTGACGCCGCTCTGCTCGACGAACTGTATCCCGCGCTGGAGGAAATCATCGCCGCCCATGTGCGCGGCACGCGCTATCGCATTCACGTCGATGCAGCCGATGGCCTTCTCTACGCCGGCGAACCGGGAGTCCAGCTTACATGGATGGATGCGAAGGTGGGCGAACGGGTCATAACTCCGCGTACCGGAAAACCGGTGGAAGTGAATGCGCTCTGGCTGAATGCCGCGGCATCGATGGCGCGATTCTCGGAAGTGTTGGGGCGCGAGGCATCGCGCTATGAACTTCTGGCGCAGCGCGCTCGCAAGGGCATGGCTCGTTTCTGGAATTCTGATAAGCAATTTTGCTTTGATGTCATCGATACGGACGCAAACCCGGACGGCAATGACGCCACGCTGCGGCCCAATCAGATTTTTGCGGTATCGCTGCCGGAAACCGCTTTTACCGCTGAGCAACAGCGTGCCATCGTGGACGTGTGCGCGCGAGAGCTTCTAACTTCGTTCGGACTTCGGAGTCTCGCGCGAAATGAAGTGGGGTATCGAGGACATTACGCGGGTAATCCCGAAGAACGCGACGCCGCTTATCATCAGGGGACGGTGTGGGGCTGGCTGCTCGGTCCGTTCGCGCTTGCGCACTTGCGGGTCTATCAGGACGCAGGCGCGGCCATGTCGTTTCTCGAACCGATGTTTGGCCACATCAGGGACGCCGGACTCGGCACCGCCAGCGAAATTTTTGACGGCGACGCTCCGTTCACGCCGACCGGATGCATTGCGCAAGCCTGGACGGTGGGAGAAACTTTGAGGGCCTGGCGGGTGATTGCCGCAGCGCGTGATCCGCAAGAGAAATAGGGCAAGCATTCTTTGCCCTGAGTCTTTGCAAAGTGCTGGCTGCGGTTTCTGCGGCGCATAAATGCGCGCGGCGCGTAACGCTTTACAAAGGCGCACATCAGGCAAGAGTGCCTGTGCTACTGCCTGCCGTAATATCCGGAGCCGGACGGGGGCGGCGGATAGGAGCCATAGGGATATGCGTATGGACCGCCGTAGCGAGGCGGCGGTGGTCCCGGGCGCCTCATGCGGGGGCGATTCTCAGTGGAGTGTGACTCGTAATCGGATTGCTTCACCGGTTGAAAGGCGTATTGGTTCTTGTCCGTGGAAATTGTTAACGGCGACTGCAGTTGGAACGAAAGTACGGTTTCCGCGGGAAGCACAGCCGGTTTTCCTGGACCGGAGATCACGCCGATAATTCCGGCGGTGGCCCCGACTCCGGCGCCGATCACGGCACCTACCCCGCGGCCTACAATTCCACCAATCAGGGCTCCAATTCCGGTCGTCGATCCAACCACAGCGGCGTCCCGTCCATGAGAGGAGGCGCCAGCCGATGTTTGGTACAGTTCCGTGTGAACAGTCAATTTCTGGCCGTCGACCAGGGTCAATCCCGGCAAATCAAGCCCCAGCTGGGATCTGCCCGACCCATGGCCGCCTTTTTTCACCTGAGAGACATGGCCGGTTTGCGCCTGACCCCGCCGCGCCACTACCCACCCGTCCACGACGATCGGTTCCTCGAGCGAGCCGCTAAAGTTATCACCAATGACGTTGTGCTCGGTTGAAAGCGAGTCATCAATTCGCACTCGGATGACTGTACCCGCCGGCAAAGTCAGCGATCCCGGAAGAGGGCCCTGTGCCGCTTGTTCGTGCGGCGGGCGGTCCTGGGGCCGTTCGGAACGTTGGTCTGCTGGCGGCTGCTGAGGGGGAAGGCTTGGTTGATCCTCGGGATCGGAATTCGGTTGTTGCGCGCGTTGTTGCTGCGCCTGTCCCCGGTCGTCCTGTTCCGCTTCGGGCTGTGCGGGAGCAGTCTGCTCTTGCTTCAGTTGCGGGTTCGAACGTTCCTGCGGGCGCACCTCGTCTTGTGGTGAATCCAGTGAGCCTGATTGCGTCTCGGGTGGATTGTCCGGCGGCGGGAACGTTGCCGTGACGGCACCTGTCTGATTCTGCGCGGCGGACGGCGACGCGCCCGTGCAAAACGCCGCTGCGAAAGCCAGGAAGATCAGGGATCTTGTCAGAACCCATTTCACTTTTCTCGGCGATTTGGAGATCATGGTTCTCACTCCTAATAATTCAAGTGACAGGCCGGGCGGCCGGGATTTTCTTTCCCAAGATGGGCGACGAGACTAGTTGTCTCCATTTTGATGATCATCCCATGGGCCGAGTTGTCTGAAGGAACTAAAGGATTTAGGGGCGTTGTCGACGGGAAAGGAGCGTCAGAAACACGATAGATGGTGCGGCTTTGTGGAACGCGAGGCTCCGAAAATAAAAAACTCCACCCTTTGCGAGGTTTCGTAGCGCGGCCTTCAGCCTGCGGGTTTTGGGTTTTGCTAGGACTAGCCCCCGCCGGCTGAAGCCCGCGCTACTTGGAACGCAAAGGGTGGGACACTCACATCATCTTTTTAGAGCACCCGACCATAGATCAGGCGGTGAGTGCCCGCGCTGCGACAGCGGCTTTCGCCGGCGCTGCATAACGCGGGCTGGTTAGTGTCTTAACAACTAGGTTTTTTGCTTCTTTGGCTTTTTCTTTTCGGGTCTTGGTGCGTTTTTGTTTCCCATGCGGAGAGAATGCCACGGATTGCCCTCGTTGGCTAGGGGCTTCGGTTCAGACTCGGACAAATTTCAAGGAGTCATGGCGTTTGATCCGGGATGTCGGTAAGATCAGTTCTCCGGTTCCGCCGCCCCCATCCGCTGAGGCGCACACGCCATGATTACTAATTCGGTATATACACGTGCTGCTCTTATGGTGCCAGCGGCCGCACTGTTGACGATTTGGGCTTCGGCCCAGTCCACTCCATCCGCACCGCCCGAAGCGCCTGCCGTTGCCCAGCAAGCAGCTGCTGCGCAGTCGGGCTACGTGTTGAAGGTAACCACGCGCCTGGTGACGCTCGATGTGATTGCCACGGATTCTCGCGGGAACCCCGTGCGCGATCTGAAGCCGGAGGATCTGCA
>Ga0105245_10002308_pt1 | contig 17265 bp, 12 predicted proteins | sample KBSM54metaG_FD_81523 | JGI IMG/M metagenome (GOLD analysis project Ga0105245, IMG submission 81523) | Miscanthus rhizosphere microbial communities from Kellogg Biological Station, Michigan, USA - KBS M5-4 metaG | ecosystem: Host-associated > Plants > Roots > Rhizosphere > Soil | place...
GCGCGCATGATCTCGAGCACGATGCGCACGCGGTTCTCCGGCGAGCCGCCGTAAGCGTCGGTGCGCCGGTTGATGCTGTCGCGCAGGAACTGGTCGAGCAGATAGCCGTTCGCCGCGTGCACTTCGACGCCGTCGAAGCCGGCGGCGAGCGCGTTCTGCGCCGCCGTCCGATATTGCTCCACCAGGCCCGGCATCTCGGCGAGCTCGAAGGCGCGCGGCGGCGAATGCTGCACGCGGCCGAGCGGCGTGTTGGAGCGCCCGTTCGACTGCACGGGCGAGGGGGCGACCGGCGGCTGGTTGTTGGGCTGCACGGAGTAGTGCGAGCAGCGGCCGGCGTGCCAGAGTTGCATGAAGATGGTGCCGCCCTTGGCGTGCACGGCATGGGTGACGGCGCGCCAGCCCGCGATCTGCGCCGGCGTGAAGATGCCCGGCGAGTTGATCCAGCCGAGCCCCTGCGGGGAGATCGCCGTGGACTCGGCAATGATCAGCCCGGCGCTGGCGCGCTGCAGGTAATATTCAACATTCATCTCATTCGGGACCGCGCCGGGCGAGCGGCTGCGCGTCATTGGCGGCATCACCGCGCGGTTGCGCAGCTCGTAGGGCCCGAGCGCGACGGGCGTGAACAGGTCGGGCTTCGCCATCGGCACTCCGGAACAAAACGGGCGCCGCCGGGTGAGGCGGCGCCCGCAGAGATTGTCGCGTTACGTATTCAGCTTAGCCTTCAAGTCCACCTTGTAGGTCTCCCACATCAGCAACACTGCGACGAAGGAAATGAAGGCGCCGAGGAACATGAAGCCCGACATCGCCCACACGCCGAGGCCGGTGGCGACGAACCAGGTCAGCACGATCGGCGTCTGAGCGCCGATCACGCTCGAGATGGCATAGCCGATCGAGATGCCGCTGAAGCGGATCTTGGTGTCGAACAGCTCGCTGAACTGCGCGGCCTGCGGCCCGTAGACCGAGGAGATGCACAGTCGCCCGCCGAGGATGGCGATGAAGACCAGCGCCGCTTCCTTGGTGTTGGCGAGCGGGAAGAAGGCGAGGCCCCACAGCATGGCGACGCCCAGCCCCCACAGCACCATGGTGCGGCGGCCGATCGTGTCGGACAGGCTGGCGAAGTAGAGCGTCGCCGGGATCTCGACCAGGTTGGCGATGATGATGAACCACAGGATCGTCTGCCGCGGGAAGCCGAGTTGGCCGGTGCCATAGCCGAGCATGTAGACGAGGCCGGTGAAGCCCATCACGTTGGTGAAGATCGTCGAGAGCGCGACAATGATGATCGGCTTCCAGGCGAGGGTGAACAGGTCCACCAGCGGCACGATCGCTTCGCGGCCGGTGCGCTTCATGTCGTTGAAGATCGGGCTTTCCGAGATCTTGAGCCGCACGTAGACGCCTACGAGGAGCAAGAGGACGCTGATCAGGAACGGAATGCGCCAGCCGTAGGCGTTGAAGTCTTCCTTGCTCATCCACACGGTTGCGGCGAGGATGATCAGGTTCGCCATCACGAGGCCGGCCGCGACGCCGAGCTGCGGGAAGCCGCCGTAGAGGCCACGCCGGTTTTCGGGCGCATGCTCGACCGCCATGGTGATGGCGCCGCCGGCTTCGCCGCCGACCGCAAAGCCCTGCAACAGCCGCAGCACGATGAGGATGACCGGCGCCGCCGCGCCGATGCTCGACGCCGGAGGAAGCAGGCCGATCAGGGTGGTGGCGCTGCCCATCAGCACGAGCGAGAACACCAGCATGGCCTTGCGGCCGAGCTTGTCCCCGTAGTGGCCCATGAAGATCGCGCCGAGCGGGCGCGCGAAATAGCCGAGCGCAAGTGTCGAATAGGAGAGGATGACCCCAACCAGCGGCGTGGCCTGCGAGAAGAACACGGCCGGAAAGACGATCGCCGACATCGTTGCGTAGAGGAAGAAGTCGTACCACTCGATGGTGGCGCCGATGAGCGAGGCGAGGGCGACCTTGGTCGCTTCCTGGTGCCGTTGCTGGTCGGTGAGTTTGATCGTTGCGTCCGCCGTCGCCATGGTTGCCTCCCCCTATTTATTGGGGGGAGTGTAGGGCGGACTCTGCAGCGCGCACAACGCGCCCGCAGGACTGGCAGCTATTCAATACCGTGGTGCAGCGCAGCGGGACTATTGCTTGAACGCCGGATCGCTCGCCGCGTCGGGCCGCGCCTTCCATTCGACCGAATAATACTGGCCGCGGTCGCGCGCCCACGGGTCGAACATGTTGACCACGTTCTTGAGCTCGACCTCGAGCTCGGGCATGGCGCGGAGCAGCACGCGCTTGAGCGGGGACACTTCCTGCTTGTGGCCGTTGGGCTCGCCCGTTTCCCATTGCTTCGGGCCGGGGCCGCTGTTCATCACCCATTCGACGCCGAGCGTCGTGTAGAACTCCGGCCGGAAGCTCGAGGTCAGGAAGCGATCGCTGAACAGCCGGCGCGACGCATTGATGATGAAGATGTGGAACTGCGTCTCGGAGATCGCGAAGCCGTGCGGGCGCGTGGTCTCGGCGAGGAAGCCGACGACCAGGTCGAGGTCCTCGACATTGTCCACCAGGGTGCCGTTCGCCTTGCCGAGGCAGTCGGTGATCGGCTGGCCGGCCGGATCGCGCTGCACGTTGGTGATGATCTTGCTGTCGTCGCAGGTGTGCTGGCCGTAGACCTCGCGCAGCGTCTTGACGATGTCGCGCTGTTCGGCGAGCGCCTTGGAGTCCGGCGCGAGCCGCGCGTCGATGAAGTCATCGAAGCCCGTGAGCGAGCGCAGCCCGATCTGACGGCGGAACTCGTTGAAGCGCGGGATGCCGCGCTCGCGGTCGCGGATGATGTCGAGCGCGGCGAGGTCGAGCGTCGTGTCGAGGCGCGGCCGCAGGTCGAGGTTCTGCATGAACTGCGGGATGTTGCGCAGCTCGAGCGAACCGAGCCGCTGGCGTCCCATGCTCAGCGCCCAGTTGGCGAGCCCGCCGTCGTGCATGGCGGCAGTTGCCTTGCCGCGGAACGTATCGATCACCGGCACGCGGCGCTTGATGGCGTTCGGGTCGGCGGTGTCGCGGAACTGGATGACGTCGGGCACCAGCGCGTGCAGCCGGTAGACCGAGACGAATTCCTCGGGGAAAGAGAACGGCGAGCCGAAGTGATTGGTGCCGCCGTTGATGTCGTCCGGATTGCTGAGGCTCCAGCGGTCCCAGGTCAGCCAGTCGGGCAGGAACGAGGGGAAGCGGCGGCTGTTGCCGCGCCCGACGATGCCGGGGCCGGCCGCGAGCGCGGAGAACAGCTGGTTCGACACGAACGGGTCGGGCGACTTGCTCAGCACCTTGACCACGTCCTTCGACAACCGCGCGATCGCCGGGTCTTCGCGGAACAGCCCCGACCAGTTCGAGTTCATGCCGACATTGAGCGGCTCGTCGTAGAGGAGCTGCGGCGTCCATTCGATGGTGTGGATCTTGGCGATCTCCGCCGCCACGATCAGGCGCGCGATCTCGAACAACTCGTCGGCGGTGAGGTCGGCGTACGCAATGGCCTGGCCCGGGCGGTCGGGGTGGCGCAGGCCGGAGTCGGCCTTCGGCTGGTCCTTGGCGCGCTGGCGGAAAGCGTCGACGATGGCGTTGTGCTCGCGCGCGAACACGTTGTGATAGAAGCTCATCCCGATCGTCCAGCTATCGGGAAATGCCGCGGCTTCCTGGCCGCGCCATTCCGGCTGGATCGGATCGCAACCCGTCGTCGCCGTGCCTTGGCAGGCTTGCTGGAATTCCGGCAGGTAGCCGCGCCGCTCGCTCGGCCGCCCCGGCTCCATGGCCAGTTTCGCCGGATCGGAGGCGTCACGGCGCACGCGCCGGCGCGAGCGCTCGTCGAAGCCGTAGAGCTGCGAGGCGTCCCACCAGGCGGTGACGTTGTTGCGGGTTGTGCGCGGCGCGCGCGCGAGCCGGTCCACGCCGTTGACCTTGAACGTGGCAGGCGCTGCCGTGTCGGCCATGAGCGCCGCTTCCATCTTGTCGTCGGTGCGGCAGCCCAATTCGCGCGCCCGCTCGGGCGAGACCGGCTGCTCGACGTTGTTCACGCGCTCGCTCGCGCAGCCCAGCCGCGTCATCACCCGCGTCTGGTCGGCGCGCGCCTCGTCATTGTGCGAGAACCAGTCGTGCGTCATGAACTGGATCCAGAACGCCGCCAGTACGTTGAAGAACGGCGCCGGTTTGTACGCGCAGTCACCCGTGCCGTCGGCCGTGCCGGCGCCCGCGTTGCAGTTCGGCGTCGCGCTTTGGTCGCGCGTGAACAGCCGCCGGCTGATGACCTGCGGGTCGGGCTGCAGCAGCGACAGGCGGCCGCCATGGCGGTTCTTCGCAAAGACGTCGCGCTCGGCGTCGGGATAGGTCGACTCGAACTCGACGTTGCGCCCGAACAACTGGCCGGCCGAGCCCATCGCCGGATTGCGGATGTCGTTGCAGATGCCGCTCACCGTGCGGAAGCGGATGAGATCGCCCTTGCACAGCTGCGTGCCGTCAGCGCCGACCTGCACGTCGCGCAGGTTGGGGTGCCCGTCGGGAAGCTTGAACTCGTTCCAGGTCTTCCTGATCGAGCCGCCGTTCGCCATGTACTGCGGGAAGGTGCGGTTGTCGAACAGGTTGAACTTGATGAGCTCCATGCGCTGGTATTCGAGGTCCATGAGCGCGCCGTCGATGCCGCGCTGGTTGCGATCGAACACATGCGAGCCGGTGCCCGAGCGCTCCGACTGGCCGCTGACATCGCTCGTGCCCCAGTAGTTCGACCAGTCGACCCACGGCTGTCCGCGGCCGGCAATCGCCCGGCGTCCGCCGCGGCAGCGCGCCGCCACTTCGCCGACCTTGCCCTGGAAACGATCGGTGCGGTCGGCGGCGATGTCGCGCAGGCCGCCGGCTCCCAGCACGGCGCAGGCGGCGGCGATCTCGACGTCGTTTTCGTCATCGGCTGCGCCGACCACGCCGGCCGCCAGAACGCCGGCGGCAACTGTCACCAGAACGAGCTTGGGTAGCTGACGCATGATGGCCCCTCATGCAGCTTGCGCGGGAATTTTACTCGCTAACACGTTCCCGACCAGACCCTGTGTGTCCCGCTTCACACAGGGGCGGCGCCACCGTTCACTCGTCGTCGTTCTGCTCCGCCATTTTCTCCAGGGCGCGTGGCGAGCGCACGACGAGGCGGCCGCGCTTGAGGGCGATCCATTTGCGCGTCGCCCACGCCGACAGCTCGCGGTTGATGCGCTCGCGCGTGGTGCCGAGGATCTGGCTCAGCTCACGCTGGGTGATCTTCAATTCGATGTCGCCGTCCTTGGCGGGCTGCGCGCGCACGAGGCGCAGCAGCGTGCGCGCAAGCCGCGCCGGCAACTTGAGCAGCACCACTTCCTCGAAATGCTCGCTCGACCAGCGCAGCCGCGCACACAGGAGTTCGATCAGCTTGAGTGCGATCTTTGGATCGGTCTCGACGAGCGCCAGGAAATCGCGCCGCTCGATCACCACGAGGTCGCAGTCGGAGATCGCGACCGCGTCGGCGGTGCGCGGCTGCCCGTCGAGCAGCGCGATCTCGCCGAACACTTCGCCTTCGGTGAGGATGTTGAACACCGCCTCGCGGCCGTCGCTCGACGGTGCCGTGATCTTGATGGTGCCTGCGCGAATGGCAAACAGCGCGTTACCGGGGTCGCCTTTATTGAACAGAACGCGGCCGGCCCTGACGTTGCGGCGCTTGGCGTAGGCGACCAGCCGTTGCAATTGCGTCGCCTGCAACGCCCCGAACAGGGGATGCTTGGCGATCAACGCAACATCGGTCGGCGCGGCGGCACTCGTCTGCACGGACATCGTACGGGCACCAGAGACGGGGAGACTTGGAAACACCCGATTTTTAGCAGGTTATGTGCGTGCCGTCACATAAGCCTACCGCCGCATCCAGTAACGTTTCACACGTACCGAAAGTGCTGCCGGGCGCGGCTTTGCGGCCGCTCCCTCCGGCAAATCGGGACGAATTTCGGTCCTGTGCCTGTCGTGGATGAGCTAGCATGCTCAGCGCGGCCCGCGTGCCGCGTCCCGTGCGGTCGAGGACACTCCGGAGCACGGGGCGCAAGCAGAAAAGGGCTGCGGGGGGAACTGATGTTTCGGTCTGCCAGCGCGGTCCATCCGCCGCGGGTTTCATGCGCAACCCTCGAGGTGATGCATGCGGCGGCGTGATTTTCTCGCGGGACTTGGCGGCGCGGCCGCGCTGGGCGCGTCTCCGGCGGGGCTTCGTGCCCAGCAAGCGTCCATGCCCGTGATCGGCTTCCTCAACAGCGCGACGCCCGCAACCTACCGCACCGCCCTGGTGCGTTTTCGTGAAGGCCTGCAAGAGACGGGCTTCATCGAAGGACAGAGCGTCAAGGTGGAGGAGCGCTGGGCCGACAATCACTATGAGCGCCTCCCGCAAATGGCGGCCGAACTGGTGCGCCTTGGCGTGTCGGTGCTGGTGGCCAATGGTCCTGCCGTGCTGCCGACGAAAGCTGCGACCTCAACCATCCCCATCGTGTTCACGGCCGGTCTCGATCCGATCGAGCTCGGGATCGTGCAGAGTCTCAGCCGGCCGGGCGGCAATGTCACAGGCGTGTCCGTCCTGAACGTCGAGCTGGTGCCGAAGCGCTTCGAACTTCTGCGCGAGGTCATGCCGACGATCAGCAAGGTCGGTCTGATGATCAATCCGGCCAATCCGAATGCCGCCAGCATCCAGCAAGCGTCGCAACGGGCCGCTAACGCGCTCGGGTTGCAGCTCCACATCATCCGCGTGGCGGGTGAAAAGGATCTCGAGCCGGCATTCGAAACAGCGGCGCAGTTGCGTGTGCAGGCGGTGGTGATCGGAACGGACCCGTTCTTCACGAGTCAGAGCAGCCGTCTGGCGGCGCTGTCCGGCCGCCATTCGCTCCCCGCGATCTACCAGTACCGTGACTTCCCCGCCGCCGGCGGCCTCATGAGCTACAGCGGCGATCTTGACGTGGCTTACCGGCGCGCCGGCACTTATGTCGGCCGCATCCTGAAGGGAGCAACGCCGGGCAACTTGCCGGTCGAACAGGTCACCAAGCTCGAGCTCATCGTCAATCTCAAGGCTGCGAAAGCGCTGGGCGTGACAATTCCGCCGGCGGTGCTGGCGCGCGCTGACGAGGTGATCGAATGAGGCGGCGGGATTTCATCGCGGGACTTGGTGGCGCTGGGCTCGCATTACCGTTCGCTGCACGCGCACAGCAATCCGCGGGACGAACAATCGGTTGGCTCAGCCCCACGAACGCGGAGACCAACAAGGCTAGCCTGGCTGCGATCCGCCGGGGTTTGACCGAGACCGGCTACATCGAAAACAAAAACCTGACGATCGAATATCGTTGGGCAGAAGGCCAATATGATCGGCTTCCGGCTTTGGCGGCGGATCTGGTGCGCAGCCAGGTGGCGGTGATCGTTACAAACGGGGGGCCTCAACCCGCGAGGGCGGCACTGACAGCGACGCAAACGATTCCAATCGTTTTTCTGAGCGGCAGCGATCCGGTTCAGGATGGACTGGTCAAGAGCTTCAATCGTCCGGGCAGCAATGTCACGGGCGTCCACGTGTTTACCACCTCGCTCGGACCAAAGCGGCTCGACCTGTTATGCGAATTGCTGCCCGAGGCGCGCGTGATCGGCTTTCTCGTCAATCCAACCAGTCAGATTCGCGACATGCAGATGAGCCAGGTCGGCGATACTGCCCGCGGGATGGGGCGGACCCTCATTGTCGTCAACGCCAGCAACGACCGTGAGATCGACCTCGCTTTTGCGTCTCTCGCACAGCGGGGAGCCCAAGCGCTGCTGATGAGCGCCGATCTGTTCTTCCAGGTTCGCACCACCCAGCTCGTGGCGCTGGCGGCGCGCTACAAGATGCCGGTCATGTACGAGTGGCCCGAGTTCGCCACGGCGGGCGGGTTGATGAGTTACTCGGCCGTGCGCGCCGACACGGCGCTCCAGGTGGGTATCTACGTCGGCAGGATTCTCAATGGAGCTAAACCGGCTGATCTTCCGATCACACAGTCCACCCGGTTCGAACTCGTCATCAATCTGAAAACCGCCAAGGCACTTGGTCTCACAATCCCGCCCTCGTTGCTCGCGCGCGCTGACGAGGTGATCGAATGAGGCGGCGGGATTTCATCGCGCTGCTTGCCGGCGCGGCGACCGGTTGGGCGCAGCTCGCGCGCGGACAGGCGAAGGCTTTGCCGCGCGTTTGCCTTCTGACGTTTGACCCGCAAACGATGGTGGCGACGCGGTTCAGCGGCTTCTTCGAAGGGTTGCGCGACCTGGGCTACATCGATGGGCGGACAATCGCGATCGACGTGTTGAGTGTCGATGGTCAAGCCGAACGCTATCCCGCACTCGCCACTGAGTGCCTGCGGCGCAAGGCCGATGTCATCGTTGTAACAACGACGCCGGGTGCACAGGCCGCGAAAAACGTCACAACAGCAACCCCCATTGTGTTGATCGGACTTGGCGATCCTGTCGGAACGGGCCTGGTCGATAGTCTGGCCCGGCCAAGTGGAAACGTCACGGGGTTGTCGCAGATGGCTCCCGAACTGGCCGCCAAACGTCTTGCGTTGTTGCGCGAGATGGCGCCGCAAATCTCGCGCGTCCTCGTGCTCACATATTTGGCCGATCCCATAGCGCCTCCGCAGATACGCCAACTGGAAGCGGCCGCCAAAGGGATGGGCATCCAGTTGCTGGTTCAGAATATTCGGACCGCTGAGGATCTTCCGGCAGCCTTCGATGCAGGAACAAAGGGAAAGGCACAGGGGCTCGTCACGACGGGGGAAAGCATATTCGTCGTCAATCGCCAGCGGGTGGTTGAATTAGCCGCGCGCCACAAGTTGCCTGCGGTCTATCCGCTGAGACTTGTCGCGGATGCCGGCGGGCTGATGAGCTATGATTCCGTGCGGCCTGACCTGCATCGGCGTGCGGCAACTTACGTCGACAAGATCCTCAAAGGCGCAAAGCCGGCGGCGCTGCCGATCGAGCAGCCGACCAAGTTCGAACTGGTGATCAATCTTAAGACCGCGAAAGCAATGGGTCTGACGGTTCCCCCGCAGATGCTGGCGCGCGCCGACGAGGTGATCGAATGAGGCGGCGGGAGTTCATCGCGGGACTGGGCGCCGCGGCGATCGCATCGCCGCGTGCCGTGCTCGCCCAAGCCAAACCAGTGATCGGCTTCCTGCATAGTTCGTCACTCAGAACCAATGAGTTTTACGTGACCGCGCTTCGCAATGGCCTGAAGCAAGAGGGGTTTGTCGAAGACCAAAACGTCACTGTCGAATATCGGTGGGCCAATGGTGAGCCCGATCGGCTGCCGGCGCTTGCTGCGGATTTGATTGGCCGGCGCGTGGCGGCGATCGCGACCGACACCCGTGGTGCGCTCACGCTCAAGGGCGCAAACGCAACGATGCCCGTGGTCTTCGGCATCAGCTCCGACCCTGTGAAGCTTGGCCTGGTGACCAGTCTCAATCGGCCGGATCGCAACATGACCGGCGTAAGCTTTCTTGTCACGGCGGCCGTCGCGAAGAGGCTCGACCTGCTGCGTCAACTGATACCCGCTGCGGCCCACATCGGGTATCTCGTCAATCCAGACAACTTCAACAATGAAATCGACGAGGTGAAGACCGCTGGGCGCGCACTCGGGCTTGAAATTACGATCGTGCATGCGCGCAGTGAACGGGATTTCGAGCAGGCGTGTGCCACGCTGATCGAGCAGAAGGCAAATGCGCTGCTTGTCGGCAGCGATCCGCTCTTTCTCGCGCTCCGTGATGAATTGGCTGCAGCGGCCGCGCGGCACGCCATCCCTGCGTTCTATTATCTGCGCCAATACGCGCTGGCCGGCGGATTGATCAGTTACGGAACGAGTCTCGAAGAGTCGGAGCGCCAAGTCGGTAGCTATGTTGGCCGGATTCTCAAGGGCGCGAAGCCCGTCGAGCTCCCAGTTATGCAATCGGTCAGGTTCGAACTGGTGATCAATCTCAAGGCGGCCAGGGCGCTTGGGCTGACCGTGCCGCAATCGTTGCTGGTAGCAGCCGACGAGGTGATCGAATGAGGCGGCGGGAGTTAATCGCGGGACTTGGCGTCAGTCTGTTGGCCGGCGCGGCGCGCGCTGCGGATATTGCTACAATCGGGTTCCTCAGCAGCCGGACCTTGGAGCAGGGCCGCACGCTCGTTGCCGCGATCCGAAACGGGTTGCAGGAAGGGGGTTTCACCGAAGGCCGCAATGCTGCGATCGAGTATCGCTGGGGCAACGGCGAGCTCGACCGGCTTCCTGCGCTCGCGGCCGATCTCGTGGCCCGCAAGGTCGACGTCATCATTGCCGGCGGGACGCCGCAGTCGGCCAAGGCGGCAACGACGACGATCCCGATTGTGTTCACAACCGGCCTCGATCCTGTTGCTTACGGCTTGGTGACGAGCCTCAGCCGCCCAAACGGCAACCTCACCGGAGCGACGTTCTATTCCGGTGCGCTGATCGGAAAGCAAATGGAACTCTTGCGGGAGCTTTACCCGCAAGCCGAAAGCCTCGCGATGCTGGTGAAGAGCGACAGTCCAAGCGCCGGCCCGCAGACGAGGGACGCCAAAGTCGCAGAGGCGGCACTTGGCCGGCCGATCGAGATCCTCAATGCCGTCAACGAGAGCGAATTCGATGCGGCATTTGCTTCGCTCCGGAAGAGACCCAATTCGGCCATGCTGGTGAGCGTTGATCCCTATTTCGACAGCCACGCATCGCAGCTTTCGGCAGTGGCAGCCCGCCATGCCGTGCCGACTATTTACAACGTCCGGGAATTCGTCGCAGCGGGCGGTCTCCTGAGCTACGGCGCGAGTATCACGGAAACCTACCGACATGCCGGCGTTTACGCGGGGCGGATTCTCAAGGGCGCGCGGCCGGCCGACCTTCCGATTATTCTGCCGACCCGGTTCGACCTCGCAGTCAATTTGAGAGCCGCGAAAGCGCTTGGCCTTTCCGTTCCCCCGCAATTGCTCGCGCGCGCCGACGAGGTGATCGAATGAGGCGGCGGGAGTTCATCGCGGGACTTGGCGGCAGTTTGCTGGCCGGCGCGGCGCGCGCGCAGCAAAACCATCCAGCGCTCATTGGCGTGCTGCAGGCGGGCTCGCAGGCGGCGACCACCATCTACTACGATGCATTCCGCGAGGCGCTCGCCGGGCTCGGACATGCCGAGGGACGCGACGTGCGCTTCGAATATCGTTTTGCCGATGGCGTGATCGAGCGACTTCCGACACTCGCCGAGGAGATTGTGCGACTCAACCCACGCGTCATCGTGTCGGCACCGGTGCCGGCCAGCGTCGCGCTTGCCAAAGTCACGCGCACGATCCCGGTGGTGATGGCGACCGGCGCCGACCCGGTGAGCTTCGGACTGGCGGCGAGCCTGTCGCGCCCGGGCGGCAACTTCACGGGGCTTGCGAACTTCGCCGACGAGCTGGCGTCAAAGCAACTCGACCTGTTGCGCGAATTGCTTCCGCAACTCTCGCGGGTCGGCGTGCTGCTCAATGTCGCCAACCCGCTGCACGTGCCGCAATGGCGCCAAATCCAGGATGCCGCGGGGCAGGTCAAAGTTTCGCTTATTCCCTTTGAGTATCGCGTGCCCGAGGACCTCGAGCGCGCATTTGCCGCCTTCACCCGAGAGAAGGCTGACGGCGCGCTGGTGCCGCCCGACACCACGCTGGCGAATTATCGCGATCGCATCGTGGCGCTCGCGGCGGCGGCGCGGCTGCCGACAATCTACAATAATCGTCTGCCGATCATGATCGGCGGGTTGATCAGCTACGGCCTCAACTCCACCGAGAACTATCGGCGCTCGGCGGTCTACGTGGACAAGATCCTCAAAGGGGCCAATCCTGCCGAGATGCCGATCGAGCAGCCGACCAAGATCGAGCTGGTGATCAACCTCAAGACAGCCAAGGCGATGGGTCTGACGGTTCCCCCGCAGTTGCTCGCGCGCGCCGACGAGGTGATCGAATGAGGCGGCGCGATTTCATGGCCGGGATTGCAGCGGCGCTCGTCGCCTTACCGGCGCTTGGGCGCGCGCAGGGCAGGGTGATCCGGATCGGCTTCGTGACGTGGGGTTCGCAAACGATCGCCTCGCGCCTCGATGACCTGCGCGGCGGCCTGCGCGACTACGGCTACATCGAGGGCAATAATCTCGAGCTCGAAGCGCATTTTACCGACGGCAACCGCGAGCGCACGCGGGCGGTGATCGAGGCGATGGTCAAGAAGCCGGTCGACGTGCTTGTGGTCTGGCAGACGCCGGTCGCCCACATTGCGAAAGACACGACGAAGACCATCCCCGTTGTGATCATGGTAGCCGATGCGCTGGCAACGGGGCTGGTCGAGAGCCTCGCCAAGCCGGGGGGTAATCTGACCGGGCTGTCCAACACCGGTCCTGATCTCGCCGGCAAGCGGCTCGAGCTTCTGCGCGATATCCGGCCGGGCATCAAGACGGTCGGCTTTCTCGGATCGTCCAACGACCAGAATGGGATCACCTTCGGGCGGCAGACGACGGCGGCCGCCGAGAAGCTCGGCCTCGGGCTTGTGGCGAAATACGTGCCGGGGCCGGCGTCCTTCGATGAAGCGTTGTTCGCCGACATGCAGCGTCAGGGCGCGGAGGCGATCGTCGTGCAGCCCGTCTTCACCAGCCATCGCGCCGAGATCGTGGCGCTTGCGTTGAAGCATCAGCTGGCGGTGCTCTCCGACTTCGCTTCGTTCGCGGAGGCAGGTGCCTTGTTCAGCTTCGGCGTCGACGACGGTGCGCAGCTTCGGCGCACCGCCTATTTTGTCGACCGTATTCTCAAGGGCGCCAAGCCGGCCGATTTGCCGATTGAACAGCCCACCAAGTTCCAGCTCGTGCTCAATACGGTGACTGCGAAATCGCTGGGCTGGTCCATTCCGCCGCTGGTACTGGCGCGTGCCGATCGGGTGATCGAATGAGGCAGCGCACTTGGACGTTAGGTCTGGCGTTCACTGCCATCGTCAGTCTTTGGCCGCTGGTCGGCCGCGCACAGACGCCGCCCGTCATCGGCTACCTCAGCAGCAAGGACGAAGCTTCTGAATCCGGCATCGTCGCTGCCATGCGGAAGGGTCTTGCCGACCAGAAGCTCAGCGAGGGGCGCCATTTCTCCATTGCGTTCCGGTGGAGTGCCGGCGTTTACGATCGGTTGCCCGGTCTGGCCGCCGATCTGGTTGGACGTAAGGTCGATGTCATCGCGACCTCCGGATTGCCGGCCACGCTTGCGGCCAAGGCGGCAACCCCGACCATTCCGATCGTGTTCAGGCTTGCGGTTGATCCGGCCGCTTTTGGCCTCGTGCAGAGCTTCGACCGCCCGGGCGGCAACCTGACCGGCGTAACCATGCTGTTCGATCCGCTCACGCCCAAGAAGCTTCAATTGCTGAATGAACTCATCGTCGACAAGTCGGTCGGGCTGCTTGTCAATCCAAACAACCCGAATGCGCGATCGCACGTTGAGCACGCGGAAGCGGCAACGAAATCGCTGGGACTGAGTTTGTCGGTGCTCGACGCGGGCAGTGCCGAGGCAATTGATGGTGCATTCGACGCGGCCCGGCAACGCAGGATCGGCGCACTCTTGATTGGGGACGATCCGCTGTTCGACGTGCAGAGCCGTCGCCTCATCGAAGCCGCTGCTCGCCACAAGATGCCGACAATGTATTACGTACGTGATTTCGTCGCCGCGGGCGGGCTGTTGAGTTACGGTCCGAGTTTCGACGAAATGTCGACTCATGTGGGCATCTATGTAGGGCGAATCCTCAAAGGCGAACGACCTGCGCTCTTGCCGGTGCAACAACCGACGAGGTTCGAATTGGTGATCAATATGAAGGCCGCCCGCGCGCTTGGAATAACGGTGCCTCCATCTTTGCTCGCACGCGCCGACGAGGTGATCGAATGAGGCGCAACAACGACGAGGCCTCAGGCTAGAATAATCGTATGGCCACGCTATCGCAGGATACCGCAACGCCCGCCACGGGGCAGACCGTCCGGTCCGCGCCGCGCGCGCGCGTGCGTGTGCGGCTGCTGTTCAAGTACATCGCGCTGATCTTTGCCGTGGTGCTGGTCGCGCTCATCACCAACGGCGCGTTTGAAGTCTATTTTTCCTACCAGGAGCATACGGCCTCGTTCGTTCGCATCCATCGCGAGAAAGCCGAAGCGGCCGCCGCGAAAATCGGACAGTTCATCAAGGAGATCGAGGCCCAGGTGGGCTGGACCACACAGCTTCCGTGGTCGGCCGGCGCCATCGAGCAGCGCCGCTTCGACGCGCTGCGCTTGCTGCGGCAGGTGCCTGCGATCACCGAACTGGCGCAGCTCGACGCCTCCGGCAAGGAGCAGCTGCGGGTCTCGCGCCTTGCCATGGACGTGGTCAACAGCCAGGCGGATTTCTCCAAGGAGCCGAAGTTCACCGAAGCCGTCGCCAAGAAAGTCTACTACGGGCCGGTCTATTTCCGCCGCGAGTCGGAGCCGTACATGACGCTGGCGCTTGCCGGCACCCGGCGCGACGCCGGCGTGAGCGTCGCCGAAGTCAACCTCAAACTCATCTGGGACGTGGTCTCGCAGATCAAGGTCGGCGAGAAAGGCCACGCCTATGTGGTCGACGGGCAGGGCCGCCTGATCGCGCATCCCGACATCAGCCTGGTCCTGCGCAACACCGATCTGTCACGTCTGCCGCATGTGCGCGCCGCGCTCGGTACGCCGGGGACGTCGCCACCGGCCGACCTGGTGCAGGAAGCCAAGGATGTGCAGGGCCGCACCGTGCTTTCGGCCTATGCGCCGATCGCGCCGCTCGGCTGGTTCATGTTTGTCGAAATGCCGACCGACGAGGCCTACGCGCCGATGCGCGAATCGGTCCAGCGCACCGCCGCGCTGCTGGTGGTCGGCTTGATGCTCGCCCTGTTGGCCGGATTTTTCCTGGCGCGCCGCATGGAAGTGCCGATCCGCGCGCTGGGAGCCGGTGCGTCGCGCATCGGCGCCGGCGATCTCACGCAGCGCCTGTCGATCAAAACCGGCGATGAGCTCGAAAGCCTGGCCGACCAGTTCAACGACATGGCCGGCAAGTTGCAAGAATCGTATGCCGACCTCGAGCAGAAGGTCGAGACGCGCACAAAAGAGCTGACGGAATCGCTCGAGCAGCAGACGGCAACGTCGGAAGTGTTGCGGATCATCAGCGCGTCGCCGGGTGATCTCAAGCCGGTTTTCGAAGCCATGCTCGCCAACGCGACCCGCATTTGCGAAGCGAAATTCGGCAACATGTTTTTGTTCGAGAACGGCATTTTCCGCGCCGTCGCTGTCCACGGCGAAGAGCATTACGTCCGCATGTGGCGGGACAACCCGAATATAGTGATCGCCGAGAATCGCGGCATTCCGCTGGACCGGATATTGAGGTCAAAGGAGGTCATTCGGCTCGCCGACTTGCGTGAAGATCGATCATACGCCGACCGAAGTCCCCGGATCGTCGCGCTGGTCGAAAAAGCCCAGGCGCGCAGCTTCGTCCTGGTCCCGATGCTCAAGGACGATGAACTGGTCGGCGCGATTGCGATGTATCGGCACGAGGTGCGGCCGTTCAGCGACAAGCAGATCGAACTCGTCGAGAATTTCGCCAGCCAGGCCGTCATCGCCATCGAGAACGTGCGCCTGCTCAATGAATTGCGCGCGCGCACCGACGCGCTCGCGCGCTCGGTCGAGGAGTTGCGCGCGCTCGGCGAGGTCTCGCAGGCCGTCAACTCGACCCTCGACCTTCAGATGGTGCTCGATACCATCGTCTCGCGTGCGACGCAGCTTGCCGGCACCGAAGCCGGCGCAATCTATGTCTATGAGCCGATGCGGCAGGAATTTTCCCTGAGCGCAACCTACGGCATGAGCGATGAGCTGATTGCCGCCGTGCGAGACCAGCACAGTGCGATTTCGGCTGCTGTCGACGAGGCGACCGAAGCCGGCGAGCCAGCACAGGCCGCCAATCTCGCGGACGAGGCGCCTTCGGCGACCAACGAGATCATGCTGAAGGCCGGATATCGCGCCCGGCTGATGGCGCCGTTGATCCATTCGGGCGCAGTCGTGGGTGCGCTGGTGGTGCGGCGCAAGGCGCCGGGGGAGTTTTCGCGCAGCACCATCGATCTGATGAAGACCTTCGCGGCCCAATCGGTGCTGGCGATTCAGAACGCGCGGCTGTTCAGCGAGATCGGTGAGAAGAGCAAGCAGCTCGAAATTGCGAGCCAGCACAAGTCGCAGTTCCTCGCCAACATGAGTCACGAGCTGCGCACGCCGCTCAACGCCATCCTCGGCTACACCGAGCTCATCCTCGACAATGTCTATGGCGAGGTTCCCGAAAAGGCGCAGAAGACGCTCGCGCGCGTCCAGACCAACGGCAAGCATCTGCTGGGGCTGATCAACGACGTGCTCGACCTGTCGAAAATCGAGGCGGGCCAGTTCAACCTGTCGCTCGCCGACTATTCGGTGAAGGACGTCGTCTACAATGTGTTCAGCGCGGTCGAGTCGCTTGCCAACAACAAGAAGCTCGCGCTCAAGGTCGAATTGGCTTCCGACCTGCCGCGCGCCCACGGCGACGAGCGGCGGCTCACGCAGGTCCTGCTCAACCTGGTCGGCAACGCCATCAAGTTCACCGACGAAGGCGAGGTCGCCATCAAGGCCTCGCGCGCCAACGGTTCGGTCACGGTGGCGGTGCGTGACACCGGCCCCGGTATTTCGCTGGCCGACCAGACCAAGATATTCGAGGAGTTCCAGCAGGCGGATTCCTCGACCACCAAAGAGAAGGGCGGCACCGGTCTCGGGCTCGCCATCGCCAAGCGCATCGTCGAAATGCACGGCGGCCGGCTGTGGGTCGAATCCGAATTGGGGCACGGATCGACGTTTTCGTTTACGGTGCCCGTGACCGCGCAACAGGAGGGCCGCCCGCAGTGAGCAAGCATATTCTGGTGGTCGAGGATCAGGAGGACAATCGCCAGATCCTCCGCGACCTGCTCGGCAGCGTCGGTTACGAGCTGACCGAAGCGGAAAACGGCGAGGAGGCGATTGCGGCCGTGACCAAGCGCCGCCCCGACCTGATTCTCATGGACATCCAGCTTCCGGTGATGGACGGCTATGAGGCGACGCGCCGGATCAAGGCCGATCCCGCCACCCAGGCGATCCCGATCATCGTGGTCACGTCCTACGCGCTGTCCGGCGACGAGGAGAAAGCGCGCGCCGCCGGCTGCGACGC
>Ga0105245_10002309_pt1 | contig 17264 bp, 15 predicted proteins | sample KBSM54metaG_FD_81523 | JGI IMG/M metagenome (GOLD analysis project Ga0105245, IMG submission 81523) | Miscanthus rhizosphere microbial communities from Kellogg Biological Station, Michigan, USA - KBS M5-4 metaG | ecosystem: Host-associated > Plants > Roots > Rhizosphere > Soil | place...
ACTTGATTAGGCGCGAGTTGATCGTGATTTGCGTCTGCCGTTTCAGACAATGGCGTGTTCGGCTGCGGGCTGATCTGTCTGCTGGAAGCCGTCATAATGCTCTCATTATGAACCAGAGTGGGCGCAACAGCACGAATTTCGTTTTAACGTCTATTAGGAATACCAACACAAAAAGACCCTGTGCTCTGAAAAGAACACAGGGCCTTTCGCTCAATGAAGCTTTAGGCTGCTTTTTCTGCTTCAACGTTGATGTTTTGCGCGAGCTTAGTCAATTTCTCGTCAGTTGCTTTTTCCTCATCCAGCGTCTTCTGCAACAAGCTGGCAATGGTGGACTCGCCCATCAATTCGGCGTATGTCCTCACGCATCCGTAACCGGCAATTTCATAATGCTCAACGTGCTGCGCTGCGCCAATAAGGCCGGCATCCATCACCTCAGGTTCGGCGTCCTCTTCCATGAGTTCCTTGCCGTCGGCAATCACACCTTCCATGCCCTTGCACTTCTTTCCCCGTGGACTCTCATCCAACTCCTCAAAGATCTTTTCCAGGCGTTCCACGTGGGTCTGCGTCTCTTTCAGGTGCTGCTCAAAACCACTCTTCAGTTCCTTGGAGCTTGCCTTTTTGATCATCTTCGGCAAAGCTTTCAGAATCTGGTTTTCTGCGGAATAAAGGTCTTTTAATTCTTCAACGAACAGATCTTTCAACGATTCCATTTCCATTGCGTTTCTCCCCTTTTTGTTTCGATATGAATTTTTCTGACATGAAGTTGTTTTGAAGTTGTCGTGCGCGCCGTCTCAAAATGTCCCCCGGCGCCAGACTTGCCGAAGAAATCATCTGGCTCAGTTGCTCTCCAAAAGGCCGATATCACCATCCCCGTTCCCCGGGGGGATGGTGATTCGCCGACCCCTGGCATCGTTCATCGCGCCAGATAGCGTACCTGCTAGGCAGGTTTCTTTTCGCGGTCCTGCTGGTCACGTTGGCCTTGCTGGCCCTGCTGGACGTTGCCCTGGCCTTGCCGATTAATATCCTGCGAACCCTGCGACGGCTTCTTTTCCGTCTCCTGATCACGATTCGGGCGGCCAGATTGCTGATCCATCTTATTTTTATCTTCCATGTTTGCTCCTTAGGTTGGACATAAGTGGTGCTTAACAGATTGGATGGAAGAACTCGCCCGCATTCTGTCTCAAAATGAAGAGCAGCTCTCGAATTCGAGAGCTGCGGAATTTTACGCGCTAAATTCGCGCCTTTCAGGCGTTTGGGCGCGCCAGGAATTACCGGGAAAACCGCTGAACTATTTTGGGCTCAGCTTGGGTTTGTTCCCGTCGGGCAAAATCTGGTATGCCTCGGCCCGTGTCTTCACCACGTGAAGGTTAGGCCGCGTCGACTTAGCAAGCTCCTTGAACCTGGCTCCGAGCCGGAACATTACCTCATCGGGCGCAACCACAATGTGAATTGCTGAGCTGCTGAACAGGCTGGGATTGGCCGCCAGCGCCGCAATGGCGCTTTCCGAGATGGCCGCATCCGTCACGTCACTAAAATCCACGATGTCGGCAAATTGGGAATTGAAGTCCGGATCAGAGGCAATGCGCCTGTGATGTCCCAGAAATTCAGCGTCAGTGATCCTGCCATAAAAAGCCGAGTGCACTACTCTGCGTTGCGGATCGATCTTGAGCACGACTGGCATAGAAGGCTGGTCTTTGAACAATAGATGTTCTCTATCATGCCATAGTCACAGGTCAGTTGTGACATTGGCTGGCGGAAGGTAATCTTTTTGGAACTCTTGGGCAATGATTACCTAAAATCATAGTTCCGATACGTGCTCATCCGGCCCGACGAGATGGTCCGTTTGCACTAACATGTCATACGCTTAACAAGTCCGCAAGCTAAAGGAGAGGCCCCTTGGCTCATCTTTCAAAGTGGATCGTCTGTGCTTTGCTATTGATTCTTGGCGGGCTACCGACGTACCTTCCTGCGCAAGAAGCACCTTTGGCTCTACGGAAAGTGATCGTCAACCATGGCATCGAACTGCATTACGTAGAGCGTGGAACGGGAGAACCGGTGGTTTTTGTGCATGGATCGTTGAGCGATGGCGGCTACTGGAATGATCAGGTCCGTGCGTTTGCCAAGGCAGGATATCGAGCCATTGCATACAGCCGGCGTTACAATCCGCCGAACAACAACAAAGCACGGCCTGGCTATTCAGCAGTAGTGGACGCAGACGACCTAGCGGCGTTAATTACACAGCTCCATCTTGGCCGCGTGCATGTGGTTGGCCACTCATACGGTGCGTTTGCCGCCTTGTTTCTGGCAGCCAGGCATCCTGAACTGGTAAGGACGCTGGTTCTTGCTGAGGCACCAGCCGTGTCACTACTGGAGCATCTGGAAGGAGAGAAGACGGCCACGGGCAAGGCAATGTTCGCCGACATCGAGCAGCAAATGGTGCAACCGATGCAGACTGCATTTCAAAAAGGCGATCGCGAAGCTGGCCTAAGAACGTTCATCAACTATGTCTTGGACGATCCGGAAGCATGGCAGAAAATGCCGCAAGACGCCCATAGGGACATGCTGAACCATGCCCGTGAATGGGATGTGATGATGACGTCCGGCGAGTTGTTCCCGGTTCTTGAACCGCAGGCGGTCCGCAAGATCACCGCGCCGGCGCTGCTTCTCTCTGGCGAAAAATCCTACCGCTTTCTTGGGTTAATTGACGAGGAACTTACTCATTTGCTCCCACATGCCCGGCGGATCATTCTTCACGGAGCGACGCACCGCATGTGGTTTGAGCAGCCGGAGGTTTGCCGGAACGCGGTGCTGGAGTTTTTTCGAAAGGAGAAAGCTGGTTGGAAATCGCCGGGATCTCCGAAATTGGAAGAGCAAAACCTTGAAACGCAGAGGAACGGAGGAAGCGGAGGTTTGGTTTTCAATTTTGGCAATTACCCGATTTTGGCAATTTTGGCAATTCTCCCTGCCTCCGCGTCTCTGTGGTGAAAATTTCTTCCGATCCGCGCCGATCCGCGTTGATCCGCGGTAGAGATGTTCCTAAATTCCCAGCAGCCTCTTTGCGTTGCCACCCAAAATCTTCTGGCGATCGTCTTCTAAAATGCGCATAGCTTGAAGACTTTCCAGCATCTTGGGAATACTGCCGATCTGGTGCGGGTAGTCGCTACCGGCCAGAATCTGGCTGGCGCCGGCAAAGCTCACCGCCAGCTCTAGCGCGTGAGGATCGAAGTTGACGGTATCGAAATAAAACTTCTTCAGGTAGGAACTTGGAGGACGCGATATGTTTTTTCGGCAGTCGGCAAACGCCTCATACCCGCGATCCAGGCGCTCGGCGAGATATGGTATCGCGCCGCCCAGGTGTCCCAAAACCCACTTGATGTTTGGAAATCGCTCAGCCACGCCGCTGAAAACCAGGCTCGCTGCCGCAAGCGTAGTATCCATAAGAAAGCCGACAAGCGGCATGAGCCAGTAATCGAGCATGGCCTCGACACCGACAGGATTTGTAGGATGAATATGAACGATAGCGCCAAGTTCATTTGCGGCTTCCCAAACAGGCCAGAAACTCTGATGGCTCAGCGCCATTCCATTGATGTTGCTGAAAACCATTACGCCAGGAAACTTAAGCTGCTCCATGGCCCGGCGCAATTCAGCTACTGACGCAGCAGGATCGCTCAGCGGCAGCGTAGCAAGAGAAGCGAACAGTCCACGTTTTTCGGCAACGATGCGGGCAAAAGCGTCATTTACAAGCTTTGCAAGTCGCACTGCTGCCGCACCACCTTCTATGTGCGTGCCGGGCGTGGTAAGAGTGATCACCTGAGTGTCAACGCCGGATTCCTTCAAGACCTGTTCGCGATACTCAATGTCACGATGCCCGGGCACGGCCACGTTGTAATCGCCCGGATAATGTAGGCAGGGATTTCCGGCCGAGTCATGCGTGATGTGGACCGCGCTTGGTCCTTGCACAATGGCCTTAATGTATTCAGGTGGATAGAAATGGTTATGAAAGTCGATCGTTGGCATTCGTGCCTGGTCCTCTGCGTGCTTTCTCAGTCGTATTGCGATGGGCCCAGAAAAAATATACTGGAAGCCCCATAAGAAGCAAGCCTAGACCGATGAAACTGTCTCGCGGAGCGGCCCATATCTGGTTAATGGCAATGGCAGCCGATGTGAGAAAAGAAATGGCGGGTAACAACGGGTAGCCAAAGCCAAGAAACCTGGGCTTGTACTGGCCGCGCCGGTGCAGAAGAAAAATGCCGGCAGCCAGCAGAGCAAAGAACAACCACTCTGTGTAAATCACCCGGCTAAAAAGTGCGCGATACGAATTTGTAGCCGCCAGAACGCAGCTCCACGCTGCCTGCGCAGCTATGGCAAGGTAAGGTGTCTGGCGCTTGGGATGCAATGCTCCCAACCAGCGGAAAGCAAGGCCGTCTTGCGCCATTGCGTAATAGACTCGAGGTCCCGCCAGCGCAATCCCATTCAGCGAACCGAGCGCGGAAACGATAATTACGAGCGTGATTACCTTTGCCCCTGCGGGACCCAGAACGCGCTCCATGGCGTCAGCGGCAACGCGCGTAGAAGTGGCCACTGATCCAAGCGGCATTACGTAAAGATAAGCAGAGTTCAAAAGCGTGTAACAGCCCGTAACGATCAATACTCCAAGAATCAGCGCGCGCGGAATAGTGCGCTCCGGATTGCGCGTCTCCCCGGCGGAATATGAAACCATGTGCCAGCCACCGAACGCGAACAGTCCCGCGGCCACCGCAAGGCCGAAAGAAGCAAAGTGGACCGGCTGATCGACGGAAGCGATTACGTCATGATGCGCCACTTTTCCGAATGTGAAGATCAATGCGCATAGCAAAGCGACTGCACAAACCTTTGCCACGGTAAGAATCACCTGTACGGCGCTTCCCTGCTTCACACCGAGATATTGGATAAAGGAAACCAGGAGGATCGCGGCCATGGCCAGCATGCGGACGCCGCTATCACCGAAGCCGAAGAAATATCCTGCATAGCGCGCCAGCACCACCGCAATAGCTGCCAGAATTCCCGCGTGCATTACAAAGAACATCGTCCATCCCCAGAGAAATCCCAACGCCGGGGAATAAACTTGCTTCAGAAAGACATACACGCCGCCGGTATTGGGAAAAAGACGCGCCAACTCCGCACATACCAGCGCCGCGCACAGCGTGAGTACACCTGAAACCAGCCACGCCAGAATTACGCCGGTTCGGTTCGGCACCAGCCGCGTTACTTCTGAGGGCTGAACAAAAATTGACGCGCCCACAATGATCCCCACCACCATTGACGTGGCGGCAGCAAGTCCCATGGAGCGTCTGAGTTCAGTAGACATGAGCGTGAAGGCCGCGTGATTCTACCATGCACCGCGCGTCCCACAAGCTGGGTTGAGCGCTCAGCGCCCAGACGCGCAGTGATCGCCATCACCAATCAGGTGACAAACGTACCGTGCCGCGTTGTCGCAAAGTAACGTAACCAGAGTAGTCAACACGCGGTGAGCCTGACACGCTCAGCAAGCTCGTATGTCGCAAACGCCAATATTCATACGGGTAATTCACACCTCAATCTTGTTTGGATCTAAAACTCCACGACTTTAGAACTAATCTGATTTCATCTCCGATTACCTGCTCCCACAAGTGCTGCGGCCAAAAGTTACCTTCCACTCCAACTCTGTTTCGCGCAGGATGGCTTCTCACGGCTTCCCTCAGGCCGGCTTACTGGGCCCCTAAAGGAAGACGAATGGTTCGATCAGCAAAACATTTCGCGCTTATTCTGCTGCTCTCTTGCTGTACCGTATTTGCGTTCGCCGCGCCACATTCACCCGAACCGGGCACGAACACCCATCTCCGCGTTCGCACCATTTCCGGTTATCTGATGGTCGTCAACGTTTCCATCAATGATCGCGGACCGTTTGATTTTCTGATTGATACCGGCACCAACACCACATTGATTGATCCGCAACTCGCCACCGAACTCGGGTTGCAGCCCAAAGACACGCTCAAACTTGCCAGCCTGGCCAGTGCTACGGAGGTGCCTCGGTACTATTTCCAGACGTTCCGGGTAGGCCCCGCATCCGTTTCAAATCAGGAAGCGTTGGCTGTACCGCTACCGCAACTTACTGCTTTGGACCACAATATTCGCGGCGTGCTGGGCATGAATTTTCTGCTGCAGTTTTCTTTCCGGCTCGATTATGACCGTCGCACGCTGGAACTTTATCCCATCCCTGAATCCGCACAAGTACCTGCTGGATTGCGTGTTCCAGTAGAAATCAACGAGTCGCGATTGCTGATTAAAGTTGGATCGGAAGCTTCTCCCAGCGGGAGCTGGAAGCTGGCGCTTGACTCCGGCATATCGCAGTTCCTTATCTTCCAGGATCGCGTGGTCGCAGCAGAACGTTCATGCGGAAAAACCAATTGCCTGATGCAGGTTGCGACCAACCTCGCAGATCACACCGCTTCCACGATTCTGCTGCACGACGTATCCATTGCCGGCGCTCACCTGCCGGAAACACAAGTCGTGGTCCTGCGCAATGATCTGCAAAAGCGGTCTGATCGGCAGGACGGATTGCTTCCCGCGGCTCCGTTCCGGTCAGTATTCTTTGATCGCACGAATGCCACGATCATCTTCAGCCCCGTGCCCGGCCCGTTTACCATGGCATCTTTCCAACGACCCTGAGCTTTTTTCCAGTCCCTGATCTTACGCAGCTTTCTCTTGTCGCTTTTGCTTAGCAATCTTGGCTGCCTGCTTACCTAGTGCAGTTCTTGTAGCCTTTGGCAGATGGGCGATCGTGCGTTTCTTTTTTGCAGCATTTGCGGCCTTCTTGATGTTCTTGCGTGCGGCGCTCCGCTGTTTTTCACTCGGCATCTTCTTCTCCTCTAATGGCGTTTAAAGTATTGCACCGCGCGCTCATGGCCCTTGGCCTTTTCCAGGCTTGAAAAAGTTCCCAGATTGCGGCGCTTGCCGGTCTTCGGATTTTTCTTGCGCGAGTACAAACGATATTCGCCAGATTTCAATTTACGAATCATCTCTCACCACCACGGTTTCTTTATAAGATGATCGCTGTCAGGTCTTGTGTCGCCTAAACGCGGGTGTGGGTACTTTGTAATAAGGCGCTGACTATTTGGAAGACCCATTGTTCGGACTGAGCCGTCGACATTTGCTGAAACTTGGATTCGCAACCCGTAGTCGCAGCTTCATTGCCCGAAAGCCGAATTCATGCACGATCCGCGCGAGAAACCTGCGCACCGCCCATCCCACACGATCGACCGGCGTATTCTCGGGATCAAGACTTATTGCATTAGTTCCTGCTTGATTACGACCAGAAACAACGTGGTTCTTGATCTGCCCGCAAGCCAGAATTGATTTATTACAAGCAGGCATCTGTCGACGTTAGACGTCAATCAGGGACGAACTGCACTGTTCATTTTCGCACGCGATATTTCAAAAGCGATCATCCACCGCGTCTCACGTTCGGCCCTGTTGGGCGTCTAAGTGATGTCGATCAGATCATTTGCGCTGCTTCACCATGTGGCATTCGATTTGCTCGGCTCGTACTGTGTAAGACTCTGATTTTGGCGTACCTTCAACGCAGGGATTTCGTCCCAGGCTTCTTTTGAGATGGAGGTCTCAATGGCAAAAGTTGAGCGCATTCGTGAAGTGGTAACGGGCTCGGTTGATCTGGAGTATGTCCGCCAGAAGACTGAGGCGGGCTGGAAGCTGGTGGCAATGGAATGGCGACGCGAAATTGCAGGCGACGAAGCCGAGCAGCCGATTATCCTGGAAGATATCCCATACGGCCTGCGCGTCGCGGCCGATTGCAGCCGCCTGGAAGAAGATCCGCAAGAGCGTGCCGTGCTGGTGCAGATGATGGAGTTGATCGTCCAGGATTATTCCATCACCCTGGTTGCGTCTGAGCTAAATAAACGCGGTCTGCACACTCGCAGCGGCGGACCTTGGACGCCTGTTTCAGTATTTAACATGCTTCCACGCCTCATTGAAGTTGGGCCACACATTTTCTCCAGCGACGATTGGGACGAACGCCGTGAACGCTTGCTGAAGATGGTCTAGTATGCTTTCTGGATGAAGATCATCTCCCTCGGCGAAGTACTGTGGGACATTCTTCCATCCAGAGAGCACCTTGGCGGCGCGCCTTTTAACTTCGCCTGGCACGCGCACAATCTGGGGCATAGAGTCTGCTTTGTAAGCGCCGTTGGCATAGATCAACGCGGGAGCCGGACACTGGAACAGATGGCTGACTTGGGGCTCTCCGCTCAGTTCATCCGCCGCGAAGCCAATTACCCCACAGGAACTGTCACCGTCACTCTGGATTCGCTCGGATTACCGCAGTATGTAATTCATCGGCCCGCTGCATATGATTTTCCTGCGCTCGGGCCGGCTGAATTTGAGGCATTGCTCAATCCTGCGTCCGCCTGGATTTATTTTGGCACGCTGCAGCAGATGAGCGCTCCGGCCCACGATCTTTTGCTCAAGCTAATGACGGCTGCGCCTGCCGCAAAGCGTTTTTACGATGTGAATCTTCGCGTCGATTGCTTGACTCCTGAACTTGTCAGAAATCTTGCTCTTCACTCCCATATTCTCAAATTGAATGAGCAGGAAATTCCCGTTCTGCGCGAGATGAGCGAGCTCCAGTGCGACTCACTTGAGCAATTCTGCCGCAACTGCCGTCGCGCCCTTCAGCTTGATGCAGTATGCGTTACGCTCGGGCCAAAAGGCTGCGCGCTCTTGATGGACAACGAATATTTGGAAGCGCCGGGGTTTTCCGCGAAAGTGGCTGACTCCATTGGTGCAGGCGACGCTTTTTCCGCAGCTCTTATCCACGGAATTGGCGCGGGATGGACCGCAGCGCGAATTGCCGAATTCGCGAACCGCATCGGCGCGCTGGTTGCCAGCCGACCAGGAGGAACGCCCAAATGGACCATGGCCGAAGCGATGGCACTGTAATCATCGAAGGGACAGATCCATGAGCTTGAGTATCGCGAATGGGACTGGTTGTAAGCTGAATAGTCCTTAGCGATCGTAAATCTCAGTGAATAGCTTCAGCCGGCACTGGTCCGCTTCACGAAAGCTGTCCGCAAGCAGCCTCCACGTCCAGTTGCCGCCAAGCGTGCCGGGGGTATTCATGCGCGCTTCACTGCCCAGCCCCAATACATCCTGCATAGGAAAAAGAACTGTGTTGGCCACGGACTTCATGACTTCGCGAATAAATATCCAATTTACTTCGTGGTCAAGTTGGGCAGCCGTGACGCCGAAATAATTCTGCGCATCTGCATATTCCTTTTTTACGTCAGCCTGGGTACGCGTGCTTTGGGCCACGCCGGAACGCCACCATCCGAACATGGTGTCATTGTCATGCCCGCCGGTATAAGCCACCAACTGCTGCTCATAGTTGTGCGGACGAAAAGTTGGCGCCTGCGGATCAGTGCTGAAAGCGAATTGCAGAATCGCCATGCCCGGATAGCCAAACTGCTTGCGGATGGCTTCCACTTCCGGCGTAATTACGCCCAGGTTCTCGGCGACAATCGGCAGCGGGCCAAGCGCATCCGTTAATGCCTGAAAAAGCTCAGCGCCCGGACCTTTGACCCATTTGCCATTCATGGCTGTCGGCTCACCTGCGGGAATTTCCCAGTAAGCTTCAAATCCGCGGAAGTGGTCGAGCCGCACCATGTCAAACATCCTGAGCGAAGCGCGCAGTCGTTCAACCCACCAGTGATAACCGTTCCGCTTCATTACGTCCCAACGGTAAACAGGGTTTCCCCAAAGCTGTCCGGTGGCGCTGAAATAATCCGGCGGGACGCCAGAAACTTTCAGCGGATTGCCCTTTTCGTCGAGCCAGAACATTTCCGGATTGGCCCAAACATCGGCGCTGTCATGCGCGGCATAGATCGGAATATCACCCATAATGCGAATTCCGCGCCGCATGCAATGCTCTTTAATCACATTCCATTGGCGAAAGAACTCAAACTGCCAGAACTTATAAGCAGAGATTTCAGGTGCAAGCTTCTCTCTCCACATTTTTACGGCCGAGCCATCGCGCGCAGCCAGATCCGGATCCCATTCTGTCCACACTTTTCCCTGGTGCGCATCTTTGGCGGCCATGAAGAGGGCGTAATCATCCAGCCATGCCCGGTTTTCCTCGACGAACTGTTCAAACTCAATCTTTACTTCCGATGTTGCCGATGCGAAAAAATTGAGCGCCGCTCTTCTCAACAAACTGAATTTCCATGGAATCACTTTGCTGAAATCCACCCGGCCTTCTGGAAAATCGGGTAAAGACTGCAGCGCCTCTTGTTTGAGCCATCCCTCTGCGACCAGCGTTTCCAGGCTGATCAGCAGAGGATTTCCGGCGAACGCCGATAATGATTGGTAGGGAGAATCGCCGTATCCGGTGGGATTCAACGGCAGCACCTGCCAGATTTTTATTCCTGAATCATGCAAGTAGGAGCAAAAATCCAGCGCGTGCGTTCCCAGTTCCCCGATGCCGTATGGGCCGGGCAAGGAGGTGGGATGCAGCAATATGCCGGCTGATCGCGGAAATATCATTGCAGATGTTCCAGAATCCCGTGAAGCGGGATGCGCACCCAATCCAGCCGGTGCTCCAGTTCGTATTCCACTTCTACCAAACCTTTTTCAAGCGTGTAGGCATCCAGCAGGGCCTTGATTTCCGCCTGGCTTTTGGGCAGACAATCGGCTGCTCCGGAAGCTTCAAAGTAGCCTCGCAGGAACAGCGCACTTACCCATTGGTACCAGGCTTTGGCCCATTTTTCCAAACGCCAATCATCCTGCGTGCTGACGATTCCCGGAACATGATTGAAGAGCACGGCGTGCGACACGTAATGAAGGGAGCGGACCATGCTGGCAACATCCTTGATCGGCGAGCGCTTGATGCGCCGTTCACTCATGGGCCTGGTATAGTCGCCGTCAAAATTCTTGATGATGAAATCGCTACCGGTGTAAAGCACATTTCCCAGATGATAGTCTCCATGATGGCGGGTCCGCATACCGGAGATTCGCATGTCCCTGAGAGTGTTGAAGCGGTCCCGTAACGTATCCTGTTGCTCAAGCACCGCGTGCGCTTCTTCCTGGGCGGCGCCGGATAAGTGCTCAACATGATAGCGAAGCGCATCAAGCGATTTATTCATCTGCGCCAACAATCCATGGTAAAGGCTGTGCCGATAGAACTCCGTGAACGGCTCCGGAGCAAAATCCGGAATCTCAGGCTGGCTGCTGAGCGCGGAATGCATTTCAGCGGTGCATCGACCCAGCAGGACCGCCGTCTCAGCATGCCCTCCAAGCAATTCAGTAATGAGCCGCGGCACTGGCTGCGAGGACAACGCAAAAGGAGTGCCTGAGGTCAGTTCTTTTAAGCGGGGATCGTCTTCGCCAATTGCGAGCGCACGGTCAAAGAAAAGTCCTAGTTGGTCAAGTGTGTACATCCATCCGTCGGCCGCATTACGAGCATAAGCTGTAAGAGTGCCAAGGGTGGTAACTTGCTCAGTCTCATCTTCTTGTCTCACGCGGTATTCGATCGCGCCTAACGTGCGAACACCATGAGCAAAATTCGTGTGATTTGTGAGGAACTCGCCGATTTCGCGGTCAGGATTCGGCCCGGCTTCAACTTCACGGTACAGAGTGAAAACAAAATCCTGGCCCAGCGTTACCAGGATTTTGTGGGCATCCAGTGTTTGCGGCTGCGGCTCCAGATTGGAGCGAACGCGGCCCCAGGCTTCACGAAACGCGCGCGTATGCGTTCCCACCAAGTCCCCAGTCTCACCCTTGATCCGACGGCGGCGCAACATGGCTTTCAACAACGCGTCATTAAACTGCCGGTCAAAAACAGAGCCATAGAGAATCGACTGCGGATCCGGCAGGCCTTTTACCTTGGCCAGCACCGTATGAAGTTTTTCCCGCAAAATTGTTTCAGCCTGCTCACCTGTTGCCAGTGAAAGCGGAACAGTAAACTGCTCCGGTTCGCCGTCAGTATATTCAACGGTTGTCAATAAGATGTGCGCCAAAGTTTCCGGCAAAGCGATAACGTCAGGAATACTCACTTGCCGGATGGTCCGATGTTTCTGGGCGAACCATGATCGCCTGCGCAAAATCATGGGAAGCAGTTTGGCGATATTGTTGCGCGTGGCGGTGCTGAAAATTTCCTCCGCTTCCACCTCAAGCACAGGCATCTCTTCCGGCCGCGCCGTAACGGAAAATGATTCCTGGCTCTGTTCACGCGGCTGCAGATGGAACCATTGGAAAGCATGTGGTCCCAGTGAAAGCAGGTAAGGCTGTTCCGTGATTGCCGGAAAGCGATTGCGACCAAAGACCTCCACCGGCACTGCTTCACGATGCCTGGATAGATCCAGTTCAGCGCATTGGGTAAAGCGCGAAAGATTGGCTACTACCAGAATCTTTTCGTCCTCAAACTCGCGCACAAAAGCCAATATCTTCCTATTCGATGGAAACAGGATTCCCATTTTGCCGCGGCCAAAAGCTGGATGCTGTTTGCGCTGAGCAATCATGCGCTTCATCCACCATAAGAGAGAGTGCGAATTGTTATTCTGCGTCTCTACGTTCAGCGCTTCATAGTGATATTCCGGATCGATATTGACGGGCAGGTAGAGCTTCTGCGGATTAGCGCGAGAGAAACCTGCGTTGCGGTCCGGGCTCCATTGCATCGGCGTGCGAACGCCATTGCGGTCGCCAAGGTAGATGTTGTCGCCCATGCCGATTTCATCGCCGTAGTAAAGGACAGGGGTCCCAGGCAGGGAGAGCAGCAGCGCGTTCATCAGTTCAATGCGGCGACGATCATTCTCCAGCAGCGGCGCCAGCCGACGCCGAATGCCCAGGTTGATCCGCATCCCACGCTCCTGAGCATAAGTACGGTACATGTAATCACGCTCTTCGTCGGTCACCATCTCCAGCGTTAGCTCATCGTGATTTCGCAGGAACATGGCCCACTGGCAATTTTCTGGAATTGGTGGCGTAATGCGCAGAATTTCCGTAATCGGGTGACGATCTTCCATGCGCAGCCCCATGAAGAGGCGCGGCATGATGGGAAAATGGAAGGCCATGTGGCATTCGTCGCCACTCCCGAAATATGCGACAGCATCTTCCGGCCACTGATTGGCTTCCGCCAGAAGCATGCGGCCTTCGTATTTTTCGTCCACGTGCTTGCGCAGTTCTTTTAGGGCAACGTGAGTTTCCGGCAGGTTCTCACAGTTTGTGCCCTCGCGCTCAAACAGGTATGGCACGGCGTCCAGACGCAGCCCGTCAACGCCCAGGTCGAACCAGAAATCCATGGCGGCAAACATGGCCTTGCGGACCTCTGGGTTCTCCCAATTGAGGTCTGGCTGATGCGAATAAAAGCGATGCCAGAAATATGCTTTTGCAACCGGATCCCAAGTCCAGTTGGAGCTTTCAAAGTCCTTAAAGATGATGCGGGCATCGCGATACTTTTCCGAGGTATCGCTCCACACATAAAAATCCCGCCAGCGGCTGCCCGGCGGTGCCCGCCGCGAACGCTGAAACCAGAGATGCTGGTCAGACGTATGGTTGAGCACCAGTTCAGTAATTACTTTCAGGCCACGGCGCTTTGCCTCGCGCATGAAGCGCTGAAAATCTTTCAACGACCCGTAAGAACGGTGCACATCGGTGTAATCGGATATGTCATATCCGTCGTCCTTAAGAGGCGATGGACAGAAGGGCAGAAGCCAGATGGCGGTAACGCCCAGATCTTCTAGATACGGCAATTTCTGGGTCAATCCGCCAAAGTCACCGATGCCATCGGTAACGCTGTCAAAAAAGGCCCTGACATGAACTTCGTAAATGATTGCGTCTTTGTACCAATCCTGCATGCGGTCAGCGTGAACTGAATAGGACTACTAAATTGTATCTGGAGTTGGCTCCAGAGTACGTGAGCGGGCGGATTCTGTTAGCCGCTATTTCCGGGCGATGCGTTGATAGGACACGTCATCTGCTTTTGATCAGCACTACGCCTGCCGTGGGCGCTATGTTTAAGCTACTCCTATTTTTCAGCTCTCGTATTCTGTATCGTCGGGCGACAATTATTTTAAAAAAAAGACTTAAAGATCCGCGTAAGAGATCAGCTCAATCTTTTGGCGAGCGAGCACTTCCCTGACCTCTGCGGAGGTAAGCGCGAAAAGCTCTATCTCTCTTGATTTTGTCAGACGCGTTCCGGCTACCTGCAAGTCGGAATCCGAATATCCAGGATGGCAGACGAGTTCCCATGTGCCCCCAGGCAGTGCTTCAAGGATGCGCAAAAGCTTTTGCTGATCCAACATGCCAGTGACTGCAATGCCAACTGTGCCGTCAGTTGAAACCATTCCTTCATCTTTTAATGCTCGGCGAAACTCCACAGCGAACATCTGGAAGGCCAAGACTCCGACCGATCGCGGCCATAATCCTGGCGCGCCTAACACCATTCCTGTAGGCCAGCATCGTAGCGGCTCAAACGGATTTCTCACCGCGCGAATACCGCAAGCTTTGGCCGCGCGCAGCAGCGGTCGCAAGATATGCGGAAACATGTGCGTGTGCTTGTGGCTGTCAACGTGCGTTAGCGCAATTCCCCGCGACTGGATCTTGCGAATTTGCGCTTCCACTTCATGCTGAACTTCATCCGCGGAAATCTGATTGCGAACCGCGGCCAAGGCAAACTGCTTCAGACTGCTGCGGAACCGCTGCGGCGTTTCTGCAAGTGTTGGCAAATTACCCGTGAGCGGAACACCATCGATCAGTACAACATGGCATCCTGTCTTGAGGCTGGGCTGTGCCTTGGCCAGATCGATTGCCGATTCGGTGGCCTTGGCGTTGGCCATGAGCGTAGCCGACGTCACAATGCCAGTTCGATTGCCCTCGATGATCGCTCGGTTCACGCCCGAGGTCAGGCCAAAATCATCTGCATTCACAATGAGGCGACGCACTGAGTGAGTCTAACAAAAACCATTCAGCACCAAACAAATCCATCAACCACAAAGGACACGAAGGAACACCAAGAAAGCAGGATGAAATGATTTTTTGGTAAATACAACGCTTGAAAAACACAACAGAGAACGCACAGAAACTTTCACAGGATAACGAAGAATTATCTTTGTGTTCCTTCGTGTCCTTTGTGGTTAAACCTAAGCTGTTTTTACTTCCTGCGGGCGGGGCTCTCTTTCACCCAGGAACATCTTGATTTTTTCCAGCAGCGCGGGAAAGAGGTCTTCTTTTTGCAGGCAGGCAGCAACGTCCTTGCCGCCATCAATCGGACCGTAGCCGGTAACGATAATCACGGGAACGTCAGGATTCTTTTCGTGGACTTTTTTGGCCAGCTCAACGCCGTTCATTCCATCCATGCGGAAGTCGGTTACCAGGATGTCAAAATCTTCTTCGTCGAACTTTTTGAGCGCTTCCGTGCCGTTATAAGCGCTGACTGCCCGATAGCCCTGCATTTCCAGGATCTCGCAGCTCAATCGCGCCAGCACTTCATGATCGTCAACAAAAAGGATCGCGCGCATGGATGACTCCTTGGCAACAATACGGATGGGAAGCACTTACACAAAGACCAGAAATCCGACAGCAGCTTCGGCCTCAGTTCTTTGTTTCATAATACGCCTTAAAAGATGCCCGCGGGGCATACTATTTTTAGTTCCTGGCAGGTATTTACCAAGTTCTATCCTGCTCTTGGCCAAGACTTTACTCGCTTTCCGGCGATAAGTACAGTGCCGGCGTGTTGCTGTTTTTCATGGCCTCGTTGAATGCCGGCACGTCCGCGGACATCAGTTGTTTCCATGCCGCCAGTTGCTGGTCAAGCTGACTTCGCAGCATTTTAAAAACTTCATATTGCTGCTCTGACGGCGCGGCGTCTCCCGCCTGCACAATGGCGCTGAAGCTATCCAATTGCTCATTCAACATGTTGGGGAAAGCCAGATTAGCCTCCGATCCCTTCATATTTACCTGGATTAGACGCTCCTCGACCGGGGCCATTTTCTTGTCCAAGGCGGCTGCCTCATCAAGTAAAGCTTTCATTTTGGGATCATTATCAAAACGCTGCTGCACAGACTTGATTTCCGCCCGCATGGTGCGCACCTGGTTCACCGCGCGATGCAAATCGTCATTGGCTTTATTGACCTGCGTGGCCAGTTCAAACTGCTTGCGCAGGTCGTCAGGATTGACGCTTTTGGTGCGCGGGTCCATCACAATTTCCAGCGGCTGCGATACGCTCTGCTTCCCCGCCGTCAGTTTGATTGTGTATTGCCCGGGCTGAACCAGCGGGCCTTGCGGACCAACGTCACTGTAAAATGCTCCCGGAATTTTTACTGGCGGCTCCCAGCGAAGGTTCCAGGCGTACCGATTCATGCCTGCCGCGGCCGGAATCGTGGTAACTTCCTTCACCTGATCGGGCCATTCCGGCGGCTGCTCGTCACCTTTCTTTTCCTTGCTGGAGAGCGTGCGAACCACCTTGCCCGCTGAATCAACAATCTCAAGCTTTACTTCATCCTTTGGCGCCGTCTTGAAGTAATAGTTGATAATTACTCCAGGCGGCGGATTGTCCCCTACTGGCCCGCGTCGTTCGATGTCCGTCGGCAGATGCAGGCGCAGCGCCGTCTCCGGTTTGAACAGCACCATCTCTGATGTCGAAGAAACTGAGTCCAACTGCCGCAGTGGAGTAATGTCATCCAATACCCAGAAAGCGCGGCCATGGGTGGCGGCAATCAGATCATCGCCATGAATTTCCAGATCGTGAACTGGCACGGCGGGCAGATTCAGCTTCAGCGGCTGCCAGTGGCCGCCATCGTCCACAGAAAAGTAAACGCCGGTTTCCGTACCCGCATAGAGCAGGCCTTTGCGCTTGGGATCTTCCCTCACGGAGCGTACGTATGAACCTTCCGGGATTCCGTTAGCGGCAAGGATCCAGCTCTTGCCATTATCCCTGGTGCGGAAAATCAGCGGACGGAAATCATCAAACTTATGCCGATCTACCGCTACATAAGCGGTGTTCGCATCGTGATGTGACGGCTCAATAATGCTGATCATGCTCCATTCCGGCATGTCTTTGGGCGTAACGTTGGCCCAGTGCTGGCCGCCATCCGTGGTCAGTTGAATCAAACCATCATCGGTGCCGGCCCAGATGGTGTCTTTCTTGAGCGGCGATTCCGCCAATGCAAAAATCGTGTCGTAATACTCCACGCTGGTAATGTCCAGCGTAATCGGCCCGCCCGATGGCTTCTGCTGGCTCT
>Ga0105245_10002311_pt1 | contig 17257 bp, 19 predicted proteins | sample KBSM54metaG_FD_81523 | JGI IMG/M metagenome (GOLD analysis project Ga0105245, IMG submission 81523) | Miscanthus rhizosphere microbial communities from Kellogg Biological Station, Michigan, USA - KBS M5-4 metaG | ecosystem: Host-associated > Plants > Roots > Rhizosphere > Soil | place...
ACGGCGGTCCATAGCGGCAGGGAAACGCCCGGACCCATCCCGAACCCGGAAGCTAAGCCTGCCAGCGCCGATGATACTACCCAACCCGGGTGGAAAAGTAGGACACCGCCGAACACAATTTAAAGTCCTCTGCCCTCCAATTTCGATTGGAGGGCAGAGGCATTTTTATTGCATTGTTCGATCGAATAATCCGGGCATGCTCCGGCTTTTCTCCAATTCGAGCAAGGCCCTTTTTCGATCGAGCCCACCGCCGTACCCGGTGAGGCTGCCGTTCGATCCGATCACGCGATGGCACGGCACGATGATGCCGATCGGATTGTGACCGTTCGCCAAACCGACCGCGCGAAAGGCCCCAGGAGACCCGATCTGCTGCGCGATTTCGCCGTATGACCGAGTCTCGCCGTACGGAATCGTCAGTAGCGCCTCCCAGACACGCCGCTGGAAGGCCGTGCCGACCAGGTGCAGGTCAAGTTCGAATTCGGTCCTGTCGCCGGCGAAGTACGCCTCGAGTTGTTCGACGGCTTCGGGAAACGCCGCCTCGTCGGGTTCCCAGCTGTCATGGCTCGGCTCGTATGTCTGGTCGACCATTCGCAGATGCATCAGTCGCTTGTCCTTGCCTGCCAGCGTCAACTGCCCTACCGGACTGTCCATTGACCGAAATTGCAGTTTTCCCATCACTTCTCCTTCGGCGGCCATTCATTGACCGCATGATCGAGGGCTGTCCACAGATGCTGGGTGGCGTACGAGCGCCAGGGCCGCCATCGTCCACTGCGCTCGGTCAGCGGGCGAGCATCGGCGGGCAGGCCCAGCTGAGTGGCCGCCAACCGAACACCGAGATCGCTGACCGGGAAGGCGTCGGGGTCCCCGAGACCGCGCATCGCGATCACCTCGGCGGTCCATGGACCGATGCCCGGCAGCGCCAGCAGCTGTTCTCGTGCGCGGTTCCAGTCGCAGCCGGCGTCGAGCACCAGATCCCCGTCCCCGATCGCGCCGATGAGGGTGGTCAGTGAGCGTTGCCTGGACTTCGGAAATGCCAGATGCGCCGGATCGATCTCAGCGAGGTGCTCGATCGCTGGAAACACATGGGACAGACCGCCATTGAAGTCGGCGACCGGTTGGCCATATGCGGTCACGATGCGCCGGGCGTGGGTACGTGCTGCCTTCAACGAGATCTGCTGGCCGAGAACCACTCTCACCGCGAGCTCGTGCTCGTCGACCGTCCGGGGAATCCGTTGTCCGGGTGCCTTGGCCACCAGGGCGGTCAACTCCGGGTCGGCGCTCAGTGCGTCGACGACGGCTTCCGGATCCGCGTCGAGGTCGAGCAATCGCCGACACCGCGCGATCGCCGTGGACAGATCACGGAAGTCGTCCAACACGAGCTGGCACCGCACATGATCGGGTTGCGGTGTGAGGCTTACGATTCCGTTGCCGTTCGGAAGCCGCAGCGTCCGTCGGTACGCGCCGTCACGCACTTCCTCGACTCCGGGCACCGCACTCGCCGCAAGGTGGCCGAACAGTCCCTCGTAGGCGAATGGGGTGCGCACCGGGAGCCGCAGCGACACCGCGTTTGTGGCGCCGCCGTCGCCACGTCCGAAGCGTGAACGCGCCCGTTGGCGCAGGGCGGTAGGCGTGAAATCGCATACCGTCCGGATCGTGTCGTTGAACTGGCGGATACTCGAGAAACCCGCGGCGAACGCGACGTCGCCGAACGGCAGCTCGGTGGTTTCGATGAGCACCCGGGCGGTCTGGCTGCGCTGTGCTCTGGCCAACGCCAGCGGATTCGCGCCGACCTCGGCCTGCAGCAGCCGTTCGAGCTGTCGGGTCGTGTAGCCGACCCGCGCCGCCAGCCCGGTGACGCCCTCGCGGTCGACCGTGCCGTCGGCGATCAGCCGCATGGCTCTGGCGACCACGTCGCCGCGCACGTTCCACTCCGGGGAACCCGGTGAGGCGTCGGGCCTGCAGCGCTTGCATGCCCGGAAGCCGGCGCGTTGCGCAGCCGCCGCTGTCCGATAGAACCGCATGTTGCGGGCGAACGGCGGCCGGACGGGGCAGCTCGGCCTGCAGTAGATCTTCGTGGTCAGCACGGCGGTGACGAACCACCCGTCAAACCGGGCGTCCTTGGACTGGACGGCCCGATAGCAGCGGTCGAAATCTTCGTGCATGCATCGACAATTACACGTGCCCACCGACATCACTGGCGGAAAACAGACATCGTCGTGCTGCTCATCTGCGGTGCCATGTCGATGGCCGGCAGACTTCCGTCCGCTATCGAAGAAGTTCTGCGCCATCGGACCCCGTTCGGGAGGGCTGTGCGGGTCACCGCCGGCGGGTCACCGTCGCCCCAACACCATTCCGCGTGACGGCACGACGGCCGTTAGCACCCTGGACGACCAGTACAGATACGGTCATGCGATCCGGGTTGGCTCTGAACAGGGACTCCGTCGGCGCTAACCTTGTCCCAGAACTGCGCGCGGGGACAACGCCGCCTCGTTGCCGATCGCGAGCAGGTCGTTGATCTCGGGTTCCAGGCGCAGAGCGAGGCGCGCGCCGAGTCTTCGATGAAGAAGGTCAGCAACCGGCCCGTCGTGCAGGGATCGGCTTTGGCGCGGCGTTGTGTGTCATGAGTGAACCGGTCACGGTGGTACTTCGTGGCAGTTGTAGGGTCCGGGGCTATGCCAGCTGCCAGTGTTTAGCTGCGGGAGCGTGCGATGGACGGTCCGGATTTCGGAGAGTTGCGCGAGACTCTCGACGAGCACGCGCCCGCATTACAGCGTTATGCCTTGCTGGTCACCGGTGACACCGCTCGCGCGGCAGATGTCGTGGGGGAGACCATGCTGCGTGCCCGGCGCGATCCACAACTCGTCGGTGCTCCTGCGCCTTCGGTACGGGCGTCCCTGTTCATCACCGCCCGCAACATGATGGTCGACCAGCGGCGCAGCGCGGGCTTGTCGACCCAATTCGAGCTTCGCGGTTCGTTCTGGCCTGATGACGCTGGGCACGAGGAAATCAACGCCACCGTAGACCGGCTGCTGCTCGGCGACGCGTTGGCGCAGTTGCCCGCCGACCATCGCGCGGTGGTTCGCTACGCCTATTACCAAGGCCGCACAACAGCACAGATAGCGGCGGAGCTCCACATCGCCGAGACGGCGGTGACGGCGAAACTGCACTATGCCCTGCGGGCGTTGTCATTGCAGCTGCGCGAAATGAGGGTGGCGTCGTGATGACCCGGTTGCGGTGTTGTGCACAATTCGAGAGTTCGCGCGCGGTTGATTCACACGGCGCGCCGCAGCAGCACGTTTCCGGTGTCGGCGGAAACGATTTCCACGGCGGCGATTTGGTCCATCGGCATTGCGGTACGTCCAGCGGGAGTTGCGTGGGCACCGTCGACTGCCGTCCAGGTGGCCAAACGATCCTGGCTGCCATCGCGGCCGACGACCACCATGGCCAGCTTGCCGGGTTCGTCTTCGTCGTGGCTGGCGGTGCCCGGTTCCGCCGGGTAGGCGCAATCCATGTAGATTTCTGTGCCCCAGCCATACCCAGTCAGCTTGACCGTGGCCGTCAGCTCGGTAGTCGCCACTGGTGTCATCGTCACCGCGGACGCGGCGGCGTGGGTTGGCACCGAAGTCGGTGCACCCCAATGGAATTGCACGCCGACCAGAGTAATCGACACCATCACCGCTGCAGCCGCGGCGACCGGCACCCAAGTCGCAAAGCGCGTACTGCGGCGCCCGAGGCTCACCGTGGCTGGCTGGGACGTCAAAGCTGGCGGGCTCAGCAGACGCGGCGCTTTCGATGAGCGGTCATCGATCGCAGCGACGTCTTCGAGGGTCAGCTGCCCGAGAAGGTCCGGGATACCGCTGAGCTGATCGACGGATTGGCGGCAGGATTGGCAGCCGCGCAGATGCGCCTCGTACTCGCGCCGGTCGGCGTCGGAGCACGACCCCAACACATACGCCGCATCCCACAGTGCGTATTTGTCGTTGTCGTCCACGAGCGACGGTGTGTGGGGTGGACCCTCCATTGCGACCTCCCACCCGATAGCACGAGGGAGAACCGAATCTAGTTCACCGCAGCCGAGCCAAAACCCCTAGTCGCTCCAATGTTAGCTGAGTGGTGCCTCCGCGACCAGTGTGGTTGAAGCAATCGGCCACAGGGCCTACAACGCGATTGGACGTCCCGCCGCCAAGGGCCGCCCCGGGTGGCACGTGCGATCCATGACGGCATCATCGACATCGATGACCTCTAGCCGGAGGGGACCGGCGGCCGAGTGAGGCGCGCACTGACGTTCAAGGTCGCCCAGCGGCGAGGCGCGACGGAGGAAACGATGCCGGCTTCAATCTTGTTGGGGCGAGTGCAAGTTTCGTGCTGTCCGGCTCAGACGACCGCAGCCCACCTACGAAGCGCCGAGGATCTTGATCGCGAAGATGAGCGTGTCACCCTTTTCGATCCCAGCGCTGGGCTGACCGTCGGGGTAGCCGTCAGCAGAGGTCATTGCGACAGCGACGGTGGACCCGACCTTCTGTCCTGCAATGGCTTTCTGAAAACCTGCCACGACACCGCCGAGCGGGAACTGAGCCGGAGCGCCCCGACCGTAGCTGCTGTCGAATACAGTGCCGTCACGCCCATTGACTCCCATATAACAGACTGAAACCGTCGCCGTCGGTGCGACGACAGGCCCGTCACCAGCGCGCAACGTGTCGACCTGGGTCTGAGCCACGCTGAACGGTGCGTCCACCTTGACCCGCGGTGCCGTCGTATCCGTCGATCCGGTGACCGCGACGCTGCCAGTACTCCCGGACAGCGTCCAATCGGGCGCGACGCCGTTGTCTGGCATCGCCGTTGGGCACGTGCCGGCTGCGGACGCCGTCTCGGTGGTGGAGCATGCTGCGAGCGTCATGACGAACGACGCGGTACAGGCCACCAGCGCGACGATAGAAGACACACGAGAGGAGTTCACGGACGTCACGCTACAGGCGCATCGTGCGCTACCTTCACCGCGGCTGGTATCCAAGCGTCAACGTGCAGGCACTGTTTGATCTCGCCGCACTCGCGTCGGGACAGACGGTCTTGGTCAACGGTGCCGGAGGAGCCGTCGGCGGCTACGTGGTCCAGCTCGCCAAACAGCTCGGTGCCGTTGTCACCGCGACCGCCAGCCCGCGCAGCGCCGACGCCGGTCGGCTGCGCGCCAAGACGATTGTCATTCGCGCCTGATCGGAGCGCCGCAGCTGAAGTCAAAATCCTTGCCGTGCAACGTGTTTGTGATTGCTGCAGCTACAACTCGTCATAGATGGCGGCCAGCCGGTCCAGCGCGACCGCCGCGGAGTCGAGTGCTGCGGCGTCATAGTCGGCGAAGATCTGTTGCAGTGTTTCGGTCAGTTGTTGTTGGCGTTGCATATGCTTTTGCCGCCCCGCATCGGTCAGTGCCACGAGAACGGATCGCTTGTCGCCGGGTTGGCGTGTGCGTGTCACATAGCCGGCGGCCACGAGACCGTTGACCAGCTGGGTGGTCGCCGGACCCGTGGTTTCGGTGCCTGCGGCAAGTTGGTTGATCGACAGCGGGCCCTGTTCGGCGAGGACACGCATTGCTCGTGCATGGGGCAGCGATACCGCGCCGGGGATGCGCGTTGCACGGCCGCGTAACCGTGCGTCGGCTGCACTGAGCCGATAGGCGGAGCGCGAGAGCCGGTCAAGGGCAGCCGCCTGCTCGGCGCCTTTTCGACGATGCGGCAAGTCGGTGCCTCCGTCCTGAAGTAGGGGGTTGACAACATCATAACCTAAGTACTTAATAGATAAGTACTTAGATAAATCTTCCGAAAGGGTTTCGCGATGACAATCCGCTCAACTGGCCAGAATTGGGCGCTGGACATCGCCCTGGCGCAGGGCGGCTTCGACGCCCTGCATCCGCAAGCCAAGGGCACCATGGAGCAACTCGGCCACGATCACACAGATTTCGACAAGGTCTTCGCTCTTGTCCGTAGTGGGGCGATGCTGACGAAGGCGTGGGCGACGATCGCCGCTCAGGCGGAGGAGCGGGCGATGCACCACGAGGCGCACGGGTTCGCGCGCACTGCTTCTGATCTTTACGAGCGGGCCGCAGTGATGTGGGGACGCGCGCAGTACTCGATCTTTGATGCCGCCGACGCGCGCAAGACCGCCTTCCTTGAGCGGACCAATCACTGCGTGGAGCGCCTGGCGAAGCTGCGCGACAACCGGGTTCGGCGCATCGTGCTCGACTTCGAGGGCGCGCAGATCTACGGCCTGCTGCATCTGCCGGCGGGGCCGGTCGTCAAGGCCTCTGCAGTCATCCTCGGGCCCGGTATGGACATGATCAAGGAGGACTACATCCACGTCGCCGAGCGCTACTACACGGACAGAGGGATGGTGGCGCTGTCGATCGAAGGCCCCGGCCAAGGCGAAACCCGCGCCAACGGCCTGACGGTGGACCTGACCAACTACGAACGCGCGATCAGCCGCTACGTCGACTACTTGATGGATTTGCCCGAGGTCGACCCGCAACGCATTGGCATGTTCGGCATCAGCATGAGCGGTTACTGCGGATCACGCGCCGCCGCGACCGATCATCGCCTGGCGGCGCTGGCCGCCTTCGAGGCCGTCACCGGCGATTTCCACACCATCTTCGAACGCGCGCAGCCCACCTTCAAGAACAACTACATGTTCATGACGGGTTACACCGACGAGGGCGCCTTCGATCGGGACATGGCCTCCCAGATGCCGCTGGGCGATCTGGTCGAACGGATCGGGTGCCCGGTCCTATACGGCATCGGCGAATTCGACGAACTCACTCCGCTCGACCAAGCGTTGATTAGCTTCGAAAAGATCAGTGCGCCAAAGGAACTGCGCGTCTACGAGGACGAGTTCCACCCGCTGGGAGGCGTCGCTGCCGAGATGTTTCGCTTTGCCGCCGAATGGCTCGAACGCGCGCTCAACGGCGAACTCGCCGCACCTGCCCGCGACGTTCGCTGCTACGTCCACCGTGATGGCCGCACCACCGATGGCACCGCCCATCCCACGTGGTGGCTAGACACCGCGCCGACTCAGTAGATCAAGGAACTTACCCGTGAGATCCGCGACGAGATCGGGGGCTTCGTCGAGGGCAAAATGGCCGGCGCCGACGACGTGCACTTCGGCGTTTGGCACGTCCCGCCGGTAGGCCTCGGCTCCTGCTACCTCGAAGGACGGGTCGTAGCGGCCCACACCACCAGTAGCGGTGGTTGTGTCTCGCGTAACCACTGTTGCCAGACCGGATAGCTCGCCACATTGGTGCGGTAGTCGTAAACAGGTCGGTCTGGATATCGCGCTGGCCCGGCCGGTTGAGGAACGCGAGCTCATCGGTCCACAGGTCGGGGTCATAGCGGTCGGCATCTGGACTGTGGCCGACGTGCCGCACACGTGTGGCGGTCGGGGAGAAGAAGTTCTCCCGCAGCGCTTGCTCGTGGCGGGCTCGGTCGGACCAGAATGCTCTGCGGGTCTCCCACAGCGGGCCAAGGCCGTCTTCATGGCACACCGCGTTGTGCACGATGAGTGCGATCCGTTCGGGTCGACGGACTGCCAGGCGCATGCCGACGGGTCCGCCGTAGTCCTGCATGACCAGCGAGTAGTGCGTGAGGCCGATCTCGTCGGTGAGCCGTTCGACGTAGTCGGCGATGTGGTCGAACGTATAGCTGAAGCTGTCGGGAGGCGGCGCGTCGCTATGTCCGAAGCCGGGGTAGTCAGGGGCGACCATCCGGTAGCGGTCGCCCAGCCGGTCGATGAGCGGCTGCCACATCCTCGACGACGACGGAAAGCCGTGCAGCAGCAGGACCGCCGGAGCGTCGGAGGGACCGGTGTCGCGGTAGAACACATTCAGGTCGTCGATGGCGACGTACCGGTAGCGGGTCGGGCTCATGCCGGCCAAAACTTGCCCACGCAACTACCACCACCTCGAGTTTCGCAGCAGATTCCCAGGAAACCTCCAGCACGAGGCAGTCCAAGCCACAACACAATCGATCATCAGGCGCCAAACAGACTGCGATCAAGTGCGGCTACGACACGAGCCGACGAAGGCGTTTCCGAGTTAGGAGTTGCAGATGGATTCACGTTGCATTGATCGTCGTCGCATGGCGGTGGCAGGTGGGGCGGTGCTGATCGTCGTAGGTGCATTTACCGCGGGCTGCGGCACCAGCGGTAACCAAGCGCCGACGACCACGACTACGACGACCACGACGACCACCACGACACCACCACCACCACCGAGCGCCCCGGCACCCACGGAAAAGAGCATCAACCCGACGGCAGGCAACCTCTTCACGCCGGACGTAAAGGCGCCTCCGGCGCCCACCGAGCCGCCGGGGGTTCACCGAAACAAGTGACGGCGTCCCGAATAATCAACTCGCTCATACGGATTAGCTAGGAGTAGTAATGGACTCACGTTGGGTTGGCCGCCGCCGAATCACGGTGGCGGGTGGGGCGGTACTGATTGCGGTGGGTGCAGTAACTGCGGCGTGTGGCACCAGCGGTAACCAAGCGCCCACGACCACGACCACGACTACGACGACGACGACAACGACGACGACCACCCCGGCGCCGCCAGCCACCAGCGAACCGGCGCCCACCGAAAAGAGCATCAACCCCACTGGTGGCAACCTGTTCACACCGCCGGTGGTAGCGCCCCCGGCGCCGAATGTTCCTCCCGGCCAACATCCCGGGATCAACGGCGTCAGTTGAGCCCGCGGTGCGACTTGAACAGCGCTAGGGCCAGCAGTACCGACGTAGTGACGTTGTAGGCGCACAGCGCGCCGTATAGGAAGCTGTCGCGCGGATCAAACCCCAGCATGCCCGGCGCGTGATGGGCGACGTTGAGTGCGCAGACGATGGTCAGTCCCGCCCATCCGATTGCTGTGAGTGTGCTGAAAATCAGGGCTGTCCGCCGCCCGAGACATGCCAGCAGAGTCAGCGTCCCCGCGACCAGCAGAAGCCCGGCATGCTGCGGCGTCACCCTGAGGCCCAGCATCGGCATGCCATCTGCGCCAAAGCGGGTGTGTCCCATCGACCAGGCCAAGGCGACGCCGCCGAGTACGCCGATCGCCAGTCCCTCGACCACCAACAATCCCCGACCTGCCCGGGATGGCCGTTCCCCCTCTCGCCACCCCGTGGTATCGCTCGCCGCAGTCGGCACGAGCTCGGTGTGAGTTCTCACCGCCGCGCACCGGCCGTAGCCGTCCGGCGAGCCGTGCCTCCAAACTCGTCCACGTACCCTAGCCTGCCGTCAAGCGACGGATTATGGGCACAACACAAGCTAATTCGCAGCGGATGCGGCGAATCTCCACAACAACGACATGCGGGCCGGAATCCAGGTAGTTGGCTGGGAGCGGGTATGGTCAGGACCGATGCGCGGCCGATTGAACAAAACGGTGGTCGCCGGGATCTTGTTGGCGGTCTCGGCGAGCGGCTGCACCTCGCAGCCTCATTCGACGACGTCCATCACCGTGTATGCGTCGTCGGCGATGATCAAGAGCCTGACCGCAATCGGTAAGCAGTTCGAGGCCGGGAACCCCGGGACTTCAGTGGAGTTCATCTTCGCAAGCTCGTCGGAGCTGTCGGCGCAACTGACAGGTGCCAACGACGCGGATGTGTTCGTGTCCGGTGACCGCGTCAACATGGCAGCAGTCGAAAACACGGGCCTGGCCGATTCGCCCCCTGTGCCGATAGCGGCCGACGAATTGGTCATCGCCACAGCCCCTGGCAGCCACGATCATCTCGCCTCATTCGCGGACCTGGCCCGACCAGGTGTACGCGTGGCGGTGTGTGGAGCGCCTGGCGCCTGTGGGTGGGCGACACGGCAGCTACAAGACCGCACCGGAGTCCGGCTCAATCCGCAGAACCTCGACACAACAGGTGCCGACGTCCTCAAGGACGTTGAGAGCGGGAAGGTCGATGCCGGCCTGGTATTCAAGACCGATGCGCTGAACGTCGGGGACAACGTCTCCTGGTTCGAATTCCCCGAGTCCGCCAATGCGACTGTGACGTCGTGGATCGCAACGATGAAGGGTTCAGACGAGGCTGAGCTCGCGACGAAGTTCGTAGAAGACGTCACCGGTCCGATCGGGCGAAAGATATTCACCGACGACGGCTTTGCCGAACCAAACAGGAAGAATGCGGGATAACAAACCGCGAACCCCTCGAGGCGGGCCACCAAAGCAGTGACCCGCCTCGAATTATGTTGACTTACAGCGGAATCCACCTGTTGAGGAACCAAAATCCCCATCCGTGCCCGTCGCCCGCGGGCATCGGCGTCACCTGCTGGCCGTTCCAGTTGAAGGGCTGGTGGTCAAAACGGCCCTGGTCGATGCCGCGACCATGCCAGTCCACAGGGCCGGGACCACGATCATCCCGGTGGTCACCGCAAGCGGGGGTGCCTGGACGGTCACATCCCCACGGATCTGCACTGGCCGTTCCTAGGCCAACACCAAATAGTCCGGCAACTCCGATTCCTGCTGCCAGTGCCGATGCAGACAACGCATGCTTGAAAGACATTCTCTCACTCCATTTCTCGCAGTTGCGGCAGTTCTTGCCACGCGAAGTGACGTTAAGGTGTGGACTTTGTACAGCTCTGTGCTAGCCATGTGCGCACGCTGTGCAAGCGGTAACAGATGGACAACCGTTTGCTCTCAACGGGATTGAGGAAGCTCCGGCTATGCCCGTCGGCGGTAGTCGATGACTGATGTGTGATCGCACACACTCATCAGCTTCATTTCCTCTAAATGTTGAGGCAGCGCGTCGATCCACTGCGCAAGCACATCGCGTACGCCTTCTTCGTTTGGCACTCCGCCGTCGTCGAGATCGATCCGTATCAGCCCCTGGCCGACCACGTTCAACAATCCCTCAAGCAGGGCGTGGCTATTGCGGCGCCCGTCCAGTAGCGGAAGGAGGTAACGGTCCACTGGCGCCAGAGGTAGCAATTCGTGCCAGTGGTTGAACACAAACGCATCGACATCCTCACGGGTCAGTTCGGCCATGCGCCGCGCCGGCTCACTGAGGCGGATCGGCGCGCATGTCGGCTCCGGCGACACCGGGTCCATTCGGTATCGCGCTTGCCCGTGAATGATCAGGCGCTCGAGGAGTACGTCGATCCGAGCCTCGAGGTCAGGCGTTGCCAGTCGTCCCACGCGGCCTAGGCGCGCACGCGCAGCATCCACAAGCTCCTGCCACGACAGCGTCCACGGCCAGCGGTCGGCAAGAGCCTCGAGCGCTGCCTTCTGCCCGGCGTCACGCGCGACGAGCATATTTCCGTCAGGATCACGGTACTGCTGATCGGAATCACCGAGCAGCGTGTGCCCACCGACAGGCGACAGCTGTGCTGCGAAATTCATTCGGCGAGAACGGATTCGGTCCATCCTGCGATCGATCCGGCGGGCGCAGCGAGCGTGCACCAGCAGCGTTTGGCGGAAGTGTCGATTGACGACGAAATCCAAGTGCTGTTCGAGGAGTACCTGATCATGTACGTATTCGAGCAGGTGACCAACGACCGCCGGTCCATAGTTTTGGGCGAACGTGTACTCGGGCCGGGCCTCGGAGAGATAGTCGAGGCCGTGCGCTCGAGCGCGCGCAACGAAGTCGCGGAAGTAGCAGGGTGCGTTGAATAGCTCCAGCTCTTCGTGTAGGAGATAGTAATCGCCGGTCTTGGCGGCCATCTGCTGATAGTCGTCGAGTGCCTGGCCCAGCACGCTGCCGGGCTGAGCCACCTTCTGCAGGAAGTCGACCATGCCGCGCGCCCGGCGGACCTTCGCGCGTATCGTCGCGCTGTCGCCGACGCTGAGGAGCATCGCGTCGCGCACAATCTCCTTGGACTTCCAGCCCGGATACGTGTTGTAACCGACGTAGGCCACACCGGTCGGTGATAGCGATCGGCCGCAGGCACCGAGGATCGCCTCCTGCACCTCGTCTGGCACCCAGCTGTACACACCGTGACAGATGATGAAGTCGAACTCGCCCATCGCCGCGAGGTCGAGGCGTGCGATATCACCGTGCAGCAACTCGACGTTTTCCAGCCCAGCGTCCGAACCCGCCGGCGGCCCAGGTCCATATGGGCCTGCGACAGGACGATCCCCACCGTGCGCGCGCGTGGATGCGTCGCCGCAAACGGGATCAGGTTGCCCGCAGCAGCACAACCGATCTCGAGCACCCGAGCGTCGGCCACCTCGGGTGGGTTCAATCCGAACGCCCATGCGATCGCCGCCAGTTGCCCCGGTGCCGACTGGGGGTGCGCGTACGGGTCATACGGCGCTTCGTCATAGGCGGCGCGCACGTCATCGACCGAATTCCGCCAATCCCTGGATTGTGCGCTCGCCATTCGCATCGCCTTACCGTTGTGGGTCGGACGGGTAAGCGTTTGATGCTGGCGAACGCAAGTTGTGGCCAACACCTTCGCACCCTGTGCGTTAGCAGTGACGACAGTGAAAGACCGAGCAGTGCAGCCGCTTCAGCCCGCGGCGGTCACGGGCATTGCCCGTTGTTCACACATTCGGCCGGTGGAGGCGCTTTGAAGGTGGGTGAGGCGAACGATGTCGCGAGCGTCTCCGCGGGGGCTATGGCAGTCGCCGTGGCGCCCATCTTCATCGCCGTCGGATCGACCGACATCGTCGGGACAACCGGAGAGACGTATGCCGTTCCGGTCGCCGAATCCCCGGACCCTCCAGCAACATTGCGCGGGCTCGGGGCGTCGGGATGGGTAACGACGAGTCCTACCGCCACAATGATCGCTCCACCACCGAGTGCCGCCGATATCCGTGTAAGTCGTTGTGTGCGCATTGATTACCTCCACCAGCAGCCGAAACACTCACATGGGATTGGCCGCTGGTTGCCAGCGGAAATTCAGAAACCGCATAAGAGCACTCCTTCGAACTCCGAATCTCTTCTACGTCGTAAAACGCCTGTGTTCAATCGATCAGCGCACCGCTAAGTGGACTTGAAGTCGATTGCCAGTAGGTCAACAGCACTGAGCCACAAAGTCCCTGAACGCGAGGGCCATTCTCAACCGTCGACCAGCCAATCTCATGGGAGTCACAGCTGCAGGTAACCGGGCTTTACATTTAGCGAGGCAGGATTGTCTTATGTGTCAACAGGCGCCGGTTTCTACTGAGGTCGTAGTGAAATGAATAAGGCTGTTCGGTTCAGCGCGAGCATTGTACTCACAAGTGTGGCAGCGATTGCTCTCGGAAGTGTTGTGGCTCAGGCTGCTTCGCAGCCCGATGTCGTGGGCCAAAAGTACAGCGATGCGACATCGCAGCTCTCCGGAGCCGGGGTGTCGGTCGTGGTGTCCACCACGGTCGGCGATACGGTCGACCGAGCGGACTGCATCGTCACCCGGCAGCAAGCCAGGACCGAAGCGGCGCCCGAGAACACGAGCGCCTCGCCGGTGACCCAAGTGCTTCTCTCACTCAACTGCGGAGCACCGGTGGCGTCGGCGACGTCCTCGGGCAACTCGCTGGCCAGTCCCGAGGGCAGGGCCGCCGCCGCGGCGGCCGCTTCACCGACTCCAGCTCCGAGCAAGTAGCCGCTAAACGGGGAGGGCGAGCCGGATAGGCTCGTCGTGGCCGCGCAACGTGACTGTGTCGCCGAAAGTCCAATGGCCACGCTCGCTTTCGCCGGCATTCTGGACCGCTTCCGATGAGGCCAGCAGGTGCGTGGGCGTGGACTTGGCCAACTCGCAGAGCCGGGCGGCCTCATTGACGGGTTCACCGATGACGGTGTACTCGAAACGCTCCTTGGCGCCTACGTTTCCGGCGACTGCCTCTCCCGACGCTACGCCGATTCCCGCGTCGCACTCCGGCACCTCCTCGCGGATCCGCCGCGCGATGGTACGGCCGGCCGCGAGCGCGTCGTCTTCGGGGTGGTCGAGGTGATTCGGAGCGCCGAACACTGCCAATGCCGCATCTCCCTCGAACTTGTTGACAAGCCCGTGGTGTCGATCGACCTCTTCGACGATCACCGCGAAGAATCGGTTCAGCAGGTCGACCACCTCGGTTGCAGGCCGGCCGGTAACCAGCTGCGAGGAGCCGATGATGTCGACGAAGATGACTGCGACGTGGCGTTCTTCGCCGCCGAGCTTTGGGCGCTGCTGTTCGGCAGCCGCCGCCACCTCGCGGCCCACGTGGCGGCCGAACAGATCGCGGACCCGTTCGCGTTCACGCAGTCCGTAGACCATCGAGTTGAATCCGCGTTGCAGCTCGCCGAGTTCAGTGCCGTCGAATACCACCACGTTGCAGTCGAGGTCGCCCTGTTCAACGTGTTTGAGCGCCGCGCGCACCACGCGCACCGGCGTCGCGGTCAGCCACGACACGATCCACGTCAGGATGAAGCCGACGAGGAGCGCGACGACCGCCAAAATCCATACCGCAGCGGCGAATTGCGTCGGCGTGAGATTCTGCAGCGAGACTGCGAACACGGCGAGCAGGGCAATTCCGATGACGGGTAACGACCCGAGGAACCACACTGTCATCAGTCGCCCCATGATTCCGGCGGTGAGCCAACGCGGAGGCGGACCGGCTTCCAACGCCAGCGCCGCGACCGGGCGCAGCGCGAACTCGGTCAGCAGATAGCACGCGGTCGCGACGACGACGCCTGCAAAGCTGATCGTGAAAAGGAACTTCGGAATGAAGGTCGTGTTCTGCAATCCGTACAGCGTCGTGAAGAGCGCCGTCCCGACACCCCACAGGATCAGATGTACCTTCGCCACCCGCCACGGCGCGAGGAACGTGTTGAGCTGATCCTCGGGCGTCGGCGTGCGCTCCTCGATCGCCCACCGCAACGCGTTGACCGTCCGGCGCGTGATCCAGAATGTGCCGATCAGTAGTGCCAGAACGATGTACGCCGGGCACACTACCCACGTGATCCAAAATGGCGCGTCGCTGACGATGCTCGGCACCGGAAACGCCACGGTGACCAACAGCAGCGCTGCCGCGATGCCGAGCAGGTTGGCGGACAAGATGAACACAGTCAGGATCACTTGAATACGGACCCGCCGGCGTACCAGGCTTTCCGAGGACTTGCCCAGCAGCCACGACCCGTACTCCGGTGCATTGGGCAGTCGACCACTCTGGCGGGTGAGCTTCTCCAGTACCCGGCTCAGTCTGTGCGCAACGCTCATCGTGGCCCCAGCCTAATTTGGCGGTCCCGCCCCTAAGGTGGTTCGGGTGCGTCTCGTGATCGCCCAGTGCACCGTTGACTATGTCGGGCGGCTCACCGCCCATCTGCCGTCTGCCCGCCGGTTGCTGCTGTTCAAGGCCGACGGATCGGTCAGCGTGCACGCCGACGACCGGGCCTACAAGCCGCTGAACTGGATGAGCCCGCCCTGCTGGCTCACCGAGGAGCTTGACGGCCCGGTGCCCGTTTGGGTCGTCGAGAACAAGACCGGCGAGCAACTACGCATCACAGTGGAGGACGTCGAGCACGATTCCAGCCACGAACTCGGCGTCGACCCAGGACTGGTCAAGGATGGCGTCGAGGCGCATCTGCAGGCGTTACTGGCCGAACACGTCGAGTTGCTCGGCACCGGCTACACGCTCGTGCGGCGGGAGTACATGACCGCCATCGGGCCGGTCGACCTGCTGTGCCGGGACGAGCAGGGACACTCGGTCGCCGTGGAGATCAAGCGCCGCGGTGAGATCGACGGCGTCGAACAGCTGACCCGTTACCTTGAACTGCTCAATCGCGACACCGTGCTGGCGCCTGTCGCGGGGATCTTCGCGGCCCAGCAGATCAAGCCGCAGGCCCGAACGCTTGCAACAGATCGCGGGATCCGTTGTGTGACTTTGGACTACGACGCGATGCGCGGCATGGACAGCGACGAATTCCGGCTGTTCTGACACACTGGGGGCATGCCCCGGCACCGGAACCCGCCTCGCCGGCAACGCCCGTTACCGCCGTTGCCTGTCACGCGGCGGATCGAAACCGGCCCGGACGGTTACGAATACGAGGTCCGGCCGATAGCGGCGGCTAATGCCGTCAAGACCTATCGGTGCCCGGGGTGCGATCACGAGATCCGTCCCGGCAGAGCGCATCTAGTGGTATGGCCCGTCGATCTGGGGGAGCAGGCGGTCGATGATCGGCGCCATTGGCACTCGCCGTGCTGGACGCACCGGGCGACACGCAGCCCGACGCGCAGATGGTCTTAGTGGTCCCCTGCCGGCTCGACGAGCTCGATCAGCACGCCGCCGCCATCCTTGGGATGGATGAAGTTGATCCGGGAATTCGAGGTGCCGCGCCGGGGGGCGTCGTAGATCAGCCGGATGCCCTGCTCGCGCAGCCGCTCGCTCAATGTGTCGAGATCACTGACGCGGTAGGCAAACTGCTGCAGACCGGGACCGCGCTTGTCGAGGAACTTCGCGATCGTCGAGTTCTCGTCCAGCGGGGCCATCAGCTGAACCTGAGCGCTGCCGACGGGCGCGCCACGCACGGACAGCATCGCCTCCCGGATGCCCTGGTCTTCGTTGACCTCCTCGTGCAGCACGATCATGCCGAGGTGGTCGTGGTACCACTTGATCGCGTCGTCCAGGTCAGGGACGGCAATTCCGATGTGGTCGATTGCCGTCACGAGCGCGGTGGCAAGTAGCGGACGGGCATCGACTTGCTCGGCGGTCATAACGCAAAGGTAACCTAACGAGAAAGATTGCGCGTCGCCGTCGGCGACTTGAGCGGTTCAGAACAGCTTTGGAGGCATTGAATGACGACGTCGGTGATTGTTGCTGGAGCCCGCACGCCTGTCGGCAAGCTGATGGGGTCCCTGAAGGATTTCTCGGCCAGCGATCTGGGCGGGATCGCCATTTCCGGGGCACTGGAGAGGGCGAAGATCCCGGCTTCGCTCGTCGAGTACGTCATCATGGGCCAGATTCTGACGGCCGGCGCAGGTCAGCTGCCCGCCCGCCAGGCCGCGGTGGCAGCCGGTATCGGCTGGGACGTCCCCGCGATCACCATCAACAAGATGTGCCTGTCCGGGCTCAACGCAATCGCACTCGCCGATCAGCTGATCCGGGCCGGTGAGTTCGACGTGGTCGTCGCCGGTGGTCAGGAATCGATGACCAAGGCGCCGCACCTTCTGATGGACAGCCGCGCGGGCTACAAGTACGGCGATGTCACGGTGCTTGACCACATGGCCTACGACGGGCTGCACGACGTGTTCACCGACCAGCCGATGGGCGCGTTGACCGAGCAGCGCAACGACGACGATCAATTCACCCGCGCTGAGCAGGACGAGTTCGCT
>Ga0105245_10002314_pt1 | contig 17238 bp, 15 predicted proteins | sample KBSM54metaG_FD_81523 | JGI IMG/M metagenome (GOLD analysis project Ga0105245, IMG submission 81523) | Miscanthus rhizosphere microbial communities from Kellogg Biological Station, Michigan, USA - KBS M5-4 metaG | ecosystem: Host-associated > Plants > Roots > Rhizosphere > Soil | place...
GCCGCCCGCTCGGGGTCGCTCTCGACCGAGATCACCTCGCCGCGGTCGCCCATCCGGGCGGCGATCTGGCCGGTCTTGATGCCGGGGCCGGCGCAGAGGTCGAGAACGTGCTCGCCCGGCTGCGGATCGAGCACCTCGACCACGGCGGCCGAGCCGCGACTCTGCGGCGTCAGCTCCCCCGCCGCGATCAGCTCCGGCACCAGCCCCCCGGTCTGCCCCTCGACCACGATCATCTCAGCCGCCCGGAGCGGCCAGGGCCCCGCGTGCTGCATCGGCGCCCCTATAGGGCCCGGATGCAGCCCGCGTGCGGTTACGCCGGCGTCGCGGAGACGCTCGACCACCGACTCGACGTCGGTGCGCAGGGTGTTGACGCGGAAGGCGGCCTCCTGGGGCTCGTTGCAGGCGGCGAGCAGGGAGCGAGCGTCCTCGGGGCCGAGCTCACGCCACCACATCTGGGCCAGCCAGAGCGGAGCCGAGTGCTTTATCGCGGCCGCCTCCGGGGTCGAGTCGTCGCGCAGCAGCCCCTCGACCAGTGCCTCGCGCTCGCGGCCGACCCGGCGCAACACCGCGTTGACGAAGCCCGAGGCGTGCGGCGCCCCCGCCCGCTTGACCAGCTCGACGGCCTGGTCGACCGCGGCGTGGTCGGGAGTGCCGTCGGCGAACAGAAGCTCGTAGACGCCGAGACGCAGGCCCGCCAGCACCGGTGGGTCGATCTCGCGCAGCGGCCGGTCGACGAACTGCTCCAGGGCCGCGTCGATCGTGCCGCGGCGCTGCACAGCTCCGTAGCTGAGCCGCTGCGCCTGGGCCCGCTCACGACCCCCGAGCCCTGCCGCGTCTGCCGCCTGGCGGAAGGCCAGCTCGGTGTGCGCCTCGCGCTCGAAAGTGGCCCGGATCGTCTCGAAGGCGAGCTGGCGGGCGGGGGCGATCATGACAATGGATCGCGTTCAAATCGCCACGGATCTGAACACCCGGAAGTCACCGTGTCGATTTGAACGCTCACAGTCTCGGCAGCGAGTGGCCGCGCAGGTAGGCGTCGGCGGCCATCGGCTTGCCGCCCGCGGGTTGGACCAGCTCGAGCCGCAGCGCGCCGCGACCGCAGCCGAGCAGCAGCGCCCCCCACTCGGCCTTCACCTCGCCGGTTTTAACGCTGACGTCGACGGCTCGGGCGCGCCTCACGCCGAGTCGCTCGCCATCGGCCATCTCCAGGTAGGCGCCCACGTGCGGAGTCAGGGCGCGCACGGTGCGGGCCAGCTCGGCCGCCGGCCGTGCCGGGTCGAGGCGCCGCTCCTCGGCGGCGATCTTCTCGGCGTAGGTCGCGGCCTCCTCGTCCTGCTCAACGAACTCGAGCTGCGAGGAGGCGAGCAGGTCCAGGGCGCGCACCAGGAGGTCGCCGCCGAGGCTCGCCAGCTTCGCCGAGAGCGTTCCGAAGTCGTCCTCGGAGCAGATCGCCACCTCCTCGCGCAGGGCGACAGGCCCGGCGTCGAGGCCCTCGGTCAGCCGCATAACGCAGACGCCGGTGCGCTGCTCGCCGGCCATGATCGCCCGCTCGATCGGCGCCGCGCCACGCCAGTGCGGCAGCAGCGAGGGATGGATATTGAGCAGCGGCCACTCGGAGAGCAGCGGCTCGCGAATCAGCTGGCCAAAAGCGCAGACGATGACCGCCTCGGGGCGCGCGGCCCGGATCCGGGCCAGCGACTCCTCATCATTGACGGAAGCCGTCTGCAGCAGCTCGGTGCCGAGCTCGGTCGCAACCTCGGCCGCCGGTGGCGACTGCATGCGGCGGCCACGGCCCTTGGGCCGGTCGGGCGGGGTGACGACCAGCGGTGGCCGGTGGTCCGAGCCGGCGAGCTTGCGCAGCACCTCGCCGGCAAACTCCGATGTACCGAGGTAGACAGTTCTCAAGGTTGAGACCGTGAGCTCACGGTGTGCTCTTCGGCTCCCGATGCTCGCCCTCGTCAGCGGCTTCCTGTTCGGCCAGCGTCGGGCTGTAGCTGACGCCCTCGCGCAGAGCGCGCAGGGCGCCCTTGCGCTGAGCCCGCGGCGCCCGGTCGAGGATCAGGATGCCGTCGAGGTGGTCGAGCTCGTGCTGGAGCACCCGCGCCTCGAGGCCCGACGCCTCGAGGCGAATCGACTCACCGTCGACGTCGAGCCCGCTGAAGCGAGCGTGCAGGGGGCGCTCGACGTCCATCGAGACCCGCGGCAGGCTGAGACAGCCCTCCTCGGCAACGACGACCTCGTCGGAGAGCCACTCGATCTCGGGGTTGATCAGCGCGGTCGGCTCGCTGTCGGGGCCAGCCTGGAAGACAAGGAGGCGGCGCAGGATCCCAAGCTGGGTGGCGGCGAGGCCGACGCCCATACCGTCGCGCATGATCGAGATCATCCGCTCGACCTCGGTGCGCAGCTCGGGGCCGAAATCCCGTACCAGTGAGGCCTTGCTCTTCAACACCGGATCGCCGAACTTGACCACGTGCGCCAGCGCCGCCTCGCGACGCTCCAGCAGCTCGGTTTCGAGCTTGCTCTCGGCCCGCTCGCCGGTCTCCGTCTCGGCAGGTTCGCTCATCGAATTCCGAGTCTAAGGATTGGCGTGGAGCTATTGCGGGTCGACGTCGACCGAGATCGCCACATCCTTCAGGGCGCGATCGGCGGCGAGGCGCTCGACCGTGGCGCGTACCGCGAGGACAGTGGCCTCACGATCGCTCGCCTTGAGCAGCAGGCGACGGCGGTGGCGGTTGCGGACGCGGAACATCGGCGCCGGGCCGAGCAGGTCGGTGTCCTCCGGCAGCACCGCGGCGAGTCCCTCGGCGAGCAGGGCGGCGGCGCGGTCGAGGCGGGGCTCGGACTCGGCCTTGAGCACGATTCGGGTCAGGTGCGAGAAGGGCGGGTAACGCAGAATTCGCCGGCGCTCGACCTCCTCGGCGAGGAACGAGGTCGCGTCGTGCTCGGCCGCATGGGCGATGCTGGGAGCCGTCGGGGCCAGCGTCTGCACCATCACCTCGCCGCCAGCCGGGCCGCGGCCGCTGCGCCCGGCGAGCTGGGCGACCATCGCGAAGGTGCGCTCGCCGGCACGGAAGTCGGGAAAGCGCAGGGTGGCGTCAGCGTCGAGGATCACGCTCAGCGTCACCTCGGGGAAGTCGTGGCCCTTGGCGACCATCTGGGTGCCGACCAGGACGGCGCTCTCGGCCTCGCCGAAGGCGGCGAGGATGCGAGCGTGGCTGCCGCGCCCGGCAGCGGTGTCGGCGTCGAGTCGGAAGACCGGCATCGGCATCAGCCGCTCGGCCAAGAGCGCCTCGACCTGCTCGGTGCCGACGCCGGCGCGCGAGAGCGTCGTCGAGTCACATACCCCGCAGGCGCTCGGCAGCGGTTCGCGGTGGGCGCAGTGGTGGCAGACGAGGCGGCCCGTGTGACAGTGGACGATCAGCGAGACGTCGCAGTTGGGGCAGTTCCAGTGCTGGCCACAGGAGCGGCACGTGAGCCAGGGGGCGAAGCCGCGCCGGTTGACCATCACGATCGCCTTGGTGCCGGCGGCGCGGACGCTCTCCAGGGCGGCCCAAGTCTCGGCGTGCAGGGCGCCGGAGCGGGGATCGGCCCCGCGCATGTCGAGCACCCGCACCGGCGGCATCGCCTGGCCGTCGACCCGGCGCGGCAGCTCCAGCCGCGGCAGCTCCAGCCAGGACTCGGGCCGCGGCGTCGCCGTGCCGGCGACAAGTACGGCGCCGCTCTCCGCGGCGCGGCGGCGGGCGACGGCGCGGGCGTCGTAACAGGGGTCGCCCTCCTGCTTGTAGGAAGCATCGTGCTCCTCGTCGATCACGATCAGGCCGAGGTCTTGCAGTGGCGCGAAGACCGCCGAGCGCGGGCCGACGCAGACGCTCGCCTCGCCGCTGCGCAGCCGCTGCCACTCGTCGTAGCGCTCGCCGTCGGAGAGGGCCGAGTGAAGGACCGCGAAGCGGTCGCCGAGCCGCGCCCGGAAGCGCGCCACCGCCTGCGGCGCCAGGCCGATCTCGGGGACCAGCACGATCGCCCCCTTGCCCCGGGCCAGGGCCGCCTCGACCGCGGCGAGGTAGACCTCGGTCTTGCCCGAGCCGGTGACGCCGTGCAGCAGCTGCTCGCGCGGCGCGCCCGCTTCGCCGTCGAGCGCCGCGACGATCGCCTCGACCGCCGCCTGCTGCTCGGGCAAGAGCTCCGGCCGGCCGCCGCTAGCGCCGACCTCGGGGTGGGCCGAGTGGCGCCGCACCAGCGAGCTGCGGGTTGCGATCAGGCCGCGCTGCTCGAGCCGGCGCAGGACGCCGCGATCCGAGCCGACCGCCTCGCCCAGCTCCGGGGCCGACATCTCCCCCCCGCGCAACGCCTCGAGCGCCGCGCGCTGCTTGACGCCGAGCCGCTCCCCGCCGCTCAGCGCCTCCTCTCCCGCCACGGTTATCTCGGCGCGCAGCTCCTGACGCGAGCGAACCCGCTGGCCAGCGGCCCCGGTCCCCGGCGGCAGCACCAGCTGCAACCCGCGCGAGGGGGTCGAGCAGTACTCCTCGGCGATCCAGAGGCCAAGCCGGACCAGCTCCGGCGGCGTGCCAGCCTCGAGCGCTTCGATCGGCTCGGCGAGCCGCTCCGCGGGCAGCGCCGAGGCGTCGGCGAGGCCGACGACGACGCCGAGGATGCGGCGCCGGCCGAACGGCACCTTGACCACGCTGCCGACCGTGAGATCGGCCATCGCCTCGGGCAAGCGGTAGTCGAAGGGCCCGCGCAGCGCCCGGGCGGTGGTGAGCGGCTCGACCTTCGCTATCGACACTCACTCACGGTATGGAGGGACGCGGACGGCGCGGGTATGCTGCGCGGCGATGGCGCTCAACCTCAGTCCCGGGGAGCAGGTGATCTTCCAGGGCCACCCGTCCTGGCGAGCGATCCTCGGCTTCTACCTCAAGGGAATCCTGATCGCCGCGATCGTCGGCGTCCTCTTCAAGCTCTTCAAGGCCGGTAACGGCACCGTCTTCCTCGTTGTCCTCGTGATCGTCGCCGCGACCGTCCTGATCGGCTTCGTCAAGCGCGTCGCCACGACCTACACGATCACCGACCGCCGCCTCAACATCAAACGCGGCATCGTCTCCCGCGAGGTCCAGGAGACCCGCCTGGAGCGGGTCCAGAACGTCAACTACAAGCAGTCCGTCTACCAGCGGGCGATGCAGATTGGTGACGTCGACTTCGACACGGCGGCGGGCGACGACTACAACTTCGTGTTTTACGGGGTCGCCGACCCCCAGCAGGTCGTGCACAGCGTCGACCAGGCGACGGGAGCGAATGTCGCCGGGCCGCATGGCTTGGGAGAACCCCAGCCGCCTGCTGCTGGTTGACCCTTGCGGTGGGCGGGGTCCGGGTGGGGGTTCCGCTTAACTTTTTCGGTGGAGACGCGCCTGCTGGCGCCGCGAGGGAATGCCGAAAAAGTGCAAGACGCTCCACCCCCACCCGGACCCCGCTACAACCCCCAAGTCAGGCAAGCAACAAACGCGCTGAGAAGTCCCAGCCACGCCGAGTCGCCACAAGCTCACGACCGGCCGAGCCGGGCGTGCTCCATCAAGCTTGAGTGGACCCTCGTGAGGTCGAGTGAGCGCCCTCCGTGTCCCTCCTGAGCTTCCTCACCTCGAACGCTTGTGGAGCTTAGGGGCGTGACTTCCCCTGAGCTAACGGACCCTGGTCGGAGCTCGAAGCTGACGGGTTTGCCGGAACGACTCCGCCGACAGCGGCCGGGTAGGGGTGGAGCGTCTTGCACTTTTTCGTCGTGAGCAAGCGGCGCCAGCAGGCGCGTCTCCACCGAAAAAGTTAAGCGGAACCCCTACCCGGCCGCTGTCTACGCAGGCGCAGCAGCAGACTCCGCTGCCACCTTCAAAGCCTCAGCCCGATCCGTCCGCTCCCAAGTAAAGGCATCCCCTTCGCGACCGAAGTGCCCGTAGGCAGCCGTCTGGCTGAACACGGGCCGGTGCAGGTCGAGGTAGCCGCGGAAGGCCCCGGGCCGCAGATCAAACTCGCCTTCCACGAGGCGGGAGATCTGTGAGTCGGGCAGGGTGCCCGTGCCGAAGGTCTCGACCATCAGCGAGATCGGGCGGGCGACGCCGATCGCGTAGGCGACCTGGACCTCGCAGCGCTGGGCGAGGCCGGCGGCGACGACGTTCTTGGCCACGTGGCGCGAGGCGTAGGCGGCAGAGCGGTCGACCTTGGACGGGTCCTTGCCCGAGAAGGCGCCGCCGCCGTGGCGGGCCATGCCTCCATAGGTGTCGACGATGATCTTGCGTCCGGTAAGGCCGGCGTCGCCGACCGGGCCGCCGATCACGAACTTTCCGGTCGGGTTGACAAGAAAGTGCTGGCGCAGCTCGTTCTCGTCGAAGAGGCCGGGCGCCTCAGCGTTCAACACCGGCAGCACCACGTTCTCCCAGAGGTCGGGCTTGATCTTCGACTCCGACTCGACGCCCTCGGCGTGCTGGGTCGAGATCAAGAGCTTCTCGACCTTGACCGGGCGGCCGTCGGCGTAGCGGACCGTGACCTGGGTCTTGCCGTCGGGCCCGCGGTACTCGAGCGTGCGGTCCTTGCGCACGGCGGCGAGCCGTTCGGCAAGCCGATGCGCGAGGTGGATCGGCATCGGCATCAGCGCCTCGGTCTCATCGGTGGCGTAGCCGAACATCATTCCCTGGTCGCCGGCACCGGCGACCAGAAGTTCGTCCTCGGTCGATTCGGTGCGCGTCTCGTAAGCTTTGTCGACGCCCTGGGCGATATCGGGCGACTGCTTGTCGAGCGAGACCAGGACCGAGATGTGATCGCAGTGGTAGCCGTAGGAGCCGTGGTCGTAGCCGATCTTTCGGATCGTCTCGCGGACCAGCTCGGGCACGTCGAGGTGGACGCTGGTCGAGATCTCGCCCGAGACCACCGCCATGCCGGTGTTGACCAACGTCTCGCAGGCCACGCGGCCCTCCGGGTCGCCCGCCATCACCGCGTCGAGCACGGCATCGGAGATCGCATCGGCGACCTTGTCAGGGTGTCCCTCGGTGACGGACTCGGACGTGAAGAGGTACTCGCCCTCGGCGAGTGGCTGGATATCGCTCATCGGCCAAGCCTAAATGGTTGCCCTGAGCAATGGCGGCTCACTGGCGGCCGCGGCGGGTCCCCGAATGGGGAACGAAGTCGATCACGAGCGGGACCCCCTCGAGGGCGTAGGTCTCGCGCAGTCGGTTCTCCAGGTGGTAGGCCCATTCGCGGTTGATCAGCTTGCGGTCGTTGACCTGGATCGCGATCCGCGGCGGGCGCTCGCCGATCTGGGCCGCGTAGTACATGCGCAGGCGTCGGCCGCGGCGCGAGGGCGGCGGCGTCTTGGCAGCGACGTCGGTGACGAAGCGGTTGAGCTCGGGCGTGGGAATCCGCTCGGCCGCGCGGTCGGCCAGGGCCAGCGCCTTGGGCAGCAGGTTGGCGACGTTGCGACCGCGGATCGCCGAGCAGGTGATCACCGCCGGGCGCAGGCGCAGCTTCTGGGTGACGCGGGCGCGGGCGTCGTCGACGTCGGTGCGGGTTTCATCCCACTTGTTGAGCGCCAGCAGGGTCGCGCAGCCGGCCTTCATCGCCATCTCGGCGACGCGCAGGTCCTCAGCGGTGATCCCGTCGCCGGCGTCGCAGACGACGAGGGCGACGTCGGCGCGCTCGACCGCGTGTTCGGAGCGCAGCTGGGCGTAGTAGTCGACCGTGCCGGCGACCTTGGAGCGGCGCCGCAGGCCGGCGGTGTCGACGAGGATCACGCGGCGACCGTCGACCTCGACCTCGGTGTCGATCGAGTCGCGGGTGGTGCCGGCGCGATCGGAGACGATCACCCGCTCGGAGCCGAGGAAGGCGTTGACCAGCGAGGACTTGCCCGCGTTGGGACGGCCGATCACGGCAACCCGCACGGCGTCGGAGTCCTCGCTCGGCTGGGCGTGCTCGCCGAGCAGCTCGACCGCCCGGTCAAGCAAATCGCCGGTGCCGAGGCCGTGGCTGGCCGAGACCGGCAGCGGCTCGCCGAGGCCGAGCTGGTTGAGCTCGGCGGTCAGGTGCTCGTCCTCGGGCCGGTCGACCTTGTTGGCGACGACGATCACGGGCACCTCGGAGCCGCGCAGGGTCTTGGCCAGCTCGACGTCGCCGGCGCGAACGCCGGCGCGGGCGTCGACGACCATCATCACCACGTCCGCCTCGGCGATCCCGAGGCGGGCCTGGCGCTGGATGTCGCGGGCCAGCTCGGACTCGTCCTCGAGGTCGATACCACCGGTGTCGAGCAGCTCGAAGGCGAGCCCGTTCCAGTCGCAGCGCACCCGCTTGCGGTCGCGGGTCACCCCCGACTCGGAGTGGGTAACCGCCTCGCGACCACCGGCGAGCCGGTTGACCAGGGTGCTCTTGCCGACGTTGGGGAAGCCGACGATGGCGACGATTGGCAGGCTCATGCGCTCACCAGGCCCCGCTCGTCGGCGAGCACGGCGATGCGGGCCACGACCTCATCCTGGGAGAAGCCCGTGGTGTCGATCTCGACCGCGTCGGCGGCGGCGCGCAGGGCGCTGTGCTCACGGGTCTCGTCGCGGCGGTCGCGCTCGCGCTGGGCAGCGAGGACCGTCTCGGGATCCTCGCCAAGCTGTGCGGAGCGGCGGCGGGCGCGCTCCTCGGCCGAGGCGGTGAGGAAGACCTTCAGCGGCGCCTCAGGGCTGACCACGGTGCCGATGTCACGGCCCTCGGCGACGTAGCGGCCGGCGGCGATCAGCTCACGCTGGCGGGCTACCATCGCCTCGCGCACGCCCGGGTGGACGGAGACGCGCGAGGAGGCCTCGCTCACCTCGGGCTCGCGGATCGCCGCGCTGACGTCCTCGCCGTCGAGCTCGACCCGCTCACCCTCGAGTGAGATCGCGATCGAGCCGGCCAGCTCCGCCATCGCGGCCGCATCGTCGAGGTCGGCGCCGCGCCGCAGCGCCGCCAGCGCCACGCAGCGGTACATCGCCCCGGAGTCGAGGTAGGTGAAACCGAGCTTGGCGGCAAGGGCGCGGGCCACGGTGGACTTGCCGGCCCCCGCGGGCCCGTCGATGGCGATGACCATAGATATGCAGTTTCGCGCTTCTCTCCCTGCGCAAGGAGTCAGAGATGGATGCTTGGTCGTTCCGCGCTCACGCAGCGTAGAGAGGGTGACCGCTCGCGGCGTTGCGCGCTCAGGAGCTTCGCCGCGCGAGCGAGGCGAGATCCGCCTCGAAGCCGGGGTAGCTGACCGCGGCGGCGTCCATCCCCTCGACCGCGACGCCCTCGCGCGAGGCGAGGCCGGCGACGGCGCCGAGCATCGCGATCCGGTGGTCGCCATGGGAGGAGATCGTGCCGCCGCGCAAGCCGCCGCCGCCCTCGATCCGCATGCCGTCCTCGCGCGCCTCGACCGTGGCGCCGAGCGCCGCCAGCGCCGCGCAGGTGGTCGCCACCCGATCGGACTCCTTGCGGCGCAGCTCGGCCGCGTCGCGGATCGTCGTCGTGCCCTCGGCGAAGCAGGCGGCGAGGGCGAGCAGCGGCAGCTCGTCGATCGCCACCGGGATCTCGTCGCCACCGACCTCGGTGCCCTGCAGCGCCGAGGCGCGGGCGCGGTAGGTGCCGATCGGCTCGCCGCCACGCTCGCCCACCGGCTCGAGCTCGATCTCGGCGCCCATCCGCTCGAGGATCGCCAGCAGGCCGGTCCGGGTCGGGTTGGTGCCTACCCCCTCCAACGTCACCTCGCTGTCAGGCACGAGCAAGGCCGCGACGAGGAAGAAGGCTGCCGAGGAGAAGTCGGCCGGGACCGCCAGCTCGCTCGGTTCGAGCCGTTTGGCCGAGCGCACGGCGAGGCCGCCGCGCAGCCAGGCGACGTCGGCGCCGGCGGCGGCGAGCATGCGCTCGGTGTGGTCGCGGCTGCGGGACGGCTCGCGCAGCCAGGTTTCGCCCTCGGCGAGCAGTGCGGCGAAGAGCAGGCACGACTTGACCTGGGCGCTGGCGATCGGCAGCTCGTAGGAGATCGCCCGCAGCGGCGCCGCCTCGATCTCGAGCGGCGGCAGCCGATCCTCTCGGCAGCTCAGCCGGGCGCCCATCTCGCGCAGCGGCACTGCGATGCGATCGACCGGGCGGCGGCGGATTGAGTCGTCGCCGTCGAGAGTCCACCTGCCGCCCGGCTGCCCGGCGACCCAGCCCGGCAACAGGCGCAGCAGGGTGCCGGCGTTGCCGACGTCGATCGAGGTGCTGCGGGCGCTGCGCAGGCCGACGCCCTGGATGCGGATCACGGGGGCGATCGCACTGGGCGTGACGCCCTCGATTTCGGCGCCGAGCGCCTGCACTGCGGCCAGCGTCGAGCGGGTGTCGGCGGAGTCGAGGTAGTCCTCGATTTCGGTCTCCCCTTCACCCATCGCCGCAATCAGGGCTGTGCGGTGGGAGATCGACTTGTCGGACGGCGGGCGCAGGCTGCCGCTCAGCGGCCCACCCGGATCGAAGCGCGTCGCCATCTGAGCTAGGCGCCGTTGCCGACGGCGCTGACGCTGTGGCCGAGCTCGCGGACCAGGGTCGCGGCGCGCTCGGCCTGCTCGTCGCCGGAGACCCAGAGCGAGACCGCGCCCGAGGTCATGTCGGGAGCCGGGTAGAGCGCCATGTCCTCGATGTTGACGCCGGCCTCGCCGAGCGCCAACGCCAGCTCGGCGATCGTGCCCGGCCGGTTGGTGACGACGACGCGCAGCTCGCGCAGCGGCCCGCCGGCAAGTTCGGTCTCGAGCAGGCGGCGGCGGTCGCTGCCGGCCTCGGCGTGCCAGGCGGCGACGGCGTCGCGCTCGCCCTCGCGGATCAGCGTCGCGGCCTCGCGCAGGCGCTCAGCGACGCCGTCCACCGCCTCGGCGACCGCGTCGCGGTTGCTGGCGAAGATGTCGCCCCAGATCGCCGGGTTGGCGCCAGCCACCCGGGTCGTGTCGCGAAAGCTCGGGCCCACCTCGGGCATCCGCTCGGAGTCGCGGGTCAGCTCCTCGACCGCTTGGCCGACGAGGACGTTGGCGACGACGTGCGGCAGGTGGCTGATCGTCGCCATCAGGCGATCGTGCGCCTCGGCGTCGATCGCCTGCACGCGGGCACCGAGGCCGGCGACGGTGCGCTGCAGGCGGTCGTAGAGCAGGCCACTGGAGCGAGCCGATTTCGGCGTCAGGTACCAGCGGGCGCCCTCAAAGAGGTCGGCGCGGGCGTTCTCGACGCCGGAGGTCTCGGCACCGGCGAGCGGGTGGCCGCCGATGAAGCGCTCGTCACCGCCGAGCGCGGCGACGATGTCGCGCTTGGTCGAGCCGACGTCGGTGACGACCGTCTCCGGGCCGCAGGCCGCGAGCGCTGCCTGGGCCAGCTCGGTCAGGCCCGCCACGGGGGCGGCGCAGAAGACGACCTCGGCTCCATCGCAGGCCTCGGCCACGCTGGCCGCGCCGCGATCGATCGCGCCTTCCTCGCGCGCCCGCTCGAGCGTCGCCGGATCGGGATCGAAGCCCACCACCTCGGCGTCGAGCCGCTGCCGCGCGGCCAACCCGATCGAACCGCCGATCAGGCCGACGCCGAGGATGGCGACCCTCATCCGCCGCGCCGCGCCCTTGCTGCTGAGGCGAGCTGGTCGAGGATCGAGACGGTCGCCTCCCAGTCGAGGCAGGGATCGGTGATCGACTGGCCGTAGACGAGCTCGCCGTCGCCGAGGTCCTGGCGGCCCTCGACCAGGAAGGACTCGAGCATCACGCCGGCGATCGCGGCGTTGCCGTCGGCGATCTGGTCGGCGATCTCGCCGGCGGCGATCAGCTGCCGGGCCGGGTCCTTGCCGCTGTTGTCGTGGGAAGCGTCGATCACCAGGCGCTCGGCCACGCCGGCCGCGCGCAGCAGCGCCAGCGCCTCGGCGACGCCTTCAGCCCGGTGGTTCGGTGCGCCGCGGCCGCCGCGCAGGATCACGTGGCCGTCGGGATTGCCGCCGGTGTAGAGGATCGCCGGCGCGCCGGCGTCGTCGATACCGGCGAAGGCGTGGGGCGCCGCGGCGGCGCGCACGGCGTCGACCGCGACCTGGACGTTGCCGTCGGTGCGGTTCTTGAAGCCGACCGGCATCGAGAGGCCGGAGGCAAGCTGGCGGTGGGTCTGGCTCTCGGTCGTGCGGGCGCCGATCGCCCCCCAAGAGACCGCGTCGGCGATGTACTGGGGCGTGATCGGGTCGAGGAACTCGGTGCCTACCGGCAGGCCGTGGTCGAGTACCTCGAGCAGCAGCCGGCGGGCCACGTGCAGTCCGGAGTTGACGTCGAGCGAGCCGTCGAGATGGGGGTCGTTGATCAGCCCCTTCCAACCGGTCGTCGTCCGCGGCTTCTCGAAGTAGACCCGCATCGCAATCAGCAAGTCGCTGCTCAGCTTGCGCGCCTGCTCGGCGAGGCGGCCGGCGTAATCCAGCGCCGCCGCCGGGTCGTGCACGCTACAGGGGCCGACCACGACCAACACCCGGTCGTCGGTCCCATCCAGCACGTTGCCGACTTCGCCGCGACCGCGCACGACGGCACCTTCGCGAGCGTCTCCCAACGGCAGCTCCGCGAGCAGCGCGTCGGGCGAGACCAGCTCCTCGATCCGCTCGATCCGCTGATCGCGGACCCGGTCTCGAGTCTCTCCCTTCATCCCGATCATCATCTTGCCTTCACCTTCCTCCACGTTCACAAGCCTACTTCCGGTTTCCCCACCGCACGCGTGCGGCGAGACGAGTTCTAATGGCGCCCGGGCCCGTTGCTGCTTGTAATGCGGCAGAGCCGCGAGGCCGGACGCCTAGCTAAATCGCCAGAAATAGGAGAAGCGCGCGTGGGCGAGCGCGGCGCCGGGGGCGCTGCTGGGGCTCGTCGTGTCGGCTGATTGCTTCACCTTCCCTGACTTGTAGCAGGTGAGGTGGGGTTAGTCGAGCAGCTCGCCGAGCGCGGCGAGGAAGCGGCCGTTCTCCTCGGCGGTGCCGTAGGAGACGCGAATGTGGCCGGGGTCGCCCAGCGGGGTGCCGGGACGGACGGCGATCCGGCGCTCGGCGAGGCCCGCGACGACCTCGGCCTCATCGGCGTTGCCGAGGTCGATCCAGGAGAAGTTGGCGTGGGTCTCGGCGGTGGCGAGGCCGAGCTCGCGCAGGCCCTCCTCGACCCGGAGGCGCTCGGCGATCGTGCCCTCGACCCGCATCGTGACGTCGTCCTGGTGCAGGATCGCCTCGGCGCCGGCGGCCTGGGCGAGGGCGTTGACGCTGAAGGGCTGGCGCACGGCGTCGATCGCGGCGCGGAACTTGGGTGAGCCCAGGGCGTAGCCGACCCGCAGGCCGGCGAGGCCATAGCACTTGCTGAAGGTGCGCAGGACGACCAGGTTGGGCAGGTCGGCCAGCAAGTCGACGCTGGCATCGACGTCGTCGTGGGCCTGGAACTCGACGTAGGCCTCGTCGAGGATCACGGTGACGTGGGACGGCAGCGCGGCGCAGAACTCGGCCACCTCGGCGGCGGGAACGTGGGTACCGGTCGGGTTGTTGGGGTTACAGACGAGGACGAGTTGGGTCGCCGCGGTCACCTCGGCGGCCATCGCGTCGAGGTCGTGGACGTCGCCCTCGCCGAGCGGCACGCGGACCTCACGAGCGCCGGTCAGCGCCGGCAGGTACGGGTACATCGAGAAGGCGGGCCAGGCGTAGAGGATCTCGGCGCCGGGCTCACAGAGCGCCTCGGCGGCGGCGAGCAGGATCTCGCAGGAGCCGTTGCCGACCGCGACCCGGGCCGGGTCGGTGTCGTAGCGCTCCGCGATGCGGCGGCGCAGCAGGGTCGCGTCGGGGTCCGGGTAGCGGTTCATCGCCCCGGCCGCGGCGGCGATCGCCTCGATCACCTTCGGGTGCGGCGGACTGGGCGACTCGTTGGAGGCGAGCTGGGCGATGCCGCCGGCGGCGATCGCCTCGGGCGCCTGCCCGGTCGGCACGCCGGCCTGGTAGCCCGGCATGCGGGCAAGCTTCTCGGCAAAGGTGACGCTCATTTCTAGGAGTTTGCCCGATACCTAGTAGCGGCGTCCGGACCAAGCGGGGCAAGGACGCAGGGAGCGTGGCGTGCTCTGCACGCGAGCAACCGAGGACGCCGCTCCGCGCCGTGTCCGGGCGCCGCTACTGCGCGGCGTGAAGGTCGGCGCGAAGCTCTTGGGTAGCGCCTAAATAGACGTGATCCGGCTTGTGACCGACCGGGGCGTAGTAGTGGACCATCGTCCTGATCACTCGCGGCATCGCTCCCGGCACGTCGATCTCGCGGGCGCAGATCAGCGGCACCGTGTCGAGGCCGAGCCGGCGCGCCGCGACTGCCGGGAACTCGGCGTCGAGATCCTCGGTCGTGGTGAAGAGGCAGCTGACCATCGCCTCGGCGTCGAGCTCGTTGCGGTCGAGCAGCTCCCGCATCAGGTCCTCGGTCGCGTTGACGATCGCATCGGCTTCGTTAGCGACAGCCTGCACGGCCCCACGGACGGCGAAGAGGCGTTCCTCACTCATCGCTTGGCATCTTCCCAGAGCCGGGCGATGTCCTTCTCCCCGAGCCGCCGCGCCTGCCCCATGCTGAGCCGGCCGAGCTCGATCGGGCCGAAGCGCACCCGCCGCAGCTTCACCACTCTGTTGCCGATCGCCTCCGCCATCCGCCGCACCTGCCGGTTGCGCCCCTCGCGCAAGACGATCTCGATCTCCCGCTCACCGATGCGCTGAATCTCGGCCGGCGCCGTCATCCCGTCCTCGAGCTCCACCCCCCGCTGCAGCCGCCCCAGATCGGCGTCCGAAGGCGGCCGCCGCAACTCCGCCCGATAGGCCTTGCGCACCCCATACCGCGGGTGTGTCAGCCGGTTGGCCAACTCCCCGTCATTCGTCAGCAAGATCAACCCGGTCGACTCTGCGTCGAGCCGCCCCACCGGATAGAGCCGCGCCTCCGTATCGACCAGTTCAACCACGGCGGGTCTCCCCCCGGGTTCACGCGCCGTCGAGACAACTCCAGCCGGCTTGTTCACCGCCCAGACCTCCCGCGCCTCCGTCCCAACCAAGCTCCCATCAACACGGACCTCATCAGCATCCGTGACGTCCCGCGCCGGGTCAGTAACCACCGCCCCGTTCACCCTGACCCGCCCCTTGCCAATGATCAGCTCTGCTTTGCGCCGGGACGCGACCCCTCCGTGAGCGAGGAACTTGGCGAGCCTCATGCGGTAGGTGCGGTGGTGGGCCCTCCCACGGAGGCTTCAGAGACCACGAGCCGAATCACCTGAGCGGACCTGCTGCGCAACGGTCTCCGGGGGAGGGCCCACCACCGCACCCGTCCCTCATGGCTCGGATCGTTGCTCCCCCGCCTTGAGGAGCCGCTCCCGCAGCTCCCGCTCGTCCTCCGGCGTCGGATCAAATTGCGACGGATCGGGCAGCGCATCCAACCCGGCGAGCCCGAAGAGCCGCTCGAACAACTCCGTCGTCTTGAAGATCGCCGCCCCGAACTGGGATCGCCCCGACTCCTCGATCAGCCCCCGCTCGGCCAGTGTCTGCACCGCCGACTCGGAGGTGACGCCGCGGATCCGCGCCACCTCGGGGCGGGTGACCGGCTGCAGGTAGGCGACGATCGCCAGCGTCTCGGCCTGGGCCTGGGTCAGCGGCGGCGTGCGCGGCTTGGCCAGCAGGCGACGGGCGGCGGCCTCGCTGGCGGGGTCGCTGGCCAGGGCGAAGCCGCCGGCAACCTCGCGCAGGACGACGCCGCGCTTGCCCTCGGCGAGGTCCTCGCGCAGCAGCGCGATCGCCTCCTCGACCTGGCCCTCGTTGGCCTCGGTCGCCTCGGCCAAGTCGCGCGCGTTGACCGGCTGCGGCGAGAGGAAGAGCAGCGCCTCGATCGTCCGGGTCAGGTCACTCACTTGGCGCGGCCTCCTTCTTTGTGATCTGGATCGGGCCGAAGGGTTTGGACTGCTCCCAGGTCGCCTCCCCTTTGCGGTACATCTCGAGCAGGGCGAAGAGGGTGACGGCCTGGGTGAGGCGGTCCTCCTCGCCGAACTGCTCGTCGAAGTCGATGCTGCTGTGGCCGCGCAGGGCGTCGCGCAGGGCGCGCAGCCGCTTTTCCAGCGAGACGGTCGGGCGGATGTGGTCGAGGTTCAGTTCCGGCGGGATCGTCAGCAGGTCGCCGAGGGCGGCGCCGAGCCGGTCCGGGTCATAGACGGCGGTCGCCGCGTCGAGCGCGACCTTGCGCAGCTCGGGCGGCAGCGGCGCCGAGCGGTAGAGGTAGCCGCGGGCCGCCTCGAAGCGCTGCTCCAGCACAGCGGCGGCGTCGCGGTAGCGGCGGTACTCGAGCAGGCGCGCGACCAGCTCCTCGACCGCCTCCTCCGGGGTGCGGTCCTCCAGCTCCTCCTCTTCGCCCGGCAGCAGCAGCCGCGACTTCAGCTCCAGCAGCGAGGCGATCAGGACGAGGAACTCGGTGGCGACGTCGAGCTCGAGCTCCTCGGTTTGCTCGAGGTGCTCGACGTAGGCGACGACGACCTCGGCCAGCTCGACCTCGAGCAGGCTGACCTCCTCGCGCAGGACGACCGCCATCAGCAGGTCGAACGGACCGGCGAAGACGTCGAGGTCGAGGTCCAGCTCGGCAACGGTCATCGGTGGACCGTAACGTCCCGGCGCGACGGCGAGCTAGGCGGGGCCGAAGCCCATGCGCTGGCGGACCTCGGCGACGATCGGCGCGGCGATCGCGCGGGCCTTCTCGGCGCCGGCGGCGAGGGTCGCCTCCAGCGCCGCCTCGTCGGGGCGCAGCTCGGCGTAGCGCTCGCGGACCGGGGCCAGGTACTCGACCACGGACTCGGCCACGGCCTTCTTGAAGTCGCCGTAACCGGCGCCCTCGAACTCGCGCTCGACCGCCTCCGGATCCGTTCCACGAGCGACCGCGTAGATGTCGATCAGGTTCGTGATCCCCGGCTTGTCGGGGGCGCGACGGACCTCGCGGCCCGAGTCGGTGACGGCGCTGGCGAACTTCTTGCGGATCGCGCCGGGCTCTTCGAGCACGAGCACGGTGCCGTTCTCGGTGCCGCCGGTGGTCGACATCTTCCGCTCGGGCTCCTGCAGGTCCATGATCCGCGCCCCGACCTCGGGCACGAGCAGCTCCGGCACGACCAGGGTCTCGCCGAAGCGCTCGTTGAAGCGGCGGGCGATCTCGCGCATCAGCTCGACGTGCTGGCGCTGGTCGTCGCCGACCGGCACCTCGGTCGCCCGGTAGGCGA
>Ga0105245_10002315_pt1 | contig 17235 bp, 18 predicted proteins | sample KBSM54metaG_FD_81523 | JGI IMG/M metagenome (GOLD analysis project Ga0105245, IMG submission 81523) | Miscanthus rhizosphere microbial communities from Kellogg Biological Station, Michigan, USA - KBS M5-4 metaG | ecosystem: Host-associated > Plants > Roots > Rhizosphere > Soil | place...
AGCGCGAACGTCGGCGACCTCGTGACGCCGTTCTCGAACGCGACCAACTCGCCGTCGACGATGAAGTCGTCAGCGGGCTCCTCCTCGAGCGCGCGCACGACCTCGGGGAACTGGTCGTTCATCCGTCGCGCGGTGCGCGACATGAGGCTCACGCCGGAGCCGTCCTTGATCGCGATGGCGCGGATCCCGTCGAGCTTGCGCTCGAAGATCCAGTCGGGGTCCGAGAAGGGCTCGCCGGAGAGCACGGCCTTCATCGGCTCGATCACTCGCCGAGCTCCTCGATGGTCAGGCCGCTCACGACCGACTCGGGGCGCTCGGCGACGGGGTCGCCGCTGTCCGCCTCCTCGTCGCGGCGCTTCACCAGCAGCCAGCGCCGGCCCTCGATGCGGCGCAGCGACCAGCCGCCGTGCAGCTTCTCGCCGTCGAGCCGGAACGACGCGTGGCCCGCCTCGAGCGCCTCCTCCATCGGCTCCTCGTGGAGGTTCTCGTAGGTGCCGCGGTCCCAGACGATCACCCTTCCGGCGCCGTACTCGCCCCGCGGGATAAGGCCCTCGAAGTCGCCCCACGAGATCGAGTGGTCGTCGACGGCCATCGCGAGACGCTTGTCGCGCGGGTCCATCGACGGGCCCTTCGGGACGGCCCAGGACTTGAAGCTGTCGCCCACCTCGAGCCGGAAGTCGAAGTGCTTGCTGGTGGCGTGGTGCTGCTGGATCACGTAGCGGGGCATGTCACGCCCCGCTTCCGCGCTGGAGCGGCTCGATGGCCAGCGGCCCCTCGTGGCGCGTCTCGACCTGGAGCGTCGAGTGCGTGATGCCGAACCGGTCGCTGAGCAGGGCGGCCAGCTCGCGGCGGTGGGCCTGCGTGTCGCACCCGGCGCGCACCGTGACGTGCGCCGAGATCGCCGGAAAGCCCGACGTGACCTCCCACACGTGCAGGTCGTGGACCTCGACGACGTGGTTCTGCTCGGCAAGCGCCCTGCCGATCTCGTTCGGGTCGAGGTCGCGCGGCGCGGCCTCGAGCAGCACCCGGCCGGAGTCGCGCAGGAGGCCGAGGCCCGAGCGGAGCATGATCGCCGCGATGACGAGCGCGGCGATGCCGTCCGCGCGCGAGAAGCCCGTGATCAGCACGACGGCGCCGGCGATGGCCGTGGCGATGAACGCGAACAGGTCGGTGAGCACGTGCTGGAAGGCGCCCTCGACGTTGAGGCTGCGGCGCTCGGCGCCGCTCAGGACCATCGTGGCGGCGAGGTTCACGACGATGCCCACCAGCGCGACGACCAGCACGACGAGCCCCTCGACCTCGGGAGGGTCGATCAGCCGGCGCACGGCCTCGATCGCGATGACCAGGCCCAGGGCGACGAGCGTCGCCCCGTTCAGCTGGGCGGACAAGATCTCGGCACGGCGGAACCCGAACGTGAACCGGCCCTCGGCAGGACGGCTGGCGAGCCGGGCCGCGAAGAGGGCGAGTGCGATGGCGCCCGCGTCGGTGAGCATGTGAGCCGCGTCGGAGAACAGCGCCAGCGAGTCGGCCAGCAGGCCCGCCACGACCTCCCCGGCCATCAGCCCGAGGATCAGCACCAGCGCGATGGTCAGGCGCCTGGCGTCCTCGGTGTGGACGTGCGTGTGCGCGTGGTCGTGCATGACCGGTTTGCGGTGAGCATAGGCGGGTGGCTGTCGCCCGGTTAGTCATCCGCCGCCGCGGGCGAACGACGGCATTGAGGGGGAGGACCAGCGGACGATGTATGCCTTAACCGCGATATGCGCCGTTAAGGCAGACACGATCGGAAATCGTTCCGGCGCGGCCCCGGGACCCGGCTCCCTTTACCGCGTCGTTTCGGTCACGTAGCTCGCCGGCCCTACGGGCTCTGCGGCTGCGGCACCGGCTCGCCCGGCGGTGTCTCGGACGGCGGCGGCACGGGGGCGGTGTCCGAGGGTGTCTGCTCTTCGGGCGCCGACTCGGTCGGCGTCGTGGTCTGGTCGCGCTGTGTGCCGTTCTGCTGCCCGGTCGTGTCCTGCTGCCCGTTCTGCTGTGAGCTCGAGTCCTTCTGCTGCTCCTGCTGTGGGCTCTTGCTCTTGCTGCTGCCGCCCGCCAGCGTGAAGCGGCCCGAGCCCCTGCCCACCGAGCCGCCGGTCACGAGGTCGGCGGTCGTGAGAGTCACCAGGCCGATCGCGCACGCGATCGCCGCTGTGGCGGCCACGGTGCCGAGAGCGATCCGCCTCCTGGTCAGCATCGTCGAGCGCGAGCCGGAGTCGCCCCCAGCTCGGTAGACGCGCACGGGTCCTGGCGTGCCGGTGACGGCGACCGGCTCGCCGCGCGTCGGGGAGACGGCAGGGGAGCCGCGCGTGTCGCGCTCGGCGCTCCACGCGCGCGGGCCGCGGGGCTCGCGCTCGGCGGTCCACGCGCGAGCGATCCGCTCGGTCGGGCGGTGCATCGCCTCGCTGATCAGGGCCACCAGGACAGGCGTGAGCGCCGCGGCAATCCACGTGCCGGCGATCCAGAGCTGCGAGGTGACGGCCGCCGCCGAGGCCGACGCGACGCTTGCGATCGTCAGCGTCCGCGAATTCAGACGGCGCTCCTCCTCGCGCTCGACAGAGCGAGTTGCGGGAGGCATGCGACCGAGCAGGGTAGCGGCCTCGCCCGCGTCGCGAGGACCGGCCGGCGTATTCCCTTTTAGGCTGCCGTTTGTGGCCGATCCGGAGACTCGCGAGGCGGACGTCGTCGTGGTGGGTGCCGGGCTCGCCGGCCTGGCAGCCTCGCGCGCCCTGAGCGCCGCCGGCGCCTCCGTGATGGTGCTCGAGGCGCGCGACCGCGTCGGGGGTCGCGTCCTGAACCACGATCTCGGCGACGGCACGGTGGTCGAGGTAGGTGGGCAGTGGATCGGCCCGACACAGGACCGTCTGGCCGCGCTCGCCCGCGAGCTGCGCATCGAGACCTTCCCCACTCACGCGGACGGGCACAACCTGCTCGAGTACGGAGGCAGCGTTCGCCGCTACACGGGCACGATCCCGCGCATCAACCCGGCGGTGCTCGTCGACGTGCAGCAGGCCCAGACCCGGCTCAACCGGCTCGCGCGCAGAGTGCCCCTGCACGCTCCCTGGGAGGCCCGGAACGCCGCGAAGCTCGACGGCCAGACGGCGGCAACGTGGATGCACCGCAACATGGCCACCAGGTCCGGCCGCATGCTGCTCGAGCTGGGCGTCGAGGCGGTCTGGGCCGCACAGCCCGAGGACATGTCGCTGCTCCACGTGCTCTTCTACATCCACTCGGCCGGCAGCCTGGAGATGCTGTTCGACACCGAGGGGGGCGCGCAGCAGGACCGCTTCGTGGGCGGCTCTCAGCTCATCCCGATCCGGATGGCCGCGGAGCTGGGGACGGAGCAGATCGTGCTCGGCGCGCCCGTCCGGCGCATCGACCACGGCGTCGGCGAGGGGGTGACCGTGCACGCGGACGGCGTCGTCGCACGCGGCCGCCGCGCCATCCTCGCGATCGCCCCCACGCTGGCCGGCCGGATCGCATACGACCCGCCGCTGCCCGGCTACCGCGACCAGCTCACGCAGCGCATGCCGCTCGGCACGGTCGCGAAGTGCATGGCCGTCTACGACGACCCGTTCTGGCGCGCGGAGGGCCTGTCCGGCCAGGCCACGAGCGACCGCGGACCGGTCCGGCTGATGTTCGACAACTCGCCGCCCGACGGCTCGCCCGGGGTCCTGCTCGGCTTCCTCGAGGGCCGCCACGCGCGAGAGCTGGGCCGGCTCCCGGAGGAGGAGAGGCGTAGGGCAGTCGTCGACTGCTTTGCACGCATGTTCGGCCCCCGCGCTGCGAACCCGAGCGAGTACATCGAGCGGCTCTGGGCCGAGGAGGAGTGGACGCGCGGCTGCTACGGCTGCCACATGCCCACTGGCGGCTGGACGAACTACGGCCCGGCGCTCCACGCCCCGATCGGGCCGCTCCACTGGGCCGGAGCCGAGTACGCGCAGGTCTGGAGCGGCTACATGGACGGCGCCGTCCGGTCGGGCGATGCCGCGGCGGCGGCCGTGCTTGCGCTCCTGTAGCCGGGTATCAGCCCGGCATGGGACGACTAAGCGGCAAGAAGATCGCATTTATGGCAACCGACGGGGTGGAGCAGGTCGAGCTGACCGAGCCCTGGAAGAAGGTCGAGGATGAGGGCGGGACGGCCGAGCTGGTCTCGCTCGAGAGTGGCGAGATCCAAGGCTTCAACCACCTGGACAAGGGCGACACCTTCCCGGTCGACAGGACGGTTCAGGAGGCGAACGAGGCCGACTACGACGCCCTGGTGCTCCCCGGCGGCGTCGCGAACCCGGACTTCCTCCGCAGCAACGAGAAGGCGGTCGGTTTCGCCCGCTCGTTCTTCGAGTCGCAGAAGCCGGTGGCCGTGATCTGCCATGGGCCGTGGACGCTCGTCGAGGCGGACGTGGTGCGCGACCGGAAGATCACCTCGTGGCCCAGCCTCCGGACCGACATAAGGAACGCCGGCGGCAACTGGGTCGACGAGGAGGTCGTGGTTGACAATGGCCTCGTGTCGAGCCGGAAGCCGGACGACCTGCCGGCCTTCTGCGACAAGCTCGCGGAGGTAATCGCGGCGGGACGTCACGCCGAGCAGCGCGCCGGCGCGGCCCGTTAAGCGCTGGTTGCGCCCGCAGCGGTCGGAGTAAACCCGCGCACCTCTGGGTAGTGCGGACTTGAACTTGCTGATGAGGAGGGGAAGTCCATGTTGAAGATTCCGCGGGTGCTCGCCGCGCTTGCAGCCATGCTCTTGTTCGCTGTTGCCGGATGCGGCAGCGACGACGACGACAGTGGCGGGGCATCGAGTGCCGAGAAGGCCACGCAGGCGAAGGCCTCCGGCAACGTGACCTGGTGCATCGGCAAGGACACGACCGGCGCGTTCGGGACCGTCGTGGACAACTTCAACAAGGCGAATCCGAACGCCAAGGTCAAGCTCCTGGAGCTCCCCGAGGACGCGGTCGAGCAGCGCAGGCTGCAGATTCAGCGGCTGCGCGCCAAGTCCGACGAGTGCGACGTGCTCGGCATGGACGTGATCTGGACCGCGGAGTACGCCGCCCAGGGCTGGCTGAAGGACGTGTCCGACTACATCTCGCAGAACGGCGACAAGTTCATCAAGTCGACCGTGGACACGACGGACTTCGAGGGGAAGAACTGGGGCGTCCCGTTCAACTCCAACGCAGGCTTCATCTACTACCGCACGGACGAGGTGGACAAGGCTCCCAGCACCTGGGAGGACCTCTACAAGCAGGCCCAGCAGGGCAACGGCGTCGTCTATCAGGGGTTCCGCTACGAGGGCCTGACGGTGAACTTCCTCGAGCTGCTCTACAGCGCGGGCGGGAGCATCGTCTCCGATGACGGGAAGCAGGCCACGGCCGATTCGCAGGAGGTCAAGGACGTCCTGAAGTTCATGGCCGACGGCATCAAGAACGGCGCGGCGCCCAAGGCCGTCACGACCTACAAGGAAGAGGAGTCGCGGCGCGCATTCGAGTCCGGCAACGCGACGTTCATGCGCAACTGGCCGTACGCCTACGCGCTCGGCAAGGACTCGAAGATCGGCGACAAGTTCGACATCGCGACCTTCCCGGGCTTCGCCGGCCAGGAGGGCGCAGGCGTGCTGGGCGGCTACAACCTCGGCATCTCGGCGTACTCGAAGAACCCCGAAGGGTCGCTTGCGTTCATCGAATTCGCCACCGAGCCGGACCAGCAGAAGATCATGGCCACCGAGGCCTCGCTCCCGCCGACGGTGAGCGCGACCTACGACGACCCGGCCGTCAAGAAGGCGATGCCGTTCGCGGCGGAGCTCAAGACGGCGATCGAGCAGGCGCAGCCGCGGCCGGTGTCACCGGTGTATCCGCAGATCAGCGAGGCGGTCTACAACAACGTCTACGACGCTCTGCAGGGGAAGAGCTCGCCGGACGAAGCAGCGAGCAACATGAACGACCAGATCCAGCAGGCACTCGAGACGTTCTAGCGGCATGGAAGCCGCCACGGCGAGACTCGGACGCAGAAAGGCCCGTAAGCGGAAGAGCTACGGCAGCGAGGAGCGGCGTCTGGCGGCGCTGCTCCTCTCGCCGGCGATGATCGTCATCGCTCTGGTGGCCGCTTACCCGATCGGGTACGCGGTCTGGCTGTCGCTGACCGAGTACAGCGTCCGCGTACCCGGCAAATGGCGCTTCGCGGGGTTCGACAACTACACCAAGGCGTTCGGGTCCACCGAGTTCTGGGACGCGGTGAAGAACACGTTCATCTTCACCGGCCTCTCGGTCACGCTCGAGCTCGTGATCGGCCTCGGCATGGCGCTCGCCATGCACGCGGCGTTCAAGGGGCGTGGCCTGCTGCGCACGGTCGTGCTCGTTCCGTGGGCAGTGCTGACCGTGGTCAGCGCCATCACCTGGCGCACGCTGTTCGAGCCGAACCTCGGCCTGGCGCCGACGGTCCTCGGCAAGCTCGGAATCGCCGAGAACGTGGTTTGGCTCGGCCAGTCCGGCTACGCGATGGCGGTGATGGTCCTGGCCGATGTGTGGAAGACGGCGCCCTTCATGGCGCTGCTCCTCCTCGCCGGGCTTCAGGTGATCCCCGACGATGTGTACGACGCGGCCAAGGTGGACGGCGCCACGGCGTGGCAGCGCTTCCGGCGCATCACGCTGCCGCTGCTCGTGCCCGCGATCCTGGTGGCGCTGATCTTCCGGACACTCGACGCGCTCCGGATCTTCGACCTGCCGTTCGTCCTGACGGGCGGCACCAACGGCACCTCGACGCTGTCGCTGATCGCGCAGCAGGAGCTCACCACGAACAACCTGATCGGCTACGGCTCGGCGCTGTCCGTGCTGACGTTCGTGATCGTGATGGCGGTCTCGTTCATCTACATCAGAACGGTCGGCGGCAACATCCGATCGCTGGCGGAGGACAACTGATGGAAGCTCATGCGATGGAACGGGTTGCGGCGGAGCCTCGGGCTGCCGAGCGTCGCGCGCCTCGGCGCAAGTGGGTGCGGCCGGTGCTCATGTGGCTCGTCGTGGTCGCGATCATCATTTTCTGCCTGTTTCCCTTCTATTGGCTGATCAACGTGTCGCTCAAGACGGGGCCCGACCTGGCGCAGTCGGACCTCTTCCCGCCGTCACCGACGCTCGACAACTACGACTCGATCTTCAAGAACGGCGACTTCACGTCGGCGCTGCGCAACAGCGTCATCGTCACCACCATCACGACGGCCCTGGCGCTGATCGTGGGCTCGTTCGCGGCCTATGCGCTGGCGCGCCTGCGCTTCCCGCACAAGTTCCTGCTGCTCGCGGTGATCCTGTCGATCTCGACCTTCCCGGCGATCGCGATCGCGGCGCCGATCTTCAAGCTCTGGACGGACATCGGGTTCTACGACACCTACATCGGCCTGATCCTGCCGTACCTGACGTTCGCCCTGCCGCTGGCGATCTACATCCTCACGTCGTTCTTCAAGGAGATCCCGAAATCGCTCGAGGAGGCCGCCCTGGTGGACGGGGCAACCTACTTCCAGGCGTTCCGCAAGGTCGTTCTGCCGTTGGCGGCCCCGGGGCTCGTCACCGCCGGGCTCCTGACCGCGTTCTTCGTCTGGAACGAGTTCCTGCTCGCGCAGACGCTCACGAGCTCGCCGAAGGCGTTCACAGTGCCGGTGGCCGTGGCGAACTTCACCGGTAGCCAGAAGTTCGAGATCCCGCTCGGGACGATCAGCGCCGCCTCGGTGGTCATCACCATCCCACTCGTGGCGGCCGTGATCATCTTCCAGAAGCGCATCGTGGCCGGCATGACCGCCGGCGCGGTCAAGGGCTGAGCCCGCTCTCGCCTGCGACGCCGCTGATGTGGTGGCAGGACGCGGTCATCTACCAGATCTATCCGCGCTCGTTCCAGGACTCGGACGGCGACGGCATCGGCGACCTGCGCGGGATCGAGCGCCGGCTCGACCACCTCGCCTGGCTGGGCGTCGAGGCGCTCTGGCTGTCGCCGATCTACCCCTCGCCGATGTACGACATGGGCTACGACGTGGCCGACTACAAGGGCGTCGACCCGGTCTTCGGGACGCTCGACGACTTCGACCGCCTCGTGGCCGCCGCGCGCGAGCGCGGCCTGCGGGTCCTGCTCGACCTCGTGCCCTGCCACACGTCGATCGAGCATCCCTGGTTCGGCGAGAACCCGGACTGGTACATCTGGCGCGACGAGCCGAACAACTGGCTGTCCGCCTTCGGCGGTTCCGCCTGGAGCTCGCTGAACGGCCACTGGTACCTGCACTCGTTCTATCCGGAGCAGCCCGATCTGGACTGGCGCAACCCCGACGTGATCGCGGCGATGCAGGACGTGCTGGCGTTCTGGATGGATCGCGGCGCGGCCGGGTACCGCGTCGACGCCATCGACCGGCTGCTGAAGGACCCCGAGCTGCGCGACGACCCGCCGGCCAGCGAGGCATTCGGCCTGCCGGTGAGCGACGAGGAGGCGAAGCTCGCGCTCACGAACTCGCGCAACGCGCCGGACACGCCGGCGGCGCTGGCGCGGATCCGCGAGGCGGTGGGGGACGGTGTGCTCATAGGCGAGGTGTACCTCCCGAGCGCCAAATGGCAGCCCTACCTCGAGCAGCTCGACCGGGCCTTCGCCTTCGAGTTGCTTCACGCTCCGTGGGAGGCGGCGGGGCTCCGGCGCGCGATCGAGGCGACCACCTCGCGGCCGGGCGCCGCGTGGGTGCTCTCGAACCACGACTTCGGGCGCCTCGTGACGCGCTTCGGGGCGGAGAACGCGCGCTCCGCCGCGCTCGTCCTGCTCACGCTGCCCGGCCCGGCGTTCCTCTATCAGGGCGACGAGATCGGGCTGGCCGACGGGCCGGGCGGCGAGCACGTCTACGACCGAGCCGGGCGCGACCGCTTCCGCCATCCGATGCAGTGGGACTCGTCCCCGACAGGGGGCTTCACGACGGGAGAGGCGTGGCTGCCGCTCGTGGATCCCGAGTCCACGAACGTCGAGGCGCAGCGCGACGACCCCCGCTCGACGCTGTCGCTGGTCCGCGACCTCGTGACGCTGAGGAAGCTGCTCGGCGACGGGCTGGAGCTCCTCGATGCCGCTCAGGGCGTGCTCGCCTACCGCCGCGGCGACCACACCGTCGCCGTAAACACGACCGCCGAGGACCGGCCCGCTCCAACCGGCGGACACGTGGTCTTGGAGACGCGGCCGGGGGCGCTTCGGGGCCGGACGCTGGGCGCGCATTCCGGAGTGATCACGATGGGATTGTGAGGGTGGAAAAGGGGGTAGAACGGGGCTAATGGCCGATATCAAGCTGGAGAACGTGACCAAGCGCTTCCCGGACGGCTACGAGGCCGTGCGCGACATGAACCTCGAGATCAAGGACGGCGAGTTCATGATCCTGGTCGGGCCGTCGGGCTGCGGGAAGTCGACAGCGCTGCGGATGATCGCCGGGCTGGAGGACATCACCGACGGCGAGCTCAAGATCGACGGCAACGTCGTGAACGAGCTGTCCCCGAAGGATCGGGACATCGCCATGGTGTTCCAGAACTACGCGCTCTACCCGCACATGAGCGTGCGCGACAACATGGGCTTCGCCCTCCGCCTGCGGGGGCTCGACAAGGCCGAGATCAACGACAAGGTGGAGGACGCAGCGCGCGTGCTCGACCTCGAGCCCCACCTCGACCGCAAGCCCTCGCAGCTTTCGGGCGGCCAGCGCCAGCGCGTGGCGATGGGGCGTGCGATCGTGCGCGATCCGGTCGCGTTCCTGATGGACGAGCCCCTCTCGAACCTGGACGCGAAGCTCCGCGTACAGATGCGCACGGTGGTCGCGCGCCTCCAGCAGCGACTCGGCACGACCACGATCTACGTGACGCACGACCAGACTGAGGCGCTGACGCTCGGTGACCGCGTCGCGGTCATGCGCTCCGGTGTGGTCCAGCAGGTGGGCGCGCCGATGGAGCTCTACAACGAGCCCGTGAACCTGTTCGTGGCCGGCTTCATCGGGTCGCCCGCGATGAACTTCATGCCCGCGACCGTGGAGGGCGACACCGTCAAGCTGCCGTTCGGCGACGTGCGCCTGCCACCGGAGCTCCACGATCGGGTCCGGGATGCTCATGGGCGCCAGCTGATCGCCGGCATCCGGCCGGAGAACTTCGAGGACGTGAAGCTCGTCGGCCAGGCACGCGAGCGCGGAAGCACGTTCAGGGCCAAGATCGAGGTGCTCGAGGCGCTCGGCTCCGAGCTGTACGCCCACTTCACCGTCTCGTCGGGCGAGAAGATCGACTCTCAGGAGCTGCGAGAGCTGGCTCAGGACGCCGGCGGCGGCGAGATTCCGATGGAGGGTGAGGAGGGCAGCATCGTGGCCCGGCTCGATCCGGCCAGCGACGTCAAGCAGGGTGGGGAAGCCGAGCTCTGGGTGGACGCCACGAGCCTCCACCTGTTCGACCCAGAGGATGGGCGCAACCTGATGGTGGAAGCCGACGTCCCCGCGGCGGTCGGCGAGGGTTCGGGAGCCGACCAGGGCGCCACCGGCGACCAGGAGCCGGAGCCGGTTACTTCAGCTCGCGACGAAGCCTCCTGACCATCGTGTCGTCGTCCTGGCTGGGGCTCTCGAGGTCCCGTCGGATGGCGTCGATGACGGCGTCGTCCCATTCGTGCGTGCGGAGGATCAGGTAGCGGAGGTGCGCGACCTTCATGTACGCCTCGGTTTCCGTGACGCCCTTCGGGATGAGTCCCGCCTCCTGCAGCATCTCCACCACGGGCACGTATTCCTCCCGGAACCATGCCTCTGCCGCGTCGTGGCGTGACATCTGTTCCTGACGAGCCTGCATCGCCCTGAAGGCCCAGGCCTCGACGGCTTCGGCGAGCGCGGCATAGGTCCACTCGTCGCGCAGGTCGATGCGCTTCTGCGCCTCCGGCGACAGCGGGACACGTTCGAAGAACAGGCGCTGATGGCTCTTGAGGGGAAGGTCCCGGAGGCGGATCGTGCGCTCGGCTCCGACCTGGGTGAGGACCTCGGTCACGTAGGCGCTGATGTCTGTGTAGCCGAGCGCGCGCGCAACCGAGACGCGGTGATGCCCGTCCTTGACGAAGTGCAGCTCGCCGATGCGGTAGACGTCGATCGGCGGCATGGACTCGCCGCGGCGCTGGGCCAGGTTGATTCGCTCCCAGCGCTCGCGGACGCGCGGCGACGTCGGGCGGAACGCGCGGTCGAACTCGCGGGCGCGGTCCACGGTGCCCACGATCGAGTCGAGCGAGATCAGCTGCTCGCCGAGGCGGCGCTCGCCGACGACGCCGAGCGCGCGGGCCACCTCCTCGAAGGGCAGGATGTGGTTCACGTCGTCGGCGCGCCGGAGGCGGGCGGCCAGCCGGGCCAGTGCGCGCCCGCGGCGTGCGCGGCTGAAGTCGAACTCGGCGTCCGCGCTGGGTAGGCCGGTGTCGCGAGGCATCACCCCTCCAGTGTTACCACGCGGGTGCGAGAGGTTGTGTTCGCCGCGTTGTCGGCGGCTATAACGGTGATGGTGGCCCTGGCGGTGCCTGCCGCTCGCAGTTTGCGACGGGTCTTGCGCGAGAGCGGGGCCGTGAGGGTGGTGAAGCCGGTCGGCGCAGGCTCGCGCGCGGCGCTGCGGGTCGTTCGGGTGCCGATCATGACTGTGACACCGGCGAGGCAGTCGCTGTCCGGGCAGCGGAGCCTCACGACGACCCCGCCCGTCGCGAGCGGGTGCTGCGGCCTCGCGATGCGCGCCTCGAGGCGCGGCGCCGCGGTGTCGTCGCGCACAGGCGCCGCGCACTTTCCGGCGATGAGATCGCCGGCCTCGCCAAGGTGCGGTTGGTAGCCGGTGCGGTTCTCGGGGGCCGGCCGCTCCACGTCGGCGATCCAGCTGCCGAACGACGACGGGTCCGCGGCGGGGTCGGGCCGGCCAACCGCCACGCGTCGCTGGCGCACCAGCGCGGCGGTGTCGAGGAACCAGCGCAGCTGGAGGTCCGGGTTGCGCCGGAAGCCGCGGTAGTCGCCCGTGTTGAGCGACTCGTGCATGCCGAAGTAGCCCGCGTAGCTCGACCCGCTCAGGTTCCTGAGGCCGCTCTCGGCGATGGCGGCCATCACGGGCAGCTCGTGCGGCATGCCGCGGTCCGCCGCGCCCCTGGCCATCCAGCGGGCGAGCCGCTCGCGGGCGGCAGAGTCGCCGGGATAGACCGCGGGACAGGGCTCGCTGAAGTCGGGGGCAGGCGTGCCGCCGCTCTGAGCCCATCCGGATGGCGCGGGCGCGGCGATCACAACCAGAGCCCCGACGATCGGAATCAGACGGCGCACGCGCCGCATCCTTGCATCACCCGACGACGAGGCGGAATGCTCCCCTCACCGCCGTGAAGCGGGCGTCGCCCTTCGTCACGAGCTCACCGTCGACGTTGAACTGCGTGCAGTCCGGGGCCTGGACCTCGACGTGCTCGCAGCGGGAGTGGTAGGCGCGCGGGTGGCCGGTCACCTCACCGCTCCGGAGCCGGTAGGCGACTCCGATCAGGCCCAGCCGCGGCCCCGCCTCGATCGCGATCACGTCGAGGGCGCCGTCGCTCGGGTCGGCCTCCTCGAGCGTCGCCCCGCCGCCGAATGCCCCGGAGGCCGCCACCGTCACCTGCCACGCCTCGCCCGCCAGCAACTCCCGGTCGTCGCACTCGACGAGGCAGGTGAGCGGCCTGGCGGTCATTCCGGCGCGCACGGCGCCTGCCGCGTAGGCGAGCGGCCCGAGCCGGTCCTTCCAGGAGCTCGCGTGCCGGGCCGCCGGCGCCGGAAGACCGGCGCTTGCGACGTTCACGAACGGGCGCTCGTCGTTCATCCAGCCCAGCTCGAGAGGGCGGAGCTTCTGCCCGCGCACCGCAAGCCTGCACGCGGCCGTGAGCCCGTCGGGGAGCCCCATCCGGCGCGCGAAGTCGTTGGCCGTGCCCGCGGGCACCACGGCGAGAGGCACGCCGGCCGCACCCGCCGCCGCCGCGACCGGCGCGATGCTCCCGTCGCCGCCGGCGACGACGATGCGCTCGGCGCCCGAGGCGACCGCGCCCTCGACCTCGTCGAGGTCGAAGCGCATGACCTCCGCGCCGAACGCGTGCAGGCGCTCCACGAGCAGCGCCGGGTTGCTGCCGCCCGAGCGCTCGTTCACCACGAGGGCCACCGTGCCGGTGGCCCGCGTCAACTCTCCCCGCGCCTTCCCTGACGCTCCGGTTCGTGCCATGCTCCTCGACCCAATGGATGCCCCTTCGCGCGTGTTTGTAACCCGCGATCTGCCCGGTGGCGCCCTGGAACGCCTCACGGCGCAGCACGACGTGGAGGTCTGGCCCGGCCGCCTGCCGCCGCCGCGCGACGAGCTGCTCTCTCGCGCGCCCCGTCTCGAGGGCCTTCTGTCGCTCCTGACGGACCCGGTCGACGCCGAGCTGATTGACGCGGCGCCCAACCTGCGGGCGATCTCCAACTACGCCGTCGGCGTCGACAACGTGGACGTGGAGGCCGCCACGGCCCGCGGCATCCCGGTCGGGAACACCCCGGGCGTGCTCACCGAGTCGACCGCGGACCTGGCGCTCGCGCTGATGCTCGGGATCGCCCGACGCCTCGCCGAGGGCGAGGCGTTCGTCAGGGCGGGCGAGTGGGCCACCTGGGAGCCGGGGCTGATGCTCGGCCGCGACCTGCACGGCGCGACGGTCGGCGTCGTCGGCTACGGGCGGATCGGCACCGCGGTCGGCCGGCGGCTCGAGGGCTTCGGCTGCGAGGTGCTCACCACGAGCCGGAGCGGGGGAGTGCCGCTCGAGGAGCTGCTCGAGCGCTCCGACTTCGTGACGCTCCACTGCCCGCTCACTCCGGAGACCCGCGGATTGATCGGCACTGAGGCGCTGCGGCGGATGAAGCCCACGGCGTACCTGGTGAACACGGCTCGGGGGCCGGTGGTCGACACGGACGCGCTGGCCGCGGCCCTGCGCACCGGCGAGATCGCGGGCGCCGCGCTCGACGTGACCGATCCCGAGCCGCTTCCCGGCGACCACCCGCTGCTCGACGCGCCCAATCTGCTCGTCGTGCCGCACGTCGCCTCGGCCACGCACGCGACCCGCGGGAAGATGGCCGACATGGCGGTGGACAACCTGCTCGCCGGCCTGGCGGGCGAGCCGATGCCGAATTCCGTCAACGGCGAGGCGCTGGCGCGGGCTACTCCCCAAGCACCTTGATGATCATCCGCTTGGGCCGGCCGCCGTCGAACTCGCAGTAGAAGACCTGCTGCCAGGGGCCCAGGTCGAGCCGGCCGTCGGTCACGGGCACGATCACCTGGTGGTGGACGAGCAGGTTCTTCAGGTGCGCGTCGCCGTTGTCCTCGCCGCCGCGGTGATGGCGGTAGTCGCCGGGATCGGGCAGGAGCTGGCGCGCCACGTCGTTCGCCGGCTCCTTCCAGCTCGGCGGCGCCACCTTGTCGAGCCACTCCATCACGTCCTCATGCAGGCCTGGCTCGTCGTCGTTGATCCACACCGCGGCGGTGATGTGCATCGCCCCGACGAGCGCCATGCCCTCGCTGATGCCGGCCTCGTCCACGGCCGCTTGGACGTCCTCGGTGATCCGAATGAGCTCGCGGCGGCGCTCCGTGTTGAAGGTGCGGTGGATCGTGTGAGACTTCATCGCTCATGAACCTCGGTCTCGAAGGCAGGGTCTGCGTGGTCACCGGCGGCACGCGCGGGATCGGCGCCGCCACGGCCCGCATGCTCTCGCAGGAGGGCGCCACGGTGTTGACAGCCGCCCGCAGCGGCGGCGACGTCGAGCTCGACGTGACGGCGCCCGAGGCAGGCGAGCGCCTTCTGGCGGCTTGCCCCGGCGCGCCGTGGGCGCTCGTGAACAACGCCGGCTCGAGCCGGGCGCGCGCCCTCGGGGACCTCAGCGACGCCGACTGGCAGCAGCAATGGGAGCTGCACGTGATGGCGCCCATGAGGCTGATGCGCGCCTTCGCCCCCGCGATGGCGGATGCGGGCGGCGGGCGCATCGTGAACGTGAGCTCCTCCGCCGGGCGGCGCCCGTCGGGGCGGCTCGACGCGAGCTACTCGGTCACGAAGGCGGCGAAGCTGTCGCTCAGCCGGGTGTTCGCCGACGCGTTCGCGGCGCGGGGCGTGCTCGTCAACGCCGTCGCGCCCGGAGTCGTGGAGGGCCAGTTATGGACCGAGGAGGGCGGTCTGGCGGACCAGATCGCGGCTCGCTCGGGCCAGACCCGCGAGCAGGTCCTGGAGGCGACCCGCTCGAGCCCGCCGCTCGGACGGATGGGGACCGATGACGAGGTGGCCGCGGTGATCGCGTTCCTGTGCTCGGAGTGGGCCTCGAACGTGGCGGGCGCCACCTGGGCCGTCGACGGCGGGGCGGTGCCGACGAGCGGCTAGGGCGCCGAGCTGCGCACCGCGAGCGAGTAGTACGTGACCCCGCTCGCGTTCACGTCGCCCGAGTTCCCGACCTGGAAGCCGCTCGCGTTCAGCGCCTGGATGCGGTTGGTGACAGAGGCGGAGCCCGCGAATGTGAGCGCGTTGTCACCTGCAAGGGACGACGGCTTGTGCGTCGCGGGCCGGCCCGTCACGTTGTCGTCGGCCCGGATCAGCACGTACTCGGGTTGGAAGCCGGGCGTCGTCACGTTGCGGTTGTCGGCGGCGTCACCCGCGTACGAGCTCACGTCGATCGAGTTCGCCACGTCGTTGAACGCGACGTAGTGGTAGGCGACGGTCGCGGCGTTCGTCTCCAGCGCCGTCCCGACGCTGAACCCGTCGGCGTCCATCGAGGTCACGCCGCCGACGATGGAGGTGCCCGTGTCGAAGCGGTAGGAGCGGCCGCCGGCGAAGTGCAGCGCGGCGCGCTGCGCGGTGTTCCCCATCACAATCACGAGCTCGGGCGAGAAGCCGAGGCCGGTGATCGACTGGCCGGTCGCGTTCCCGGTGTAGCTGCCGACCTTCATCGCCTGGCTGTTGGCCTTGAACGCGACCCAGTGGTAGGTGCGGTTGTTCTGGTTCGTGCGCGTGCTGCCGCCGACGACGAAGCCGGTCGCCGAGAACGACTGGATGTTGTCCGCCTGGAGCGCGGTGAGCGAGCCCATCGGCTTCGAGAGGTCGCCGACCATGCTGGAGCTTCGCGCCACGCCCTCGCGGTTCGCCTCGTCCTTCAGCAGCACGAAGTCGGGCTGGAAGCCGACCGCGATCGCACGGTCGTCGGAGTTGTCGCCCGTGTAGCTGCCCGTGGCCATCTTGATCGCGCCCGGGAAGGTGGCCGCCGAGGTAAACGAGTTGCCCGAGTTCGAGGTCGTCGCGACGAACGCCGCCAGCGCCACCGGCACCGCGAGCGCGAGCAGCGCGATCCCGAGCGCCAGCGCGTAGCGCAGCCGCGGCCTCACTGGTTCCTCGCCTCCCACCTGAAGACCTGGGCGGCCGTCTTGCTCTGGGCCGCGAAGTTGCTCTGAAGCGTCACGTCGAGGCGGTACACATGCGACTCGCCCGTGGTCCAGCTCTCAGGGGAGCCGCTCAGGGGATCGACGAGTCCGGAGGCGTAGTCGTCGGGGAAGCCCTGGAGCGTCCCGTTGTAGATCACGCCGTTGCCGGCGCCTATGTAGTTGGTTCCGTCGGGCTGGAAGTTGCTGCACGATTTGAAGGCGGGGGTGCTGGGGCTGTACGTGCCGCGCGTGACCTTCAGGTCCAGGTACGCGTCGAGGCCCGTGCCCGTGGTGGTGCCGTGGAGCCTGACCGTGCTCGGGATCGAGCCGTCGTAGGTGACCTTGATGCACGCGCTCGTCGTGTCGCCCGGCAGGGCGCCGGCAAGCGACAGCAGGCTCGAGCCGTCGCCGTTGTCGGACAGCTTCACGCTGCCCGCCTCGAGGGCATTGCCGCCGTTCGCGCCTGTCGCCGTGTAGGCGGCGAAGGTGACGCCGCCGGCCGCGGGCACCAGCAGCGCTAGCACGCAGAGCGCGCCGAGGCGGCGCCAGCGCTTCACCGGCCCCGCCTCCGCGGGCGCCTCATGTCGACCAGGAGGAACACGCCGAACGCCATCACGGCGGCGAGCACCGCGAGGCGCGCGTAGCGCGTGCCCAGCGCCGCCCGCACGTACCCGAGCTTCGGAAGGTGCGCGACGACACGGCCGATGTGACCGTCCGTCTCGACCGTCCAGCGCTCCGGGACGTCGTTGGCGTCGCCGCGCGTGACCATGTACGCGGTGCCGCCCTCGACCCGCATCCGCCGGAG
>Ga0105245_10002316_pt1 | contig 17234 bp, 15 predicted proteins | sample KBSM54metaG_FD_81523 | JGI IMG/M metagenome (GOLD analysis project Ga0105245, IMG submission 81523) | Miscanthus rhizosphere microbial communities from Kellogg Biological Station, Michigan, USA - KBS M5-4 metaG | ecosystem: Host-associated > Plants > Roots > Rhizosphere > Soil | place...
CAGGTTTTGGCGCCGCGCGCTGAGTGCGCGAATCAGCCGATACTGGATCAAGTTGGTGTCTTGAAACTCATCCACCAAGACGTACAAGAAACGATTGCGGAGTTCCTCGCCGCCTTTGCTGTCCGGGTTTTCGACGATCTGCGCCATCAGCAGCAGCAAGTCGTCGAAGTCGACGGCGTTCGAGAGCAGCAATGATTGCTGATAGCGCTGGTAAACTTGCGGCAAAGAATCGTTGAAGCCGAAGTCCCCCTTCACGTCTTTCGGCCCGCGGCCTTCGCGCTTTTCCTTGCTGATCAAGGAGCTCATCAGCTTCGGCGGGTACTCTTGGTCCGAGAGGTTGAGCTCGCGGATCACGCGCGTGAGCACGGCCTTCTGATCGGAATCGTCGTAGATCACGAAATCGCGGCGCAGCCCGACTTCGTCGTGATAGCGACGGAGGAGCTTTGCGCACACCGAGTGAAACGTGCCAATCCACAAATCACGCACCACATCCGGGCCCGCGAGCTCGCTCAGCCGCGACTTCATTTCGCCAGCGGCCTTGTTCGTGAACGTGACCGCCAAGATGCGGTAAGGCGCGACGCCCGAGGCCAGCAAGTTCGCGATGCGGTAGATGATGGTGCGGGTCTTCCCGCTGCCGGCTCCGGCGAACACGAGTAACGGCCCTTCCGCGTGGGTCACCGCTTGGCGTTGGGGTTCGTTGAGCTCGGTCATCGGCAACTCGCTAACCTTGTCGCGGAGGCCGCACAAGGCAAGAGCAACGCTCGCTGATTTGCTCTACGCTCCCCCGCATGCGCTTACCGCGCTTTGCCTCCGCTTTGCCCGTTTCGAGCATCGCGCTGCCTCCCGGGGCGGCGCTGCTGCCGCCGGAATGCGCGTGTTGTGGTGAGCCCGCGACGCATCAAGTCGCGCTCGAGCGTGCGGGCTCGGCGTCCTTGTTCGTCGGCTATTGCGATGCCTGCGCCGAACACCAAGCCGCGGCGTCTGCTCGCAGCCTGGCCCTCGCGCTGGCTTCGGCGCTACTCGGGTTGGCTTCCGCGGCTGGGCTGCCGCTGTTGTTTCCGCGGCTGGGCCTGGCTGGGCTGTCGTGCCTCACGCTCGTGCTCTCGGTGTTGCCGCTCGCTTTGCTGCTCGTCCCGCGCGCCGTCCCCGAGCCTCCACACACCGCGCGCGGGCCCGCGCTCTCGGCGCGCGCCGAGCAATTGCTGAGTAGCAACGCGGCCTACGCGGAGCGCCTCGCAGCGCTGAACGGTGCCGTGCCGCAAGCAACGACGCATCGCGAGCGCTTCGGATCGCCGTGGCTCAGCGCGGGTCCGGTCATCGCGCTCGGCGCGGCGTGCCTCGCGTACTTCGTCTATCACCCGCTCTTGCGCGTGCTCAACCTGGGCACCTCGCGCATCCTGCTCGTGCTCGATGGCGCACCGTTCGCGTCCGTCGATCCCACCAGCAACGAGAGCCCGTCGGCGGGCGCGCTCGTGCGCGTGCCGGCGGGGCATCACCTCATCACGGTGAACCGCGCGGATGGCACGCGCGTCGCCGAGCTCAGCGCAGACTTTCAGAGCGGAGCCGTGCACCTTTACGCCCCGGCCTCCGAGGGCACGTGTTTTTGGCTGGAGACCACTGGCTACGGCCTCGAGCAGCGCGTCGCCCCCAGCTACGAGCCGCTCGTATCGAACGATCTGTTTTGGGTGCTGCCGGGGGGTATCGATAACTGGTTTGCCCCAAACCCGCGGCCAACACCGGGTGGTTCGCAGAGTTCGGGCGGGCTCTTGACGGCACTTCGCCAAGCGCCTTGTTCCGAAGCGCCCCCCGAGGCGCGCGCTACACCATGAGCCCCCCGGGTTCGTCTTTCCGGAGTAGCGGAGCGACAGCGAGTGATTATACTCGCCAGCGCCGTGTCCGACGAAACCTCGATTCCTCAAGATCTGCCCCCCGAAACCCCCGCTGAAGGCGCAGCCACCGCGGAGGCCGTCGACCCGCTGGAGGCCGCAAAGGCAGAAGTCGCCAAATTGCGCGACCAGTTGCTGCGCACCGCGGCAGATTTCGACAATTTTCGGAAGCGTTCACGCCGCGAGCTCGGCGAGATGGAAAAGCGCGCCCGCGAAGACCTGATCAAAGACTTGCTGCCCGTGTTCGATAATCTCGAGCGCGCGACCGCGCATGCGGAAACGGCCACTGACGTCAAAGCCCTCTCCGACGGCATCGGTCTCGTCATGCGTCAGTTCCAAGACGCACTGTCCAAGATCGGTATCGAGCGCATCAAAACCCAGGGTGAAGCGTTCGACCCCGCGTTCCACGAGGCCGTGCAGCAGTTCGAAACCACTGAGCATGCGCCTGGCATGGTGATGCACGAAGTGCAGGCCGGTTATCGCTCGGGCGAGAAGCTCGTGCGCCCGAGCATCGTCGTCGTCGCCAAAGCTCCGGCGAACTGAGCGCGCTCGGCAGCGATCGATCGCTGCGCGCAGACGCAGACTGACGGTTCGGCCGTCCGAACGCGCCGACATGCGTGGACGTACGATGATGCGCGCCGAACGCGAGCGAATGTAGTCCTCGCAACTACACCCTTCGCACTTCCGGCGCTCTGCCCACGAGAGTATGCTTCGCTCTAGGTTCTCATGGGGAAAATCATCGGCATCGACCTCGGCACGACCAACTCCTGCGTCTCCGTGTTGGAGGGCACGAACGCGGCGGGTCAACCGGAAGTCAAAGTGATCGCCAATGGTGAAGGGGCGCGCACTACGCCCAGCGTCGTCGGCTTTACGGCACGCGGGGAGCGCCTCGTCGGTCAGGTCGCCAAGCGCCAAGCGACGACCAATCCCGAGAACACGATCCACGCGGTCAAGCGTTTGATGGGGCAGAAGTTTTCTTCGCCCTCGGTTCAGCGCCAGAAAAATTCGGTCAGCTATCACATCGTCGAGCACGAAAACGGCGACGCGTGGGTGGCCATCCAAGACAAGAAGCTGAGCCCGCCCGAGATCTCGAGCATGGTGCTCGCGGCCATGAAACAAGTCGCCGAGACGTATCTCGGTGAAACAGTGACCGAGGCCGTCGTCACCGTTCCCGCGTATTTCGACGACGCCGAGCGCCAAGCCACGAAGGATGCCGGCCGCATCGCGGGCCTCGAGGTGAAGCGCATCTTGAACGAGCCGACGGCCGCGGCGCTCGCCTACGGCCTCGATAAGAAGAACGCCGAAGTCATCGCCGTCTACGACCTCGGCGGCGGCACGTTCGATATCTCGGTGCTGGAGATTTCTGGCGGCGTTTTCAGCGTGAAAGCCACCGGTGGCGATACCCACCTCGGCGGCGAAGATTTCGATCAGCGCATCATCGACAAGCTGAGTGACGAGTTCAACCTGAAGCACGGCATCGATCTGCGCAAGGAGCGCACCTCGCTACAACGCTTGCGCGAAGCCGCAGAGAAGGCCAAGCACGAACTCAGCAGTTCACTCGAAACCGAGGTGAACATTCCGTTCATCGCTTCGGGCGCGGCGGGCCCACTTCACCTCGAGCGCAGCTTCAAGCGCAGTGAGCTCGAAATCCTCACGCGCGATTTGATCGAGCGCACCATCGTGGCCTGCAAAGCCGTCCTAGCGGACGCCAAAATCACCACCGCCGGCATCGGCCAAATCGTGCTCGTCGGTGGCATGACGCGCATGCCCGCGGTGCAGAAAGCCGTGCGCGAGTTCTTCGGCAAAGATCCGCACAAGGGCGTCAATCCGGACGAAGTGGTGTCGGTCGGCGCCGCGATTCAAGGCGGCGCGCTCGCCGGCACCATCGACGAAGTGCTCCTGCTCGATGTCACACCGCTCTCGATCGGCGTAGAAACGGGCGGCGGCGTGTTCACCAAACTCATCGCGCGCAACACGACCGTGCCCACCGAGAAGGGCGAAGTGTTCACGACCAGCGTGGATAACCAATCGTTCGTGCCCATTCACGTGCTGCAAGGCGAACGCGAAATGGCGCAGGATAACCGGAGCCTCGCGCGCTTCGAGCTCACGGGCCTTCCGCCTGCGCCGCGCGGCGTGCCCAAAATCCAAGTCACCTTTCGCATCGACGCCAACGGCATCCTCGCCGTCGAAGCCAAGGATCTCGGCACGGGCCGCACGCAAGCCGTGAGCGTCACGCCCACGAGCGGCCTCAATCAGAGCGAGATCGACTCGCTCGTGAACGAAGGCGAAAAGTTCAAAGAAACGGATCAGTTGCGCCGCGATCTCGCCGAGATGCGCAACCAAGCGGAGACCTTGATCTACACCACCGAACAAGCGCTCGAAGGCTACGCAGATTTGCTAGCGCCCGAGAAGCTCGCCTCGGTGCAGCAAGAAGTGCAGATCTTGAAGAAGATGCTGGAGACCGGCGCGAACCTCGACGCCGTGCGCGATGCCTATTCACGGCTCGAAAACGCCACTTTCGAAATCGCCGAGGCCATGTACGCGACCCCCGGCGACGGCGCAGGCGCCTAGCGCTCCCCGTTTTCGCGCCCGCGCCCGCCCGGGCACTCACTCCGTCGCCGTGTCAGGCGACGTGCACGATGCCGACCACTTCGGAGAGCCCGACGCGTTCGACCTTGGCGACGCCCGGACCCGTACCAGCGGCCGTCCAGATCGTCACTTTGGTGTCGTTGCCCGGGAACCAGGTGTCGACGCGCATGATCTTGCCGGTTCGCCCGTCAGCCAGGCGCACGAGCCGGCGCTCGTTCATGATTTGATGAATGTTCCGTAGCGAAGCCATCCGGTGGCCTTTCTTCGTTCTGCTTTGATTCGGGATTGTAGGCCTCGATTCTGCTGGTGTCAGGTTTCGCGCCGGTGGCTCACGTGTGGCGGCCGCGCAAACTCTCACCTGAAACTTGCCGGTCCCCCGCACGCTCCCGCTATCGTTTCGCGGACGATGTATCCCAAAGCTTTGCGCGCGATTGGCTGTAGCTGTCTGATTCTGGCGTCGGGTTGCAACCTCGAGCACCACGCGCCCATCCGATCGGCCGAGTTGCCGCCGCTCGCGCCGCCCGTGCTGCACGCGAATCGGCTGCTCGTCGATGTGCGCGACGGCGTGGGTGAAAATGTCTGCGTTTCACCGCAAAATGCCCGAGTTTTGTGCTTCGAGCACTTACGCGCCGCGCTTTCCGAAGCGCTGATGCATTCGCTCTGGACGAGCTTCCCGCGCATCGACCTGGGCGGCGATCGCGACCGCAATCCCGGCGACTACGTGCTGCACGTCGAGCTTTCGGTCGAAGCCCTCCCGCCCGATCCCAACGGCCCGGGCTGGTCGGCAGGAGTGCGCGGCTCTTGGCGCCTCGATCGCGATGGCCGCATCCTCGCCGGCAACCAGGTCGCGTCCCGTTCGCGCGCGGACTTCGCATACGGCGCGCCACTCGGCGTCGGCGCGGGGGAAGCACTCGACGCGATCGCCGTCAGCATTGGCACGACGCTCGGCGCCGTCCCCGAATCGCACATCGTCGCGCCCGTGCCCCTGCCTCAAGTCGCGGTGGCGCCGCTCTCGCTCTCGCCGGTGCCCGCCACTTCGCCGGCGACGTCTTCATCGCCGCCCGAACTCACCAGCCAATCGACGCCCGCCAACACCGGCATGTAGCTCATGTAAGTTGGCTGCCCCGCGCCGAGCGCGTCACCGCACGACCGGCGTGCTCGCTCCGCTGCGCCGCCGGGCCCCCCAAATGCCGGGTTCCCCGGCATGGAGGGCCGACTAATACTACTTAGTCACTTGTGTCCGACCCGAAGCGTTTCGGCTGCGCAAAGACATTTTCCGGGGCAGCCGCGCAGCAAGGTAGAGTCGACCCTCGCTCGAAGCTAAGTAGCCGCGCGCCGGATTTACCCCTTCGGGTATCGCGAAGCGCGTCGCCCTGGTTTTTCGTCTCGTGGCTTATCGCGACTCGCGCCGATCGAGATCTGCCACCTGTAACTGATCAAGTAGTACTAACGCCAAGCGCTTCGACACTCCACGCGCTAGTCTTCTAGCGATGGTCAGGGAGCGGTTGGGGTGTGCATTGCTGGGGTTGGCGTTTCTCCTCGGGGCGCGCTGCGGAGGCTCCGCGTCGACGGACGCCACCGTGCCGGCTGCCGGCGGCCAGGGCACGGGCGGGGATTTGGGTGAGGCCGGCGCAGCGCAATCAGTGGGGGGCGGCCCCGCGCTCGCCGAACTTCCCCATCTGGACACCTACCGCGCCTCCACAGAAACGTTCTCTCCGCCGGAGACTTGCACCGCGGGCCTGTGCGCAGACGGTCAGACCTGCTTTCCGATCACCGACGATTTCGGCATTTGCGACTCTCTCGTCGAATCCACTGGCTGCGACTCATGTGATCCTTCGCAGTTCTGTGGTGCGTTCCCATCCCACGACACTGGCCCCATGATCACGAACGCGTGCGTTCCGCGCCCGTGCTCGAGCCCGAACCAATGTGGTGCCGACGTTTGCATCCCACCATCGTTCATTGGCGCTGAACTTTCTGCTCTCGCTCGAGCTTCGCAATGCGCGCCCATCACGTGTCACCGTGATTCGGATTGCACGCTAGCTGCGGGAGGCCGCTGCGCGGCGCTGCTCGCCTCCCCGGTGCAGACCTTCTATTCCGTCCTCGTGCGGGTGACCTGCCTCTACCCCCGCTCGGAGGTGACGCTCTCGTCGCCCGGATGCAAGAATGCCATGGAAAGCTACCATGGCATCACGTGCGACTGAGCTGAAGCGCGTGCGGCGCCGCTCAGTCTTCTGACGAAGCGAGCCGTTGCTCGATGGCTTCGAGGTGCGCGTTGACCTGCGGGTCACGCGCGCGCAGTGCTTCGACGCGGCGCACGGCGCTCATCACGGTCGTGTGATCGCGGTTGCCGAAGGCGCGGCCGAGTTCGGGGAAGCTGCACTTCAGCCGTTGCCGGCACAGGTACATCGCCACCTGGCGTGCGAAGGCCACGCTCTTGTGGCGATCTTTGCTGAGCAGGTCCGAATTCGAAAGCCGGAAGTGACCGCACACCGCGCGCTGAATGTCTTCGACACTCATCAGCTCGGGTCGGCGCGGCGAAACGAGCGCGAGCTCGCCGAGCGTGAATTCTTCGTCGATGGCGCGCCCCGTCAGTGACGACTTGGCGGCCAAGCGGATGAGTGCGCCCTCGAGTTCGCGCACGTTGCTCTGCACGTTCTGAGCGAGCATCACCGCGACTGCGTCCGAGAGCTCGATGCCCTCGAGTTCGGCCTTTTTCCGCACGATCGCGACGCGTGTCTCGAGCTGCGGCGTTTGGATATCGGCGACCAAGCCGGAGGTGAAGCGCGACACCAAGCGTTCCGGCATGCGCTGCAACTGCTGCGGGTACTTGTCGCTGGTCACGATGATCGGGCGATCGGCGTCGTGCAGCGCGTTGAACGTATGGAAGAACTCTTCCTGCGTCTGTTCGCGGCCCGCGAGGAACTGAATGTCGTCGACCAGCAGCAGATCGCAGTCCGTGCGGTAACGCGCGCGGAACTCGTCCATCTTGTGGTGCTGGAGGGCTTCGATGAACTCGTTCGTGAAGTGCTCGGCCGAGACGTACACGATGCGGGCGTCCGGCCGCTCATCGAGCACCTTGTGCGCGATGGCGTGCATCAAGTGCGTCTTGCCGAGGCCGGTGCCGCCCGCGATGAACAGCGGGTTGTAACGAGGGCCGCCACCACCGGCCGACGCGAAGGCCGCCGCGTAGGCGAGTTCGTTCGACGGACCGACCACGAAATTCGGAAACGTGTGTTTCGGATTGAGTGCGGCAGTGAGCTGAGCGCGCGAGTAGCGTGACGGCCGCTCCGAGCGCTGGCGCCCGGCGGACGGCGGCACGGAAGCGGGGGCCTCGCTCGGCCGACGACGCGGCTCGCACACGGGCCGTTCCAGCCGGTTGGAGATGCGCCACTGCACGCGCAGGCTCGCCGGGTTCACTTCGCCCGACTGGCGCGCGAGGTGGCTGAGCAGGTCGGGCAGGAAGTGCGCCTTGACCCAATCGCGCACGAACTCGTCGCGCGCGGTGAGGCTCAATTGACCGTGCTCGAAGCCGTCATACTGAACACTCGAGAACCATTGTTCGAAAGACGCGGGAGAGCGGCTGCGAGTCTGCTCGAGAGCAGTTGTCCACAGAAGTTCCCCAGGGGTGAGTGTGAGCATGGGAGCGGCGGGAATATGCGGGATTTCGATCGTCACGAGAAAAAATTCCCCAACTTATCCACAGGGCTGTGGATGTAGAGGTCCGCACAACGACTCGAATTTCCTCGGCCTTTGCCGAAGCCCCTGCCGCATTTGAGGGCGGTCGAGTGGGCGCTGTTTGGATTCTCCATTCGCACACGAACCGCCGCGTTCGACTCTCTCATGAGTGCGTGAGAGCTCCGAGCGACAACGGGGGGGCAGCTAGCACTGTCACCGTTCAAAGTTCAATCCCAAGATTTTCGAAACGCAAAAGGCCGCCAAATAGACGCAGAATCGTAACATGGCTCGCGAGGCACTTACCTGATTTGTGGTGACGATCATTTGCGCGTGATCAGTAACCTCGCAGACAGAGAAGAGAATCCATTCACGCGCGCGCTCGTGCAGTTTGTTTCTGCGAACAACTTCGCTGTTTGAGACGTCAAGAGTCCACGTGCAGAAAAGTTGACCTGGCCGAACGGCCGTACACGCTGTCTCGCAATCTTCACGACAAGAAGACGAGAAGTTGGCCGAACGTTGCGCGCGAGAGTAACGAGAGCTTCGAATAGGAACGAGAGGCGCAGCGTTCGTGAGGAGCACGTGATCAACAAGAAGCAGCTGAGCGAGTCGCCGAAACGAATGCGCCTCGCGCAAGCGGCGTTCGTTTGCATTGCGATCGCGAGCTCGGCTCGGGTTGCCCACGCCGACAAAAGTACGGTTCGACCGGAGGTGGGTTACAACTACCAAGAGATCGAAACGCCGCGCATTACCGCGACGAACGGTGCGGTGCGCGCGCTCAGTAGTTCGATCGAAGCGCTGTTCGACAACCCCGCGAACATGTCGGCTTCGCGCGTCTACCACCTGGGTGCGATCGCGCAGATTTGGCCCGAATCGAAGCGCCAAAGCTACGGCGCCGCGGCCGTCGATTCCGTCGGCTCGAGCGCGAAGGTCGCAGGCGGCCTCGGCGCGACCTACAACTTGCAAGACACCGACGGCATCAATCGCCGCTGGACCGACGTGCGCTTCGCGCTCTCGTATCCTTTTTCCGACAAGTTCTTTCTCGGCGCAGGCGGGCGTTACTTCTGGCTCAGCCAAAACGGCGTGGGCCCGCTCGGCGCGAGCCTCGCTTCATCGGGCCTCGCTGACTCACGCATCGTGCGCGGTCTGGCCTTCGATGCCGGCGCCACCTTCAAGCCGACGGACGGCTTGGCGATTTCGCTCGTCGGCACGAACCTGAACAACCCGAACAACGGCTTTCAGCCGCTCGGCATCGCAGGCGGCATCGGCTTCGGCAAAGACACCTTCAGCCTCGAGGGTGATCTCGCTGCCGACTTCACCACTTGGGATCGCACGACCATGCGCGCGATGGCCGGCGGTGAGCTCTTGCTCGGCGATCACTTTCCGCTCCGCGGCGGTTACCGCTACGACGACGGAGCCAAGACGCACTCGCTGAGCGGCGGCATCGGTTACGTCGACACCGCGTTCAGCGCCGAGATCGCCGTGCGCCGCGTAGTGAGCGGAGAGCCGGCGACGGCGGTCGTGTTCGGGCTCACCTATCACCTCGAAGGCAACGGCCTCACGCAGGGCGAAACCGACTCTTTTTGAGCTCTGGGCGCTCTGCCGCTCAGAGTTTGGCTTCGAGCCCGGCCTGAAGGGCGCGGCCACCCGCGCTCAGCGCTTCGGCGTCGGGGCCCGGTGGCAAGGGCTGTTCGAGTTCCGCTCGCAATTCGCGGATGGCGCGCGGATTGCGAAACCAATCTTCGTCGTGCCGTTCGATCAGGGCCGAGGTGGTGCGGCTCGCCTGCAGTAGCGCCGCGAAGCGTTGCGTATCCCGCGGGCGAGCTCGGATGAAGGCGCCCGCGACCGGCAGCGGCAGTTCGAAGCCGAACGCGAGTTCCGCGAGCTCGCCGAAGTTCTGCTGGAGCGAGCGGGAGCCGCCCAACAGCAGCTCGCGTAACAACACGCGAAACGCGGCCGTGCGCGCGCTGACCAGCGCCGTGCGGCTGAGCGAGCGGACGTGATCGGTAGCGCTCCCGGCGCCGAGCCCCAGGCGGCGAGTGGCGAACGCGCGCGACGTCGGCAGCAAGCTGAGCAGCGCGCCCATATTTTCGCGCTGTGCGTCGAACACGTCACGCGTCATCACGAACGGAGTGCGACGAGCCGCCGCCGCGTCAGCGAGCGCGCGCCCCACGGCGCCGAACGCTCGCGCAAAGCTCGCCGCGCCGTGCGCCTCGGGGAGCGAAAACGGAGCCAAACGCAGGCCCTCGAACCACTCCGGCTCCGGCAAGAGCGCGGCGACGCTGCGCGACGACAAGCGCGACGGCCAGCCCTCGTGAGCGTCTTCGGCGAGCGCGAGGGTGAGCAAACGCTCGCCGCCATCGATGCCCAGTGTTTGGTAGGCGTCGCGCGTCTGGCTCAGGAAGTCGCGCGCCGCGGGCAGCACCGCGGGCGACGCCACTTCAAACGAAGCGAGCGACGCACCAACGCGCTCAGCGAATTGCGCTCGTTCTTCCCAGAGCCTTTTGACCTGCTCCGAAAGTCCGCCAGCCGCGCCGAAGAAGCTCCGCAGCAGCGCGGCGCGTTCGGCGGGGCGTGCGAGCGCCGTGCGCAGCAGATCGCCGAGCGTGCGCAGGCCCGACTCGGGTTCACGCACCGGGTGTAGCGTCGTGTTCAGCGCTTCGCCGAGCTTTCGCCGACGCGGGGCACACTCGGCGTGTTCACGGAGGCGCAAGAGCCAGCGCTCGAGCGACTCGGCGAGCGGATCTTTGCCGCGGGCCTCGCGCAGCCAGGCGAGCGTTTCGTCGTCTGCCAGCCGTTCCGGGAGCGTGCTTTGGCCATCGGGGCCGATGCTGCCCGAAAGCTCGAATTCACGCGCCGTGGTGCGCAGCGTGTGGTCGAGCTCGTGCGGCTCCAGATCTCGCATGGGCCGCGCAGCTTACACCCACTGCTCGCCCGGCGCGCCTCACAGTGCGGCGCCGAGCAAGATGCTGAGCCGCAGCGAGACCGTCGTGAAGCCGACACCGTGGCCGTTTTCATCTGCCGAGAGATCGACGCACTGTTGTCCCGCGCAGCGCGCGACTTGCCCGGCATGAAAACGCGTCCACGAAAGCGCGGGGCCGAGGCGGAGGTGTCCGGTCGCGTAAAATTCGAAGCCCGCACCGATACGCACGGCACCGCCCGCCGTTGTTTCGGTGATTTTCGGCGAGCCCGCTTCGCTCGCCGTGGTGCGGGCGGCGCCGACGCCCAGGCCGAGCTCGAGGTACGGCTCGAGCGCGCCGCGCTCGAGAAAATACACCCGCCCGAGAACGCCCACGAACGCACCGCCCGCCTTCGCGCCGGTCAGCCCGGAATTCCGCGGCGGTGAGAAACCGAAGCCGAGCGCGCAGAGCCCGCCGCCCCACGCAAAGTACGGCGACACACGCCACAAGCCAGTCAGCCCGAAGCCGGCACCCGCCGAGAGCCCCGCACAGCGTTGGTTGTTCGCCGTACCGTCGGCGCAATTCGGGATGCCGATCGAAAATTCAGGCACGAGCTCGACGGGCCTTCGATCCCATTCGCGCGGAGCGAGTTCGGGCGCGGGAGGGGTTTCCAGCACGATCGCTGGTGGCGGCGGGGCCAAGCTCGGCTGCGGCGCATTCGTCGCCGACTGCGCACTCGAAACGGCAGGCCAAGCGGCGCTGACCGCGATGAACAGCGCGCAGGTGCTAGCGCGCTGCGTTTTGCTGAGGCTCGGGCAACGGATTCGGGTCATGCTCGCTCACCTGATGGTTCGCCGTTTGCCGGTCCTTCAAAGCCAAGACACGGACGACGCGGCCGCTGCTCGGCGCCCGCGCCTGCAATGGGTGCTGATCGGCGCGGGCTTCGTGGTCACGCTGTTCTTGCCGCTCTCGATGCTGGGCGTGTGGCTCGGGTCTTGGCTGGTGCGCGGTTTTTCTCGCGCGGGCCAAGGAAAGTCACTCATCGCGCTCGGTGCGTTGCCAGTTGCGCTCTCTTTTCTGCTCGCGTGCGGTTTGGCCGGCGCGCTCGTAGGCCGTTTCGGCGGTCGCGCGAAAACTCGGGAAGCGGCGTGTTCCGGTGCCCTCGGCGCGTGTCTAGGTTGGGGTCTCGCGGCTCTGGGCGGCTCCCTCAGGCCCTGGCTCGTCGCGCTCACGTCACTTGCGCTCTTGGTCGTGTTCGGCGCGCTCGCTGCGGCGCTCGGCGCGCGGCTCAGCTTGACGCGGCGGGTTTAGCGTACTTCGGTCCCGATCGTGGACCGACCTCGGTGCCGAGGCTAGGCTTCCGGGAGAGACATGAGCCAACTGGATGACGAACTAGAGCGTGCCGCTTCGGCAGCGGATCCTGCCCCCCCCGCGGTGACCGCTGCAGTCCCGAAAATCGCGCCCGCGCGCCGAGGAAAGGGCAGCCTGGGGCTGTTGATCGGGCTCGTGGTCATGGCGGTGGCGATCCTCACGCTCGTGTTCACCAGTTTCAAGAACGGCGCCATGTACTCCAAGACGGTGGACGTGCTCTTGCGCGACAAGGACAAAGTGGGCGAGCGCGCGGTGCGCGTGAACGGCACGCTGGTGAAGGGTTCGCTCGTGCGTCGCGACCAACCCTGCGAGTACCGCTTCACGATTCAGAGCAAAGGCGTCACGTTGCCGGTGCGGTTTCCCGAGTGCGTGGTGCCGGACACCTTCCGCGACATGCCGGGGATGGATGTGGACGTGACGGCCGAGGGCAAGTTGACCCAAGAGGGCAACTTCGAAGCCTCGAACATCATGGCCAAGTGCCCGTCGAAGTATGAGATGAAAGAGCGCGCGCGGAGCGGCGAACAAGCCCCCCACGCCGCCGCGATGTCGCAAACGATGTGAAGTTTGCGTCCGCGTTAGCCGAGTCGAGGAAGCCGAAATATGTGGGATAGATTTTTGCGCGCGTGTCGCCGCGAGCCGGTCGATGCAACGCCGGTGTGGTTCATGCGTCAGGCCGGGCGCTACATGCCCGAATATCGCGCGCTGCGCGCCAAGTACACGCTGCTCGAGCTGTGCAAAAACCCCGAGCTTGCGACGGAAGTCACGCTGCAGCCGGTGAAAGCGCACCGGGTCGACGCCGCGATTTTGTTCGCCGATATCTTGCTGCCGCTCGAGCCGATGGGCGCGCCGTTCGAATTCGCCAAGGGCGAAGGCCCGGTGATTCATTCGCCGGTGCGCGATCGCGCCGCGGTCGACAAATTGCGTGTGATCGAGCCGGAAGATGGCCTCGGTTACGTGCTGCGCGCGATCGAGTCGATCAAGAAGGAGCTAGCCGGCAAAACGCCGCTGATCGGTTTTGCTGGCGCGCCATTCACGCTCGCGAGTTACCTGATCGAGGGTGGCAAGAGCTCGAACTACGCGCTCACCAAGCGCATGATGTACAACGAGCCGGAGACCTGGCACGCGCTGATGGAGAAATTCTCCGAGGTCGTGCGCCGCTACCTGCACGCGCAGATCAAGGCCGGCGCGGACGCCGTGCAGCTGTTCGATTCCTGGGTCGGCTCGCTCTCACCCACGGATTACGAGGAGTACATCCTGCCGCACGTGCAGCACATCTTGCTGGATGTCGCGAAGGCGGGCGTGCCGGTGATCCACTTCGGGACCGACACCGCCACCTTGCTGGAGTTGCAAAAGCGCGGCGGCGGCTCGGTGATCGGCGTCGATTGGCGCACTCCGCTCGATCAAGCCATCGCCCGCCTGGGGGACGACGTCGCGGTCCAGGGCAACCTCGACCCGCTGCTCTTGAACGCGCCGCGTGAGCTACTGACCCGCCGGGTCGACGACATCCTGCGGCGTGCCGGCGGGCGGGCCGGGCACATTTTCAATCTGGGCCACGGGATCCTCCCGGAGACCCCACCCGACGCCGTAAAATTCGTGGTCGATCTGGTGCACGAACGCACAAAACGAAGCTAAGAGCAGGCCGGTCGCGAAGAGCGGTTGACTTGCCGCCCCGAGCCGACAAAAAGAGCGCCTCCTTCCCGCATCGTCTAAAGGCAGGACAAGGGACTTTGAATCCCTGAATCGTGGTTCGAATCCATGTGCGGGAACCACCGCTGTCCACTTCGCCGGGTCCCTGCCGCCCGCAATCGAACGAACACCGCCCCGCCTGGGAACCTCGGGCGGGGGATGGTGTCGATCGGTTTGGCACGACCGAGCGCATTCGGTCTACCTTGAAGGCAGCGTGGTGGACGCCGAAGACCAGACCGAGCGCAAGTTCATCGAGCGCTTGGCACAGCGGGACGAACGCGCGTTCAACGAGCTCGTGCAGTTGTACGAGGCGCGCGTGTTCCGCCTGCTGTTTCGCATGCTCGGGCGGCGCGACGAAGCCGAAGACATGGCGCAAGAAGTCTTCGTGCAGATCTTCAAGGCGATCGGCCAATTTCGCGGCGACGCCAAGCTCAGTACTTGGATCTATCGCGTCAGCGTAAACCTCTGCAAAAATCGCATGAAGTATTTGTCACGCCGTCACAGTGACGGCGAGGACGAGCTCGAGCCCGTCGCCGAGCGCGCCGCACTCGACGAAGCCAAAGGCGTGACCTTCGGTGACATCGCTCAACCCGATCGGCTGGTGGAGGGCTACCAAATGGAGCGTGTGGTCCAACGCTGCATCTCGGAGCTCGAGCCCGATTTTCGGGAGGTCTTGATTTTGCGCGACGTCGAAGATCTGTCCTACGAAGAAGTATCCGAAATCACGGGCTTGCCGGACGGCACGGTGAAAAGCCGTCTGCACCGCGCCCGCGGCATGCTCAAACTGAGCGTCGAGCGCAAAATGGGAGAAAAGATCCGATGACCGGCGAGCTTCCGGGCGGCCCGGGCGACTCCGAAGCGGAGCCGGTCGAAGGCCAAGATTTGCCCTCCGAAGGCGACGACTCACTGCGCTCGATGCTGCGCGGCGCGCTGCGCGAAGAGGGCCCCGCGCCCGACGTGCTCGCGGGCGTACAAAAGAAGATCCGCGAACGGAGCCGCGGGAAATTTTACGCCGACGGCTGGAGCACGGCCAGGCACCCGCCCCTGAACACGTACCTGATCACGAGCTTGCTGATGCTGGCGGTGCTCGGGCTGGCGTACGCGCTCTTGAGCCCGCTCGTGGGCGTGCCCGAACCGGTGCGCAACCAGCCGGAGCCGGTGCAAGTCATTCCGCAGCGTTGAGGCCGGCGCGTTCGCGCAGCCGGCAGGGCCTTACTGAATCCAGCGGGCGACGACGCAGGTGATGTTGTCAGGCCCGCCGTTTTCGTTCGCGCTCTCGATGAGGCGATGTGTGGCGGTCGGCAAATCGGGAGCGCTGGTCACGATTTGCAAAATCGATTCATCCGAGACCGGGCCGCACAGGCCGTCACTGCACAGCACCACGCAATCACCGGCGCGCGGCGCCTCGAAGCGGGTGTCGACCTTGACCGTGTCCTTCATGCCCAGCGCGCGCACAATCACGTTTTTGTGAGGAAAATTCGCGATTTCCTCTTCCGTGAGGCGCTTCATCTTCTTGTAGTCGTTGAGCAGCGAGTGATCCTCGGTGAGCTGCTCGAGTGAGCCGTCGCGGATGCGATACACGCGGCTGTCACCGACGTGAGCGACGTACACACCATCTTCTACGGCGAACAACGCGGCGAGCGTGGTGCCCATGCCGCGTTGCTTGGAGTTGCGCTGCGCTTGTTCGTAGATGCGCAAGTTGCACAACTTGATGCCGGTGATGAGCCGGTTTTCTTCGTAACCTTTGGCGCGGTCCATCTTGTATGGCCAGGTGCGCTCTGGGTCATCGGCCGTCGCCGCGAAGAATTCTTGCAGGGTGTCGACCGCCATTTTGGAGGCGACTTCACCCGAGGCGTGACCACCCATGCCGTCGGCCACCACGTACAGACCGTACTCCGCCATGATGGCGAAATTGTCTTCGTTGTGGGCACGCTTCCGGCCGACATCGGTTTGGCCAGCGACTTCGATACGCAGGGGCCGGTTCACGCTTGCATTCCAGGGGGACCCGACCAAACCCGATCGGGGAATAGCTCTGAATCTTCGTCGTCTCGAGCCCCTTCTGTCAATGATTTCCTAGAATTGGTCGGCATCGGGGTTTAGAAGGGCGCGCCTCGTGAAGGGTTTCGAGCGGTTCAACGGTAAGGGTTTGGGACGGCCGGAGCCGGGCGCCGGCGCGGCCACGGGTTCGATTGGATCACGTGATCTTGGCGATTTGGGGCCGCAACGAGCGCTACGTCATGATAGCGGCCCTCCGAAAGCACGAGCAGCCGCAGCGCAGTGCCTGGCGGGTGATTCGCGACGGCATCGGCGAAGCCTTCGGCGGTCGCGACCGGCAGGCCATCGACTGCAAGGATGACGTCACCCATCCCGGGGCCACCGGCGCGCAAGCCGGCAACCGCGGCCGGCCCCTCGGGCGCGATGGCCGCGACCCGGACTCCGCGCGCGACGCCCGCGTCGAAGGCCACGGCTTCGAGCCCGACCCATGGGCCGCGTCGCACCGGCAACGTGCGCAAGAAGCCTCGGATGGCGGTCACGGGGGCTGCGTAGGGCGCCAAGGTGCATCCGACTTTGTCGCTCGGCGCGCAGGCCCGAGCGATCACCGCCACGACTTCGCCGTGATCATTGACGAGTGGCGCGCCCACGTCGCTCGGTTTCGGGGGCGCGCTGAGCTCCAGCGCGTCCGCCAATTCGGCGCTGTCGCCGCCGCGCAGCGGGCTCTGGGCTTTGATCACGACTTCGGAAACGCCCAGCGCTTTGTCGCGCACGTAACCGATGGTGTGCAGTTTGCTGCCCACCGCGGGCGCCGGGTCACGCGAGGCGCGGAGGCCGCTGTGCCGAATCTCACCCTCAGGGGTGAGTAACGCCAGGTCCCAAGCGCGGTCGCTCGCGCTCAGGCGCACGTGGACGACGTGGCCGTCCGCGTAGCGTGCGTCGATTTGATTGCCGTGAGTCAGCGGCGAAAGGGCCGTCAAAATGCGACCATCACCGTTGAGCAGCGTGCCGACACCGAGCGGCCTCCCCGCGCGTTCCAACATCACCGAGCCTTGCAGTGCCGCTTCGAGCGGCGTCTTCGGTGGCGGCAGCTTGGCTTCGGGTTTGGCCGGCGCCGCGGCGGCGAGCGCAGTCGGCG
>Ga0105245_10002318_pt1 | contig 17218 bp, 12 predicted proteins | sample KBSM54metaG_FD_81523 | JGI IMG/M metagenome (GOLD analysis project Ga0105245, IMG submission 81523) | Miscanthus rhizosphere microbial communities from Kellogg Biological Station, Michigan, USA - KBS M5-4 metaG | ecosystem: Host-associated > Plants > Roots > Rhizosphere > Soil | place...
CGCGCAGAAGGAATAACGACCTATGGTGCCGGTCTCCAGGCTTGCGGGGTATATCTCGATGCCAGAGACCAGGAAAGCTCGGACGAGATGAATTTTGTCGATTGGTTTAGTGGCTATTTGTCGGGAGTGAATTCGAGCTACAACCGAGCAAATAACATTCTGGCAGATTCAAATCTCAAGCAAGCATTGTACTGGGTCGAAAAATACTGTCGTGCACGCCCTACGGATTCTTTCGCCGCGGCTTCGTTTGCACTATTGAGGGCAGCGAGTGCCACGACCAGGACCCAGGAAACGAAGCCGATTACTTATGGAGCGGGATTCAAATCTTGTGGAACGTATCTGGGCGCCAGACAACAGCGCGATCCTGATGAAATGGCATTCGTCGACTGGCTCGGCGGATATCTCTCGGGAGTGAACGCCATCTCATTGAGCAATACCAATATTCTGGGGACTTCGGATATTACGGGCACGATAAGCTGGTTGGATACCTACTGTGGCGATCACGGATCTACGCGTTTCGCCACGGCCATAGACGCGCGCCTGGCCGCGAGCACTGCGGCCGCCGTCGCCAAAGCGCCTCCCAAGCGTTGACGCCGGCAGTCCTCGACACCATCGACGGGAGGCGAATCCCGTCCGGCAAGCTATGTCGAGGCGCGGCATAGCGCTCTTTGCTGGCGCACGGGCGTGATTCTATTGGGGCAGCTCTGCCCGGGCCGCAGATTATGTGAGCTCGTGCCCTTCCGCTGAATTGGCACCAGGTGCAGGCGGTCTCCGTAGCCCTCCCGCAATGACCACTGCCGTAAGGCCAAATTGCCGCAGGTTGTTCGTGCTCTCAGCGAACACGGCCCGAGCGGCTTCACAAAATGGGTGCCAGCGTCGCGCCGAGGCGTATTATCCGTTACGAGGGGATAGGACTCGCGACCAACTGAGGGGAGCCGTATGAAAAGCACTTGGCCTGCGCGCGTTCTTGCGATTGTCTGCCTGCTATCGACGCTATGGGCTTCCACTCCAGCTCACGCGAGCTGGGCCGGAGAACAACTTCGGAGCGGTACGAGCAATGCCTGGGAACCATTTATCGCCGCGGATCGCTCGAGCACATACGCCTACGCCGTTTGGTTCCTACCGAGCGGTCCCGCCCAATGCCAGGGTTGTCCGGCTTCCGGCATCAGCTTCAGTCGCTCCAGCGACTCGGGTGTCACATGGTCAGCTCCCGTGTATTGCCCGTATTGCCCCACCAGTTCGCGCGGGCAATACGACCCGACGATCAAAGTAGTCTCGAATCCCCCTGTGGGCACCATCGCCAATGTCTATGTCACCTGGATGGACTGGAATTCGATAATGTTCAGTAAATCCGCTGACCACGGAAGTACCTGGACGCCCCAAAAGCAGCTTTCCGGAACACAATGGGCTGACCATCCTTGGCTTGGCATGTCACCAAACGGCAAGGACGTTTACGTTTTCTGGGCGAAAGGCGATATCTACGGGGTTGCTTCGCACGACTATGGCGCGACTTGGACGGCGGCTGCCAAAGTAAACGGCGATAAAAACCGCCAGTATTATGCCGAGGGGGTCGAAGTGCTTGCCGACGGTACCGTGCTGCTTTCTGCCGCAGGCTATCCGTGCTCTAAAGGCACCAGTCAATGCACCGGCCAGATCAAAGTCACGACGTTTCGGTCCGTGAATGGTGGCGCCTCGTACACGCAAAATGTCGTGGACACGGTCTACACCGGACCACAGTGGATGACAACCGGGCTCGAGACTATCGCAGCGGATTCGGCGGGTACGCTCGTGTTGATGTATACCGGTGCACCATCGCTCGGCGCACTCGACATCGTTCTAGTGCGTCGGTCGACGGACAAGGGGCTGACGTGGTCGGCCGCGACGCCGTTGCTGGACTCGGGCGTGTCGGCGGACGCGTGTTATCCCGCGATTGTTGGCGGTAGCGCGGGAAGCTTTCGCGCCAGCTTTTTCGATAACCGCACTGGCGCATTCAATGTCTGGTATCGGGAGTCGGTAGATGGCGGGGTGACGTGGTCGCCCACGGAGCGCCTTTCCGACCAGGCGACTGGCGCATCCTACAAGAGCGCTAATGGCTTCGGTGCTCCCTATGGCGATTACAGCGGTATTTCGATCCTGAATACCGGAAAGACCATTGCGATTTTTGGCGAGTCCGGCCCCGGGCAAGTGGCTCCAGGTGGGATCTGGATGAATCGCCAGCAATAGGCGCCAATGATGAGGAATCTTTCAGCAACGCTCGCGCTGCTTGCATTTTCCGGCGCCATACACGCGGACGGCATGGGCAAGTCCATTCCGTCTGTGGTCATCAGCGATCCTGCACCTGACCTGCAGCATCCGCCGCGCTCGGCGCAGGTACTCGTTCCCAGCCATGGACTGGGAATGAACGCGTTGTTTTACCTGGCAGGCGGCGCGGGGCCCCATCCGACCATGGTGCTCCTGCATGGGTTCCCCGGAAACGAGCAAAACCTGGATCTCGCGCAGGCCGTGCGGCGTGCCGGCTGGAATGTGCTGACCTTGCACTACCGCGGGAGCTGGGGCAGCCCGGGAAATTTCTCCATCACACATGTAATAGAGGATGTGGACGCCGCGGTGGCGTTTGTCCGGCAGACCGAGGTCGCGGCGAAATATGGAATCGACACGAAACGCATCGTTCTTGCGGGTCATAGTATGGGCGGCTTTGCGAGCGCCGCGCATGCGCGCGCCGATAATCGCCTGCTAGGAGTTGTCTTGATCGACGCCTGGAACGTTGGAATTGATGGCCAGGAATTCGCAAACGCCAAGGGGCTTGAGCGCGCGGCCTTAATTGCGAAGAACTTCAATGATCTGGGCAACTCCTTGCACGGAGCCACCGCGGAAAGCCTTGCAAAAGAAATCATGGCACACCGTACCGAGTGGAATTACCAGCAGTGGACTGCGCAGTTAGTTCACAGCCCGATTTTGGTGATAGGGGCTTCAAAGGCCCTTGGTGAAGAAAACCATAAGCTGGCGGAAGCCGTGAGTCATGCCGGCGGCAAAGTCACAGACATAACGCTACCCAGCGACCATGCTTTTCAGGATCACCGCATTGCGCTGGCGGCCGAGGTGGTCAACTGGCTACAGGCACTTCCAACCCAGTGAATCTGGGTTGACGGCAGCTCTCCCACCCGCCTCTTGGTCGGTGCTTAGGGCAAAGGAAGCAGTCAGGTCGGCGAGGCTGAGCTCTTGAGCTGCGGGGCAAGATAGCTGTCGATGACCTTAGGCAGCAATGTCATCGGGACGCTGCCGGCCCTGACGATGGCATCATTGAATAACCTCAGGTCGAAGCGCGCCCCCAGCTGTTTCTGCGCCTGATCCCGCAGCCGGGTGATCTGGGTGTGGCCGACCTTGTAGCCGCATGCCTGTCCCGGCCAAGCGCAATAGCGGTCCACCTCGGCAGAGACTTCCATAACGGTCGAGCCGTTGGTGGTTGCAAACCAGTTGATCGCCTGTTCCCGTGTCCAGCGCTTGGCATGAATTCCGGTATCCACGACTAGACGGCAGGCCCGGAAGGCCAGTGACTGCAGATAGCCGAGCTTGCCCAGCGGGTCGCCCTCGTACACGCCGAGTTCGTCGGCAAGTTGTTCGGCGTACAGCGCCCAGCCTTCCGAATAGGCGTTGAACTCCAGCAATGAACGGATCAGCGGCAGCTTGTAGGTGTATTCGCCCTGCCAGACATGCCCGGGTATGCCTTCGTGGTAGCTCAGGGTGGGAAGCGCGTACTTCGGCCAGATCGAAGTGTCACGCAGGTTGATGTAGTACAGCCCGGGCTGGGATCCATCGATCGTGCCCGGTCCGGCGTAACCATCCGGAGCGCCGTTCTCGATGGCCGGGGGCACTCGCTTGACCTGCAGATTGCCGGGGCCGAGGGTCGCGAAGGCGCGCGGCAGGCGAGTGCGGATGTCGGCAAGACGCTCATTCACGTAAGCGAGGATCTGATCGCGGCCCGCATCCGTATTTGGGAACAGGTTGCGCGTATCTTTGCCGAGCGCGGTCATGCGCTCTCCGGGAGTTCCCTGCGTGAGCCCTTGCGCTCGCAGCAAAGGTTCCATGCGAGCCTGCAGCTCAGAGAGCTGCTCCAGTCCCATCTGATGCACCTGCGCCGGGTCGAGGTCGGAGGTGGTTCCGGCGCGCAGCGCCCAGGCGTAATACGCATCGCCCTTGGGCAATCTCCAGACCCCGGCATCGGCACTGGCCTGCGGCCGCTGCCGTTTGAGCTCCGCAATCTGGCGGTCCAGCGCCGGGGCAACCTGGTCGGCCGCAATTTTCTGGGCCAAGGCCCCGTAGTCCTTTGGGAATCCCGCAGCGCGCCGGGCGAGGCTGGTGACGATGCCCCACTGAGCCACTGGGATCGCCCGGGCCGTGCCAAGCTGCAGCAAGGTCTTGTCGAGGATAAAGGCAGGTGCGATCACGCCTTTTGCGCTGTCGTGGCGCAGCCGCGCCGTTTCGCCGTCAAGGGCGCGCGCATAGGCCTGAAGTCGCTCGAGGTAGGACTCGGCGTCGGCCGGCCCTGAGACTGTGTGCCTGCTGTCCAGGAATTCGGGCACCTCGACAAAGGCGCCCATGTTTTGGGTGACCACGTAGGGGCCGTTGCGGTAGGACACATCGTGTTGGAGTACCACCACATCACCGAAGCCAAAAGTCTGGCCCTCGGCCGATAGCGCGTAGGCGGTATCGGTCACGGCGAGATCGAGAGCGGTGGAGGCGGAAAGCCCCTCTCGCGCAAGGCCGGAAAGCTTGCTTCTGCGGGCGGCGGCAGCGGAGGCGGCCCGGCTTACGCCCTCCGGCGATCGATCCGTCAGGCGCGACTTGAGCCCGGCGCGCCGGTCCTTGTCGAGCCCGAGCATGCTGGCGCTCTCGGGAAATTCGTTGAGCAATTCCTCCGCGGTTTCCGCCAGCAGTGCCTCAGCCGCGGCATCGGCTGTGGAAGGCGCCGCAAGTTGAGCCGCTGCCCTGATCAGTTGCGGCATACTGCCCAGGGCTGCAATCGCCCCGGCACCCAGAAGAACATCTCGACGGCCTAGCCTCATCGTCTTCCCCCGTGGCTGAAGCGCGGTATGCTAGCCCGAATTGCCGGAGTGAAGAAGCCGACGGGCCGAGGAACCACGCTCTAACACCCACAGCAAGGACAGCCCGCTGACAATCAAAGAGGTGCAAGACCATGTGCGAGCACGACGATTTCGATGAATTTGCGCGGCAAGGCGCACTGACTCGGCGGAAGTTCGGACTTCTGGCCCTCGGTGCCAGCCTGGTAGCGATGCTGCCGAGATTCAGCCGCGCGGCGGAGACGACGGGCGAAGAGGTGGAGATAAAAACGCCGGACGGCGTTGCCGATGCCTATATCGTGCACCCCTCCAAGGGAAAATTCCCCGCGGTGCTCATTTGGCCGGACATTTTCGGTTTGCGCCCGGCATTCCGGGATATGGCTACCCGGCTGGCGGAATCCGGCTACACCGTGTTGGTGGTTAATCCCTTTTATAGGACTCACAAGGCGCCGACCTCGCCCGAGCATGCGGATTTTGATGATCCGCCGACCCGCGACGCGCTCATGACGCTGCGGAATTCACTGACGCCTACCACGGCCTCGGTGGATGCGAACGCATTCGTGAGCTATCTGGACACGCACCCGTCGGTCGATACCACGCGCAAAATCGGAACCACCGGTTACTGCATGGGCGGACCTTTGGTGCTGCGCACTGCCGCCGCGCGCGCGGACCGCATCGGTGCCGCGGCAACCTTCCATGGCGGCGGCCTGGTCACCAAGGACCCGGACAGTCCGCACCTTTTAATTGCAAAAACCAAGGCCCACTATCTGATTGCGATCGCCGCCAACGACGACGAGAAGGATCCTGACGCCAAAACCGTTTTGCGCGAGACATTCGAGCGCGCGCAGCTTCCCGCCGAAGTCGAGGTATACGCGGGTACGCAGCACGGCTGGTGCCCCACGGATTCGAAGGTCTACAACCGCGATCAGGCGGAGAAAGCCTGGTCTCGGTTGCTGGTGTTGTTGAAGGGCGCGTAGAGGCAACTAAGGCGCGGCTGGTCGGATTCCTGCGAACGGCACTGCTATCGCGGGCCGACATGAGACGAGTTGATGCAGGGGCGCAATCGGGCAATGAGCGCTCATCGACACTGCTCAATTCGCAACGATGGGTAGCACGACACGCGAGGCGTGTGACTTGTCGTGATATATGCGGATAGTCGCCTTTGAACTTTTGGCGCTGGCGTTCTCCAACCTGCCGGTTTGCAGGTTTCGGGAAAAGTTGGGGAAAAACGAGCCGGACACCTGCACCCTAATTCGATGTCCCTTCTTGAAGAGGTTGGCGGTAACAGGTCCCTCGACACGAATTTCGTAGACCTGATTCGGTTCGAGTAGTTTGCGGCCAGCGGCAGAGTCCCTGTAGCTCGCCCGTTGCACGTCAATGCCGGAATTCAATTGATTCCACGCCGCACCATCCGGTGTCAGGTCATACAGCCGGGCCCAGACATCAAGGTCGCGGCAATCGCAGCTCAGAAAGACGTCCGCCGTGATGGGGCCCGCTACTTCGAGATCGGCGGGCAAGGGCTCAGAATCGAAAGTGAGCAGGTCGGCCCGTGACGTCAGATAACGATAGTCGTGCGCCCCGGAATATTTGTATTGATTTTCCACCGGGTGAGTGGGATCGGACACGAATGCGCTATAGCCACCTGCGGTGGGTCGCGACGTTGTAAGTACACCCGGCGATCCCGGTTGGGCGCGATCGAGATAGAAATTGGTCGGCGTTGCCTTGGGCGGCCAAGATTGACCTTCTCGCCAGACGTCGGCTCCCATAACGTAATAGCGAACCGGCGGCTTTCCCCCGACTCCGTTGTCGACGTCGCGCAGATAATGATCCATCCAATCGAGCACGACGCGGTCGTAGTCGATCTTCGATTGCTCTGCAAATTCGCGCTCGCCTGCTTTGGGCGTGGCGGTCGAGTCGACGCCATGTACCCACGGCCCGATCAGCAGTGCCGTGTCTTTGGGACGGCCGCCGCGCGCCGCGACCAGGCCCAGGAAATTCGTGGTTGCCCCCTCCGGGCCGTAGTTGTCGTCATACCATCCGGAGAGGTTCAGGATTGCGGCGTTCGTACGATTGTATTTTCCCGTCAAGTCCGCCCAATCCCACCAGCGATCATCCGGCGGATGTCGAAGCCACTCGTAATAATAGGGCGCCACGGCCTGAAGCGAGTCCATGGCACTCAAGGGCACGACGCTTTGCATTTGCAGGCCGTCTTTGCGCCATGCCGCGGCGGCTTCCTTATATGTCCTTGGCCCCGCGATGTTGCGTTTTACCCTGATGTCGGGGGCAATGTTGTTCCAGATCCAGTCGATCCAGGACATGTCGAACGTGCCGCCGGCATAAAAGAAATTGCGGTGTGTTGAGAAGGTCATGGCGGGGACCATGGCCTTCAGGTGCGGCGGGCTTTCGACGGCGGCGAGCCACTGGACTGCTCCCGGGTACGACAATCCAAAGGTACCCACCTTTCCGTTCGACCACGGCTGCGAGGCTGCCCATTCAATGGTGTCGTATCCATCGCGGCCTTCATTCTGGTACGGGATGAATTCGCCGTCTGAGGCGAATCGTCCCCGGACATCCTGCACGACAATGGCGTATCCACGTTCGAGCGCGTGCTGGAATGTGCTGTATTCCTTCAGGGCGTCGTTCTTGCCGTAGGGGGTGCGATACACGAGCACCGGAAACGGTCCGTTGCCGTCCGGATAGCGAACCTCCGCGCGAAGCACGACGCCATCACGCATCGGGATAGCGACGTCACTCTTTTCGATCCATGGGGCGGCTCTGGCGGTCAGCATGACCAGTGTGAGGGCCATCGCCCGCAATGCCGCAGTGCTTTTGGAAGTCACATGTTTCCCGAGAACAGTCGTATGGGGTCCCAATCGAAGGCCACGGAGCAAAGACAAGCTTGTGCTAGCATTTGGAGGCTGGCAACTAAAATTATTCTTGAAAGATTGAGGGGCTACCTGCATGCGTTACATGATTCTGGCCTTGGCATTTGGGCTCACGATCGCGGCTGGCTGCACATCATCCACAGATTCCGGAGTGCGCTTCGCCGTGAGCTTTCCTCAGTCGAAGAGCGCCACACCCCTCGACGGGCGAGTGGTGCTCCTGCTCAGCAAGGACACTTCCCAGGAGCCTCGCAAGCACGTTGCGGAAAACGAGATGCTGGCATCGCCCTACCTGTTCGGAATCAATGTCGATGGGCTGGCGCCGGGCAAGGCCGCTTTTCTCGATGACCACGCGTTTGGCTGGCCGGCAGCGCGCCTGGCGGATGTACCCGCGGGCGATTACTACGTTCAGGCGGTCCTCAATCGCTATGAAACCTTTCACCTGGCAAACGGCCGGGTGCTGAAACTCCCGCCGGACCGCGGCGAAGGCCAGCAGTGGGCAACTAAGCCCGGGAACCTTTATTCCAAGCCTGTGACGCTGCACTTGGATCCCGCGCACCCGAAGTCCTTCGACCTCGTGCTTGATCAGGAAGTGCCGCCCGCGGTCGACAAGGCCGATACGGAGTTCGTCAAGCACATCAAGATCCGCAGCGAACTGCTGTCTAAGTTCTGGGGACGCGATGTATATCTCGGCGCGCACGTGCTACTGCCCAAGGGCTTCGCAACTCATCCGAACGCGCATTATCCGCTGATGGTCTTCCACGGGCACTTTCCCGAGGACATCTCGGAGTTCCGCACCGAACCGCCAGACCCGAATCTCAAGCCCGTCTATTCAAATCGCTTTCACCTGGAAGGCTACAACCGGATCGAGCAGCAGGAGGCCTATGCGTCGTACCAGAAATGGATCTCGGCCGACTTTCCCCGCTTCCTGGTGGTGGAGATCCAGCACGCCAATCCGTATTACGACGACAGCTACGCAGTCAATTCGGAGAACCTCGGCCCCTATGGTGATGCCATAAACAACGAGCTGATCCCCGAGATCGAAAAGCGCTTCCGCGGCATCGGCCAGGGTTGGGCGCGCTTCACCTACGGCGGCTCGACCGGCGGCTGGGAGGCGCTCGCAACCCAGGTGTTCTATCCGGACATGTACAACGGCGCCTTCGTGGCTTGTCCCGATCCCATTGATTTTCAGGCCTACACGCTCGTCAACCTGTACAAGGACGAGAACGCCTACACGCTGACGGGCGAGTCCTCATCAGTGGAACGTCCGGCATTCCGCAATTACCTGGGCGAAATTTTTGCCACGCAGCGCGATACCAATCACATGGAGCTGGCGCTGGGAGACAATACCCGCTCGGGACAGCAGTACGACATCTGGCAGGCGGTATTCAGTCCCGCAGGGAGCGATGGTTACCCGAAGCCGATCTTCGATAAGAAGAGCGGGAAGATTGATCATAGCGTTGCGCAGTACTGGCATGATCATTACGACCTGACCAGCGTCATCGAGCGCGACTGGGCGACACTTGCACCGAAGCTGCAGGGCAAGCTGCATATCTACGTGGGCACGGCGGATAACTACTATCTGACCAATGCGGTCTACTACGCGCAGCAGCGGCTCGAGGCCTTGAAGCCCGCCTGGGGCGGCACGGTCGCCTACGGAGATCGCGCGGAGCACTGCTGGAACGGCGATCCCAAGCTCGCTAACGCCTACTCGAGACTGCATTACAATTATCAGTACCTGCCGATCATCCTCGAGCGCATGAAGGCCACGGCGCCCAAGGGAGCCGACCTGACGAGCTGGCGTTATCAGTGATCGGCGTGAGCCCCTGACGCAACGGCCATGCGCCGAGCTTAGGGGTCCGGCAGTTACGGTTTTAATGCGACCTGGCCGTTTCCAGAACTGCTGGAGGCCGGGTCCTTTTCGTGGCCCTGGAGCTCGTCGGAAGCTGAGCGCGGGAAGGGCGGTCCGGCGTACGGGGAATAATGCGGGAGCGAGGCGGTAGCGGGCAGCGCGGCCTTGGATGCGGGCAAGATGTACACCTGAGTGAACTGCGCCCGCAATGCCGACGAAATCGCGGTATTGGCGCCGGTGCGCGGATCCGGGTAGCCATCGGCCAGGCGCCGCAGCGCCTTGTACAGCGATATCGAGCTGAGCTGACCGTAGCTTTGGTCATGCGTCGATTGCGAGCGCATCAGCTGCAGGTACCAGGTCTCAATGTCCGCGTAGCCGCCAATCAGGCCCTCGGCGGCAGTCGGCGTGAGCTTGAGGCGAAAGCGCGCGCCATGGATGTATTCGTCGGCGACGACTTCAAAAACCGACCACGGAAAGGCCAGATCTGCAGGCTCCGTCTCCAGCACCCCGTCTACGATGCGCCCGCGATAATGCTGTATGAAGCGCGCACCCCAGCGGGAGTCGATGCGCTGCGTGCCTCCAGGCAATATCCCCTTGCCGGTGGCATCGGTGTGCAGCGGGTCGAGCCCGCGATAGACATTGACCTCGACGTGCGGACTGTTCGTTAGATTCTCGACACCGGTGATCTCGATCAGCCACCGGTTGTAGCTTTCCTTGACGACCTCGTAAGAATTGAGTTCATCGTTGGTGCCGTGCGCGTCGCGATAGCTGTTGATGCAGCCGAGCGCCCGGTACAGCTGGTTGTCCACGCCAGGCACGCCCTCCGGGCTGGTGAAATCATTCGGTCCGACCTTGCCATCCAGGTTCATGCCGATCGCGACCACTCCGCCGGCCTCGCGAAACGGAAAGCGGTCAGGCGCAGTGGTCGGATACCAGCTGTCGACTTCCCGCTGCAGCTGGGTATCGGCGAGCTCCCTGACGGTGCCGTCATCCGGATACAGTGATTTGAACTGTTCGCGCGGGCCATCGTTGACACCTTGCGGACAGTCGACGCGCATTTCGGGCTTCAGATAGGTCGCCCAGCGCAGGTTGGTCACGGCATAAGCGATTGTGCCGCCCCGCAGCGGACTTTCTTCCGAATGCGCCCCAGCTGAAAGCAGTGCAAGCATTGCGCCCACCGCTACACCCGCCCGAACTGTCAGATTACTCACCGCCTCGCTCTCCAAGTTCGTATCAGCCCGGACCTGGCTGGTCGCGGCTGAAGAAATCGTCACGCAGCCAGAAGGCTTTGTAGCCATTGCGCTCGGCCCTGAACTCGCCATGCGAGTCGCCGTTCACATCGCCGGGACTGTGATCGCCGGCGTAGGTATAGACGGGGCGGTCGCGGTACGCCCAGACCCGCAGCGCGCCGGGCTGCCCGGCCAGTGCGGGCCGTCCGCTCGCCGGATCTATGAGCATGACCGACCAGGAGCGGCCGGAAGGAACTGCCTTCGCCGAGGCGATTACGTACGGAAAGGTTTTCAGGCAGCGCGCGGCGTCACCGCCCCCGCACACCGCGATCCGGTAGGCATCGGTCTCGCCCGGATGATCGCACTCGAGCTGATCCACGCCATCGTCGCCGCAGAAGTAGCTGTAGATCGTTTTTCCGGACGAGTCGGCCAGTACCTGACCGGCGGTGGTGTCTTGTACTGTAAATTCAGCCGGCGGTCGCGGCGCCAGCTGAGTGTAGACATTGTGCCAGCCCGACGTGTCGCTACCCTTCAGGCGATGCGAGCCGCCATCGAGCGCATAGCGGTAAAGCGGCCGACCGCGAAAAGCCCATTGATTGACACCCGGCGAGCGTTCTATGAGCGTGAACTCGCCGCGCGCGCGCCCGAGATTCGGAGCGAGCAGCGGAATCCAGGTCTCGGCACAGGTGGCGTCGCAGCTGGATTTGCCGTGTGCGTCGCCGTCGGAATAGTAAACCGACATCCCCTGCTCGGTTACCAGGAGCCGCCCGGTGCTCATCGTCTTGACCGCAAATCCAGGGGGCACGTCCGGCGGAGGGCCTGCGGGGCGGCGCACGGCCGGGGCATCCAGCGTGGGTCGGTCAGAGCGCGCACCGAGCACATCGCCGGCGTGCTTGTCGAGATAGAAGGTGTACAGGGGCAAATCGTCGTAAGCCCACTGGCGGGACCCGTCCTTGCGGGTAATGACGGTCCATTTACCTACCGGCTTCGCGGCGGCACCGGCAATAAACGGCGGCCACATCTTTGCGCAGGACGGGTGCTCGCTAAGATCCGGCAGCCGCAGTCCGCCGGGGTAGGGGCTCATGAGCCCGGCGCTCACATCGGTCCTGGCCTCGTTGCACTCGGAAGTCCCCAAGTGATCCCCGGTCACGCCGTTGCGCATTTGCAGCAGCGGCCATTGGTAGAGTGTGTGTCCCTTGGAGTCCGTAAACACGGGGCCGTCCAGTTCTGTGGCGGCCACCCGCACCTCCGGCGGCATCGGCACCGGCCGGTAGGCCTCGCTGGCCATGGCCAGCGGCGCAAGCAGCGCGCTTACAATCACGGTCAGCCGCAGCGCGGATCTGCGCCAGCGAAGATCCATCGCGGTGCTCACGCGAGCATCTCGCTGACTACCTTGGAAGTCATGTTGCTCTTTGTGCCCCAGGATTCGGCATCCACTCCGAGCACTTTCATCGCGGTGTAGCCGATCCGCGATGCCGTGCTGCCGCCACCATCTATATGCAGGCCGCTCTTGACCTTGCCGCCAGCCCGGCCCGCAGTGAACGCCGGGATGCCGTCGAGTGAATGGATCCGGGCCCATGCCGAATCGGTGGTCGCGTAGATCAGCGTGTTGTCGAGCAGCGTGCCGTCGCCTTCCTTGACTTTCGTGAATGCCTCCACGAAATAGGCCCAGGATTCCATCGACTGGCGCAGGAACCACGATGCGGTCGGCTGGTAACCCAGCGCCTCGTCGATCGGTTCCTCGTGAGTGCAGGTGTGATGTGGCTTCTCGTAGCCCGCCTTGGTGGTGGACGCAAAAGCTGCCGAGTACGCCATGTTGAAAACGCGGGTCTGGTCGCAGGCGACCGCCATCACCATGAGATCGGTGAGCATCTTGTGACGCTGGGCCACGATGCTGGCATCGACGCTGGTCTTCGGATCCTCTCCGGGCGGGTCCACGTGGTGGCAGGAGCCGATGGGCTCGGGCTTGGTGAGCTGCTTGTCAAATTGCCGCTCCAGATCGCGCAAGCCAGAAAAATACTGTTCCAGTCGCACGCGGTCCTCGGCACCCACTGCTGAGGTAAGCTCGCGCCGTTCATCCATCAGGCCGGAAAGCACGCTCTTGCGGACCATCACCTGAGGGTTCGGGGTAAAGGTGGCCGCATTGGGATCCTGGTAGTCAGCCCCAAACATTGTCTTGTAGAAGTTGAGCGGCGAGGCCTCCGCGGCATTGATCGAGTTGGCGTTGTCGTAGCTGTAGCTGGTGCGTGCATCGCCGTTGGCGGTCGCGGTCACGGACTGAAAGCGTGTTTCCCGGCCGATGGCTCGCGCAATCGTCACATCCATGGTCTCACCCGGACGGTCATCGACCCCCATCGGCGCGCTGCCGGTGCGGGTGATGATCCAGCCGGAGTAGTGGCACAGATTCGGTGCGGCATCCCTGAAGGCGTTGAAGTTGGTGTAGACGTTGACCTGATCGCGAAGTTTCGCGAGTGCCGTCAGCTCATCGGGCAGGTTGTAGCCGGCGCCCAAGGTGCTCGGCACGAAGACCTTGGCGGTCATTCCCAGCCCCCAGAACCAGGTACCGAAGCGCACCGGGAGCGGTGCGCCCGCGGCCAGCGCGCTGCCATTCTCGTTCAGGAAGCAGTTCAGGAACGGAATTCCCAGCGTCACGACCGCGCCGTCGAGCATGCCGCGCAGCACGCGACGACGAGAGTATTTTTCAAGCCTGCTCTTAGACTTCACTGGTTCGCTCCTGAGGCTGCCGCGTCTTGCGGGCTCGCCATCGATTTCATTGCGCCCTTGGTGTCGGCGCTCGCGGTCACCGCCGGGCCCGTGGGCGGGGCACCATCGGTGACCTGCACGAAGGCGGTGCTGAGCGCAATGGTGCGCAACAGCTCCGGCAACCGATAGCCTGATTGCGCGAAGCGCTCGTTCAGGTAGTCCAGCGTCGCCTTGTCGCTCGCGGCCGTGGGGCCGCCGGTGCCGTAGGCATACACGCGCTTGACCAGACAAGTGGGCAACGCCGGATGGTCGTGCAGCGCCTGGCCTAAGCCAACCGCGTCAGTGTAGCTGCGCCCATCCAGGACGCCGCTGGCGTCGATGGTCGCGCCTCGCTCGGTCGCCCGGTATTGGCCGGCACCGTCGAAATTCTCGAGCGCGAGCCCGATCGGATCGGTGATCTTGTGGCAGCCGGCGCACACCGGATCGGTGCGATGCAGCGCCAGCCGCTCGCGTGCCGTCTGGATCGTCGATTTGGGATTTTCAATCAATGAGAAGTCCACGTTGGGTGGCGGACGCGGCACGGTCTGGCACAGCAGAAGTTCCCGCAGCGCTTTGCCGCGGCGCGTCGCCGAACTCCGGCCCGGGTGCGCGTGAGCGATGAGAAAGGCCTCCTGCGTCAGCAGGCCAGCGCGCGGACTGTCGGCGGGGACCTCGTACGGTGACCAGTCGGGCGGCGCCGGTACTCCGTAGAGCGTCGCCAGCGTGGGAGAAAGGAAGGTTTCGCGCGTGGTGAATAGATCCCGATAGTCTCGGTCGTGCACGATCAGGTGGCTGTACACCATTCGCAGGGTCTGTTCGCGGGCATCCAGCACCGCATCGCCGGCGAAGGCCGGATAGATCGTCGGGTCCTTGGTCAGGACGGCCAAGTCATCGAACCCGAGCAGGTCATCGAAGAACGCCCGCACGCCTGATTCAAGGCGCGGGCTCTTGAGCATGGCGGCGAGCGCCTTGGCTCGGCCGTCTGCCGATTGCAGCTCGCCGCGCTCCGCTCGCTTGAGCAACTCGTCATCAGGCGCCGCGTTCCACAGGAACAGGCTCATGCGGGTCGCCAGCGAGTATGCGTCCAGGCGCCGGTGCCCCGGGCGCCCGGGATCTAGCTCGGTGGTCTCAATGACAAAGAGAGTCTGTGGTGCGAGCAGCTCGCCTTCCAGCGCCGCGGCGAGTCCGGCGTAGAAATCCTTCAGCCGGTTGGCTCCATCTCCGGCGATGCCGACGAACATTGCCAGCTCATCGCGGTGCATCGGCCGCCGGTAAAGCTGTCTGCCGACTGAGCCTAGAAACCGCGAGGCGCACTTATCATCGCGGGTCTGCTCCTGCCGCGGCGTGCAGGGGATGAAGTAACCCCGATTCGCCGGACTTACGACCTGGCGTGCAATCGCCGCGGCGGCCCGCTGGAACTCCTGCATCTGGCCAACAGTCACCCCCGCCGAGGCGGAGCCGGAGGCCAGCAGCCCCTCGGTGCGGCGGAACGGTGCAAAGTGCGCGGCGACCGAAATATCAGGGCCGAAGATGTACTCGAGCGTGTTGAAGTACTGCTCCTGCGACAGCAGGCGCACGCGTGCGGGCGAGGTAGCCTGGAGCGGGCCGTTGGGACCTGCAGCGCTCGCAGAGGTCGGTTCGGTGGTGCCTGCAGCGAGCGCGGCCGTCCAAACCAGGCCTACGGCCAGGACCGCCGCAAACCGTTGACGTCTCTTCAAATTGGCGTGCTGCACAGGCCTCCAGCCTTGAAATCGTGAGGGCGCGTGGAATCAATGAAAGTATACCTCTCGATGCTCGGATCGAACATCGAACACCACTGGCCCGTCAAATACTCGATTGCTAGTGCGCCGCGCCAATCAGCTGCAGGCGCGCCGAGTAGGTCCGGGTGAGGCCGGTTGGACTAGAAGCGATAGCCGAAATTGACCAGGCCGTGCGTGCGCTTGCCGAAGCCCGCTTCCACAAGGCATTCGAAGTGGCGCGCAATCAATCCGTGTATTCCGATCTGGTAATTCCACGCGGGCGCCTCAAGATCGACGGCGAAGGTCAGCGGCTGATCGCCGGGCCCTGCGACTGTGCCCTCGAAGTGATCGATCTTCTTGACCCAGCGACCGCCGATGTAGGGCTGTATGGGCCCGGCGTTATAGCCAATTCGAAAAGAGGCGGTATCGGTGCGCAGCTCGCTCCCCGAGACATTGGACGTCTGGGATTGCAGGTGGGTCCAGACGGCGGAATAGTCCACCGAGGTGAAATAGGATTTCCAGGCGTAGCTCATGACGATGCCGCCGCCGCCGTAGTAACCGGTGAAGTCCAGGTCGAGATTGACGTCCCCGCGAATCACCTCGGGCGGGATCCCCGACACGCCGAGCGGCAGGTCGAGGCCGGTTGCCTGGACATTGAGCTTCAATCCCCCGCCCGTGGCAAACACATTCAGGAACGGCAGTAGCCAAACGTCGGCTCGCGCGCCGTAGGTAAATGGATGGACATGTGCATTGCCGCTAACCGAGGCGATCTGGTTATTGCCGACGGCCGCCGAAAATTCCTTTACGTCCCACTGACCGGACAGATCCATGAGCACCAAGTTGACGCCGTAAGGAGGCATGAACTTCCTGCCCTCAAGGAGCGATTTCCACAATGGAAACACAGAGTCCGAATCGGTCTGTCCCTCGACTTCCACCGCGGCAAACGGCCCGGGTTGCTGGCTGTGTGCTTGGATGCAGGCGCCGAGCAATCCGACAATCAATGCGAGCCGGAGAATGCGCAAAAGCAACTCCTTATTGGGCCGGTGTCAGCCGGGTTGGGCCGACGCTCAAACGTGCGCCTGAAGGCGCCGCTGACTGGCAGGATATTCACGGCCGGCAGCGCGCACAAGCTAATTTTGTGTAAATGTTGCGCCGAAGCGCCGGGCGCTTATTGCCCTGGGCCCGTAGCGATCTGCGCCCATTGCTCCTTGCTGACCTGCCCCCGAAGGCGGAATCGCAGGTCAAGAAGGTCCCGGTCCATAGCCGCAAACTGCGTGTCGAGCCGCGTAATAACCGGCGTCAGATCCGGCTGCTGTGTCGCCTGACGCCGCAGCATCTTGATCAGCTCCTTTTGATCGTCGCTGACTTGCCCATCCCTGCTCTTCTGCACGGCTCTCCACATTTTGACTTCGGTCAGCAGTTCACTCTTGCGCTGTTCATCCGTTATCACGCGCTTGATCGTTTTTTCCAATTGCTTGGTGGCGGGGTCATACACCACCAGAGTGCTGGCCGCGCCTCCGGCAAAAAACAGCCAGGTGGCCAACAGGATGAGCGTCTGGCCGCGTTGCGTGCCCAGGAGCGTCACGAGGAGCTGTCCTCAGTCGGGCGCGCGGCGATTGCTTTCTTGTATAGCTTGCTTTCGGCCTTGCTTATGGCGTCCCACTCGGATGCCGTTGCAACGGCTGCCAGGCGAAAG
>Ga0105245_10002323_pt1 | contig 17193 bp, 15 predicted proteins | sample KBSM54metaG_FD_81523 | JGI IMG/M metagenome (GOLD analysis project Ga0105245, IMG submission 81523) | Miscanthus rhizosphere microbial communities from Kellogg Biological Station, Michigan, USA - KBS M5-4 metaG | ecosystem: Host-associated > Plants > Roots > Rhizosphere > Soil | place...
CAACTCGTACCTCGATTGGTTCACGCCGGGCGCGTCCAAGCACCCCGTGTTTGCCAAGGTCGTCGCGGGCATGGATATCGTGAAAAAGATCGAAACCACGCCGACGGCGGCGGGCGATCGCCCGGTGACCCCCGTGCAGATGGTCAAGGTCACCGTCCACGACTGACCGGTCCGGTCCGGGGCGGGCTTCCCTACATCGCGGCATTTCCGCTGCGGGTGCCTGGATCTGCCCGCCCACGGCCAATCTACCCGCCAGCGGGTCAAAAAGATTGGCGCTTTGCCTTGAGCCTTTGCTCCGATTCTGCAAATATTTTAGCAAGGTTTGAACATCGCACCAGAAATCCCGTCCCGAACACAGGTCACCGGGGAAATCACCGCGGGGCACGTGCTCGGACGCTACGAGCTGCTCTTGCCGATCGCGGCTGGCGGCATGGCGATGGTGTGGGCTGCACGCGTCAAGGGCACGCGCGGCTTTCAAAAGATCGTCGCAGTGAAGACGATGCTCTCGAACCTCACCGAGGATGAGCAGTTCGAGAAGATGTTTCTCGATGAGGCTTCCCTCGCCTCTCAGATCCGCCACCCCAACGTCGTCGAGATCTCCGATCTCGGAGAGCAAGAGGGCGTGCTGTATCTGGCGATGGAGTGGATCGACGGCGTTCCGCTCAATCAACTGATGAAGGCGTCGAAGGCCGCCGGCGGCATCCCATTGCCGGTCGCGGTGCGCATCGTGATGAACGCTTGCGCAGGGCTACACGCAGCGCACGAGCTGAAGGACAGCAAAGGTCGGCTCGTCGGGCTCGTGCACCGAGACATCTCCCCGCAGAACATTTTGGTGACGTACGACGGCGTGTCGAAAGTCGTCGATTTCGGCGTCGCCAAGGCCACGGCCATGGGCGGCGGCGCCACGGTCGCAGGGCAACTCAAGGGCAAAGTCAGCTACATGGCGCCCGAACAAGTGCGCGGTGAGCCGATCGATCGGCGCATCGACGTGTTCGCGATGGGCATCGTGCTGTACGCGCTCACCACCGGTAAACATCCTTTCCGGCGTGAGAGCGAAGCGGCCACCATGTACACGATCGCTTCGGACGAGCCGGTCGTGTCACCGCGCAAATTCCTACCGGATTATCCGGTCTCGCTCGAGACCGTGCTGCTGAAGGCGCTCGCGAAGGACGCCAAGCTTCGTTACAGCACCGCGTTCGAATTACAACGCGCCCTCGACCAAGCGTTGCCCGCCGCCGAACGCGCGAACACCGATCAAGACGTCGGAGCGTTCGTCGGCAAGATCTTCGGCGCCAAGCGCGAAGAGAGTCGCGCTGCGCTCGCGCACGCGCTCGAGCTCGCCGATAAGCAAGGCCCGCGCACGGCGGGTAGCGCGCCCAATCCGCTTTCGCAGTCCCAAGTGAGCTCGGTTTCGACCGTGGGTGTCGCCGCGACACTCATGCCCGAAAGCACGTTCACTTCGGTGGGCGCGCCGCCTTCGCTCGACAGGCGCAAGAGGCGCGCGCTGCTCTTCGGCATCGCTGGCACGCTGCTCGCGGTGGGCTCGGTGGCGATTGCGCTGAGCCGCGGTCACGCTGCCGATACGTCGCGCCCCGCAGCTCAACTGCCGACCGCCTCCGCCCTTCCCATCCCCGCTCCGTCCGAAGAGCCGCACGCGACCGACCTGCAAGCGTTGCCGCTGGAGAGCGCCGCTCCGCCCGATGCGCCAGCCGCCTCGGCGAGTGCTCGCATCCCGCGTGCGGTGGGTAACCTTGCCGCTCGCCCGCCCGCGTCCGCTGGGGCGTCTACCGCTGCGCCCGCATCCAGCTCGGCCAAAGCGGCAGCCCACGCCGCGCCGCCCAAGTGGCGTCACGACCCGGGTTTCTGAGAGTTATTTTTCCCGCCGCGCGGCGCGGTGAGAACCAGCAACTCACCGCGCGCACTGCCCGCTCGCGCACGAGCCCGCCTCAGAAACGGCCAGCAAACGAAGCACCCGCGACCGAGTTCGGCGCGGAAGGCACGAACGACAAGCCGGTGGTGGTTTCGGCGGGTGCTGGCTTCTTCTGCAGCAAGATCAAGGTCACGGCCGTGCCGACGCCGACCACGCCAATGCCGAGCGCCACTTGCGCGGAGGTGTTGTAAACGCCCAAGTGATCGACCTCGCTTTGACTCGAGCGCGGGCAGCTCTTGCGATCGGGGCCACACTTGCTCTCCAGATCGCTCAGCGCGCTTTGGCGGAGCGCGAACAGCACGCCAGAGGCGACGAGGCTCGCGGCGCCGACGCCACCAATGATGTAAGGCACGTAGCGCCCACGCGGCTTCTCGGTGACGATCACCGTGCGCGTCCCGCCAGACCCAGACCCCGCGGCATCCTGCGGCTCGGCCGTGAGCACGACTTCCAGCGTTTTCTGCTCATTTTCCGCGATGGTCACGGTTTGGCTGAAGGGCTCGTAGCCCGGTGATTTGGCGGTGATCGAGTGCGGCCCGGGATCGAGCGGCACCGACACGCCGATGGAGCTCGCGCCGAGCGCGACGCCATCGAGTTCCATCTCTGCAGCTTCGGCACCTGCACCGCGCTGGATCACGAGCTTGGGGATACTGGCGCGAAGTCGAGTGACGGCGGTATCGACCTCGCCTTTGAAGTCATCGCCGACGCTGTCGGCATCCGCCAGCGCGAGCTCGTAGCCGCCGAGCGCAGTCACCAATTTGCCGAGCTTTTCTTCGCACGAGGCGATGTGAAAGCGAACTTGCGGCGTCATCCGCACTTGCCCGACTTCGCGGAATTGCTCGAGCGCGGTCGGATAGTTTCCAGCTTGTTCCAGCTCGATGGCGCGTTGGAACAGAGCGCGCGCTTTGGACAACTCTTTCTTATCCTGCGCGAGCGCGCTCTTCGGACAGAACGTGACGCACAAAACGGGAGCCGTGAGCAGAGCGCCGCGCAGCACGGTCGCGAACAAAAACTGGCGCGAGTTCTTCGACATCGATGCCAGCAGCATACACTGTAAAGTCGCGAATTTGCCGCGTTCCGCCGCGGATTTAGGGGGCGTTCTCGCCCGATGTAGGTGCCGCCGAGACGGAGGGTTTCAGTGTAGGCGTGAGTGTCAGCGTGGGGAATTCGGGCCCGGCGGCTTGCGGCTCATCGCCTCGTATTGTGCCAGTTCTACTGGGTCCAGGTGGCTCGGGGCCTCGGCGCGCGGCTGCAAGAACAATTCGGACTCGCGGTAACGGCGCACCGCGCGCGTGACGAAGATCTTTGCGACGGCTGCCGAGGGCACGGCCAAGAGCACCCCCATGAAGCCGAACAGCTCACCACCGACGAACAAGGCCAAGAGCACCCAAAGTTCGTTCAAACCCACGGTTTTCCCGACGATCCGCGGCGTGATCACGAAACTCTCGAACGATTGCACGGCGGCGTAGGCCGCGATCACGCCAATCAGCTGGCTCGGATGCCAACCCCCGAGGATGGACATCGAGAGCCCCGCCAGCAAGGCGAACGCGCTACCCAGGTAAGGGATGAAGTTCAGTAGCCCGGCTGCCATGCCGATCAAGATGGCCAGCCGCACACCGAGCAAGGCGTACGCGCTGCCATAGAGCAAGGCCATGATGGCCATGACGGTGAGTTGGCCGCGCACGAATTGGCTGAGCGCGGCGTCCACCTCGCGGGCGTAGCGGCTCACGCGCTCGCGGTAGCGCATCGGCAAAAGGTCGTGCACACCGACGGTGATGCGATCGAAGTCGTTCAACAGATAGACCGCGAGTACGGGGACGATCAGCGCGGCGGCAGCAGAGCCGAGCACGGCCAGCGTGCCGCCCAGCATGGCCGTCAGCATGCCGCCTGCGGGGGCGATCACCGAGCTTGCCAGATCACTCGCGTCCGACCCGAAGCGCTCCACCCATTCGGTGGCCGAATGCGGCACGTGCACGCCGTGATGTTCGAGCCAGGGCGTCACGTCTTCGAGCACGAGCAAGGCTTTCGACGGCAACTCAGTGACGACGCTCGCGACCTCGCTCAGGATCCCCGGTAAGGCCAAACCCACGAACAGCGCGACCGCCGACAGACCGCCACCGAGCACGACCGCGATGCCGACCGGCCGCGGGAAGCGCCAAGCTTCGAAGCGATCGACGACCGGATCGAGCAGGTAGGCGATGGCATACGCGAGGAAGATGGGCGTGAGTACGCCGCGTAACCAATACAGGAACAACGCCGCGAGGATGACGCAACCGGCGATGTACACGCCACGAGGGGGAATGACGATGCGGCGTTCGGTGGTCACGCCGAAACCCTACCATCCTAGGCTTCCGGCGGCGCCGTGCGCGTTCGAAAATTGCGTGGATGCCGCTTCCTCCCTCGGGCCGTCGGTGCCATCTTTGGCGCGCGTGACGGAGAAAAAGATCCCAGAGGGGCGCGTTGGGCGACACGTCAGGCTTGCCGGACTCGGCGCGCGCACGAGTGCCAGCCTGCTCCTCTCGAAGGGCGCAGAAAGCGCCGCAGAGCGGGCCGCGGACGTGCTCGGAACGCTGCGTGGGGTGGCCGCCAAGGTCGGGCAAATGGCCAGCTACGTGGATGGCGTGGTACCGGAGGGCCAACGCGACGTGTACGAGAGCGCGCTGCGTAAACTGCGCGAACAGGCACCCACGAGCTCGCCCGCGCAAATTCGAGAAGTCGTCGAGCAGGAGCTCGGCGCCAAAATCGGCGAGCTCTTCGCCGACTGGGAAGACGAAGCGGTCGCTAGCGCCTCGATCGGCCAAGTGCACCGCGCGCGGCTCGCCGATGGCCGCGTCGTGGCCGTCAAAGTCCAACATCCAGGGATCGACCGCGCCATCGAGAGCGATTTACAGAACGTCAGCATGCTCGAGAACGTGATGGGCACCTTCGTGCCCAAGGGCGTCAATTCGCGCGGCGTGCTCGAAGAAATCAAGACCCGCTTTCGCGAGGAGCTCGACTACCGCTTGGAGGCGGAACGCCAACTCGGCTTCGCGCGCATTTTCAAAGGCGATCCGCAGATCCGCATTCCCGGCGTGATCCTGGAGCGTTCCAGCTCACGGGTGCTCACCACTGATTTCGTGGTCGGAGGCCGGCTGGATGACGCCGCCGCCGAGCCCGAGGCCGTGCGGCGCGCCTACGCGGAGGCGCTGTGGCGTTTCGTGTTCAAGGGCAACCTGGTGGGCGCCATGTTCAACGCCGATCCCCACCCCGGAAATTACGTGTTCCAACCGGAGGGGCGCATCACGTTCCTCGATTTCGGCTGCGTCCAACCGCTCACTGCAGCGCGCCTGGGGCCGGCTCGCGCGCTACACGCTGCCGCCTGCGCTCGCGATGAAGCCGGCTTCGCCAAACAAGTGCGGGTGATCATGGAAACGCGCGGCGGCTTGTACGAAGAGCTCGCCATCGCCTATTCGCGGCAGTGTTTCGAGCCGTTGTTCGCCTCGCCGTACCGCGTATCCCGTGACTACGTCCGCAAGCTGGTCACCGATATCGCCCAAATGAAGCAGGCGATGTTCAAGAAAGGTGGCAACTTCGTGCCGCTGCCCCCCGGCATGTTGTTCATGAATCGCCTGCAATTCGGCTTCTACTCCGTGCTTGCCCGGCTGGACGTCACGACCGACTACGCGGCAGTCGAGCGCGCGTTCATGGCCGGGGTTGAGGGTTAGAACGCATAGCCTACCGTGCCACCCGCGCTGGGCCCGCCACTCGTCGACACGCGCGCTTGATAGCCGCCACGGACAGCGGCGGTGAAGCCTTGCCCGAGATTGGCCGTGACTTCACCGAGCAGGCGCACTCCGAACGTGTCCGCGTGGGGCATGTTGCTCACTTCGATGGTTGGCGCGACGGTAAAGCGATCGCCCGCTTGGATGTCCATCCGGCTCCACATTCTCGACCCGAACACCTGAATGCTCTCGAAGCCGAGCGTGAGTTTCGACCCGTACGGATCCCCGAGAATGACCGCAGCCCCAGTGCCGACCGAGAAGCCCGTTTCGGTCACGCTGGTCAAAAATTCGCCTTCGACGTGCAGAATGTCGTCGAGCCGAAGCCGGACCGTCGGCGCGCCGTAGTTCAAACCGACATTGAAGCGATCCGAGCCTGATTTCCCAGGCGCTTGCGCGTCACTCAGCGGTACGGGCGAATTGCCGCGCACCACGCCCACGCGCAGGCTGAACTCGGTGACGAAGCGGAGCGGGCGATACGTGTAACTGCCTTCGACGCGGTAGAATTGGTCGTGCACGCTTTGCGGCAACACCGTGCCGTCGGATTGCGCGACGTTCGCCTTGGAGTGACCAAAATCGACGTACTCGCCCGACGCTGAAAACACGGAGCGCCGCCCGTCGAGCCGCGTCAAGAGGGCTCGTTCGCGCGCATCCATCAACTCCTCGGGGACCGACACTCGATGCGGCGTGTCGCGGTTCGCGAACACCGCGTGACGCGTGCCGTCGAGCAGTTCGATTTCGACGACGTACCACAACTCCGGAGGGTTCACGCTCTCGCCCGGGATCTCGGCGACGTACGGCCCCGGTGAACCGCGCAAGAACTCGACTTCACGGTACTCGGGCCGATCGGGCGTGCGATACGCCAAGACAGCGCGGCGCACCAGCTCGGGATGGCTGATTTCTGCGGTGATTTGCAGAGTTTGATGAGCCGCGCCGACGGAGAGCGGCGCGTGATGGAGCCGTGGCGAGGGCGCGTCGACCGCCTGCGGAGCGCTCGGCTCCGGTGCGGCGTTCGACTCCGCCGCGGCTGGCTCCGCGGCGAATGCCGCGCCCGACCAAAAGCCCACGAGCAACGAGGCGAGAGCAACTTGGAACTTCACCATTGGTATGACACCGCTCCCCCGAAACCCGGACCTGCGTGATTGATCGTACGACCTTGATAAGAACCGCGAACCGCGACCACGAGATCGGGCAAGAAGCGGTAGCCGACTTGAGCAATGGCTCGCGCGCCCACCTCACCCTGTCCGAGCGATACCGTCGACAAACCGGGATTGCTGCTCGTTCCGCTCGCCGAGGCGCCCGCGGGTTGGTTCGTGACTTCGGTTCGAAAAAGTATCGGGACGCGAGGAAAGCTCGCCAATTGCAACTCGGTGATGCCGCGCACGCCAATCCCCCCCAGCACCTCGCCGCCGATTGTGAGATTGGTCTCACGGTCGTTGCCGATGCGCAGCATCGCCTGCGCGCCGCCGTTCACCCCTCCGTCTTCCAGCCCGATCACCACTCGACCAATGATCGAAGTGACGTGGGAGAAGCCGAATTCCCCTTCCAAGTAGCCGTAGGTGAGGCCCACCTTGCGTCCCGATAGCTTTTGCTGGTCGAGCTCGGCGAGCGAACCGCCCACCCCTCGATACACGCCGAACCCGGTGCGAGCCGCGCGCAGGCCGATGTCTTGAAAACGCATCCCGACCGAGCCCTCGGTTTGCCAGACGACGTCGTTACCCTTCAGATTGTTCCAATCCGCATAATCGGTGGAGAGCGTGAGCGTCGCAGGCGGACGGGCCGGAGGCTTCGGTGTCGGAATCGCGTCGACCTTCACTCTCAATGGTTCGTCGGCGGTAGCCACGATTTCACTCGCTTTGCCGTCGGCATCCACCGCCTCGATGAAGTAGTCGAGCTCCGGCGCGTGGATCCGCGCGGCGTCGATATCGGCGCTGAAGTAACCATCGCCAGCGGGGTGCATGGGCGTCGATTGATAAGCGACCTCACCCGCGTTTCGAGAGTGAATGACCGCGCCCACCCGTGCACCGACGAGTTCGAGCGCGATGCGAAGCGGCTGATTCGCCCGGGCCTCGCGAGGCGGGGCAAAGTTCAGGATCACGTGCCGGTGCTCGGCATGCTCGCCGCGAGCCTCGCCGTCGAATGCCACGAGCCGCCGCAATTGCGCGGCTTCCTCGTACAGAACGACCGCGTATTTCCCGTGCGGGTGTTTCCGCACGTAGCCTTCGTAAGCCAGCACGCGCGTGGTCACGCTCGCACCCTTCAGCTGGTCGAAGAGCGAGCTCACCTCGCTGGCATCCGCGTCACTGACCGACGCGGATCCGACCGAGCTTGCCGCGGGGGCGACGGCCCGCTGTGTTTCATCGGGCGCGGGCAGCGACGTTGGCTTGCTCGGCTTGTCCGTGTGGAGTGGCTTCGCACCGTGATCCAACGGATGGTGCAGCACGACGATGTCGCCGGGCTGAGCCGCTTGCGCAAGCTTGCCCTCGGGGCGCGCGAGCGCGAGCTGACCACGAACCTGCGTCAAACGCAGCTGACCAATCAGAAAGCGATCGCTCACCATTTGCCCGGTCACGGGGTGCTTGAGCGTGAGCGGTCGCCACAACTCGAGTACCGCGCCGCTCTTGGCTCCCCGCTCTGCGGCCACGTCGACCACGATGTCGCCGAGTTCGAAAGCGACGACTCGCCCCTCGACGCTGTCTTCCGCGGCTTCCGCCCCTTCGGCGCGAGCGGGCGCTGAAACGGCCAGGGTTCCGCCGAGCAGCAGCGCCAGGCACGCTCCGCGGATCGCCGGGTGGGATACCGACCAGAGCCTCGTTGGTGTTTGTTTTTGCCTCACGGGACCGCCCTTGAGCAAGCATCGAGCCAACGGCCGCAGACGGCATTTTTGCGCGAAGATCGCGTAGTCAGGGCGCGCGGGCCGCGGAAGTGTGCGGCAGGCTCCACAATCGCCGGTTCCGCACGGGCCCGGTGTTGCCAGCCAACCACACTCGGCCGCAGGGGCGAGTCCCCGGAGTGCCGATGTGCTCCGCCGAACGTCGGATTCGGGTCAATGCATCGCGCGGTGAAAGTTCGTTTTTTACTTCACCGCACCACCAATCCGGAACCGGTTACACAAAACGAACACCGACGGTGCACTAAATACCGATCGAACGCCATTTTGCGGCAATAATATAGGCATACCGAAACATTTCTCCAAATGACGATAAACGGGAACCGGTTCCGCAAAATCTAGGTAACGAGCCCTCACCAACCTGATTTTCGGCCGTTTCCACTGGCGCGACCGCAGCTGGTTTGGTTTACTGACAGAACTCGAGCACTCATCGCCACAAAAGGCGGGCTCGAGGTCCTCGGTCGCAGAGCTTCGCAGGTCGGAACGGCCCGCAGAGGCTCACGCGGCCGTTTTTTGCCAGCGAGAAGGATACGCCGAACCATGAAGTACGGTTACTTCGACGATGCGGCTCGTGAGTACGTCATCACGAACCCGCGCACTCCCGTCAAATGGATCAATTACGTCGGTACGCTGGCGTTCGGCGGCTTCGTCGACCACACGGGCGGGTTGCTTTTGTGCAAGGGCGATCCGGCGCTCAACCGCATCACGAAGTACATTCCCCAGCTCCCCGGTTCTCAATTCAAGGGGCAGGCCCTGTATCTACGAAGGCGCGAGGCGGGCCAGGTTGCCGTCTTCTCCCCCCTCTTCGTGCCCACGCTCGACCCTTGCGATCGTTTCGAGTGCCACGTCGGGCTCGGCTACAACCACTTCATCACCGAGCTGTACGGCATTCGCACGGAGATCACGGTCTTCGTTCCTCCGGGCGAGAGCCTGCTCGTGCAATCGGTTCGCGTCACGAACCTGGGGAGCGTGCCGGTCGAGCTCGATGCCGTGCCCGTCGTCGAATACAGTCACTTCGACGCTCTGAAGCAATTCACCAACGCCGATTGGGTCCCGCAAACCATGCAGAGCGAGCTGCACGACGGCGGCAGCGGCCGCAAGATTCTGGCGCAATTCGCGTTCATGAATCGCGACCAACGGCAAACCTTCTTCAGCGCATCGATCCCCGTTTCCTCCTTCGAAACGGATCGACGCGTGTTCTTGGGTGACAACGAATACGGAACATTTCAGGGGCCTCGGAGTTTGCACGCGCCAGAGCTATCGAACTCGCTGGCGCTGCGCGGGGACAATATCGGAGCGCTCTTGCTCCCGCTCGGCGCACTAGCGCCGGGAGAATCGAAACAATTTTCGATCCTCCTCACTCAACAAGAAGGCAAACGTGCCGAAAGCCTGACGGCGGCGCGCGCTCTGTTCGATGCTTACCGCGAGCCCGAAGCGGTGACCACGGCGCTCGGCAGTTTGAAGGCTCACTGGTCCGAATATTTGGGCCGAGTTCAGGTGCAAACCCCGGACGCGAGCATGAACAGCATGCTCAACGTGCACAACCCGCGGCAGTGCTACATGACCAAACATTGGTCGCGCGATCTGTCGCTCTATCAGCTCGGTTTCGGCGGGCGCGGCATTGGTTTCCGGGATAGCTCGCAAGACGTCATGGGCGTGATGGCCCAAATGCCGAATGAGGCGCGCGAGCTGATCGAGAAGCTCCTCAGCGTGATGAAGACGAACGGCTCGGCGATGCACCAGTTCTACGCATCCACCATGGTCGCCAACGAAGGTGATGCACGTGAGGTGGATGACCGCCCCAAGTTCTACGGGGACGATCACCTTTGGATCGTGTTCGCGGTCTGCGCGTACCTCAAAGAAACCGGCGATCTGGCCTTTCTCGAGCGCGTTTTGCCCTACTACGAGAAAGACAAACACGGCAGCCCCGTGCAGCGCGGCACGGTGTTCGATCACTTGAAGCGCGCGGTCGAATTCACCAAGAGCAACGTTGGCGCACACGGCTTGCCACTGCTCGGCTTCGCGGATTGGAACGATACCGTGAACCTGAAAGCCGGCGCCGAATCGCTGTTCATCGCCAATCAGTATGGCAAAGCGCTCCTGGAGCTGATCGAATTGTGTGAGTTCCGCGGCGACGAAGCGCAGGCTCAACGCTACCGCAGCGACTACGAACAGATGCGCGCACTCGTGAACGAATACGCCTGGGACGGCGAGTGGTACGTGCGCTATTTCGACCACGACGGCACTCCGATCGGCTCCAAGCGCAACGCCCAAGGTCAGATCTGGACGAACGGGCAGAGCTGGCCCGTGATTTCCGGCTTCGCTCCGCCCGAGCGCGCCCGCGCCGCACTCGACTCCGTGAATCGGTTACTCAACACCGAGAACGGCATCAAATTGAGCGGCCCGGGCTACGACGACTACGACCCACACAAAGGCGGCGTCACGACCTACCCGCCGGGCGCCAAGGAAAACGGCGGCATCTTCCTGCACGCGAACCCCTGGGTCATGATCGCCGAAACGCTCGTCGGCAACGGCGATCGCGCGTTTCAATATTACAATCAGATCAATCCGGCCGCGAAGAACCACGTGATCGACGTGTACGAGTGCGAACCCTACGTGTACGCGCAGAACATCCTCGGCAACGAACACGGGCTGTTCGGGCTCGCGCGGAACAGTTGGCTCTCCGGCACGGCCTCTTGGTGCTATCAGGCGGGCCTCAAATACATCCTCGGGGTGATGCCCGGATACGGCGGGCTCGAACTCGACCCCTGCATTCCGAAAGCGTGGGACGGCTTCAGCGTGGTCCGTCAGTTCCGCGGCGCCGAGTATCACATCACCGTCAAAAACCCGGATCACGTCAGCAAGGGCGTCCGGTCACTCGTCGTCGATGGCGAGCCCGTAACTGGCCGCACCGTGCCCGCGTTCCACGCAGGCACCACGCACACCGTAGAACTCACGCTGGGCTAAAGCCTCGGTTCCGGGCGGGCACTAGCGCGCTGGCCGGCTCGGCCGACGAATGTTAAGAACTCGGCCGTGACCGATTCGGCCGAACCGCTCGATTGCCTCACGTGCTCCGCTTGCTGTCGCGGGCACGCGGGGGTGATCCCCGTGTCAGCCGCGGATCTCACGCGCTTTCACCGAGCTGGCCGCTCGGAGCTTGCTCTTCAAATCGTCCCGGGCCATTTCGGCGACGAAGCCATGGCTACTCGCTCGGACGGCGCGTGCGTGCACCTCGGCCGCCCGGGGCTGCCGCATCATTGCTCGATCTACGACGTGCGCCCGGACATTTGCGGCGAATTCGAAAGAGGCAGCTGGCAGTGTCACGAAGCCCGACGCTTTTCGGAACGCGAGCGGGCGAGCCAGGAGCAGAGGCGGTAACGCCGCGCGCTCAGTTGTTCGCGTACAGGTTGGCGAGCGTCGTGAACGCTTGGCGAGGCTGACGTTGAATGGTGGCGAGCCCCCACCACTCTTCGTTGGCTTGACCATCCGGGTAGATGGTGTTGGCGAAGCCGCCGTTATCGTGCGTATTCGCGTTGCCGTTCGGATCTTTCCACCATTCGTCGGTGAGCGCGTAGATGGTGCCGCCGATCACGCAGTGAGCCGCATCCATGCCGTTCGAGCTGTAGTGCAGGATGATTTGGTTGGTGAGCGTGTTCGTGGCCGTGGCTTGGCTGGCCTGATCTTCGGAGTTGGTCTTGCTGTTGAACGCGTCTGCGCCGTATTCGCCGACGATCATCGGCTTCTTGCTGACCTTCGTCCAAGCCGTGATGCGCGAGTTCAAATCTAGATTGGGGTACAGATTGATCGCCCAAATGTCCGGACCGGGGATCGCCGCGTAGTTGCTCGGGCTCGGCACCTCGCCATAGCCGACCAGCACCGGGTGATCCGGATCCGCTGCGTGAATGGCGGTCACCGCGGTATTCACCATACCGACGGCTTGATCATAGTTCGCAGCGCCGTACAGGTTGTTGTAGTTGAATTCGTTACCGATGACCCAGCCCAGGATCCCAGGGTGGTTCTTGAAATAATTCACCGCGGCGACGTACTGATCTTGCGTCGTCGTGTGTCCGATCATGACCGTCATCAACACCATCACGCCGGACGCGTAGAGTTGATCGAGCACGGCGAGCCCCTGCGCGTTCTGCTCGAAGTCGTCATACGTTTTGACGGTGTTGGCGTGCAGCTGCGTCGACATCAGCGGCACATCGGTGGGCGCGTGCTCGGTGTATAGCTTGGTGTAGCCACCCCCGTTGTTCGATTCACCGATGCCGGTGGGGCTCCAGCCCACGCCTTTGATCGCGTACGGCGTCGGCGCGGCCAACATGCCGTTGCTCGCGCGCTTTCCGACCATCAAACGCAAGCCATCCACGTAGACGAGGCTCGCCGTCGGTGACTTCGGTTGACGGCCCATGTACGGCATACCGCCCACGCCGCCGACTCCGCCCGCGCCGCCTTGCCCACCCATTGAGCTCAGCGTGCCACCCGCGCCTCCCAGGCCCGTGCTGCCGCCAGCCGGGTTACCCGCGCTGCCGCCGGAACCAATGTGGCTACCAGCCGAGCCCCCGAGAGCGCTATTGCCACCGTTGGCGCCGTTGCTCGACGAGCCGCCCAACCCACTCGGGTTATAGGGATCCGCCGGAGGAGTGGCCGAGCACGCGCAAATCGAAACGAGAACGAACAACGCTTCACGAGGCCACCGAATCACGGGGCCCTCATGTCTTTCTTTCGAGTCACTGATCACAGGTTCGCCGCCAGGAGCGCTTCGGGTCAATCGAACTGTGGCGCGCACTTGGTACGACACTGACCCCGTTACACGATTCGTGCGTAGCGCGGAGACGAGCTGCCTGCGCCGCAGCGGGATCGGTTACGTGAGTGCGTGGGGTTCTCGCGCCTGCGCGACACCCAGAAAATGTAAGAACTCACCCGCACCGAGCAGCGGGTGCCGCAGTCGCTCACGATGCCGTTGGGAACGATTCCACGCCTCGACCTCGACGAGGTACGCGCGATGTTCGTCCCAGCGCAGTCGATCGGCAACGCGAAGGGCGTGCGGATCGTGCTTCTCACCCGTGCCAGAGTCGCACTGCGTGCCACCGAGCAAGCGCAAGCGGCGCAGCCCTCCGCGCCGACCGAACTCCGGCGCGAACGGGAACAAACGACAATTCGCAGGGCGCGCCATGTAGGCGGTGCAGCGATTCGCCTCGTCCAGCAAGCGACACGCGCCCTCGCGCTGAGCAAGCGTCATCAGCACGCGCCCCCGCTCGGAGAGCCGCACGAAGCTCTCGGGCTCGCCCGTCATGTTCACGGCCTCGGGGTCCAGCCAATCGACCAAACACTCGGCCGGCAAGCCACTGCCCGCCGTCAGGCGCCGCAGGTCCGCGCTCGTCAGCGGCACCCGGAGCTCACGACAACAATTGCCGCAGCCTGTGCACCGAAAACCAAGATGCCCGAGTCCGCTCGCCATCGAAAGCCCTACCCTGCCCCAAAACACCGCCAAAACCTCGCCCATTTCACTGCCCACCCACTCCGAAACAGAAATGACAAAACCTCGCACGTCGGGGTTGAAGAACCGTGCCCTTCGGATTATGTTCCGCGGCCCTAAACGTCCCCATCGTCTAGCCCGGCCCAGGACACGGCCCTTTCAAGGCTGTAACAGGGGTTCGAATCCCCTTGGGGACGCAATCAGTAGTGCAAAAGGCACCCACGGCCGCCGCTCCGAAGATATCGCCGGAAACTTCGTAGCGGCGGCCGCCTTTTGTCTCCACGGGCGCGAAGCGCAACGGCCCGTCAAAGAGCGCCTCGAGCGCCTTGCGGCCCTCCACCACGTTGCGGGTCAGTAGTCCGCGGAAGTCGCTCAGGCGAGCGCGGGCTTCCTTCTCGAGCCGTCGGACCTCCAGCTCCAAGACACCCGGCGCAACGGCCAACACCTCGAGCCGGGCGCGCACCTCGGCGAGCCGCTTTTCCCGCTGGCCGACGGTCGCCGCGATAGTTGGCGACTCGATGCCGCTGGCCAGTGCCCCGACCAACCGATCGAGCTCCGCGCGCAGCCGCTTGGCCTCGGCCTCGAGTTCGTCGCGCTCGACGTTGGGGGCCGCGCTGCGCGCGGCCAGCCGCTTACGGACCTCGGCCAGCGCCGCGCCGATCACTTCCTCGCTCAGAACGTTGGCGTCGATCCACTCGAGTACTGCCCGATCCACGCCCAGCATCGGCCGTTTCAGCTTGTTGCCGCAGACGGTCTCGCCCCGGTTGTGGTTGTGCGAGCAGCCGTAGAGCTTGACGGTCTCGGCGCCGTGCCTCCCACTCATGAACTGATTGCCGTGAAAGGGTCCCTTCTTTCGCTTCGACTTTGCCATGCCTTCGACGCTAGCAGACTGCAACTCTCCGCGCAGGGTGCCTATGGTATGTTATGGTATCAGACTCCGGATCTCATTTTCGCGATGGCGGTTTTGACCTAAAGTCGCGGCAGGCTTGAGCCGTTCAGTCGATCATGCAGAACAGCTCGGGGTTGTTCGGACTGGCGCCGGTTGTCGACTTGGCCGCAGAGCGCGAGCGCCGCGCACCGTGGGATCCGATCAAGACACGCGCGCAGATCGTCCGCGACCTAATGCGCGTAGGTTCAGACGGATATTACGCGGCGATCGTGGCGAGCGACACTGGCGATCGGGCGAAGTGCGCAGCGCTGATCGAGGGAGCCGAACGCGCGTTCGCCATGGCGCGCGAGGTGTTGGCCGAGATCGAAGCCGAGTGAAAGTCGCGCGCTCACATCTTCGGACGCTTGAAGCACCAGAGGCCCTCAATAGCGTTGACCATTTCCCACCCTTCCAAGCCGGCCCGGTTAGACCTCGGACCGATGTCCTTTGGGTCCGCAAAACTAGTATCTTGCTTGAAGCAGAAATACTCCCACTTCGTCAGCGTAGCCGCCTGCTGAGCGCTCGCGGCCGGCACCACGAAACGCGCCGAGGCACCTCCTACCGCGCAACCCGCCAAGAACACTGCCGCAACCCCGAAGCTTCGAATCGTCATGCTCGATGCGTAGCCCGTTGCCGGGCCGGCGAAAAGGCGTGACGTTGCTCGAGGACGCTGAGCGCGCGCCAACGAAAGCGCGCGCCAGTGCGGGCTCGCCGCAAACATCCGGCGGCCTACAGAGCCCAAGCCCGATGGCACTCGCTCCACACGAAAGATCGACCGGAAGCTCGTCAAAGCACCCAGGATATCCGGCGACGGCTCGACGATTCGGCGCAGAGCGCTGCGAACTTGAAGCCCTCGTGGTCGATCAGTGCTTGTCGCTGAGCTGACGAAGGGGTCTATTGCCGCGTGGGTGCCGCCTGCCCTCAAGCCAGCATCACCCGGGAAAACCTCAGCAAGCTGCCGAGAAAGACAGCAACCGTCGACACGACACCGGCGTGAGCTAGGGTCGGAGCGGCGTTGCGCAGTGTCGCGATCCAGAAGGCCAACGCCAACGCTCCGTTCACTGCGATGACGAACGCGACGACAGCCAAAGTCACGCGGATGTTCACCGTGCGCTGTCGGTCGAGACTGGGAGCGCTACGCTGCGATATCTTGCTCATGTCACTTGTTATGCGGACCCCAACTGGGGGGCGCTCCCGGAAACCTCACTTCCGGCGAATTTTGATTCGAAGTTTGGCGAGCGGGTGAGTGAACTTGTGCTGACGAGCCTTCGACCACGTTGAGCGTTCGCTGGCCGGTGGCGTCTTTGACTCTAGTCCGTAGGTGGCGAGAAAAGCATTGACCTGGTCCCAAATGAGGTCCTCGCGGCGTTCGGAAACCCACGCCTCTACGGCCGAGCGAGCACGAACATGTTCCTGAGCCAACGGGTCGTGCGGTAGTCGCTCGACGGAGAAGCGATCGCGACCGGCGTAGATGGCGGACGGAAAAACAATCGATGTTGTGACTTGCTCCCACCCGCCGGGCAGGCTCTCCACCTTCAGTTCGCCGCGAGCAATCATGTCAGCCCAGAACTTCAGCAGGCTCACTATCTTGCGTTGCTTCGTTGTTTTATCGCCAACGCCGTCGACGATTTCCATCGCACTGGCGATTCGTCTCGCGAATAGGCCGGGAAGAGCAAAAGCCGGAGCGATTAGTGGATGATGGCGTTCATCCTCGGGAAATGGTTCGACAGAGTGGCGAACCAGCGTGCACGCGAGGTGCAACGAGAACTCCGCAAGGCTAAGCGCCGCGCGAGCGTCCTCAGTGAGCTCCGCGTCGCCGCCAAGCCGAGTTAGATATTCCTCGAGCTCACTGATGTGAGCCGAGATAGTTCGAACCGTCATCGACGGTAGCCGCCTGCCAGCCATTGGTACCAGCCTAGCCTCGCAGACCGTTTGGGCGCGACCCGGCACTGTGCCGTCAGCCGCAGGAGCACAACCAAGCGCGATCGGTAGCGGTCGCGCTTGGCTTCAACGAGTTGCGTAATGCCTCACCGCGGCCCCCTTGACGAAGGCAACCGGCCGCGCGACTCTTCCCAGATCTACCCAGGAGGGGGAACGATGTCCGCACAACCCGAAACCGTGATCTTCCAAGACAAGAACGTCACCATCACCACGACTCGCGCAGTCATGGCCGGGACAACCTACGCGATGGCCAACATCACCAGCGTGAGG
>Ga0105245_10002328_pt1 | contig 17179 bp, 15 predicted proteins | sample KBSM54metaG_FD_81523 | JGI IMG/M metagenome (GOLD analysis project Ga0105245, IMG submission 81523) | Miscanthus rhizosphere microbial communities from Kellogg Biological Station, Michigan, USA - KBS M5-4 metaG | ecosystem: Host-associated > Plants > Roots > Rhizosphere > Soil | place...
CTGTTCCACCTGCAGATTGTTCTCTACTGAGAAAACTCCGGAAACGCCATTCGCACGGATGAAAGCATCGTCCTTGTCTGCCTGGGTCCTTACCACGCCTACAAGGTTCACATGACCGTTCTTCACGATAATGTGGATCGGCGGCACGGGCTGGATTCCGTAATTGAACAGACGAGGATCGTTGAAGACCGCCCGGGCCACCCGGCCGCGGATGCGATCGTCATTGAACGACGCCGGAAGTATCTCGATCTTGTTATCCACGCGCTCCACGCCTTCCAGGTGCTTCACGCGGGCTTCTGCAGAATCCTTTACGATTGCGTCCCGCACTTGGCCCAATAGAGTAACGGTCCCGCCGTCTACACGGTAAGCGAGATTATCGAAAACCGTAAACTGCGGAATCATATTCAGTTCGTGGCGGACTTCGCTGGAAAGCCGCTGCTCAAGCCGCGCACTGGCGCCTGGAGCGGACTGCTGGGAAGCTTCGTCTGTAGTTACTGCGATTGCCAATCCTGTGCTTCCCAATGCCAGGACTGCAGCCAAAAGTGTATTCAAAGCTTTTCTCATAGCCTTCTCCTGATTCAACTCTTCAACTCTTAACTGTTTAGTTAATTATTTGATGCCAGAAAGGATTACAGGATTCCGCCGTTTCAGAGGGGTAACAATTCTTAACCCTCGGGAGTAGAGGGGCCAAAAAGGACGGTCTGAGCGGCCGGGGATAGTGCCCTCTGCCCAACAACCGGTGTCTTTTTGTGTATTCTATTAAGTTACGTCGGGCCCTCCGACTGCGGCTGCAATGACAGCTAAAAGGCGCTTTTAGGAAGTAACCCCGTAGTCGGCGATTCACATCTCAAGTACTTGCAGGAGTGTTCCCCCATGAGATCTGCGAGAACGGTAATTTTTCTCCTCATATTCTGCCTCGAATTGGGCGCCGCAGGGCAGCAAGCGCCTATGCCCCAGCAAACGCAAGACACGCCGCAAAATGACCTGAACACCATTCTCCTGCAAGTCCAAAAGGCCACCAGTTCAGCAAATGCCAATCTGGGGAAACTGCGGATCGAAAAATGGAAGACTGACTCGCAGCAAAAACAGCAGATGCAGCAAGTGGCGGATTCATTGCAGAAGAACATTGCCAACGCCGTCCCTGGCCTGATTAGCGATGTCCAGACCAGCCGCGGGGGAGTGCTGGCCAGTTTCAAGCTGTACCACAACTTGAACGTGGTCTATGAGTTTCTCAGCTCCATGGCAGAGGCCGCGGGCGCCTATGGCAAGAGAGAGGAGTATCAACCTCTGGAGGGCGACGCCACAGCCCTGGATACCGTCCGGCAAAACCTGTCGACGTATATAGAGCAGGCGGCGGGGAAAATGGAAGCCGCGAACCGGGCTGCCGCCAATTCCGTTCAGGCAAGGCAAACTCCGGCTACGGTTGTTCCCGGGCGAAAAGTGGTGGTGATCGACGAAAACGACACTCCCGCTCGCAAACGAACAAAATCGACGTCCACAAAGAAAAAGGCTACGACTCCAGCGGCCCAGGCCTCGCCGACCCCCGCACCGGCTTCCTCTACTCCTCACTAAATTTCCAAAGATTCTGGAACTTGTGACCCCCGGGTGGGGTCTATCTATCTTGAAGGACTGCTGTATCCCCTGGGTAGATTACCGCCGTTACCACTAAAGGTAGTTGTAGCGGGGCCCATATCTTGAGAAAATTGGGGTGACGCCATGAGAAGAGTGGCGGGAGCAACAGCATTGGGAAACATCGCCACCGCAATCGGCGTAAGAGCCGAAGAAGCCTCTATTGTTGCCGAGCTAAAGGCCGGCTCTGAAGAGGCTTACAACTGGCTTGTGACCCACTATCACCAGCCGATCTACAGCCTTGTGTACCGCATTCTGACCGACCCTGCAGATGCCGCGGACACCACACAGGAAGTTTTTCTTAAAGTCTTTCGCGGCATGAACCGCTTCAATGGCGAATGCAGCCTGAAGACGTGGCTCTATCGTATCGCGATCCATGAGGCCTCTAACCAGAGGCGCTGGTGGTTCCGCCACAAGAGCAAAGAGACTTCCATGGAAGCCCATGTGGACCAAAACGGAAATTCCTATGGCCTGTGTGACACGCTGGCGGACAAGGGTGAATCGCCCATGGAGATTTTTGCCCATGAGGAAGTGCGAGCGCGCGTGGAAATGGAATTGAAACAAATTCCGGAGCCTTATCGTACTACCGTGGTGTTGCGCGATATTGAAGGTCTTGCGTATGAAGAAATCGCAGAGGTGCTGCAGATTTCGCTGGGAACGGTGAAGTCCCGCCTGATCCGCGGCCGCGATGCGCTAAAGAAACGATTGGAGTCTTTCGTCAACGAAATGGGTGCTGAGGTGGGGGGAAGTAAGCCGGAAGTGAATCACCGCGCTCCGGCCCAATCAGAAGTGGAGGCACAGTCATGAGATGTACAGAGGCTCGGCCCCTGTTCTCATCGTATCTGGACCGCGCCGTCAGTGGTACGGAGATGCACGATATCTTCGGCCATCTGGAGCAATGCGCGGATTGCCAGAAAGAATATTCGCTTTTGGAAAATACACGCTCGTTGGTTGCATCGCTTGGACGCCGTCAGCCCCCCTCTGACCTGGCGTTGAAGATCCGCGTTGCCATTTCCAATACCCGCTCACGTAACTCGCTTGGCTTGTTCCAGCGTTGCGTTCTGCGGCTGGAAAATACGTTTCAAGGCTTCATGGTTCCCGCCACCGCGGGCGTGGTTTCCGCAGTCATCTTCTTTGGGAGCTTGATGGTGCTGCTGGTACCGGCACAAGTCAGCGCCAATGACGATGTTCCATCAACTTTTTACACTCCACCGCGGTTACAGGTTTCTGAGTATCCAGAAAACCAGCTCAGCCTGGATTCTCCCGTGGTCATTGAGACTTACGTGGATACCACGGGTCGCGTAGAAAATTTTCGGATTATTTCCGGGCGCGACGATGAAGAAGTGAAGGCGCAGTTGAACCGCGCTCTGCTGTTTACCATCTTCGTTCCGGCCCAATCCTTTGGCCGGCCTGTCCCAGGGAAGGCGATCATGTCGTTTTCCCATATAAACGTGAAGGGATAAGGCTTTTGCTTGTCCAGAAGGGTCAGGCCCTCAGGGTTTGACCCTTTCCGTTTTTCTGGCCTAAACTTAAGTTTTCCCACACATTTGGAGGGGACCCCTGAAGCGGAAACTTCAAGCATTTTTCTGGTCTGTGCTGCTGCTCACTGCGGCATCCGGAACGTCTTTTGCTCAGGCCACCAAGGCGCAACTGGAGGTCAGCGAAACCTTTTTTACGCTCGCTGCTGCCTTAAACAGTTGCGGTTACGATGCCGGTTTGGATACTTCCATGCCTGTCCGCCAGACGGTGCGGACAGAAGTGCATAGTGCATTAGCGCAATCGGAGCAGACAAAGCAGGCTGGCAACACGATCTGCCAATTTTGGCTCGACCATCAGGTTCCCGGCAAAGAAAATGATGTCACACCTTATCTCTCACTTGCGCTGAACCTGGGCCCAGCACCTGAGTTCGCTCCCACGATCCCTGAAGCTGATCTGGCCCCCGACGCCGGACGTGTGCTGGGCGTTCTTTCACCGTTGAAGAAGTTTTATCAGGCAGCAAACATTGAGGCTATCTGGCGGAAACATCAAACGGAATATCAGGCGCTGGTGAATCAACTTCATGATCCAGTCTCCCAACTGCTTACGCAGACCGACCTTTATCTAAAGGTCCCGTTCAGCAATTATCCTGGCCAGAGATTCGTGATTTACATGGAGCCGCTGCTTTCCCCGGCACAGGTGGATTCGAGAAACTTTGGCGCCAATTACTACATGGTTATTTCGCCCGACCATGAAAAGCATGTGCGTTTTCCGGAAATCCGCCACACGTATTTACATTTTGTGCTCGATCCCATGGCGCTTTCTCACGGAAACACGTTGAAACAGCTGGAACCGATCCTGGAAGACGTGAAAAATGCGCCCATGGCGACGGCCTTCAAGAATGACATCTCGCTCATGGTCAATGAGTGCCTGATCCGCGCCATTGAAGCGCGCACCACGATTCCTAAATCGAATGAAGCCGCCAGAAATGCTTACGTGCAGCGATCAGTAGAAGAAGGGTTCGTGCTGACCCGGGTCCTTTACGATCAGTTGGGCGATTTTGAAAAAGATTCAACCGGGCTCAAGAATGCCTATGGCAACCTGCTGCATACCATCAGCCTGGAACACGAGCGCAAAAGAGCTCGCGAGGTTGTGTTCCGGGAACAGGCGACGCCGGAGATTGTGAGCGCAGTCCAACCCGCTCCCAATGAAGACCGCCTGCTGAATATGGCGGAGCAGAGACTTGCGGCCGGTGATCGCGAAGGCGCGCAGAAGCTGGCGAATGAGGTGCTCCAGCATAATCACGGCGGTGAAGCACCTGGACACGCGGTGTTCATTCTGGCCAGAATCGCAACCTTGACTGGAAAAATGGAAGAAGCCCGCTTAAGTTTTGAACAGGCAGTTCAATCCGTGAATGACTCCCGCATGCTGGCCTGGAGCCATATATATCTTGGCCGAATTTACGATATTCAGGAAAAGCGCGATGCTGCTGTAGAACACTATCGAGCAGCGCTGGCGACCGGCGATCCCTCTGCTGACACAAGGGCAGCCGCGGAAAGAGGCCTGACGGAGCCTTACCAGGCGCGGAAAACGGCCAAACCATGAAAAACCTTTCGCGGAATACTTTGCTCCTTCTGATCTGCTGCTCGATGAGTGCAACTCTGATCTCGCAGCAGCCGAGTGGCGGCGGTAGTAAACCAGCGCAGCCCGCAGGCAAGCACGTGCCCCAGGCCAAGACACATCCTGAATTCAATGATTACAACACTGCGTACGCTGTCGCCGGCGGCACAGCTTCAGAGAAGGCGGCTGACGACTTCGCGGCAAAATATCCCGACAGCGAATTGAAGTCTTTTCTTTATTCGAAGGCCATGCACGAGTACCAAAACGAAAATAATCCGGCAAAGATGTTGAGCGTGGGAGAGAAGGTGTTACAGCTTGATCCGGATAATTCTATTGCGCTGGTACTTACGGCAACAGTTCTTGCCGACAGCCTAAGCGATAGTGATACAGACAGGCAGGTGAAAATCGCGCGAGTCAGGAAAAATGCCTCGCATGCGCTTGAAACCGTCGATTCAAGTTTTGTGCCCCCGGCCAACGCCACACCGGAGCAGGTGACTGTATACAAGAGCACGTTGCAGTCAATGGCGCACTCGGCGCTGGGAATCGTTGCCCTGAAGACTGCGGACGACGCAACGGCGGAGAAGGAGTTAAAGCTCTCGGCTGATTTGAACCAAAGCCAGCCCGACCCTTATATCTGGTACCATCTTGCGCTGGCCCAAGACCACCAGAAAAAATATTCGGAGGCACTGGCCTCCATTAACCACGCCCTGCAAGTTATGGGCACGAATGCCGACCTGGGAAATCTTGCCAAAGGCGAGCAAAGCCGGTTGCTCACCCTTACCGGCGGGGCTTCAAAGTAGAATGCAGTTGTATTTATGAGTTCAGGGCATATAGAAGTTGCGGCCGCTCGATCCACGCCAGGGTTTCCCGGCTGGAAGCTGGTCATGGTCGAAAGCGTCACTTTGTGTCTGGCCGCCTTATTCTTTTTCACCATTTCGATCAACGCACTCGAATCGGCGATTGCTCAGAGTAATCCGCTGGAAGCGCCTTTGCCGGCACGTCCTCAGGCGCAAAGTGAACAGGAGCGCGCGGATTTCAATACCGCTTATGCATTGCAGGGCGCTGCAACTGAGGAAGCTGCGGCGATTGATTTCTCCAATCGCTATCCCACCAGCCAATTGCGCCGTTATCTTTATTCCAGCGCGATGTTGCAGTATCAGCGAGAGAACAATCCGGCAAAAATGCTCGCCATGGGCGAACGCGTCTTGGCGCTTGATCCAGACAATCCCCTGGCGCTGGTGCTTACGGCCACGGCGCTGGCGGATTCGCTGGTCGATCACGATCGCGATCGAGACAAGAAGGTCAGCACCATCAGGCACAACGCTTCGCGGGCCATCCAGGCCGCTGAAGCAGGTTATTCAGGCGAGACTGTTTACAAGACGACACTGCAATCCATGGCTTACTCAGCGCTCGGAATCATGAAGCTGAAGACTGGCGATGATGCAGGCGCGGAAAAAGACCTGAAGATGGCGACAGAGCTGGCTAAAATCCGGCCTGACGGATATGCGTGGTACCACCTGGCGTTGGCGCAAGACCATCGAAAGAAATATGCCGCCGCGCTTGGCTCGGTGGAGCAGGCATTGCAACTTGCCAGTTCCGATCCTGAATTACAGAAGCTGGCGGAAGTTGAACACGAGCGGCTGGCTGGACTGGCCAGAGGCCCGCGCAACACGTCGTCAACGGAGCCACAATGAGCTCCCTCACCATGAATTCCGATCTCGCCGCATTACAAACCGCGCTGGGACACACCTTTAAGCGCCCGGAGATGCTGGAGCGAGCGCTGACGCACAGCTCGCACGCGCATGAAGAGTCGAAAGCCGGCGGTTCGGATGCCACTGCGGAGATACTCGATAATGAGCAGTTTGAGTTTTTAGGCGATGCAGTGCTCGGGCTGGTGACAAGCCAGCTACTATTTGAGAAATTTCCTACCTTTCACGAAGGCCAGTTATCGAAACTCAAAGCGCACCTGGTGAGCGCGGAGCATCTGGTGGGAGTAGCAACCAGGATCGGATTGGGAAAATACCTGCGGCTAGGACGCGGCGAAGAGCGCAGTGGCGGACGATCAAAGGGAACGCTGCTTTCAGATGCCATTGAAGCCGTGATCGCCGCCATGTATCTGGATGCAGGGCTGGAAAAGACGCGGGAGTTCATCATCCGGCAGGTGCTGGAGTCCGAACTGGAGACGATTACCGCTGACGGAGAAAATGAATTCAGCCTCACCGATCACAAGTCCGCGTTGCAGGAATTGTTGCAATCCAGTGGCCGGCAACAGCCCGTATATGTCACAGTGAAGGAAGAAGGCCCAGACCATCGCAAGACTTTCACGGTGGAAGCTCGGATTTACATGCAGGGACAAAGCAAGATGGAATACGTGGCCCGGGCTGAAGGCGGAACAAAAAAGAAAGCCGAACAACTCGCCGCCAAACAGGCGCTGGAACATTTGCGCGGCCATACCGAGAACGAATGAGTGATCAGGATCAAACCCGGACCGGTGAAGTTTTAGCAGCGGTTCCCACGCCGGGTGAAGCTGTGCCCGCGGGGGGTGAAGTGCCCGCGCCGGGTGAAGCTGTGTCTGAGCCGACAAAGGTCGAGGCTCAGACCCTTGCATCGGATGACACCGCGCAAGCAAACGCGACACAAACCGTCCCGGAGCACAAGGGTCATCGGGAGCCGAGGGACCTTTTCGGGATACAAGCTTTCTTCACTGTCGTGATCTTCAGCATTTACGTGATCACGTTTATCGTTCAGGCGTTTCAAATTCCTTCCGGCTCCATGGAAAATACGCTGCTCGTGGGCGATTTCCTGCTGGTGGACAAGCTGCACTATGCCGGTTTGCCGGGATCGGCGCACCTGCTGCCGTACGGAAAAATCGAACGAGGCGACATTGTAGTTTTTTATTTCCCCGTCGATCCATCGCAATTTCTGGTGAAACGCGTGATTGGAATGCCCGGAGACCATATCCGGCTTCGTGACAAGATTGTTTTCGTCAACGGCAGTCCGCTCCAGGAAAATTACGCGGTGCACAAGCAATGGATGCCTGATGGATATCGCGACAACTTTCCCAATCAGCGCGGCTATTCGCGGGAAATTGATCGCCATTGGCGGTATGAGTTGTCGAATTACGTGAACGGCGGTGAATTAGTGGTGCCGCCGGACCATTATTTTGTGATGGGCGACAACCGCGACAATAGCCTGGACAGCCGCTATTGGGGATTTGTACCTCGGGCCAACATCGTGGGCAGGCCCTTGGTGATCTATCTCTCGGTCAGAGGCTCGGAACGTGGCCGCGCTAGTGATAAACTCATTCATTCAGGACAGACGCTGGCCCATCTGCTGGACATGGCGCGTTGGGACCGCATGTTTCGCCTGATTCGCTGATCAATCCATTCTGAGCAGGAACCGCATTTGTTCGAGAAGAGCAAAGAGAAAAAGCCGGAAAAGAAAAAAGAAAGCCTGCCGGAATCAATCGCCGGGATTGCTTCAGTGCTGGTATCAGGACTGTTCATCATCACGTTCATGGTGCAGGCCTTTGAGATCCCGTCGGAGTCCATGGTCAGCACGCTTTTGGTAGGCGACCATGTTTTTGTGGACCGCATGTCACCCACGTCGAAAGCCGCCTATGTGGGGCCGTTGATTCCGTACCGCGAGATCAAGCACGGCGACATTATTGTTTTCCTTCATCCGAAAGAACCTGGAATGTATGTGGTGAAGCGGATTATTGGAATCCCGGGAGACCGCATTCACCTGCGGGACGGCAAGGTTTACCGAAACGGCGAAGCCCTGAATGAGCCGTATGTGCACCATTCAGGACCAAGCTATTCTCCATATCGCGACCAGTTCCCGGCGGTCCAGCCGGATGGTGACTCGAACGTCAATCCGGAATGGCCCATGGTGATGCGCGAACATTTGAAAGACGGCGAACTTGTGGTCCCGCCCGACAGCTTTTTCGGCATGGGCGATAACCGCGACGTTAGCCTCGACAGCCGGTTCTGGGGCTTTATCCCCAGGGAAAATGTAATTGGTCGGCCCCTGTTTATTTATTGGTCCTTCGATACGCCGAAAGATCAATACGAACGTACCGCCATGGCGGACCGTGTGGGCTTTCTGGTTCATGTGATTACACATTTTTTTAGTGAAACCCGCTGGAACCGCATGTTCCATCTGGTGCACTGATCTCAATTCAGGAATACATCTTTGCTATTTAGAAGAAATCAAGATAAGCCGCAAAAGCCGGAGCGCCCAAAAGAGACATTGCCGGAATCCATCGCCGGAATTGCGTCCGTGCTGGTCGTGGGACTCTTTATTCTTACCTTCGTGGTGCAGCATTTTGAAATTCCCTCAAGCTCCATGGAGCGGACACTGCTCATAGGCGATCACGTGTTTGTCGATCGGCTCACACCATTGGACAGGGGGACAATGGGCTGGCTGCTGCCATACCGTGGGATTCACCGCGGAGACACCGCCGTCTTCCTTACTCCCAATCCTTCCGAACAGGGAATGTATCTAGTCAAGCGCATCATTGGAGTGCCAGGGGACCGGATAAGGCTGCACGATGGTGTGGTCTACCTGAATGGAGTGCGGCAGGCGGAGCCCTATGTGGTGATTCGTAGAGGCGACCACGACGAATATCGTGATGAGTTTCCCAACGGACTCAGCTACGGCATTGGCCAGATTTCTCCGGAATGGACTGCGACACTCCAGGCGAATATCCGAGGCGAAGAGGTGGTCATTCCACCGGGCCATTTTTTTGCCATGGGTGACAATCGCGATAACAGCCTGGATAGCCGCTATTGGGGCTTTGTGCCCAGAGAAAATATCATCGGGCGTCCGCTGGTTGTGTTCTGGTCATTTGACGTGCCCGGAGATAATGGTGAGCCGAAACCCATTGGCGATCGAGTGGCTGCTTTTGTCAACGTCACCGTACATTTTTTTAGTCTCACCCGATGGAACCGCATCTTTCATCTGGTGCGTTGATTTGGTGCATATTTCATGAGCTCTACCAGAAAAAAAGTCGTTGCTGTTGTGCTGGTAGTGCTGGCATTGTGCATTTTTCTGCCTCCCAACATCAATGGCGCACGCTTTAAGAACCGGCTGGCCTCAACTTTGAGCGCGGCCCTGGGTAGGGAAGTAAAGGTTGGGTCAGTCAAGTACCGCCTGTTCCCGCGTCCCGGATTTGATCTTTACGACTTTAAGGTGATGGACGATCCTGCTTTCGGCGCGGAACCACTGCTTTTTTGCGGTAAGGTCACAGCCGATCTGCGACTGACTTCTTTGTGGCAAGGCCGGCTGGAAATCGCCAATCTTAAGCTTACCGATGATGTTGCTCCTCCCAGCCTGAACCTTGTTTACGCGGGCGACCATTGGAATTTGGAATCGTTGCTGTTGCGCGTTGAGCAGGTGCCGACCGCGCCAACAGCAAAACGTCGAGCCGAGCAGCGCTCCCGCTTTCCTTACATTGAAGCCAGTGGCGGGCGGATCAACCTGAAGCTTGGCCAGGAGAAGAAGCCTTACGCTCTCACCAATGCCGACTTCGCTTTCTGGCTGGCCGCGGAAGACACGTGGCACATACGGCTGGAAGGCCATCCTGTCCGCACGGACATGAACCTGAACGATACCGGCACCGTCCGCGTTGACGGCGATGTAAAACGTTCCGCGAACCTTCGCGACATGCCGGTAAAGCTGCAACTTTCATGGGAAAAGTCGCAATTAGGACAATTTTCGAGTCTGGTCATGGGCCACGACAAAGGGTGGCGTGGAGCGTTGGATGCAACCGCGGAAGTTGCGGGTACCCTGGCGGATCTGCATATTAGTGGTACCGCTGACTTAGATAGCTTCCGCCGCTTCGATATCAATCGGAACGCCATGCCGCGCGTCCGTACTCGCTGTCTGGGCGACTACACCAAAGCAAGTCTGAATCTCAAATGCGACACACCTTTGGGTACCGGCGGTCTTTTGATGACAGCACATTTTACGCCAAGCGCGCAGAACTATGATCTGTCTCTAGTGGCGAACCGTGTGCCTCTTTCTCTGCTGGCGGCGGTTGCACGCCAGGCCCGGCGATCACTCCCGGATGACTTCACAGCCAGCGGCGACCTGAATGCCGCGTTTGGTTTCCACTGGCACGCTGGTGTGCGTGATTTTCATGGAACAGGCATGAGTACGCCGTTCCTGCTGCAGTCCTCGGCTGGCGACAAACCTTTTCCCGTAAGCGCAATCAGGTTCCACATTGGCGCGGGTGATACTCCAACTGCGTTGGTCGTAAAAAAGAAAAAATCCAGTGCCCCGGCTCAACCGACACCGGTAGTTGCTCCCAGCGCCGCTTATGATTCGAGTTCGCTCACGGTTGATGCTTTCTCCGTGCAGATGGGACCGTCAACCACGCTTGAACTGCAAGGAAGCCTGGATAGCAAGGGCTACTTCGTAAGCGCCAAGGGCATGGTGCCAATGGAAAGACTTCTGGCGTTTGGCCGTACCACTGGATTCCATTCACAAATTTCAAATACAACAGCTTCAGCGTTGGTGGATTTAAACGTCAGCGGTCCGTGGGCAAACTTTGCTGCGCCAAAACTTCACGGCACAGCACACCTGCAAAACCTGGCGGCATGGATCCCCGGCGTGAAAGACCGGCTGGTAATGTCGGAAGCTGACGCGCAGATCACCGATACCGCGCTGGTGCTCAGTAAAATCAATGGCCAGTTTGAGCATAGTCCAATTGCATTCACCGGCCTGGTGAGCAGTCCGCTCAACTGTACCGGCACCACTCCTTGTCCACTGCTGTTTGATCTGCATCTGGATTCGCTCGCTGTACCCGATATCGCGGAGTTGGTGGGTTTTACAAATAAGGGATGGAGTCTGCCTTTCCTTTCTGGATCGGAAAATAAGCTGCCGGATTTCCGGGCTGAGGGAAGTCTAGCCGTAGGCGAATTAAACATTGCCGACGTGCCGCTGGAAAAATTCGCCGCACATATTGAACTGGGCGATCATGGGCTTACAGTAAACCGAATAGCTGCCAGGGTCGGTGGCGGAACTACGCAAGGCGAATGGAAGATTGATTGGAGTGGGAGCCAGCCTCGCTATATCGGCAGTGGTTCCCTGGAAGGCGTTACGCTGGAGCGGGTGAGCCCGCAGAACACCGTCGCCGGTCAGGTGGCGCAATGGATCGCCGGCAGGGCCCAGGTAAGTTATTCGACCCATTTTGAAGGCAAGACGCCCCAGGAAATGGCGGCTAGCGCCGGAGGCAGGGTGGAGTTTCAGGTGAGCAACGGAACATCGCGGGCGTTGGCGCTTGATGCTGGCCGACCCCTCAGGTTCGTCGGCGCGCAGGGAGCGCTCGAAATCGATAAACAAGCCATAAAAATCCTGCCAAGCAAATTTAGGGCAGAGAACCGCATCTATCAATTGAGTGGGACTATGTCTCTGGCCAACAAGCAGGCAAAACTGAAGGTGAATACCAGTGGCACTCAGTGGGAAATCACTGGGACTCTGGAAAAGCCGGAAATTACGCCGCAACCGTTGACCGCGCAGGCGGCTCCCGCGCACGCTAAATGATCTCAAGAATCGTTCTAACAATATTATTGGTGGCGAGCGTCATTTTTATCGTCCAGGAAGGCCCTGCCTCCGTGCAGCAAGCATCTTCTGGGCCTAAGTCAGCTACTTCCCAACAACCTTCAACCAAATCGACCAATTCACAACAGAGCTCTGGACACCGGCTCGCTGACAGCTTGCAAGTCAAACTAGACCATATCCAGCAGAATGGCGAACAAACGCATCCTGATCAGTCGCCTACCGTGATGACCGAAGAAGAAGTCAATGATTACATTGCTGCCGGCAGGATCGTGCTTCCGCAGGGCGTGAAGAAGCTGAAGCTGGAAGGGCGCAGCGGGGTTGTAACGGCCTTTCTGAATGTTGACTTCGATGAAATCCGGGCAGGACAAAATTCGTCCAACCCCATGCTCTCACTGTTCAGTGGCCAACATGACGTTCGAGTTGAAGCGGATGCATCCGGCAGCGGTCGCGAAGGACGCGTGCATGTGCGGGAAGTGGATATTGATGGATTCAGTGTGCCGCGGATGGCCCTGGAATATTTTGTCAGCAAATACATTACGCCCAAATACCCCAATGTGGGCATTGATTCCCAGTTCCAGTTGCCCAACAAGATTGACGTGGCTACAGTTGGCTACCACAAGGTTACGGTCACCCAGAAGTAAGCTTTGGCCGTCCGCGCCTGCCGTGTTTCCGATAAAATAATTGTCATGCTTAAACACATGCGCTGGAATGATGTTGAACTGGAAAAACTGAATCCTCTGCTGGATCGCCAGATGATCACGGGCGAAAACCTGATGCTGGCTCGCGTGCTGTTAAAGAAAGGCTGCGTAGTACCGGAGCACAGCCATTTAAACGAACAGCTCACTTACATTGTGGAAGGAGCGCTGAAGTTCTGGATTGATGGCAAGGAAATTATTGTCCGGACGGGCGAAGTGCTCTGCATCCCTCCGCACATGCCGCACAAAGCCGAAGCTATTGAGGACACAGTCGACCTGGATGTGTTCTATCCGCCGCGCCAGGACTGGCTAAACAAGTCAGACGTTTATCTGCGCAACGCGGAGCCCGCTGCCAGCCGCTAGCTCAGGCTCTCGTCGGCTTGCTGAACGCTAAGTCAGCTGAGAATTCATAGGGAGGCTGATTCGGAGAAAATAACCAGCCTCCCCGGTGGTGGATTCACTGCGTTACGCAGTTCAAGCTGAAAACGGCAACGCGCACTCGAGATCAAAGTGGTCTCGGCACAGGGGATCACTCCCGAGCGCGATGATCCATTGATCTTCGTTACGCCGACGCTTCTGGGGGAGGAAAAAGCTGTCCGTGCCAAATGCGCCGCAGTCGTGTTCAGTTGCCGTCTCCTGTCCCTGGTTAATCGCTGCGCCGGTCGAGCGGGCCAGCGCGTTGCAATGTTGAGCGCGAACTATTCCACACCCCGATTAGCGGGATCGTGATGTAAAACCAGAACGCCGCCCGTCCCCAGGGCACACTCCAACCACCACACTACTCCGTGCGCTTAGACCTCGTCTTGCACAGCACGGCTTGCACTTCGTTACCGGAATTTCGAATCGAAGCTGCTGATAATGGCTTTTTCATTTCAACACTAATGATTTAAGGGCGGATTAGCGTTTCATTAAAATTTCTCATCCGACATTTGCAGAAGATGGTCATCGAAATCCCAAGAAGTGGATGCCGCATGCCAATCGACGCGAGCAGTCTTGAGGAGCTGATAGCTAGAAACTAAGAAACATCCAGTCCTATGGATTTCATCAGTTCTATTCCATTGCTGGTGGTGACGACACCGGGGCGGAGACAATAGTCAAATGACAGCCTGTCATCTTCAAAGCGTTCCTGGAAGTGGGCGTTGCGCACATGCTCAGGAAAAACTTGTTCCAGAGAAGTTAAGGCAAGATCGTGGGTTGTGACAAGACCAATGGCCCCGTTGCGGAGTAGTGTACGGAGCACGCCTTCCGTGCCCACGCGCCGATCATGCGAGTTGGTGCCCTGCAAGACTTCATCAAGCAAAAATAAGGCTGGCTGCGACGATGAAAGGTCTACTACCTGTCTGAGTCTCTTAATTTCGGCATAGAAATGAGAGATGCCCTTCTGCAATGAATCAGAGACGCGCATGGAAGCGCCAACCGCAACGTGGGACAGCCGCAAACGTGTTGCTCGAACAGGCGCGCCCATCATTGCCAAAACCGCATTGATTCCGACCACGCGGAGATATGTGCTTTTGCCTGACATGTTAGATCCACTTACTAGAAGCACCTGACTGTCTCCTCCCAGACGAACGTCGTTGCGTACACATTTATCGGCAGGCAAAAGAGGATGGCCTAGAGCATCGCCATGGAAGCAGATTTGATCCTCAAGCTGCGCGAATTCCGGAAACGGGTCTAGAGGATGTTCGTAAGCGTAGGCCGCAATCGAAGTGAGCGCTTCGATTTCTCCAACCACATCTAGCCAGGCTTCTATGCCGCTGCCGTATGTGCGACGCCAGCGCTCCAGCGCAAAAGCAATTTGCATGGAGTAAAGCAGCGGGATATCAAAGATGCGCACGAACCAGTTATGGCGTGAATCGTCCAGATCAGCCAGCGTGTCCAGCCGGGCGATGCAAGCAGAGGGCGGCTGGCCGTGGGTGAGAAGCCGGGCCTGAAGCTGCTGGAGCATGGGAGAATCAAACTTTTCAACTTCAACGCGCTGCAAAAGAAGAGCCAGTGAATCGAGATCTTTGTGAGTGTCGCCTACGCGGGCAAAAATCTTTTCCAGCCGATGGCGCGCTCGGGATGTAATGATGCCATTGATCAGCAGCGAAATAATAAAAGGCGTCCACATCACCATGAACCCAAAGACCAGCGCAGCTATGCTGAAAACGGCCAGACCTGCGGCCCACCAACGGCCATCCTTTAGGCCGCTTTCTTCTCGAGCCCAGGCGATCAGCGCCTCGGGTTTGGCGGCGATACGCTCGCTTTCGCCAGAGACTGCCAGTTCTTCGCGAAAGTCGAGCTGTGGCTTTAGTTCGGCAACCGCGGGCTGCCGCTCCTGGATTTTCTGCACATCGGCATGAGTCAGCAGCCAGCGTGCCAGGCATTGCTTGCCCATGTTAGTGCGTGCGGTAGAGAGCAACTGGAACAGGCTGCCTTCGCCCAGAATGTCCAGGTCTTCCGCGTAGGGATGCAGTGGATCTTTGAATTCTTCACCCGTTTCACCACTGCCGGCCCAGCGATCTTCCATCCGCGCAAGCCCGCGGCCATAAACAGAAACCGCTCGCTTCGCCATATTGAGCGCAGTTAGTACACGGCGGTGTGCGACAACGAGGACAACAAACAAAGCGATGGGAATTAGCAGCCAATAAAGGGATGGAGAGCCAGTCTTCCCGGTAATCCAGCACTGAATGAATATCACCACGAAAATGGCAATGCGAACATTCCCGAGCCACAGATGCTTGCGCTGAAGCTGTGTCGCAGAGGTCTGTCGTTCGCGCATCCTATCTGAATATTCGGCTTTATGTGATGCATGGCTGGATTCTGCCGCTACTTCGGCAACCGATTCGGTCATGATGGCTTTGTCCATCATTCTGTATTCTGGACGCTCTTTGCCGCAAAAGCAAAGCCAACGCTCCAGCGATCTCGGGGTCGTGAGTTTACATGGGCAGGAAAAAGCAAAGCTTTTAGGCGGAATTATGTCGGAAGGAATAAGGCTGTTTTAACAGTATTCACAAAGCCTTGGGGGCACGATCATAAATGAAGCTTATCTAAGGAGCGATTAAGATGAACAGAATTCTGCCGTGTTCAGCAGTATTCTTGCTTTTACTGCTTGTTGCCGCCCCCATTAAGAACTCTGGTTTGCAATCGACACAAACTGCCGCGGCTTCCAGTACTCCAACGCTAGAGGGTCACGACAGCCCCGAGCATCCCAAATGGAGCTACAGCGGCGCTCTTGGACCCCAACACTGGGCGGAAGACTATCCTGACTGTGGTCGAAAAGACCAGTCTCCTATCGATATAAGAACTTCGCAGAACGCTAAATTGCCGGAAATCGAATTTCACTATCAATCCTCACCGTTGTTCATAGAAAACAATGGACACACAATCCAGGTTGATTTTCCGGATAGCGGGGCTTCGGCCAACACTGTCACAATCGGCGGCGAAGAATACAAGCTCACGCAATTTCATTTTCATCAGCCCAGTGAGGAAAAGCTGCAAAGACGTTCCCAGGACATGGTGGTGCATCTGGTGCATGTGCGAGGTGAAGGTGTGTACATGCGGCTGGCTGTGGTTGCAGTGCTTCTGAAAGCTGGTGCGGCCAACTCCCTTATCGAGACACTATGGCAGCACATTCCCAAAGAAGTGAGCCATGAACCTGAGAAAATTCCGAATGTGAATATCAATCCAGACGAGCTATTGCCGAAAAACCAAGGCTATTACACTTATCTGGGATCGCTTACGACGCCGCCATGTACGGAAATTGTGACCTGGTATGTTTTGAAATCTCCAACACAACTCTCAGCCGAACAAGTGGAGACCTTCAAAAAATATTATTCAAAGAATGTGAGACCCGTACAGCCGCTGGATGGCAGGACCATTCGAAAAACGCAATGACCTGCGTACAGCGGCTGCCCGGCAATCGCTGCTGAGAATTACCAGACTCTACAGGCGTTCGCGGGCGCCATGGGCTGGCCCGCTTTGCAGCCGAATGCTTTTTGAAATTCCGGCATGTTGCGCACAACTCCGTTTACGCGCCACTTTCCGGGAGAGTGCGGATCCACGCGGACCAGCATTCTCGATAGTTCCGGAGTCGTGTTCTGGCACCAGACGCGGCCAAAACCCAGGAAGAAGCGTTGATCAGGCGTGTAGCCGTCAATTTTTTTGTCGGGATCTTGTTTTGCCTGGGCCATCATGTCATGCAGCGCCATCAA
>Ga0105245_10002329_pt1 | contig 17177 bp, 12 predicted proteins | sample KBSM54metaG_FD_81523 | JGI IMG/M metagenome (GOLD analysis project Ga0105245, IMG submission 81523) | Miscanthus rhizosphere microbial communities from Kellogg Biological Station, Michigan, USA - KBS M5-4 metaG | ecosystem: Host-associated > Plants > Roots > Rhizosphere > Soil | place...
CCTACCGGCGTGCCCCCGATTGAAGCTTGAACTCGCACCTCCGGCGCGGCGCCCGATCCGGTGACGACTGCCTCGACCAACGCGGGGCGCCCCGCCACCAAGAAGAAGAGCGGCCAGCTCGGCTCCATGACGTGCGTTTGTGCAAACGCGAAGTGCTCGATCTTCGCGCTGGGGTTGGCTGCACCCGAACAGGTGGCGGCGTCCGCCGGCTCGGGGAGCGTGTAGTCAGTGGGCCGATACGCGGGCGAGAGCGGATTGGTGACGAGCGCGGCGCTTCCCCCTGCGCCCGAGGCGCCGAGCCCACCACTGCCACCCGAGCCAGCGGCGGCGCCCGCCGCGCCCGCACCGCTGCCGCCAGATCCCGACTGACCAGCCGCCGAATTACCAGAAAAACCGCCTATTTGGCCGCCGTTACCGGCACAAGCCGCGCCGCAGGAGCTGGCGCTACCGGTGCTACTGCAACCGGTTCCCCAAATCGCGGACAAGGGAGCGACCAGGAGCGCGAAACCAAAGCTGCCGGCAGCGTGACGCTTGGCTAGATTTCTCATCGCTCTCTTTGTCGATCAGCGGGGCGCCGCGGGTCACGCGGGACACGAGATACCGTTCACGTACAAATTTTCCCGGCTCGATTGGGACTTGACCTTCACGTGCGGTGAGCGATCGAAATCAGCGCGCGGCTCGGCCATTCCGCATTTGGTTCAATGGCTTCAGCGCGCGCCAGCCATTGGCGAAAGCGCGGCCACTGCGCTCGTCAAAGGAAAGCACCATGACTCGATCCGAAGCTACCGAACCACGCAAGACTTGTTACCCCACACGCACTCTTTGCGTGAAGGCATTGGGCACTTGGGCAACGCTTGCGCTCTGCGGTGCACTGGGCGCGTGCTCATCCGGTGGAACTAGCAGTTCGAACACGGCAGCGGGCGGCTCGGCCGCTGGCGCATCGGTGGCAGGCAGCGGCAACAGCACGGGCGGCGCAACCAATTCTGGCGGCAGCAACAGCGGCGGCGTAGGGGGTGGCAGCGCAGGGTCCGAGAGCGCGGGCACGAACAGTGGCGGGATGAGTGGCAGCAGCGTGGGCGGCTCGAGCGGCGGCAGTGCGGGCGTGACGAGCGGCGGCGGCGCGGGCATGACGAGCGGCGGCTCGGGCGGCGCGGGAGGCAGCGCCGCCGGCAGCATGGGGCTGGGCGGAACGACCGATAGCCTCGGAACGATCAACGGTTCGCCCGCGGTGCAGAAGCTGCTGGCGCTCACGAGCCAGTGCACGGCCGCCAACAAAATCGCGAGCGACACCGGCAAATTCTCCACTGACGCCGGCACGACCGTGCATGTCTGCAGCTTGGCCGGCAAGAGCGGCACGGCGGATGCGGGTGGCGCGTTGTACTGGAATGCGGACATGGATATCGATTGCGATGGCATCACCACGGCCAATTGCCCCGGGCCGAAGGGCAGCCCGGATCACGATCCGAGCTACTACAATCAAACCGCGTTCAGCGGCCCGAACAGCACGGCGCTCACCTCCGAAAAAGATCCGTACGTCGTCATCCCCGAAGAGATCAAAGGCGTCGATCAGCAAAACGGCGGCAACATCGTGGCAGTGATTTACCAAGACAAGATCGAGTTCGCGGTGTTCGGCGACACCATCGCTTACCAAGCGGGTGACTCCGGTGAGCCGATCGGAGAGGCCTCGGTGCGCACCGCCAAAGGGCTCGGTATCCCGGCGAGCCCGGCAACGGGCGGCGTGGGCAGCGGCGTGACTTACATCGCCTTCACGGGCCCCGGTTCCCAACCGAAAGACATGGAAGACATCGCGGAGATCCAAGCGCTGGGCGCGAAGCTGCTCCTGAGCTTGCTCGCAAACAACCCGTAAACTGCTGGATTCGGTGTTCGGCCCGGGCTACGCGTGCCACAGACCGCTCGTGAGATCGAGCGCAACGTGACACAGGATGCCAGCGATCAAGCTACCTCGCGCGCGAGCCATCACGCCGAAGAGCAAACCGTAAGCGGCCACGCGAAGTGCAACGCGTGGCCCTTGCTCCAGGTGCGCAATCCCAAACACGATCGCCTGCAACGAGACCCCGAGTAGCGCACGGTGAGTGAAGGCAGTGAGCTGCTGCTGCAGGTAACCGCGATACACGACTTCTTCGCAGAAGCCGACGCTCGTCGCGATCAGCACCCAAGTGAGGCGCTCGGCCTCCGTGCTCGGCAGAAGTGACGTGACCGCGGCGTTCCGCCCCACACCGGTGTAGTGCGCGCTCAGCGACTCGAGCGCCACGATCAGCAGCCAACCGCCCACGGCGCACGCGCTGTCCGTGGCAGCGCGCCTCACGTTGTTCCAACGTTTTCCGAGCAGTTCGGGGAGCGCGTTGTGGCTGCGACCGACGCGAGCCACGCAGAAGACGAGGCCCCACTGCACCAGGAAAAGCGGCGCATATTGGCTCCAAATTCGCGATCCGGTGGCGTGCGCGGGCGGGAGCGCGCCGCTCGCGCGCTGCACGAGCGTGCCGGCGAGCGCCACCGCGAGCACCACGGAAACGAACGCCGCCGTGTGCCAACGCGGCGCCAATGCGCTCGGCTCCGTTTCCTGTACCGATGACGCTGCTCTGCTCACGAAAGGTACCTTGGCAAGCTCTTTGCTTTGGTGAGGATTGCACGGTTCACGATGAACCGCACGACAACAGCATCACCTTGGAGCACGCCATGATTACCGAAGCAATCACGACCACCACTCCCGTTCTCGCCGCCGGCTGGGCGTTCTTGTACCTGCTCTTCGGAGGCGGTCTCGGTGGTGCAGCGCTGATCTTTTTCGGGTTGAAGCTGATCGGTCGCTGAACGTTCGACAGACGCGGGGTGACGTCAGGTGCGGCTCAGCGCGGCATCTCGACGGCCGGCCCCGCGCTGCGCGAAGCCGCCGGGAATAGCGGCAAGTAGTCCGCATAGCCGGCCGCGGCGAGCTCAGCCACGGGGATGAAGCGCAGAGCAGCAGAATTGATGCAATAGCGCTGCCCCGTCGGCGCCGGGCCGTCATCGAAAACGTGGCCGAGGTGTGAGTCCGCGCCGCGCGAACGAACTTCGGTGCGATCCATGCCCAACGTGCCATCGGACCGCGACTGAATGCGTGCGGCATCGACAGGACGAGTAAAGCTCGGCCAACCCGTGCCCGATTCGAATTTGTCGCGCGAGCTGAAGAGCGGTTCACCGCTCACTGCGTCGACGTACAAGCCGTCTTCGTGGTTGTTCCAATATTCGTTTTGGAACGGCATTTCCGTGGCTGACTCTTGGGTGACCTGGTACGCGAGCGGCGAAAGCTTGCGCTTCAGCTCGGCCGCACTGGGCTTGCTGTAGGTGCGCGCGACAGCAGCGCTGGATAGAGCTGCCGCAGGGCTGCGGGGGGCGCTCGAAGCATTCGCCGCCGGTGCTGGCGCCACGGTTCTGGAGCAAGCCGCGACGGCAAGAAACAGCGCCGCCACGCCAGAACGGCAGACCACGGCCCAGCGATTTCGCGGATCTCGATGCGTCATGGCAAAGTTACGCGTCGGCGCAAAAACGGTTACAGCGCATCGTTCGCGGAGGCGTTTTGCTCGACCACCGTGGCCGAAGCCACGAGCTCCGCAATGCGCGCCATGAAGTCTTCGTGCACGAAGGGCTTGGCGAGAAATGCGACGCTCTCGGGTTCTTCAGCTAGCGGAATGACGTGCTCGCGGCGATAGCCGGAGATGAACAGCATGGACATACCAGGCCGGCTTTCGCGCAAGCGTGCCGCAAGCTCAGGCCCGCTCAGCCCGGGCATCACGACGTCGGAGACGAGCACGTGGATCGGCCCTGGGTGAGCGTGCGCCAAGCTCAGCGCTTGTTCGGCATGGCTCGCAATCAACACTTGGTAACCACCGCGCCCCAACATGCGCGCGGCCACCCCACGCACCGATGCGTCGTCCTCGACGAGCAGCACGGTGGCGCTACGCCAAGCGCTGGGCGCGACCGAGCGGACCTGGCCGACATCAGTGGCAGGGGCGGCCGCAATCGGCAGGAACACGCGAAACCGGCTGCCGTGCTGCAGTTCGGATTCGACACGCACTTTGCCACCGCTCTGATCCACGACCGCATACACCGTGGCGAGGCCGAGCCCGGTACCTTGACCCACGCCCTTGGTCGTAAAAAACGGTTCGAAGACGCGCAGCCGCGTCTGAGAATCCATCCCCGACCCCGTATCACTCACGGTGAGCACTGCATATTCGCCGCCGTCGAGACCGTCTTCGATGCGGCCGTGGGCGAGGTGCTCGGTTTCGATGGCCACCGTGCCGCCGCTGCTCATCGCGTCACGCGCGTTGGTGACCAGATTGATGATCACTTGTTCGATCTGCGAAGGGTCGATGCGAATGAAGAGGGGCCCCTCGTACAGACTGACTTTCAGCGTCAAGTGAGCGCCGATCAGGCGGCGCAGCAAACGTTCGGTCGTGCCGACGACCTGGTTCAAATCCAAATTCTCGAGGCGCGCACTTTGGCGCCGGCCAAATAGCAAGAGTTGCTTCACGAGGTCCGCGCCACGCGCCGCGGCATCGCGAATTTCTGCCAGCGGAACGCGCGCCGACTCGGCCGTCTTCGGGTCGGCGACCAGATCGTTCGAGTTACCGAGCACGACCGTGAGCAGGTTGTTGAAATCGTGAGCCACGCCGCCCGCTAGACGACCAATCGACTCCATGCGCTGAGCTTCACGAAGCGCGTCGGCTTGCCGCTGCAGCGCCTCACTGCGCTCGGCCACGCGTTGCTCGAGGGTGCGATTGGTTTCTTCGAGCCGCTCGCGTGCGCCCGAGAGCTCACCCAGCAGCGCCTCGTTTCGAAAGCGGAAACGAAACGCATCGCCGAGCGCTCGCTGATTCACGCCGGCCACGAAGAACAGCGCAAAGCCATAGATCACGAACATGGCGCCCATCGCCAGGTGCGCCGAATCGGAGACCCACAGCGCACGCGCGATCATGCCCGCGAGCGCCGGCAGCACGAACGCGACGAACGCCGGGAAGTAAGCCGAGAGCGTGCCCGCGGCTGCGGCGGTCATGCCGCCGATGGCGAGCGGCAGCACGAGCTGGGCGGTCGAACCACCGCGCCCGAACAACAGAAACCCGCCAAGCCCCCAGGCCGAACCCGAAAACGCCGAACCCACCGCAAACCAGCGGCCCCAGCGCGGCGCGTCATCCGGCACGAAGGGCGCGCGCCAATAGCGGCGGTGCAGCACGAAACGCCCCACGCTGGCCGATGCGATGGCCACGAACCAGCCGCCGAGTAGGTCGTGCGACGCCTCCCCCCAAAGTAGCGCCGCGAGGATCGCGGCGTTCACGACATTGGTGACGAAAGCGGCAATCCCCCGACGATAGAGCGAGCGAACCTGCTCCCCGAGAACTGCCACCTCTGTCATCAGTCGGTCCATTCTAGCGCCCTCGCCGCAGAAGTTCGAACAATTCGGGAAGCCAAGGACTGATTTCGACTTTGCCGCCAGTCGTCGATTGACGATCTGACTAGCCACCTCGGGAGCAGTCGGTTTCACCCGCGAGGCTTGTGAAATAGGGTTTTGGGGAGACATCGAGTCTGACACGCACCGACCTGCAGTCCTGCGCTGGAATCGCGCGGGCTACTCGTGCTGAGTGCAGGGGGCGTTCGCACCGCGACAGGCGCAGCCGATCTCCAGCCTCGATTTGCGTCTGCTGCGCGGATTTTCTGGGCCTTCACGCGGGGGTGGTCCGGCGACCGGGGGCGAACCGTGATCGCGCCGAGCGCGTGATACTATTCTTGCCCTTGGCTGCTTCTGCTCACCCCGCGGCTGTCAAAGCCCCCGCCTTCCCAGAAATGATCGGGAAGTACCGGCTTTTGTTGCCCATTGGGTTTGGCGGCATGGCCACCGTGTACCTGGCTCGAAACGAGGGCCCGGCTGGATTTCGGCGCGAAGTGGCACTCAAATGGGTCTCGGCGAACGTCCCCGGTTTCCCCGATCTGGCCACGCACTTGCTGCGCGAGGCGCGCATCGTCGGGCAAATCCGCCACCCGAACGTGGTGCAGATGGTGGACGCCGACGAGATCAGCGACGGCATCTATCTCGTGATGGAGTACGTGGAAGGCGGCACGTTGGCCGCACTCGCGGCCCACGCGCTCAGCGAGCAAGCACCACTTCCACTACCGATCGCGCTTCGTATCTTGGGTGACGCGCTGTCCGGGCTGCACGCGGCTCATGAATTGTGTGACGCGGAGGGTCGTCACCTGGAGCTCGTGCATCGCGATTTTTCCCCGCAAAACATCTTGATCGGCGTGGAGGGTGACGTAAAGCTCGGTGATTTCGGGATCGCCAAAGTCGAGCACACGAGCCACCGCACGCGCACCGGCATCGTGAAGGGCACGGTGAGCTACATGTCGCCGGAACAGGTGCGCGGCCAGCCCCTCGACCGGCGCAGCGACTTGTGGTCGGCCGGCGTCGTCGCCTGGGAGCTCTTTGCGGGCAAACCCTTTCACGACAAACGGGAGGCCATCGCCGCTGCCATGAGCACGCTCACCGGGCGGATCCCGCGGCTGCGGAGCGTGCGCCCCGAGTTGCCCGAGGCGTTGGACGAAGCGGTCGCACTCGCCCTCACGCGTACGCCCGCGCGGCGTTGTCAGACGGCGATCGAGTTGCGCGAACGCCTCCTCGCCGCCGCTGGCGTCGCCCCGGCGAGCACCGATGAGCTCTCCGCTTACGCGCGGCTGGCTTTCGCGCCGGAGCTCGTCGCGCGGCGCGCCCAGATCGAACTCGGGCGTCCCGTCGCCAGCGAACCTTTCGCGGCACCGCCCGAACCGGCCCCCCTCATCGCGTCACCACCGGCTCCGCGCAGTCGACGCGGCTGGTTGGCGGTCGCGGCACTGCTCCTCGTGGCTGCCGCGATCGGCGTCCGCTCTTGGCGCGGTCACCCACGCGCGGCGACGCCAGAAAGCGCGCCCGCAGTCCCGGCAGAGCCGGCAAAAACCACGCTCACCGAGCGCGTCTCTGCGCCGCCCGAACCGGCGAACAGCGAGGCGCGGAGCGATCGCAAACCGCCACCTTCGAGCCCGGCACCGCCGGCGCCACGCAGCACTCGTGCAACGGGCAAGGGAGCGATAGACTCGAGCGCCCCGAAGCAACCCTCTCATCCCGCCACCGAAGCCGGCACGAGCGTGGCTCCGCCGGCAGCGCCACCTCTCGCCGATAATCCCTACGCGCACCCTCGTCCGGACTCGAAATGAAGCGCATTGGCGCGTTACCCTGGCAAACCTCAGTCGCCCACAGCGGCGTCGCTGCGCTCTTGATCTTGGGTTTGCTCTCGAGCGTCGCGCACGCCGAGGATCCGACACGCGCCGCCGATGATCTGTTCCACGCGGCCACCGCGGCCTATCAGCGTGGTGAATATTCAGCGGCGGCGCGCGCCTTCGATGAAGCTCAGCGCCGCGCCCCACGCGCGGAAACCAGCTATAACGCCGGCATCGCATGGGAGGCGGCGGGAGATTTGCTCAGGGCCGCCAACGCGTTTCGCGTCGCACTCGCCACGGGTCCGCTTCCCGAACGGCTCGAGAGTGACGCCCGCGCCCGGCATGCGCGCCTCGCCGCGCCCTTCGCCGAGCTCGACATCGACGGACCGCCGAGCGCAACCGTGGAGATCAGCGGCGTGCTCCGCGACCACCCGCCCATCGCCACTTACATCGAGCCAGGCAGCTACCGAGTGTCGATCGAGTATGCGCTCGGCAAACCGGAGTCGCGCTCGATAGTGCTGGAAAAAGGCCGCAAATCGTCGCTGATTTTCCGCGAACCGCCCGCTCCCCAGCCGAGCGCGCCGAAAGCCGCCCCGACGGCCGCCAGCACGTCGTGGCAGCTCGTGATGGGCATCACCGCACTCGGCGCAGCAGGCATCGGCGCGGGCACCGGGCTTGCGCTCGGCGCGCGGGGGCTCACGGCGCGCGATCGCTTCAACGAAAGTGGGCACACCGATGCCGGCGCACGTGATCAAGCGCTCTCGCTTCGAACCGATGCCGACATCGCGTTCGGCGCGGCTCTGGCTTGCTCGGCCGTGGGCGTCGTGCTGCTCCTCGAGCGACCGCACAACCCGGCAACCGCGGCGACGCTGCGCATTGGGCCCGGTTCATTGACTTTCGGAAGCCGCTTCTGAGGAACAGTCGTGTCACGAAGCAATGCTCATCGCTCGAAGCGCGCGCCCCGTGGCGCGCTGGCGATGGTTGCGTTGAGCGCAGCCTGGGCGGGCTGTTTCTACGGCGTTGCGGACCTCGTGCCGAGCGCGAGCGGTGCGGCGGGTCAGCCCGCAGGCGGTGACGCGGCGGGTGGCAACGCCTCGGGCGGGACGGCGGGTGATGGCTCGCTCGGTGGTTCGAACGCAGCCGGCAGCGCAGGCTGCACGGCGGCCGACGTGGATTGCGAATATCGGCAACGCTGCGACTCGAGCTTGATTCCGCGGCTGTTCGTCAGTGGTCAGTCGGGTCCATACGCGATCGCAGCCGATAAAACCTCGGTATTTTGGAGCGATCGCGACGCGATGACGCCCGCAACGGGTCGCATTCGACGGCGCGACTTGAGCAGCGGCACGAACCCCGTGGTCACGCTCGATCTCGCCACCGATCAGCCCGACCCAAGCTCGATCGCGATCGACGCCAATTTCGTGTATTGGCTGACCTCCGATGGCAACATCTCGCGCGTGAATCGTGACGTCGGCGACGGCGGCGCGCCGCCGATCGACGTCATTGCCAGCGACCAACACCAACCGAGTGGTCTCGTCCTGGACGACGGCTTCGTCTACTGGTCGAGCCGCATGAGTCCGGTCATTTCGCGGCGCGAGAAGGCGCCGCCGCGCGCTGCGGTGCAAGTGCTCGCCACCAGCGAAGCCAAACCCAATCTACTCGCCGAAGACGCGACGAACGTGTATTGGACGACCAGCAGCGGTTTCGTCGAGTCCGTCGCAAAAGCGGGCGGCATGCCGTTCGAGCTCGTCACGCCGACCACGCTCGGAACCGTGCTCGGCATCGACTCCCTTTCGAGCTTCGAAGCCGCGGGCATCGCGGTAGACAGCGATTGGGTCTACTTCCGCGCGCGCGGCTTGCGCGTCCCGCCCGCTAAGGACGATACCGGCAAACTGCTCCGCGTGCGTAAAGACGGCAGCAATCTGAGCGTGCTCGTGGACAACCGCGCGGGCGGCATTGCGCAATTGTGTATCGATTCCGGAAAGCTCTATTTCACGACCGGCAGCAGCGGCGGCGAAGTGTGGCGCGTCGCCAGCGACGGCACGGGCCAGGTGCTCATGAATTGCCAAGTCGAGGCCTACCCGAACGGCATCACGACAGCGGGGAGCCGCGTGTACTGGACGAACCTCACCGGCGCGACCGTGTTTTGGGCGCCTAAATAGCGGGTCTTTTCGCGCGCAGGCCCAGGTCAGCGCTACTTGAGCGAGCGCGCTTTGAGCGTCTGAAAGTGGCGCCGAACGACGCCCGCCGCAGCCGCTGCGCGCGTGACGTTGCCGGAGCAGCGCTCCAATTGACGATGAATGTAACGGCGCTCGAACTCTTCGACTACGCGCTGCCGCGCCTCGGCCAGCGGCAAATCGAGCATCTGCTCGACCAGATCACTCGTCTCGTGCGGAGCAACCGCGGCCGGCGCGGTCGACTCGCTCGAGCTCGCAGCTCCCTTTCCCGGCGATAGCTCACCGAGTGCCCAATAGCGAGCCAGCGCGTTCCGCAACTCACGCACGTTTCCCGGCCAAGGCGCATCTTCCCAGCCGAGCAACACCGAACTCGGCAAGCGCGCCGGATCGTGACCGAGCACGCGGCACAGGTGCGAAGCCAACAGCGAAACATCACCCTTGCGCGCGCGGAGCGGTGGCAGCTCGATGCGCGCCACCGCCAAGCGATGAAACAGGTCGTCACGAAATCGACCGGCTTGCACTTCGCGATCGAGATCACGGCGCGTCGCCGCGATGATGCGCACGTCCACCCGCACCGGCCCGCGCGAGCCGAGCGGACGCACCTCACTGCGCTCGATCGCGCGCAGCAACTTCGGCTGCAACGAAAGCTCCAAATCGCCGATTTCATCGATGAACAGCGTGCCTCCGTGGGCTTGCTGGAAGACGCCCTCGCGCGCACTCACCGCACCGGTGAACGCGCCGCGATCGTGCCCGAAGAGCTCCGCCTCCACCAATTGCGCGGGCACCGTCGTGCAGTCGAAGACGACGAACGGCTGGTCCGCCCGCGCTCCGCGTTGATGAAGCGACTCGGCGAGCACTTCTTTTCCGGTGCCGGTCTCGCCCTCGATCACGACGGGCACGTCAGAGGCAGCCAGGCGCTCGCACAGTGGGTACAGGCGCCGCATCTCCGTGCTGGCGCCCACCATCGACCCGAAGCCCGCCTGCTCGGAGAGCTCGTAGCTCGGTGCAGCCTCTTGCAGCTCGAGCCGCAGACTGGAACCACCAATCTGTACGACTTCGCCGCCGGCCAGATAGCCCTCCACCACCCGCACGCCATTGACCTGCGTTCCATTGCTGGAGCCAAGATCGAAGAGGCGCACGTTCGCCCCCTGAATATCGAGCGCGACATGGCGGCGCGACACGGCGCGATCCGTCAGTCGAAAATCACACGCTGGGCTCTGCCCGATCAATACCCGCGAGGGTTGCGATCCGTCGAGCGCGAACGAAAGCCCTTTGTCAGGACCGGCAACGACCACGAGCTTGAAGGTGACCTCGGGCAATGGAGATGGATCGAAACGCAGGCGCTGCAGATCCGTGTGGATCTCCAGGTGCTCGTCACTCGGCATCTGCACAACATACCAAACGCGGCGCGGCCGCCCACTCGGACCGCGCACGTTTTCGGACAGCGCAGGTGCGCGAACGTAGGTGCGCTGTCAGGCAGCGCAGTGCGCTGTCAGGGAGCGCGGAGCGCGCGGGACAGGGCGCCAAAAATCGGCCTTCTCGGCGCATTTCCGGCACGATTCCAACTGGCACAGCGCCTGCACCAAGACACGCGTCATGGGCGCCCTTCTTCACCGTGGTTCGTCGCTGCTCGCAGCGGCCCTGCTCTCGTTTGCACTGGCGGAGGCCTGCACCGGACAAATGGGCGCCGGCGCCGCTCTCGGCAGCGGCGCCAGCGGTGGCTCGGCAGGCATGCCCACGGATGTCGCGGGCGGCTGCGATATCACCAAAGTGTTCAGCAAGCCGGAAAACGGTTGCACCAACTCCAATTGCCACGGCAAGCCGTTCCAAGGTGGGCTCGATCTGGCGACGCCAGGCGTGGCCGATCGCTTGGTCGGCGTTCGTTCCACGAGCGATGCCTGTAGTGGTCAGCTGCTCATCGACCCCAAGAATCCGGACGATAGCTTGCTCCTGCGCTTGGTCGACGCGCAGCGGTTCGCAGCGAACCCCGGCTGCGGCGTGATGATGCCGTTCGGCAAACCGGAGGGACTCACCGGTGATGACCTCACTTGCGTCGAAAACTGGGTTCACGCCGTCGCGGGGACGGACATGGACGCGGGCACGCCCGTGCAACCGTTCGAACCGCTGGTCGTCGAGAGCTACCTGCAAAAGGTCAAAACCCTGCTCAACGGCGGCGCCGTCAATGCGGATGAACTGACCGCGGTTCAAAAGGATCCGAGCGCGCTGAAGGGCCTCGTCACGGGCTGGACGCAGGCGCCGGAATTTCAGACAAAAATGCACGATTTCTTGGCCGTTGCTCTGCAGCAGCGCGTGGTCGGTACGCTCGATTTCCAGCTCGATACGCTGCGCGGCCCGTTCCGTGCCTCGCTCACCAGCAACGCCGAAGAGTCCTTCTTGCGCACCACGCTCGATACCATCAGCGCGCACCGGCCCTTCACCGAGGTCGTGACCACGCAGCACTTTGCCGTCACTACCGGCTTGCTCGTCGCCATCGCTTACACGGACAAGACCGACGCGGAGCTCAAAGCCGACAAGCAAACCCTGTATCGCGCGCCGCCCGACGGCACTCCCGCCGCGCCCTGGACGCTCGACTATGAGCTCGCGAACAAGCAATGGCTTTTGCCCACCCTCCCCGCGACAGGCTGCGACAAAGTGACGCTCACCGGCCCCGGCATCTACGACATGCTGATGGGCAGCGTGCGCTGCCCGCTCCCGCTCGGCCCCACCAACATCACGAGCGGCACGGTGCTCAGCGACGCCGATTTTGCCGACTGGCACTTCATCGATATCAAGCCCGCAACGGCGAAAAATCCGCCCACCAAGTTCTACGACGTCGCTTCGCTGCGCACGGCCACCACGGTGTACCTGAAACAGCCGCGCATCGGCTTTTTCACAACGCCCGCATTTTTCGCCAATTGGGACACCAACGACGGCAATCAATTCCGCGTCACCACCAGCCAAACGCTGATCACGGCGCTCGGTGAAATCTTGTCGCCCGCGGATCCCACAAAGCCCGTCAGCGAAGACGGCCTCGACGCCGCGCACGCCCCCACCACTTCCAGCTGCTACGGCTGCCATCAATTCCTGGATCCGATGCGCGGCTACTTCTCGAGCACGTTCTCGACCACCTACAAAGCGACCGACACGCCGACCACCAGCACGCCGTCGTTTGCGTTTCATGGCGTGACGCACGAAGGGGGCGATCTCGCCGCCTTCGCGAATACGTTGGCCACGCACCCGTTGTTTGCCAGCGCTTGGGTGCAAAAGCTGTGCTTCTACGCCAACTCCGAGGGTTGCGAGGCGAGCGATCCGGAGGTGCAGCGCATCGCGCAGGTGTTCACCGATAGCCACTTCGACTTCGTCACCTTGGTGCAGGAGCTGTTCACTTCACCGCTCGTCACCGGCGTGAGTGCCACGCAAAGCTTCACCGATCAGGATTACTTGGTGAGCATCACGCGCCGTCAGCATTTCTGCCAAATGATCGACGAGCGCCTGGGCACGACGGACACCTGCAAGAACGCGGGCACCGTGGTCGGCCTGATCCCGCAAGATGAATTCAGCCGCGGTTCGGCAGTGCCGGTGCAGCCCGCGGTCACGAGCTTGTTTCACTTCGCGGCGGCCGAGAAATTGTGCGGAAAAATTGCCGGAAAACTGGTGGGTACCGGCCTCCGCTTCGATCCAGCCAATGCCCCCGCCGCCATCGACGACCTAGTCAGCGCACTCATGGGTTTGAGCTCGGCGCACTCGCGCGCCGCCGCCATGCACGACGCACTCAGCAAGCATTTCGCCGACGCGCGGAGCGCTGGCGCCTCCACGCTCGGCGCGTTGAAGGACACGTTCACGGTGGCCTGCATGTCACCGGACGTAATGGGGCTCGGCCTGTAAGGAGAATGAAGATGAACTCGACCCGACGAAAGCTACTTCAGGCCGCGGTGTTCGGTGCCGGCTACGTGGGCTTGCGCTCGCTCGCCACGGGGATCCCGGTATCCTGGTTTCAGTCCGGCGTGGCGCACGCTGCCACTGGCGGCGATCCGAATTTCTTGATCCTTGCGACCGTCAATAGCGGCGACCCATTCAACGCCAACGCGCCAGGCGCCTATGTCGACGGCACCGAGCACGGCCCCGACCCCGGCTTGGCCGCGACGGACGTGCAGCTCGGCGCGGCTACCGCCAAGGGCGCGCAACGCTGGAGCCAAGTGCCCGACGATTTGCGCTCGCGCATGAGCTTCATTCACCATCACACTTACTCGAACGCGCACCCGGATTATCCGAAAGTGCAAAACCTGTTCGGTGCCGCCAAAGCCCAAACCGGCAACGGCCAAGAGATGCTCTCTTCGCTATTTGCGCAGGAAAATGCCGCAGCTCTGGGCACCATCCAAACCGAGCCCGTGCCGCTCGGCAGCGAACTCATCACTTTTCAGAGCCGTCCGCTCACCAATGTGCACCCGAGTGATTTGAAGTCACTGTTCACTTCGCCCGAAGATTTAGCGGCCACATTGCAGAAGCTGCGCGACGCCGAGCTCGACACCATGTACGCGGATCTGAAGCAGAACGGCAATCGCTACCAGAAGGCGTTTCTCGATCGCTATGCCCTCGGGCGCGATCAAGCGCGTAAGCTCGGCGATGGGCTCGGAGCATTGCTCACGCGGCTACCGCTCGATCCCATGGCCGTGAATTCCGCTCGCGATCAGCTGCTCACCGCGGTCGCCTTGATCACCATGAAGGTCACGCCAGCCGTCACGGTGCATTTGCCCTTCGGAGGGGATAACCACAACGATTCCGATTTGGCCGACGAAACCGCGCAAACGCTGTCCAGCATCAGCGATATCGAGTTTTTGTGGAGTGAATTGAAGAACGCGGGGCTACAAGATCGCGTCACGTTCGGCGTGTTCAACGTGTTCGGTCGCGGGCTCAAGCGCAACTCGCGCGGCGGCCGAGATCACAACGGCAACCATCACGCGATGCTGCTATTCGGTCCGAAAGTGAAGGGCAGCGTGATCGGCGGCATCGCCGCAGACGGCACTGATTTCTCGGCCACCGGCATCGATTCGCAATCCGGCGCCTCGGCCCCGAACGGCGATATTCAGCCACTCGGCTCGCTCGAATCGGCCTGCAAGACCCTGGGCACCGCCCTCGGCGTCTCGGCCGATGTCTTGGATCGCCGCATCCAAGGCGGCAAAGTGATCAGCGCCGCGCTCAACCTCTAGCGCGCTCGCGCCGCGCCGCGTCCTCGCCCATACTGCTGCGCATGTCGATCGTGGGGCGGCCGGCGTGGCCGCAGTCGCTGCTCGTTGTCACGTTTCTGCTGAGCTGCGCGCCGCACCCCACTGCGCCCCCAGCCGGCGCGCCAAAAATCCCCACGGCCGCCGCGTCGACGCGCCGAGCGACGGCGGTCGGCGACTTCATCGTCGACGAAAACTTCAACGCGATTGCCGAAGGCCACGCGCCCGAAGGCTTCGTCGTCACACCGCTCGGCGCTGCGAGCGTGCAGAACGTGCCTTTCGCCGGCAATCGCAGCTTGCGGCTCACCCGCAGTCAAACCGCGCCCGCCGTGAGCATCAGCACCGCGTTCGCCGCCACATCGGGCAAAGTGGTGGTCGAAGCCAAGCTGAAGGCGCTCGAGCTCGCCGGCTCGAAATCAGGCCCAGAGCTGCTCTCCCCCGATGGTCGGGCCGTACTCGGCATGGTGTTCGAAGACGGCGCGCTGCGCGTCGCGAACGGCAGCCAGCGCGAAACCCTGCAGCCCTTCACTGCCGACACTTGGTACATCCTCCGCCTCGTCCTCGACACCCAAAGGCAAAGCTTCGACCTGTACGTCGACGGCGTGCAGCTGCGAACGAACGCTCCGCTGCGCGAACACGCGGCGACCGTCAGCGGCGTCGCTTTGCGAATCGCCGACAGCGCGCCCGGCACGCTCTTCGTCGATAACCTGCGCGTGTACGAACTCGGACAATTCATCGGCGCGCCACGTGGCCCAGTGTTCGACGGAAAAACCTACGGCGCCAAAGGCGACGGCACGAGCAAAGACACGGCCGCCATCCAAGCCGCCATCGATGCCGTGCCAGTGTCCGGCGGCACCGTGTACCTGCACGACGGCAAATTCATCAGCGGGACGCTCACACTCAAGAGCAACCTCACCGTCTATCTCGCTTCTACAGCCATTTTAAAGGCCAGTTCGGACATCACCGATTTTCCCACCCAAGCCCCGAACACCCACAACACCACGCTCGATTCCTGCGCGCGCTCGCTGTTCTTCGTGCAAGAAGCCCACGACATCACCCTCGACGGTGGCGGCGTGATCGATGGCGACGGCAGCCTACCGCAATACAAAGTGGACGATCACGGCACCGAAAGAGATCGCGCCATCATGTTCTGGGCCGTGCACGTGCAAAACTTGAAACTGCAGAACGTCTACTTCCGTGACGGCGCCACCTGGGGCATCGTGCCCATGGAGTGCGATCGCGTGGAGCTCCGCAACGTGTACATCCACACGCCCTACCCCGCCAACCGCGACGGCATCGACATCGTCGATAGCGATCACGTCGAAATCCGCGACTCGACCTTCAACACCGAAGATGACGCCATCTGCCCGAAGAGCGGCATCCGCAAAGGCCTGAACGACTTACACGTCGCGAACGTGAACATCACCAACGTCACGCACGCCAACGCCATCAAGCTCGGCACCGCGGACTACGGCGGCCTCAAACACGCGCTCTTCGAAGACATTCTCATCAAAAACCCCGCCAAAAGCGCGCTCGCCCTCGAAGCCACCGACGGCGGTGACGTCACCGACGTGACCTTCCGGCGCATCGAAATCGACGGCTCCGGCAACCCATTTTTCCTGCTGATCGAAGACCGCAAACGCACGCCGAGCAACGACATCCCCAAAATCGGCAGCATCGACGGCGTGCACTACGAAGACATCACTGCCAAAAACTCCCGGTTCCCTTTCGGCTCGTTGTTCCTCGGCTTCACCGAAGCGGGCGTCACCTACCCACTCCGCAACCTCTCCTTCGACAACGTTCACGTCAGCGCACCCGGCGGCGCCAGCACCACTCCCGCGGCGCCCCCCGAGCCCACCACCGGCTACCCCGAAACCGACATGTTCGGCGCGCTGCCCGCCTGGGGTTACTACTTCCGCCACGTGCAGGGCCTCCGCTTCAGCCACTCCTCACTCACCGCCACCGCACCCGACACCCGCGAAAAAGCCGCCCTCATCGACGTCCAAAACCTCACCGGCGCGCCCTGACTGCTCGCAAGCCGTCGAACTAGCTGCCCCCTCGATTCAGCTCATTTCACGGCCTTTTCGTGCTCGCGCTCCGCGCTGCGCGCGAAAAGGGGCCCACCAAACGCGGGCCTCCAGCCCGCGCGGGGGCCCTCCGCACTCATCCGCACCACTCGGCCCACGCACCTCGAGCGCCGGGCGTTGGTCGTGGGAACTCGCGCGGCAGAACTCGCGCGGCGGAACTCGCGCGGCGGAACTCGCGCGGCGGACGAGCGCCACCCGGGTCGGCGTGCGCTCGCTTCACGGACCATCTCCACTGCGGCTAGGCATGTCCGATTTCGGACATGCTCATCTCGCCCGCGACCCACCTTGTCCGATTTCGGACATGCTCATCTCGCCCACGACCCACCTTGTCCGATTTCGGACATGCTCATCTCGCCCACGACCCACCTTGTCCGATTTCGGACATGCTCATCTCGCCCACGACCCACCTTGTCCGATTTCGGACATGCTCATCTCGCCCGCGACCCACCTTGTCC
>Ga0105245_10002330_pt1 | contig 17171 bp, 15 predicted proteins | sample KBSM54metaG_FD_81523 | JGI IMG/M metagenome (GOLD analysis project Ga0105245, IMG submission 81523) | Miscanthus rhizosphere microbial communities from Kellogg Biological Station, Michigan, USA - KBS M5-4 metaG | ecosystem: Host-associated > Plants > Roots > Rhizosphere > Soil | place...
GGGCACGGTGCACCCCTGCGGCGGGGTCCAGCCGGGCAGCAGCGGCCCGACGACAGGCAGGCAGCCGACCGGCAGGATCCCCGGCAGCGACGGCAGCCCCGGGACGCCAGGGACACCGGGAACACCCGGCACTCCGGGCACCGCCGGGCCACCGCCGGGCTTCTTCGACGGCGGGGCCGCCGGCTGGTTGCGTCCCGGTGCGGTCGGCACTGACGGCGCCGCCTGCGCCGGCGCGATCAGCAGGTTCGACAGAATCGAGGCCACATCGAGGTCGGCGGTGGCGCCAAGGTTCACGTAGTCGCCGACGATCGCACCGGTGACGTTCGGCGGGAACGGGAAGCTCAGCAGGAAGTCGACCGACGTGGGCAGGTCGTCGCCGGCCCGGCTCAGCTGCTCCAGGATCGGCTGCAGCGCGCGCAGGTTCGCCAGCAGGTCGTCGCGGCTCTCGTTGACCACGCGGGTGCCCACCGTGCCGAGGTCGCCCAGCGCGGTGAGCGCCGCGGTGAGCTGGCTGCGCTGGTCGGCGAGCACGGTGAGGCCGGGGGCCAGCGAGTCGAGCGCGGTGCCGATGACGGCGCGCTGCGCGGCGAGGTGACCGGAGAGCCGGTCCAGCGCGTCCAGGGCCCGCACCAGGTCGGCCTTCTGCTGGTCCAGGCCGCCCACGAACGTGTCCAGCTGGGAGAGGACGTCGCGGGCGGCGTCCTCACGCCCGGCCAGCGCGGTGCCCAGCTCCGTGTTGATCGTCTTGAGGTGGGCCAGTCCGCCGCCGTTGAGCAGCAGGCCCAGCGCGGCCAGCACCTCCTCCACCTCGGCCGAGCGGCGGGTGCGGGCCAGCGGGATCAGGTCGCCGTCAGCGAGCCGGCCGCGCTCGGACTCGGTGGTCGGCTTCGACAGCGCCACGTACTTCTCGCCGAGCAGGCTCGTCTGGCGCACGGCGGCCGTCGCGTTGGCCGGCAACCGTACCGAGCGGCCGACGCGCAGCCGTACCCGCGCCGTCCAGCCGGACAGCGAGATCTTCTCGACGCTGCCGACGGTCACGTCGTCGACCTTCACCGCCGCCTGCGGCACCAGGTCGAGCACGTCGGCGAACTCGGCGGTGACGCGGTACGACGGGCCGGACGGCGCGCCGCCCGGCAGCGGCACGTCGGCCGCCGTGGGAGCCGTGCAGGCGCCGAGCGCCAGGGCCAGCACCACGATGCTCACGCGCCTCATGAGGAACCTCGCAGAATGCCCCCGACCGTCGGGTCGCTCGCGCCGACGGCGCCGGCGTCGACAGGGAGTTGCGGGGGGCCGGGCACCCCGGGAACCGCGCCAGGCCCGGTCGCGGCTCCGGGCTGGGCACCAATGCCCGGCCCCCCATTGGAACCAGCCGGCAGCCCGAGGAGCCTGCGCAGCTGGTCGGTCAGTGGCAGCCCGCGCGCGCCGAGCGTCTGGGCCAGCGCCGTGCATTCGGCGGGGATCTGCGGGATCGGCACGGCGTCGACGAGCAGGGAGCACACGAAGCTCGCCGGGTCGTACGGGCCGAGCGCGTCGTCGCGGGTGTCGACGGTGCCGGAGCGCGCGTTGTAGGCGAGGTTCAGGTTGTTGATGGCCAGCGGCGCCACGTCGAGGACCTCGGCGATCGCGTTCTGCTGGCGGGCCAGCACGGTGGTGATGTCGGCGAGGGCCTCCACATTGGACGTCAGCGCCTCCCGGTTGTCGCGCACGAACGTCGTCACGTCGGCGAGGGCGATCGCGAGGCCACGCAGGGCCGCCGCGAGCTCGTCGCGCTCGCCTGACAGCTGGGTGGCCACGTCGGCCAGTTGCTTGTTGAACGCGCGCACCTGCTGGTCGCTCTCGGCCAGCGCGGTGGTGAACTGCTGCAGGTTCGCCACCGTGCCGAACAGGTCCTGGCGACCGTCGGCCACTGTGGACAGTGCGCGGGACAGGCTGTCCAGCGTCACGTTGAGGTTTTCCCCGTTGCCTTCCAGGTTTGCGCGGCCGGCGGCGAGCAGGTCGTTCAGCGCGCCGTCCTTGTTGGCGCCGGTCGGACCGAGTGCCTTGTTGAAGTCGTCGAGCGCCCGGTAGATGTCGTCGATCTCCAGCGGCACCGACGTGCGCTCGACGGGCAGATCGGCGCCGTCGGCCAGCGCGGCGCCGCCGGAGTAGGCCGGGGTCAGCTGCACGTAGCGGTCGCTGACCACGCTCGGCGGCACCACGATCGCCGTTGCGCCGGCCGGCACGCGCAGGTCGCGGTCGTAGCGCATCTCGACCCGCACGGTGCGGCCCTGCGGACGGACCTTCGTGACCCGGCCGACGCGCACGCCGAGCACCCGCACGTCGGATCCCTCGTGGACGCCGACCAGGCGGGTGAAGTGCGCGACGAGCACCCGATCGGCCGGCCGCAGCCGCCAGATCGGCACCGCGATCGCGGCCGCCAGCACGAGCACGAGCGCCGTCGCGAGGCGCCGCCGGTTCATGATCCCACCTGCGGGACAAAGGGCTGCACAAGACCGGCCACGTACGAGTCGAACCAGCGGCCGTTGCCGGTGACGTTCGCGAACGCGTTGACGAACGGGCCCATGCGGGTGATGGTCTGCTCCAGGTTGGTCCGGTTGCGCTGCAGGATGGCCACGACACCACGCAGCTGGCGCAGGGCCGGCTCCAGTTGCGCCCGGTTGTCGGCCACGAGTCCGGACAGCTGCGTCGACAGGTTGTCGGTGCCGACGAGCAGGTCGTGGATCGCGTCGCGGCGGCGGCTCACCTCGGCGAGCAGCAGCGCGCCGTCGGCGACGAGCTTGCGGAACTCGTCGTCGCGGGACGCGAGCACGGCGCTCACCGAGCGCGCCCGGCTGAGCAGTTCCTTGAGCTGCGCGTCGCGGTCGGCGACGCTCTTCGACAGCCGGGACAGGCCGTCGAGCGAGGTGCGCACGCTGGCCGGAGTGTCGGCGAAGGTGTCGGCGATCGTCGTGAACGCCTTCGCGAGCTGCTCGTCGTCGATCGCGTCGAGCGTGCCGGCAAGGCCGGCCACCGCCTCGACGACGTCGAACGGCGACGCCGTGCGCGAGAGCGGGATCTGGGCCCCGTCGGTGAGCTTGCCCTGCCCCTTCGGCTCCAGCGCCAGGAACTTCTGGCCGAGCACCGTCTTGATGCGGATGCTGGCGGCGGTCTCCCGGCCCAGTCGGATACCGTCGTCGTCCACGCGGAACCGCACCCGGACGTACGGCGTCGCGGACCGCCCGGCCCGCGCGCCGGCCAGTTCGACGGCCGTCACCTTGCCGACGCGCACGCCGGCCACCCGCACCTCGTTGCCCGGCGCCAGCCCGCTCGCGTCGCGGAACGCGGCCCGGTAGGAGCCGGCGGCGGTGAGCGCCGCGAGGTCGTCGATCTTGAAGGCCACGGCGACGAGCGCCACGAGCACGGCCAGGCTGACCGCACCCACGATGCGCGGGTTGCGTTGCCGGAACGGCTTCCACAGCGGTCGCTTCATGTTCTCGCCGCCGTGTTGCAGCGGGCCGCGTCCGAGCTGAACGACGGCGAGGTGATGGTCTGTCCGTTGAACCCGACGGTGCCGTCGAAGTCGCACAGATAGAAGTTGAACCACGAGCCGTAGGAGGCGACGCGGTTCAGCGCCTCGTACCGGCCGGGCATCGCCTCCAGCGCCCTGTCGATCGCGCCGGCGTTCGCGTTGACGGTGCCCGCGACGGTGCCCAGATTGGCGATGTCGGCGGCGAGGCTCGGCCGGGCGTCGCCGAGCAGCGAACCGGTCGCGACGGTGAGCCGGCCGAGGTTGACCAACGCCTCGCCGATCGGCCCGCGGTCGGCGGCGAGGCCGGAGACCAGTTGCTGCAACTGGACGATCGTCTGGTCCAGCTGGCCGCCGTGTTCATCCACTGTGGACAGCACGCTGGCCAGGTTCGTGATGACGCGCCCGATGACGGCGTCCCGGTCGGCCAGGGTGTTCGTCAGCGACGCCGTGCGCCGCAACAGGCTGGCCATCGTGCCGCCCTCGCCTTGCAGCACCGCGATGATCTCGTAGGAGAGCCGGTTCACCTCGTCCGGCGAGAGGGCGGTGAACAGCGGGCGGAACCCGTTGAACAGCGCCGTGAGGTCGAGCGCGGGGCTGGTCTGTGCCAGCGGGATCAGGCCGTGCTCGCGCAGCCGGTGGCCGGTGCCCGGACCTTCGAACAGCGCCAGGTACCGCTGCCCCACCAGGTTCCGGTACCGGATCTTCGCCAGGACGCCGGAGTCCAGCGGGATGTCGTCGGAGACGGTGAACGACACCTCGGCGACGGTGTTCTCGACCACCTTGATGCCCGTCACCTCGCCGACCCGCACGCCGGCGATGCGCACGTCGTCGCCTTCCAGCAGGCTGGTGACGTCGGTGAAGCGGGCCCGGTACCCGGTTCCGGGGCCGGAGAGCGCGCCGAGCGTCTGGGCCAGCGCCGCCGTCATGAGCACGGTCACGACGGCGAAGATGATCAGCTTCGTCAGCGGAGCAGCGATACCGCGGTTCATCCGGCGACCTCCTTCGCGTTGACCACCGCGCCGCGCAGCAGCGGGCCCCACAGGATGACGGCGATGTCCGGCACCTCCACCGGCGGAACTCCGGTCGCCGCACCGATCAGCGGCCGCAGCAGGTTCTGCTCTTCCGATGTTCCGGCCGATCCCATCGACGGCCCCGTGACGGGTGCGCCCGGTGCAGTGCCCGGGATGCCGACGGGAAGCCTCGCCGGACCCGGCCGGTCGGCGCCGTAGTCGTAGCCGTCGTTGATCGGGAACTCGGGCGCCGGAATCGGCGGGTTGTCCGGCAGACCCCAGCACAGCGGTCCGTTGCGCGCCCCGTAGACGGGCTCGTCGCGGCCCGGCTGGTACTTGCCGTTGTCGCGGGTGATCTCCAGCGTGATGTGCATGCGCCCGCCGTCGAACACCGCCTCCGCCCGCGGCTGTCCGGCCCGCAGCCCGGCGAACACGCACGGGTACTCCGGCGCGTAGACGGCCAGCAGTTCCAGCACCGGCCGGCTCACGTCGCCGAGCTGGATGAGCTGGTCGCCGTGCCGTTCGAGGAACAGACGGGTGCTGTCGGCCGCCTCGGTCGTGGCGGCGAGCAACGTGGCCAGTTGCGCGCTCTTCTCGCTCACCGTGTTCATCGGGACCGTGACGTCGCGCAGCAGGGAGAGCAGATCCGGCAGCGCGCCGTCGTAGGTGTCGAGAACGGTGACGAGCTTGCGGACGTCGTCGGCGATCGTCGGCAGCTCCGGGTTCAGCTGCTCCAGGTACTTGTCGAGCGCGACGAGCGTCTCGCCGAGCTTGTCGCCGCGGCCCTCCAGCGCGGTGGCGATCGCGGCCAGGGTGGCGGCGAGGTGGTCCGGCCGGATCGACTGCAGCAGCGGCAGCGCGCCGTCGAGCACCCGCTCCAGTTCGACCGCGCTGCTGCTGCGGTCCTGTGGGATCACCGCGCCGGCGCGGATCGCCCGGCTCGCCGCATTCGCCGGCGGCACCAGCGCCACGTACCGCTCGCCGAACAGCGACTTGGGCAGTAGTTGGGCGCTGACGTCGGCCGGGATCTGCGGCGTGAGATCCGGGTTCAGGGCCAGCCGCACCCGGGCGCCGTTGCCGTCGCTGGCGACCGCGCGCACCTCGCCGACCACGACCCCGTGCAGTTTCACGTCGGCCCCCGGGTTGAGTTGCAGGCCGGTGTGGTCGGCCAGCAGCGTCACCCGGTCGACCGGCGTGAACGCCTTGCGGTACTGCAGTACCGACATCGTCAGCGCGCCGGCGAGCAGCGCCACGAAGGCGATTCCGAGGATCCGGTTGCGCAGGGGGAGGCGTGCGGGGTGTGGGCGGGCCCGGCCCGCCCACACCGCCTTCAGTCCAGCCCAACGTCGCATATCGGTCACCCCGCGATCCGGACCGTCGTCGTCGCGCCCCAGATGGCCAGCGACAGGAAGAAGTCCACGACGTTGACGGCGACGATCGCCAGCCGCACCGCCCGCCCGACGGCCACGCCGACGCCGGCCGGGCCGCCGGTAGCGGTGTAGCCGTAGTAGCAGTGGACGAGCACGACGATCACGCTGAACACGAGCGCCTTGGCGAACGACCACAGCACGTCGCCCGGCGGCAGGAACAGGTGGAAGTAGTAGTCGTAGGTGCCGGCCGACTGTCCAAAGTAGGCGGTCGCGATCGTGCGCGTGGCGAGGTAGCTGGTGAGCAGGCCGATCACGTACAACGGGATCACCGCGATGAACCCGGCGATCATCCGCGTGGTGACGAGGAACGGCAGCGACGGCACCGCCATCACCTCGAGCGCGTCGACCTCCTCGGAGATGCGCATCGCGCCGAGCTGCGCGGTGAAGCCGCAGCCGACCGTCGCCGAAAGGGCGAGCGCGGCGACGAGCGGCGAGATCTCCCGGGTGTTGAAGTATGCGGAGATGAAGCCGGTGAACGCGCTGGAACCGATCTGGTTGAGCGCCTGGTAGCCCTGCAGCCCGACCTCGGTACCGGTGAAGAACGTCAGGAAACAGATGACGCCGACGGTGCCGCCCACCACGGCCAGCGCGCCGGTGCCGAAGCTCACCTCGGCCAGCAGCCGCACGACCTCCCGCCGGTACCGGCGCACGGTGCGCGGCGCCCACCGCATGGCGCGCAGGTAGAAGGCGAGCTGACCGCCGAGGTCGTCGAGTGTGCGCAGCACCGTCACTGTCCCTTCTGCGGGACGACCTGGAAGTACAGGGCGGTGATGACGAAGTTCAGCGCGAACAGGAGCATGAACGTGATGACGACGCTCTGGTTCACCGCGTCGCCGACGCCCTTCGGCCCGCCCTTCGCGGTCATTCCCTTGTACGAGGCCACCAGCGCGGCGACCATCCCGAACACGAGCGCCTTGATCTCGCCCACGACGAGGTCGGGAAGCTGCCCGAGGGCCTGGAAGCTGGCCAGGTACGCGCCGGGCGTGCCGCCCTGCAGGATCACGTTGAAGAAGTAGCCACCGGCGACGCCGACCACACTCACCAATCCGTTGAGCAGAACGGCGACCAGCATCGAGGCCACCACGCGCGGCGTCACCAGCCGGCGCACCGGGTCGATGCCGAGGACCTCCATCGCGTCCAGTTCCTCGCGGATCTTCCGGGCGCCGAGGTCGGCGCAGATCGCCGAGCCGCCGGCGCCCGCGATGATGAGCGCGGTGACGATCGGACCGGCCTCCCGCACCACGGCGAGCACGGACGCCGCGCCGGTAAAGGACTGCGCGCCGAGCTGGCGCACCAGCGACCCGAGTTGCAACGCGATGACCGCACCGAACGGGATCGACACCAGCGCCGCCGGCACGATGGACACCGAGCTGATGAACCACGCCTGGTTGATGAACTCGCGCACCTGCCAGGGCCGGCGGGCCAGGCCCAGGATGGTGTCCAGACAGAAGGCGAAGAAGTTGCCCGAGTGCGTCAGGCCGTTGCCGACGCGCGTCGCGCCTAGGCCGGCCATGCCGTCGCCTCCTCGGTGCGCCAGGTCGCCCCGTCGCTGCGCCGGATGGCGCCCTCGAACGATCCGGGCGGCGGCGCGACCCCGTTCTCCGCACACCATTGGCCGGGCGACCGCTCGGCGCGGCGCGGCTGGCCGTCGGAGGGCTGCAACTGCAACGGGATCGGCGGCAGCGGCGGCAGTTCGACGCCCGCGTCGGCCTCGGCCTTCAGCTCGTCGGCGTCCTTTTCTTCAGCCATCCCGATCGGGCCGACCCGCTGCGCGTTGAGGAACTGCCGCACCACCGGCTCCTCGCTGGACAGCAGCATCTCGCGGGGCCCGAACATGGCCAGGTGCCCGTGGTAGAGCAGGCCGATGTTGTCGGGCACCGTGCGGGCGGTGTTGATGTCGTGCGTGACGATCAGGAACGTCGCGCCGGTCTGCTGGTTCAGGTCGATGATGAGCTGGTTGAGATAGGCCGTTCGCACCGGATCGAGGCCGGAGTCCGGCTCGTCGAACAGCACGATCTTCGGTTCCAGGACCAGCGCCCGGGCCAGGCCGGCCCGCTTGCGCATCCCGCCGGAGATCTGGCCCGGCAGCTTGTCCTCCGCGCCGACCAGGCCGACCATCTCCAGCTTCTCCGTGACCACGGCGCGGATCCGCTTCTCGGTCAGCTTCGTGTGCTCCCGCAACGGGAACGCCACGTTGTCGTAGATGTTCATCGAGCCGAACAGCGCGCCGTCCTGGAACAGGACGCCGAACAGGCGACGGATGTCGTAGAGCGCCCGCTCGGAGAGCCGGGGCAGGTTGGATCCCTCGATCCAGATCTCGCCGCGGTCCGGTTTGAGCAGGCCGACGAGCGCCTTCAGGAACACCGATTTCCCGGTGCCGGACGGCCCGAGCAGCACGGAGATCTCGCCGGCGGGCAGCGTGAGCGTCACGTCCGACCACACCGGTTGCGGCCCGAACGACTTCGTCAGACCCGCCACCCGCACCTCGACGCCCATCGAACCTCCTTGTTGACGACATCGCTGCCGGGCGTCGCGGCGTAACAGTGTTCGTGGATTTTTCTCCTCGGTTGGTGCCCGACGGAGTCTTTGGCTACCGTGCGGTAACCGCCGTTGTACGAAGGTGCGCTCCCGACTGATGACATCCGTGATCGACACAGACCTCGTGAGCAGGGCCGCGAAGCGCGATCGTGACGCCACCGCCGCCCTGCTGACCGAGATCAGGCCCGGACTGGTCCGGTACTGCCGGGCCCGCCTCGGGCGCATCGGTGGCGCCTACACCACGGCCGACGACGTCGCCCAGGAGGTCTGCATCGCCCTGCTGCGGGCGCTACCCACCTACCGCGACATGGGCCGGCCGTTCTCGGCGTTCGTCTACGGCATCGCGGCGCACAAGGTCGCCGACGCGCAGCGGGCCGCGATGCGCGGCTCGGCCGTGACCCCGGTCGAGGAGATCGACGACGAACCGGACACCGACCCGGGGCCGGAGCAGCTGGCCGAGAACACCGACCTGGCCCGCCGGCTGTCCGAACTGCTGGGAAGGCTGCCGGAGACGCACCGGGAGATCGTGCTGCTGCGGGTCGCGGTCGGGCTCTCGGCCGACGAGGTCGGCGCCGTCGTCGGCATGTCGGCGGCCGCGGTGCGGGTCACCCAGTCCCGGGCGCTGGCCAAGCTGCGTACGCTGGCAGCTGACAGCTTCCGCGAGGTGGCGGCATGACGGAACGCAGCGTGACCGGGCGCGGGCCCATCGAGGACCCGCCCGTCGACGTGCGCGAGATCGCCGCCGCCGACGAACTCCTCGACGCGCTGGGGCGCGGCGCAGAGGTGCCCGAGGACGACCAGCTCGCCGGGCTGCTCGCCGCCTGGCGGGCCGACCTCGACGCCGACCTGCCCGGCGAGTTCGCGCTTCCCGACGACCTCGACGAGCTGGGTGTCGACGGCGACACGGTTTCGCTGGTGAAGGCCGCACCGTCCGATGTGGACGGTCCGGAGCCGGACGATGACGAGTCCGTCGCGACGGTCACGCCGCTGCGACCCCGCAGCCGGCGGATGCGCCGTTTCGTGGTGGGCATCGCGGCCGCCGCCGTGCTGCTGACCGGGTTCGGCGTCGGTGTCGGCACCGCCGGTCCGGACAGCCCGTTGTGGCCCATCGCCACGGTGGTCAACCCGGAGCGTGCCGACCTGCGGCTGGCCGAGCACCGGATCGCGCTCGCGCGCGAGGCGGTCGCCGACGGCCGCTACGGCGAGGCTCGGGAGATGCTCGACCGCGCCACCGAGGCCGTCAACCACATCAGCGACCCGCGCGTGCGGCAACGGCTGCGCGACGAGATCGACGCGCTGCGCCGCGCGCTGCCCCCCGACCCCGCGACGGTCACGCCGCCGACGACGTCGCCGACCACGGACCCGACGCCGTCGCCGAGCGCCCCGCCAGCCGGCCAACCGGGCGGCGGGCAACCCGGCGGCGGGCAACCGGGCGGCGGTGGGCAACCGGGCGGCGGGCAACCTGGTGGCGGCGGTCAGCCCGGCGGCGGCGGCATCCCGAACCTCCCGGTCCCGACGCCCACGCTGCCCATTCCGGTGCCGACGTTGCCGGTGCCCGTCCCGACCCTCCCCCTCCCGACCCTTCCCGTCCCGTCCCTCCCGATCTGACGCTCGCCGCTCCGCGGTAGCCCGGTTGCCCGCCGCGTGGCAGCCGCTTGCCCGCCACCCGGCTGGCGGCCCGGCGTCGTGGACCACAGTCACGTGCCAGTGCAAGCCCTCGCGCCGCAAGCACGGGCAGTCAGCGATGGCGCTCGTGCGGCGGGGGCGCCCCGTGTGGTGGCGGTGGCGGTGGCCCGCCGTGCGGCGGCCCGCCGTGCGGCGGCCCGCCGTGCGGCGGAGGCGGGCCGTGCCCGTGCGGCGGGGGCGGCGGCAGCGTGCTCAGTGACGGCGGCTCGTCGGGCCAGACCAGCAGCACCCGGCACGGCGCGTGGTCGAGCACGAACCGGGTCTGGTGGCCGAGGCTGCGCGGGCCGAGCCGGTTGTGGTCGCCGTCGCGGGTCAGGATCAGCAGATCGGCGTCGGCCGCGGCGGTGACCACCTCCCGCTCGGCGCGGCCCTGCCGCGCCACCCGTTCGGCCGGCCGGCCCAGGCGCTCGGCGGCGGCCGCGAGCAGCGCGGTCTGGGCGGCCGTGAACGCCGAATCGCCGCCGTCCGCGCGCATCCCGCGGCCGAACAGGCCAGCCCGGGCGCCGGCCACGGCCTCGACCGAGCGCGGGTCCACGACATGCAGGAGCGTGACGTCGCCGGGCAGGTCGCGGGCCGCGTCGACGCCGGCCGGCCAGGTGCCCTCGAGCAGCCAGACGAGAATTCTCATGACGTCCCCGACAGTCGCAGACCGAGCCACAACGCCGCCACCCCGACGAGCAGACCGGCCGTCACCGTCACCGCACCGAGTCGCAGGAAATCGCCGGTGGCCGGCGGATGGTCCCGGTCGTGCAGGATCTGCCGCCACAGCAGGGTGGCCAACGAGCCGACGTAGGTGAGGTTCGGCCCGACGTTCACGCCGACGAGAACGGCCAGCACCGGCCCGGGCGCCGGGCCCACCAGCGGCACCAGCATCAGCGTGGCCGGCAGGTTGTTGAGCACGTTGGCCAGCACCGCGGCGAGTGCGGCGAGCGCGAGCAGCCCGAGGAAGCCGCGCGAGCCCGGCACCAGCCGCTCGACGAGCGAGCCTACCGGCCCCGTCCGGACCGCCCGCACCACGACGGCCAGCGCCAGCACGAACGCGAGGAACGCCGGGTTGGCCGCAGCGGCCAGCCGGCGGGCCTCCGCCCACGGCCGGGCCACCAGCCCACGTGCGACGAGCACCAGGCCGCCGGCCGCCGCGACCCACGCCGGGTGCACGCCGAGCGGTTCGCCCACCACGAACCCGACGAGCGTCGCGGCCAGCACCGCCAACGCCAGTCGCGGCGCCGCCGGCAACGGACCCGCGGGGCCGTTGCCGGCGGCATGTGCGGGTACCGCCAGGTCGTCGCGGAAGAACCACCGGAACACGACGTACTCGACGGCGATGACGAGCAGCCACGGCCCGGCCATCAGCCCGGCGAACGCCACGAACGTCAGTCCGCTGGCCGCAAAGGCCAGCAGGTTCGTCAGGTTCGACACCGGAAGCAGCAGCGACGCCGAGTTCGCCAGGTGCGTCGTCGCGTAGAGGTGCGGCCGCGGCCGGGCGCCGACGCCGATCGCGGCGGCGAGCACGGCCGGCGTCACCAGCACCACCGTGGCGTCGAGGCTCAGCACGGCGGTGACCACCGACGCCACCACGAACACCAGCGCCAGCAACCGTCGCGGCGAGCCACCGCTGCTGCGCACCGTCAGCGATCCGAGGTAGGAGAACACCCCGGCGTCGTCGGCCACCTGGCCGAGCACCAGCACGGCGGCCAGGAATCCCACCGTCGGCGCTAGCTCGCCGACCTCGGACCAGGCGTCCCGCCAGGACACCGCGCCCACCGCGACCACCAGCCCGGCGGCGGGCACGGCCGCGACCGCCTCGGGCAACCCGCGCGGCCGGACCACGGCGAAGGCCAGCACCCCCAGCAGCGCGAGGATGGACACGGCCACGCTCACGGCTGCGGCTCACTTCGCCGCTCGCTCACGGCTCGCCAGGCTACCGGCGGCGCGGGTGCCCGACGAAGAAGTCCCACAGGATGTCGGTCGCGACGATCGGGGCGTTCGGCGCCGCGAGCGGCCCGCTCTTCGCGCCGGGCCAGGCATGTCCCAGGTCCGTGACGACGTACGCGTCGACGTCGCTGCCGTCGGCGCAGCGGGTGCTCGTCCGCTCGACGCCCGGAGCCGGCGACACCGCCGCCGGCGATGACGGCGCGCAGTGCAGCCGCTGCCGCCACGTCGCGATGCCGGCCTCGAAGATGGGGAAGTAGCGGTCCCCGGTGCCGACGACCGTCACCACCGAGACGGGGTTCTTCGGGACGTAGTCGGTCGCCTCCGCACGGGTGCCGCCGTACCCGCCGCTGACCACGCCGATCGCCGCGAACAGGTCGCTGGCCTCGACAGCGGCCCGGAAGCTCATGTCGCCGCCGTTGGAGATGCCGGTCAGATAGACCCGGTCGGGGTCGACGCGCCAGGTCCGCACGAGCTCCCCGGCGAGGGCCGTGATGAACGCGACGTCGTCGTTGGTTCCACAGCAGACGAGTGCGTTGAAGCCGCCGTTCAGCCCGTCCGGGTAGGCGACGAGCGCGGTGTCCCGGTCGGCCTTGGCGTCCATGCCGATCATGTCGCGTAGGGCCGCACCGGTGCCCGGGTAGAAGTGCATGGCGATCACCAGCGGCAACGGCTTGTCGCCGGGGTAGCCGGGAGGGGCGTGCAGCAGGTAGGTGCGCGCGACCCCGCCGACATCGAGGGTCAGCCGGTGGTCGCCGGGTCCGGGCGCGGGCGTCGACGGCGCGGCCCGCGGTTCCCGGTCGGCGTCGCACCCGGCGCCCGCCGATGCCAACGCCGCCAGCGCCAGCGCCAGCGCGCCGGCCAGGACGCGGCGCGTCACCCGTCCTCCCATGCCAGGCACCGTCGGACACCGCCGCCCGCCCGGTCAACCGTTTCGGCCCTGGCCGAAGCCGTGGCACGCTCGGCGGGTGCTGCGGCTGTGGCTGGACCGGGACGACCTTGCGCGCGTGCGCGTGGCGCCGACGCTGCACCGCGCGGCCACCGTGACGCTGGTGTGCCAGGCGTTGCGCGGCCCGGCCGGCGCGGCGCTGCCCGATCTCGCGCGGCGCGCCACCGCCGGATCCGCCCGGTTCGAGCCGCTGCACCACCTGGTGCAGCCGCGCGGGTTCGTGCCCGACTTCCTGACCCCGCTGGAAGGGCTTGAATCCCTCGACGCCGGTCTGCAGGCCATCCGCTCGGCGGGACCGCGCCGGGTCCGGGCCGACGTCGCGGCGGCCTACACACACGTGCCGGTCAGCGGGATGCGCCGCCGGTTCGCCGACGCCGACCCGGAGGTCCTCGACGCGCTCGTCGCCGCGGTCCGGCACTACTTCGAGACGGTGCTGGCGCCGTCCTGGCCCGCGCTGCTCCAGATCCACCGGCACCTCGTGGACGACGTCGCCCGGCGCTTCGCGATGTCCGGAGTGGACGGGGTGCTCGCCGCGTTGCCGGCCGGGCTGCGGTGGCGGTCCCCGGTGCTCGAGGCGGACGCCTGGACGACGGGACCGTCCCGCGACGTCAGGCTGGACGGGCGCGGCGTCATCCTGGTGCCGTCGGTGTTCGCCGGTCCGCGGCCCCGGGTGCTGGTGGAGCCGGGCCGGCCGGCGCTCGTCGTCTACCAGGCCGGCTCGGCGGCGGCGTTCGCGGCGGCACCGGCCGGCGACCACGGTGTGGAGCGCCTCATCGGGCGCACCCGCGCCGCGGTGCTGCGGGCGGTGGCGCGGCCGGGCCGGCACACGACGTCGACGATCGCGCGGGACACCGGGATCAGCGTCCCGTCGTCGTCGGAGCACCTGAGCGCGCTGCGATCGGCCGGGCTGGTGACCAGCCGGCGGGACGGCGGCGCCGTGGTCCACGCGGCGACGCCGCTCGGCACGGCCCTCGCCGGCTAGCTCTTCGTCGGGCGGGCGCGGACGTGCAGGCGCGGGCCGACCTCGGCCGCGCCATTCCCGGAATCGGCAACAAAGGTTGCCCCGTCCGCGACGCCGCAGCACTGTACTGCGCATGACCGGATACGACGTGGTGATCGTGGGTGGCGGAGCCGCCGGGCTGAGCGCCGCCCTGGTACTGAGCCGGGCGCGGCGCCGGGTGGCCGTCGTGGACTCGGGTCTGCCCCGCAACGCCCCTGCCGCGCACATGCACGGATTCCTGTCCCGCGACGGCATGCCGCCCCGCGACCTGCTCGCCGCGGGCCGGGCCGAGGTCTCCGGCTACGGCGGCGACCTGATCGACGACACCGTGGCGACGGTCGAACCGGGCTTCCGCGTGCGGCTTGCCCGCGGTGACACGCTGGAGACGCGCCGCCTCCTGGTCGCCACCGGCCTGCGCGACGAGCTGCCCGACATTCCCGGCCTGCGCGAGCGGTTCGGACGGGACGTGCTGCACTGCCCGTACTGCCACGGTTACGAGGTGCGCGACCAGCCGCTCGTGGTGCTGGGTGACGCCGGGCACGCGCTGATTGTGCGGCAGTGGTCGCCCGAGGTCACCTTCCTGCCCCACACGTCCGCCGTCACCGCCGACGAACGGGCCCGGCTGACCGCCCGCGGGATCCCCGTCGTCGAGGGCAAGGCGGCCGGCCTCGTCGTCACCGACGACCGGCTGACCGGGGTCCAGCTGGACGGCGGCGAGGTCGTCGCCTGCGCGGCGGTGTTCGTCAGGCCCAGGTTCGTGCCGCACTCGAGCGTGCTTGCCGATCTCGGCTGCGCCCGGGACGAGAACGGGTGGGCGGTCGTCGACCCGACCGGGCGCACGAGCGTCCCGGGCGTGTGGGCGGCGGGCAACGCCGTCGATCCGCGGGCCCAGGTCATCACCGCGGCCGGCGCCGGATCGGCGGCCGCGATCGCCCTGAACGCCGACCTGGTCGACGAGGACGTGCGGCTCGCGCTGGCAGCCCTCTGATCCCGACGATCCTGGACGCCTGCCACCACTGGAGCGGTAGCCGGCGTCCAGGATCCGACGGGATGCGGCTTCAGTGGACGTGCACCGGTAGCCCGGCGGGCGGCCGACCGGCCGGGACCAGCGCCGCCGTCGTGGCCGCGGCAACCAGCGCGGCGACCGCGGCGACCGCGAACGCCCGGGTGAAGCCCGCCGTGCCGGCACCAGCCGCCGTGCCGGCCGACAGGCTCGCGCCGGCGATCCCCGACACGGCGGCCACGCCGATCGCGGCGCCGAGTTCGTGGAACGTGTTGACGATCCCCGACGTCACGCCGGCCTCGTGCGGGTCGGTGTGCGCGAGCGCGGTCGTGGTGGCGGCGACGAACGCGGCACCGATGCCGGCCGCCGCCACGCTGATGCCGGCGATCAGTCCGCCCGTCGCGTCGACGGTCGCAGCCGCGCCGGTGCCCGCCGCCGCCGCGACGAGACCGACCCCGGCGACCGCGCGCGGCCCGACGAGGGCGAGCACCCGACCGCCGAGATGCGCGCCCGCAACCGTGGCGACGGCGACCGGCAGGAACGCGAGACCGGTGGCCAGCGGGCCGTACCCGGACACGTGCTGGAGCCGGAACGAGCCGAGGAAGAAGCTCGACACGAGCAGCGCGGTGGCCGTCAGCATCAGGAAGATACCGGCGAGGACCGGGCGCCGGGCGAGGATCCGGGTGTCCATCAGCGGCGCCCGGGCGATCCGCTGGGTGGCCACGAACGTCGCGTACAGCGTGGCGGCGGCGACCAGCCCGACCAGCGTCCGGGTCGAGGCCCATCCGGCGTCGCCGGCCCGGATCAATGTGTAGATCAGCGTCGCGGTCGCGGCGGTGACCAGCAGCGCGCCGCGCAGGTCGAGCCGGCGCGACCCGGGCGCCGGCAGGCTGGCCGGCGTCACCGCCGGCAGCGCGGCGAGGACGGCCACGCCCACCGGCACGTTCACGAAGAAGATCCACTGCCAGCCCGGGCCGCCGGTCAGCAACCCGCCGACCAGCACGCCGGCGGCGGATCCGGTTCCACCGAGCGCGGCCCACACGCTCAGCGCCCGGGTGCGCTCGGCGCCCGCGAACGTCGTCGTCAGGATCGCCAGCGCGGCGGGCGAGATCAGCGCGGCGCCGATGCCCTGGGCGGCCCGCGCGGCCAACAGGACCGTGGCGGTCGGGGCCAGCCCGGCCAGCAGCGACGCCGCGGTGAAGCCGGCCAGGCCGGTCAGCAGGACGCGGCGGGCCCCGAACAGGTCCGCCAGCCGGCCGCCGACGAGCATCAGCCCGCCGAACAGCAGCGTGTACGCGGTGACCACCCAGGTCAGGGCGGCCCGGTCGAGGTGGAGATCGCCGCCGATCGCGGGCAGGGCGATGTTCACCACCGTGATGTCGAGGATCAGCATGAACTGCGCGGCGCTGAGCAGCGCGAGGGCCGCCCAGCGGCGTGGATGGGGTGTCGTGGTCATCGGGGATGCTCCGCATGTGGTCGTCGGATAAGCTGAACACCGGTGTATGAGTTACAGTAACTCGTACACCCGTGTACGAGAAAGGGGACGTGATGCCGCCCACTCGCCGGCGTGCCGACGCGGAACGCAACGCGACCGCGATCCTCGACGCGGCGGTCGCCTGCCTCGTCGACGACCCGCAGGCCAGCACCGCCGACATCGCGGCCCGTGCCGGCGTCGGCCGGGTGACGCTCTACGGGCACTTCCCCACCCGGACCGACCTGATCGACGCCGTGTTCGCGCGGACCCTCGGCCACGCCGAGGAGACGTTGGGCCGCCTCGACCTGGCCGGCGAGCCGCGGGCGGCGCTGTCGGCGCTGATCGCCTCGTCGTGGGAGATCGTCAACCAGTCCCGCGCGCTGCTCGCGGCCGCCGAGCGGGAGCTGCCGCCCGAGCGCATCCGCCACCACCACGACCAGCCGATGGACCGGGTCCGCGCGCTCATCGACCGGGGCCGCGCCGAGGGTGCGTTCCGCTCCGACCTGCCCACCGAGTGGCTGGTGGCGATGTTCTACCTGGTCGTGCACGGCGCGGCCGCGGAGATCTCCTCCGGCCGGCTCGCCCTGGCCGACGCCGCCGCCACGATCACCGCGACGCTGCTCGCGTGCTACACCGCGCCC